>LNFM01002699.1_pt1 | contig 36683 bp, 31 predicted proteins | sample 596031 | NCBI WGS metagenome assembly LNFM01 (sample SAMN04254537, study PRJNA301005) | activated carbon metagenome | isolation source: dual media filters at the Ann Arbor, Michigan drinking water treatment plant | place: USA: Ann Arbor | reverse complement strand
GACCGCGGCGAGCGCGGCGGCCAGGTTCACGGCGGTGGTGGTCTTGCCCACGCCGCCCTTCTGGTTGGCGATGGCGATGATGCGGCCCATGCAGTCTCCTGGCGCCGGTCTCGTGACCGGAGGTTGGTGGCGCGGATCGGGCGTCCGCGAGGCGTCGGCCCGAACGGGGGATTATGCCGCCTGCGGGGGGTCGCGGGTGATCGTGACCAGGTGGCGGTCGCCTTCCAGGCCCGGAACCGCCAGCGGCTGCACCGATTCGAGCCGCCAGCCGGGCGGCAGCGCCGCCAGTTCGGCCTCCGGGTACTGGCCCTTCATCGCCAGCAGCCGGCCGCCGGGCGAGAGCAGGTGGCCACCGACCGCGAGGATGCCGGCCAGGGTGTCCATCGCGCGGGCCGTGATCTGGTCGTAGGCGCCGGGTTCGTCGACCGCTTCGGCGCGGGCATCGAGCACGCGCACGTTGTCCAGGCCGAGCTGGCGCACGGCTTCGCGCAGGAAGCGGGTCTTCTTGCTGATGCTCTCGACCAGGGTGACCTGCAGCCCCGGGCAGGCCAGCGCCAGCGGGATGCCCGGCAGGCCGGGGCCCGTGCCGAGGTCGGCCAGCTTGCCGTCGCGCACGTGCTTCCACATCGACAGCGAGTCGAGCAGGTGGCGGGTCAGCATCTCGCGCGGGTCGCGCACCGCGGTGAGGTTGTAGGTGTGGTTCCAGCGATCGAGCAGCGCCAGGTAGTCGAGCAGCCGCCCGGCCAGCGGCTGCGCCGGCAGGCCCAGCGCGACCAGGCCCGATTCAAGCTCGGGAAGCAGATGCGATAGCGGATTCATGGCGCCATTGTCGCCCATCCCCCGCTCCCTGTAGGAGGCCCTTCAGGGCCGAAGCCTTTCGGCGAGGAGCTTCGGCCCTGAAGGGCCTCCTACAGATAGCGTCAGGCGGCGTGCAGGGCGCAGCGGATCACGCGCAGGCCCATCGTGCCGATGCGCTTGTTCAGTTCGGCCTTCAGCAACTCGGCCACCGGGCGGCTGGCTTCGGTGCGCGCCGGCAGCGTGGCCAGCACGTCGCGGGCCTGGTCGCTGACCAGGGCGTCCACGCGGTCGAGGTTGGCGCCGGCCTGGGCCGGATCCAGGATCTGGTAGTAGAGCTCGGCGTGCGCGCCTTCGTCGGCGGGGATGTCCAGGTGATGGCCGATCAGGCAGACCGGCTGGCCCAGCTGGTCCACGCCCGGCATGGTCCAGCGCCAGCCGGCGCCGAGCGCGTGCACGAAGCGGCCGAAGCGGTGCACCGTCACCACGCAATTGTCGGGAACCCGTCGGAAACCGGTAAGCCAGGCCAGCGAGGCCAGGGGCAAGGGGAGCGGCAGCAAGGGGCTCATGATTGCGAAGGGTGCCAGTGGGTTAGGAAGCTTTGCTCAAGCATAACCTTCAGAACGTGACTGGTTTCACAATACGGACAAGGCTTCCTCGTCGGTCGCGATCGTGGGCAGAACACCAAAGTCCGTACCGGAAATACGGCTTATGGTGTTTCTGGTCATTTCTTGCCCAAGTACGGACTATGGCGTTTTGAAGAAGTCAGAAACTGCTTACAAATCAGAGCCCTGCCGTATTCCGGACGGTGGGCGGACTTTCAGCAGGACCAGATCAATGGAGAGGACACGTCCTGCCTCGCGGTAGCCGGAAGGGGCGTCAGTGTTGTCCGTGGGTCTCAAGTCTTATCCGACGCCAGGATGACCGCGACGCTACTTGACCGGCTGACCCCTCACTGACACGCCGTCGAGGCCGGGAACGACCCTTACTGGCTCCCGTACAGCAGCCACGGCAAAAACAAAGCTCCGGCCCCGGGAGCAGGCGAGGGAGCAAAAGCGAAGGAGAGCGCCGAACCAGCCAAGGGGCTTGGTGGCTGAGGCTACACTGCGACCAAACCCGGGGCTGGATTCCCCCGGTCCATTCCCTGGTTAGTTTTCAGTGCGCAGGGGTGGTCATTTTTGGGCGCACGTAAATACCAATGAGCCAACTCCAGAACATCGAAGCTATCGAGAAGCGCCTGTGGAGCGCCGCCGACCTCTTGCGCGCCAATTCCGGCCTGGCCAGCAACGAGTACTTCATGCCCGTGATGGGCTTGATCTTCCTCCGCCATGCCTACAGCCGCTACCTGGCGGTTAAGCCGCAGATCGAGGCGGGTCTGCCCACCCGGGGCGGCAAGGTCCGCGCGCTGACCAAGGAGGATTTCAGCCAGCAGGGCGCTATCTTCCTGCGCCCGGACGCCCAGTTCGATTACCTGGTATCCCTCACGGATTCCGCAGATCGCGCGGCGGCGATCATCAATGCAATGGAGGGCATCGAAGCCGACTACACCGCCCTGCGCGGCGTGCTGCCCAAGGCTGACTACCAGAAGATCGGCAACGACGACCTGGGTGAATTGCTCCGCAAGCTCAACCCCGAAGAGCTCAAGGCCGCCAACGGAGACATCTTCGGCCGCATCTACGAGTACTTCCTGACCCAGTTCGCCGACCAGGGCGCGCACGACGGCGGCGAGTTCTTCACGCCCATATCCATCGTGCAGATGATCGCCAACCTGATCGAGCCGGAGCGCGGCAGCGTTCTGGACCCGGCCTGTGGGTCCGGCGGCATGTTCGTGCAGAGCGCCAACCTGGTCGAGCGTAACCATGGCGACGCCAGCAAGGCGCTGACCTTCTGGGGCATGGAGAAGAACGCCACCACCATCAAGCTGGCGCAGATGAACCTGGCCGTGCACGGGCTGCAGGGCAACATCGCCGAAGCCATCAGCTACTACAGCGACCCGCACGAGCTGGTGGGCAAGGCCGACTACGTAATGGCCAACCCGCCGTTCAACGTGGACGAAGTCGACGCGGAAAAGGTCCGCAACGACCCACGCCTGCCGTTCGGCCTGCCCGGCGTGAACAAGGCGGGCAAGGTCAGCAACGGCAACTACCTGTGGATCTCGTACTTCTACAGCTACCTGTCAAAACGCGGACGCGCCGGCTTCGTGATGTCCTCGCAGGCGTCCAGCGCCGGGCGCGATGAAGCGAAGGTGCGCCAGAAGCTGGTGGAAACCGGCGATGTGGACGTGATGGTGGCCATTCGCGGCAATTTCTTCTACACCCGCACCGTGCCCTGCGAGCTGTGGTTCTTCGACAAGGCCAAGCCGGCGCAGCACCGCGACCACGTCCTGATGCTGGATGCGCGCAACGTCTACCGCAAGGTCACGCGCAAGATCTACGACTTCAGCCCGGAGCAACTGGCCAATCTGACGAGCATCGTCTGGCTCTACCGCGGCCAGCAGGGCCGCTTCCTCGGGCTGGTGCGGGAGCATCTGCTTGGCAGCATCCAGGCCGCCCTGGCCAGCCAGGCACCGCTGCGCGAGGCGAACAGGGCGCTGGCCGCGTGGGCCAACCTGATGCGCAGCCCCCTGCAGGAAGGCGACGCCCTGATGGCGCAGGTAGCACTGGATGACGCCCTGATGCAGTTCAACCGGGATGTCGTGGCTTTCAACACCCAGACCAATGCCGTCGCCGCGGACGGGATCCCGGGCAGTGCGGGCAACACCGAGCTCCATGAAGCCGCAGCGCGCCTGGCGCCGCTGGCCGACGCCAGCCGCGATCTGGTCAAGGCGGTGGACCACCTCTACAAGTTGGCCGGGCATGCACTGGACGCCATGCAGGGCGACGCCAACAGCCGTGACCTCAACCGTCAGCGCAAAGCCGCGGACGAGGCCCGCAGGGCCGCGGTGGAGGCGCTGAAGCCAGTGCGCTATTTCCATCGGCAGGCGCTGTGGCTGCAGGAACGCTTCCCGGACGCGGAGCTGCGCGATGTGTCGGGGCTGGTGAAGCGGGTCAGTCGCGCCGAGATCGAAGCCAATGACTGGTCGCTGACGCCCGGCCGCTATGTCGGCGTGGCGCCGGAGGACGTGGACGAGGACTTCGATTTCGAGGCCGCGCTGCGCGACATCCACGTCGAGCTGACGGGGTTGAACGAGGAAGCGGTGGCGCTGGCTACGAGGATTGCGCGCAACTTCGAGGAGTTGGGAGCGTGAGTTGGCGCTGGACAAAGATTGGCGATTGCGCCGAGCTAATCAGTGGCGCGGCTTTCAAAAGCAATCAGTTCACGGTCAACAGTGATGACGTTCCGCTCGTCAAAGGTGAGAACGTCCAGCAGGGCTTTATCGATTGGGATATTGCCAAGAGATGGCCCAAACCTGATATGCCAAGTTACGAGCGTTTTCTTCTCGCGCCAAACGACATCGTTGTGGCGATGGATCGCCCCTGGGTTCCCGCTGGATTGAAGTGGGCGTTCATCGCTGACAGCGACCCTCAAGCATTGCTTGTTCAGCGCGTGGCTCGCCTGCGTGTGGCGAGTTCTACTTCCGCGAAATTTTTGAAGTACGTGATTGCCTCAAAGGCGTTCTCCGACTACGTCAAAAACATCATGGGCGGCACCAATGTTCCGCACATCAGTGGAGATCAAATTCGCGCCTTCGCTTTTCGGCGCCCTTCGCTGCCTCTGCAAGAAAAAATCGGTGACTGGCTTTCGGTCTACGACGATCTCATCGAAAATAACCGCCGCCGCATCGCGCTGCTGGAGCAATCCGCCCGCCTGCTGTACCGCGAATGGTTCGTGCACCTGCGCTTCCCCGGCCACGAGCACGTCAAGGTGGTGGATGGTGTGCCGGAGGGGTGGGAGCGGCTGCCTTTCTCGGCACTGGCTGATTATCTCAACGGCTATCCATTCAAGCCTGCCGAACTGTTCTCAGAGGGGTTGCCGATCATCAAGATCCCCGAGTTGCGCGATGGAGCGACCGACAAGACTCCTCGTAATCCGGGAGAAGACATCCCGGAGAAGTATTTTGTTAAAGACAAGGACTTGCTCTTCTCTTGGTCGGGCACGCTTCTGGTGAACTTCTGGCATCAAGGCAGTGCCCTGCTGAATCAGCATCTATTTCGTGTCGACCCGCTGCGCGGCTGTGGTAAGGAGTTTCTTTTCTTCGCTATTGATTGCGCGATGCCAGCGTTCACGAATCAAACAACCGGCGCTACGATGAAGCACATTCGAAAATCTGCGCTGGATTCAGTCACGACGCTTTGTCCTAATGGGGTGCTGATGAGAGAGTTCCAGGATTGCGTGGAGCCGACGTTCGATCTCATTCACAAGTTGAATCAAACGAACGACAGACTGCGTGCAGCCCGCGACCTCCTGCTCCCTCGCCTGATGAGCGGCGATCTGGTGGTTTGATAGGCTGGGACAGGGGGTGCCGCATGCCGTTGAACGAAGACACGCTGGTCCAGCAGACCACCGCCGACTACCTGCGCGATGCGCTGGGTTGGCGCAGCGAGTACGCCTACAACACCGAGGTGCTGGGCCCGGAAGGCAGCTTCGGCCGCAAGAGCGAGCAGGAGGTGGTGCTGACCCGCATTCTGGGCGAGAAACTGATCGCGCTGAATCGAGGCCTACCCGATGCTGCCTACCGAGACGCCCTGCGCCAGATTGTGGAGGTGGGCGCCGGCCTGCGCGGAATGGCGGCCAACCGCGAGAAATACCAGCTTCTCCGCGACGGGGTGAAGGTCAGCTACCGCAAGGCCGACGGCACGCTGGAAGCGCGCACCCTGCGGGTGTTCGACTTCGATACCCCGGACAACAACGACTTCCTGGCCGTGCGCGAGCTGTGGGTCAAGGGCGAGCTGTACCGCCGCCGGCCGGACATCATCGGCTTCGTCAACGGTATCCCGCTGCTGTTTATCGAATGCAAAAACATCCACAAGAACCTGCGTAAGGCATTTGATCAGAACCTAAAGGACTACCAGGACACCATTCCGCACCTGTTCCACCACAACGCCCTCCTGCTGCTGGCCAACGGTAGCGAGGCCAAGGTCGGCGCGCTGGGCGGTAAGTACGAGCACTTCCACAACTGGAAGCGGCTGGAGGAAGCCGAGCCCGGCGTGGTGGACATGGAGACACTGCTGAAGGGCGTCTGCGACAAGCGCAATTTCCTTGACCTGTTCGAGAACTTCATCCTGTTCGACGACGTGGGCGAGCGCACCATCAAGATCGTGGCGCGCAACCACCAGTTCCTGGGCGTGAACCGCGCCATCCGCGCCGTGGCCAATCGCGCGCAGAACCAAGGCAAGCTGGGCGTGTTCTGGCACACGCAAGGCAGCGGCAAGAGCTATTCGATGCTGTTCTTCACCCGCAAGGTGCACCGGCGGGTGGGCGGCAACTACACCTTCGTGATCGTCACCGACCGCGATGACCTGGATGGGCAGATCTACCAGACCTACGTGGGCTGCGGCGCGGTGGGAGAGGGCGACGACGCCCGTGCGGCCAGCGGCACGCATCTGAAAGCCCTGCTGAGTCAGCACAAGGGCTACGTCTTCAGCCTGGTGCAGAAGTTCAACGAGCAGGTGGACCCGGACAATCCGTATTCGCGGCGCGACGACATCATCGTGATCAGCGACGAGGCGCATCGCACCCAGTACGGCACGCTGGCGCTGAACATGCGCAACGCCCTTCCGGGTGCCAGCTACATCGGGTTCACCGGCACCCCGCTGATGGGCGACGACGAGGTGACGCGCCGGGTGTTTGGCGAATACGTCTCCACCTACGACTTCCGGCGCGCGGTGGACGACGGCGCCACCGTCCCGCTGTACTACGACGCCCGCGGCGATAAGCTCAAGGTCGCCACCGACGACCTGAACCAGCGCATCGCGGACAAGCTGGCCGAGTTTGAGGACGAGCTCAACGCCGACCCGGATGCGCAGCGGCGTCTGGAAGCGGCCATGGGCCGCGATTACCACGTCATCACCGCCGATGAGCGGCTGGACCGGATCGCGCGCGACTTCGTGCGACATTACGCCGAGGGCTGGGAAAGCGGCAAGGCAATGTTCGTGTGCATCGACAAGCCCACCTGTGTGCGGATGCATGGGCTGATCGAGAAGTACTGGACTGAGCACATCCACGCGCTGACCGTGAAGAACGCCAGCGAGACCGATGATCAGGCGCTGGCGGAGCGGTCCCGGCAGCTCAAGTGGATGGGCGAGACCCGCTTCGCCGTGATGATCAGCGAGGAGCAGGGCGAGGTGGACCGCTTCCGCCGGCTGGGGCTGGACATCCAGCCGCACCGGCGGTTGATCAAAGAGGGTTGGAGCGTGCCAGGCGCTCCCAAGCCGCTGAGCATGGAGGATGCTTTCAAGAAGGCGGACCACCCGTTCCGCGTGGCAATTGTCTGCGCGATGTGGATGACCGGCTTCGACGTGCCGACCCTGGGCACGCTGTACCTGGACAAGCCGCTAAAGGCGCACACCCTGATGCAGGCCATCGCCCGCGCCAACCGCGTGGCGGAGGGCAAGACCAACGGCCTGATCGTGGACTACTGCGGGATCCTGAAGAACCTGCGCCGTGCGTTGGCCACTTTCGCCGGGGCGACGGGAGAGGGTGATCCAGGCGACGAGGGCGTGGACCCCGCGCAGCCCGAGGAGCGACTGCTGGAGCTGCTGGACGGGGCCCTGTCCGAGGTGACGGTATGGATGAACGAACGGCAGGTGCCGCTGTCCGCGATCGTGGACAGCACCGGCTTCCAGCGCAACAAGGCGATCCTGGACGCCAAGGAATCGGTCAACGAGAACGACGAGACCCGAAAACGCTTCGAGCTGATGGCGCGCGCGGTGCTGGGCCGCTTCAAGTCCTGCGTGCATGTGGCCGGGGTCAATGACCGGCGTGAGCAAGTGGATGCGGTGAAGATCCTCTACAAGAGCCTATGCGAGGACATCGAACGTGCCGACATCACCCACATCATCGAGGCGCTGCGCAATGAGGTGAACCAGGCCATCGTCACTGCGGGTGACCAGCCTGCCGAGGAAAGATATCGCGTCGAGGAGAGCCGCCTTTTCGATATCAGCAAGATCGACTTCGCCAAACTGTTGGCCGAGTTCCAGCGCGGCAAGCGCAAGCAGACGGCGGTCCAGAGCCTGAAATCCATCATCGAATCGCGTCTGGCCAAGCTGCTTGCGATGAACCCGATGCGCAAGGACTACCAGGAGCGCTACGAGGAGATCGTGGCTGAGTACAACCGCGAAGTCGATCGCGCCACCATCGAGGCCACGTTCCAGCGCCTGCTATTGCTGGCGCAGGGGCTGAGCGAAGAGGAGCAGCGTGCCGTCGAGATGGGGCTCGATGAGGAGTCTCTGGCCATGTTCGACCTGCTGCGAAAGCCGGATCTGGACAAGGCCGGCATCGAGAAGCTGAAAAGCGTCTCAAAGGGCTTGCTGGCCACCATCAAGGCGCGGCTGGCCGAGATCGCCAACTGGCAAGCCACCGAGACCAACCGCGACACCGTGCGCATCACTATCCATGACTACCTGTTCGCGGACTCCACGGGTCTGCCGGTAGATAGGTACGATGAGGAGGACGTGGAGCAAAAGACGGATGTCGTATACGAGCACGTTTGGCGGGTTTATCCAACTGTGCCTTCGCCAATCTACTCATCGAATTGATTGGTGCATTGGGTGGACATCAAGACTTGGAAAAAGGCGCCATTGAAGTCTGGAAAATGACTTCTTCGCCCGACTTCTTAACGCTTTCTATGCAGAAGGACTTCACGCTCGACCTGACGGTGCAGAAGTGTGCGTCCGGTTACCTCCTCGCTGATCTGCCTTTTGACGAAGAGCTTTCAGCGGCAATCGGGCATATCGAGTTCAGCTGGTTGAAGACATTCTGCCCACAGCTCCTTGCGGCGCATCCCCCGCTGAGCTACTCATCCGTGTCGCTCTATCTTGATGGCGTCTTCTCTGGGGAATGAGCTCATGGCGGGTGGCGAGTTCGGTAAGCTTGCGACGGAGCACATGCTGGCTAAGCGGTATGGCTCGATGAATGGGCAAAGCCAAGGCTAGCCGTCATAACGAGTGCCTGATGCGTTCAGCACCCCGAGTGCCCCCCCTGACTCAGGGGGGGCATTTGGTAATAGGCTGACAAGCCCGGCCACGGGGCAAAGCTACGACGCACTATCGGGTTGTGGAACCGCATCAGATGGTCGAGCAGAACGAACCGTGCTTCGCTTCGGGCCCGATAGCGGATGCTGGACATGAGTTTGCACGTGAGAGTTTTCACCAACGAAACAGGGGCAGACCAAAAGCGCGGCAAAAGCAGCGCAGCGAGCAACATCATCGTTGCATCTCGCCCTCAATGAAACATCCTTTGCCAACTTACCTGGATCAACCGGATCTCCTTTCTGGCTGCGCACAAGAAAGACCGCACAACAAAATGCTCGACCAAATGCATACTTGCCGTAGCCACGTCGCTGCTTAATGATCGATGCGTTATATGCCAACAGTGCGCTGCTTTTGCGTTCGCGAACATAGCGCATATTGATATCAAAGGCGCGGCTGATAACAGTGACAGAAGGAAGAAGCGGAATATCGCTACCAATTAGCCTATCTAGCGCCCGCTCCAAACTATCAAGCGCTCCCTTCAAAGGGCGGCATAGCGAGAATCGCTGAAAAGACTGGCTGATTCCCTCAATTAGAGGCTCAGCTGCAGCGGATTCCGGCGAGACCATGATCTCCTCGACACTGGTTCCATGAGAAGACGCAAAGTTCAGATACTGCGTCATCGTGGGCCGTAGTAGTCGCTCGCCTTTGTTCCAGCGGGTCCATAGGTTCTGAATACTTGCTCTGACATGGCGCGGAACAGGCTCACCTTCTGACCATCGGGCGAGAACACGAGCGAAGTATCTGTCAAAGGAGTCCGCAGGGATTGGCTGCGCTAGTGAGGAGGCCGCTTGCGCAGTCTGAATGCATTGATGACTTACCCACTTCTCGAACGTGGACGCTGGACTCTCCGGCCGGTCGGCGGAAAGGGGAGCTAAACAGGATCTGCATTGCCGTCGTTTTGAATACCTGACCACATGAGCTTGTTTTGAGCCGCAGTTCGAGCACCGCGTCATCATCCGACATTCGTGGACGGGACAATGGGTTAGAGCTCCGAATGACCAGTACAGCGGCTCAAAGCTCGAACTATCTTCCCACTCAAGGTAGCACCGAGGACACCACCTCCTGGCACTGGAGCTTTCCCTAGTACTCGCGAAGCCGTTGACGGACAAGATTGGACTGAGGTTTCGAAGTGTGCCCCTGGACAGGTCAGGCGTACCAGTAGCGGTGACCAGCAGAGATATCAGATTGGCCGTGCTCGATGCTGGGCAAATCCATGAACTACGGTAGACAGCCGTTTTAACAGGGGTATGCCCAGAAGGTTGGTTGTAATCTAGCATCCTGGTCATCGTGCCCACCGACAAACCTACGCAGTCTGCGAGGCGAGCCATATAGTGGCCCAGCGACTCTACATTCCCATCAGGGTCATCCCGCAACGAGAGTGGTGGGAATAGAGTAAAAGGGAAGGCGACGGACGTGCTCATGCGGTCCGCTCGTCGAGATCCTGAAACGAGGAATGCGCGAACGGTGTCTGTAGGCTTCTGAGTGTTTCCTCGCTTTTCATCAGACTGCTCACGGCGAAGGGGCTCGGGAACGCTCCCTGCAAGTCTTTCCGGGTGATGACGGCGGAGCCCCTTGCCACTGCCGCGTGTAGTGCTCTTTGAAGAATCTTATGAACCCCTCCAGGAGTGGTTCTGGTCGCGAGGCCAATGGCGTCCAAAAGCTTGAGCGGGAGCTCCTTGGGTTCAAATGAGAGGTCCTTGGAGAGAGCTTTAACTAGAACTCCGAAATTTGTTCGATCCTTTCGATTGCCGAGATCGTAAGGATTCAGGAATACATAGGTTGCCCTACGGCATATTTCCGGATAGCCAGACCAGAGCCCGCATCCGTCCGGCGTGGTGGTAAGAAGCACACTTGAGCCCATGTCTGTGGCCATAGACATAAGATTGAGCGTGTGCTGTACCGCGTTGCCATTGACCCTGTTCTGAACCATAAGCGATGCATGCTCGATTGCTACCATCTTCACGTCCCTGGCCCTGCCTGAGGCGATGCTGGATCGCCAGGCTTGCCACTCGGTTAGCGGCCGTTGCTCCTTCCTCCAGGCTTCTGCGAGAGCCCCAATTTCTCGCTCAAGCCGAGCATAAGGCGTCGACGGAGCGGCGGGCTCTCTGTAAAGCCAATCAATGGAAGGGACGTTGATCTGCTCAAGCAACGAAACGGCCAGATCCTTGGTGGAGAAGTAGCCGCGGTCAGAAAGTAGACACATGACTTCAACAAACGGGGTTTTCCCTGGAGGCCATTTTTCAGGATTTCCGTAGATATTCCGGGCCACCGTATGCCGAATCCACGTCTTCCCTGATCCAGGTAGACCGACTAAGAAGGTAATCGATCCTGGCTCGGCTCTTAGGAGGGCGGACTCAAGTTCACGGCATCCATTCAAGAAGCAAGGGTGGGGAATCGAATTCGCGTGGGTTCCGTCAAACGAACTCATTTAGCGCCTCCCAAGTTAATGGCTCCGAAGGTTTCTCTATCCCGTCAGTGTCGGTTGACTGGTTCACCGGGGGCGAGACACTCTCGTGCGCAGACGCGGCATCGTTCAACTCTTTGTGCCGCTTGTAGCGCGTCTCCTTAGCGTTCAACTTGCGCTCGCGTGACTGAGCGGCATTGATTGGCTGCATCAGAAGCATCCAAAGCTTCTCAAGGTCTGCTACCTGGCCGTAGAGGTGAACTGCTCGGTTGAATACTTGATGCCAGGATGTACCAACTCGGGCATACATCACTGAGGGGTTGACGCAGTCTCTTCTAAGTTCATCTACCCTAGTGATGTTCGTGCAGGCACTTTGAAACTCGATTGAAGAGAACTTGCCACTCGACGTTCGCACGTAGCCGCGCTCGATGCGAGGCGTGGTGCCGGTCGGAACAGCGGTCATGATCAATAGCGAGGCGTCTAGGCATGCGGGGCGACCGCAGAACTCGCCAAAAGCAAGCATCTCGAAGGACAATTCCCTCGGCGAAATGTTGTCGTCGTTCGGATTGTCGGCAAGGTCATTGTAGATAAAGGTCTCGAACTCTTTCGCAATGACTGAAAACATAATGCGGGCATTCTTGCGGCTCTTGAACTTTCCATCAACGGCGCGTCCAATTTGATCCGGTTTAGTCGATCCAGCTAGCTTGTGGGCAACTTGCGAGTTGACTCGGCCGACGACATTCTCGGCTAATCCGTTATATCTGCTTCCTCCAGTTGGACTGTACATCCAGCTAATGCCGGCCTCTTCACAGAAGTCGCGGAACCACCGAGAAGTGTTCTCGCTGCCGCGATCGATGAATATGAAGGCAGGGAGAAACCCGTTTCGCGTCACATACTCCCTCATGAGTATGGCGAGACCGTCTGTTCTGGCCGGGCCGAAGATCAGAGCGTGCGCCATTGGATTTGCAGTCGCCCCATCAACGCCAATGTAAAAGCGTGCCTTCTCGGCGGGAAAATGCGTCATCAGGTTCGGCGCGGATCGGTTGTCCAGTGAAGAAGAGTCGATGTGAAGCGTATGTCCGTATGCGATTGGTGGGAGAGAGCGTCGATCTGGAGGAGTTATAGGCTTTGATGCCTGGTACGCCCGCATGCCCCCGATGGCGAGAGCTCGCCTCGTGGTGGATGCCAAGTTGGCGGCTAGGCGAAGCGTTGTTTTGGAGCATGGCGTTACGCCTTTCACGTCGCACGCCTGCTTCAGTTTGACGTGGAGATCATCCAGGTCGGTAATGACGCCAGTGACCCAGAAGGACTGCACAGTCGTGGATATGATCTCGGGCAGTGCGCTATCTAGTCTGGCGTTTCTGTTGCCACATTTGTGCGTTTTTCCGAGGAGCGCTTCGGTCGCTGACAATCCTAAGGCAATGCCCTTGGCCAACTCACGCTCAAGACGGACAGTTCTTTCGCTTACTTTGTCTTGACCGTTTTGCTTTGCCTCGATCTTTGCGAGTCTGGAACGCGCTATTTGGACATCAGTGGCCGTTGCAGTAAGAATTGGGCGCGAAATGTCGACAGCACCAAGTTTGTTTGCGCTATCTGTGAAGCATATTTCGTCTGCTACTCGGGCATGTCGTTCGTCGTCGAAAACAAGGAAATGGTCTTCGAGGCCGATTGATTGGCTTCGAAGCATGCCGAATGCCAGGCCTCTGGAAAGCATTTGGCCGGTGTGTCGGTTGTTAAAGCCTGGAACGTCGGCGCATATCTCCGCTACCGTTTTTGGTCCGCTTGCCAACAGGTTTTTCGCCCTGTGGATGATCGCGCGTTCTCTTGTTGTCGGATCTTCGTTGGAGATGGCGTAAAGGAACTCGAGATTCTGGAGCTCGACGGCAAAGTGGTCGGACTGAGCGAATACCTCGAACCGGAGTCCTCGCGCGGCGGCCCATGCGGCGTGTTGTGCGCTGGACCATTCCCCATCCGTACTGGACCACCGCGTCTTCGGCTTCTTGACTTCTTTCGCCAGCCAGCTCGAGGACTTGCATTCAACTATCGTTACAGAGGTTTCTCTCAGAACCATTAGATCCGTGACAATGGAGTTGACGTAGCGCTTGCCGTCGCTCCCAGTGCCGTTGGCGTTCGGAAGCCGGACTTGGGTCCGGTAGGCAATTACGGCGGGGTCTAGCTCAAGCCGATAAAGAAGTGCCCGTTCGACAGTGTGACTCTCGAACGAGACGACGTTCAGACACTTCCTCGAGAAGAGTCCGCCAACAACATTGTCCAGCGCCCCCTTTCCGACGGCTCGTGAAGGCGCTTCGAGGATGATTCGTTCCAGTTCCGCCCAGTGCGCCCGGCCAATGCCCGCCCTCTCGAAGATTGCCCGGCGCTCATCGGGCCCACACGGACACGCCGGCGGTACGAACACGGGCGCGGTGAGCCCATGTATCACGCTCGAGCTCTTTTGTTCGCTCCTCTTGCCAAATGAGGACCTATTCACTCCAGCAAGGGCTGTCCTTGCGAAGTCGACGCCTACGTCGGGCTGGGTCGATGAGAGTTCTGATGTCATGAGAGTCGTCCGTTCTGTCAGGCATGCGTAGCCGCCCAAGGCCAGGCGGCAGGCGCGGCCAAAGGGCCCGGGCGGGCAAGTTGACAAGTGATGGGGACGGAGTAATCTCGGACCTGCAGGAATTCACGACTTGCAGGTACAAGCCGGCTCAAGGGGTTGCCGCCCCTTGGGCCGTTTTATTGTCCGACGTCTTCTGGTGGTCGCTACATCGGGTCGCTCCGTCTGGACATGCTCCCAGCCTAGCCAGGCTACCCATTGGCGCGGAAGCCCCAAATATGGAGGTAAGGCTGAGGTAACCTATTGATCGATATAGACGGGCCGTCGCTTTTTGAGCGAGTTCGTTCAAGGTCGTTTCTACTGGTCTCCTGGCCCCTTTCGCACCATGAAGAGTTTCAACTCCCTGAAGCGAGCCAGGTATCGGGCTATCGCCCGGATGATCGACGTCGCATGCATTAACCGCGACTGGGAACGGCCAGGCGTGACCGAGTCGGCTCCCGTTACTTGGCTGGAGATTTGGCCGAGCCGAAAGGCGGCGTACCTTTCGGCCAAGCGCCTGATGTCACCGCGGCTATTGAATCGCCTAATCGTCGATTACCCACCCGCTGGTGAGGTATCCGACTCCTACGTTTGGGTTTGTCTTGAGAAAGATGCTGACCCATTCTTCCTCGAGCGGAGACTGAGGTCAGAGCTCGGCCATGAACAATACGGGCTGCCACTCAATGTGTTGCTCGAGAAGATGGCAGCCAATGATCTAGAGCGACAGGCGTTCGATTTCGGTCTGGTTGTCTCTTACGTATGTGCCGTTCGATTGGCGAACGAGTTTCGCGTTTTGGACAACAAGGCGGATCTTTGCGGGCTGCTGGCCATGCGACTAGCAAGGGCGCTCTGCATGCTTTCGGTTGACGAGCGATTCGCTCCTTTTGCAAAAGAGGTTTGGATACTCAGCGGACACAGCATCATGCGTGGACTCAGGGTCGATTGCTCAGAAGTTTTCCTTTCCGAGGCCGCGTTTGATCTAGTGCGTGACTATGTCAGTCGCGCAGAGGCTAGCATCACGATGCTCATGCTGCCGAGGAAGCCTTCACGGCGAATATCGGTCGACGCACTTCGAGAGGTGGTCAAAGATGTCTTGTTCGGGCTGACCGAGCCGTCGTGCACGAAGGTTAAACGCGCCGCCCATGTCATGGTTTCTCTGGGGCGCCACGACGGCCAGTTGACTCAACGCCGGTTGGACGCCGGCGCTCTAATCCTAAGGGAAGAAGCAGATTAGCCGTATGCGGCGAGACACCAATCTGCAGGCGTAGGACTGTCAGATACACCAACGCGCCTACCAGGACGAGTATGGGGCCCCCTCTTCGAGACTACGCTCGAGCGGCAGGTCTTCCTGCCCTGGAACGCGAGGGTTTGTCCTGGCCGATGGTCATGGCTTGCATGTAACCTAAAATTGCGTATAAGGGCTCATACATGAGCCAGCGCACCCGCCCGTTGCCAATGTCCCCGGAGACCGTTGAGGCCCTTGCGGACCTAGGCCGCGCCATCCGTGACGCACGCCTTGCCCGAAAGCTGCGTCACGAGGATCTGGCATCGCGCGCCGGCATCAGCGTGGCGACCCTCAAACGCCTTGAGCGAGGGGACCCAACCTTGGCCCTCGGTCGATTCCTTGAGGTTCTGACCGCCCTTTCGCCCTCCCTGCTTGCTTGCCTGGTGGGGACTGTTCGCGCGGATCCCACGGGCGATGCGCTGCGGCGCAAGGCCATGGGCGAGCGGTCGAGACGGGAGGACTTCTGATGCGGCTCTACCTGTGGGTTCCATTGGGTGGGCGGTGGCAGGTTGCCGCGCGGCTTGAGTGGGCTCGGGATGTCGGCGCCTTCCGGTATGCACCGACCTGGCTGGAGACAAAGGGCGCCTACCCGCTGGACCCCCTGAACCTGCCGCTCGAGGACGCTGAGCGCGTCATCGAGGACAACAGAGGGATTCCGGGCGTGCTCTCGGACGCGGGCCCCGACCGCTGGGGGCGTCGGCTGATCGAACGACTGGCGCACCGCCCGCCGCGGGACGAGGCCGAATGGGTGCTGGCCACCGCCGGCAGTGGCAGTGGCGCGGTCCGCGTGTCCCTGTCCCGCACTGCCCTGGCCCCGGTGCGGACGCCCTACGCCCAAGTGACGCTGGAGCAGCTTGAGGAAGCCTCGCGGACCTTGGCCGAGGGCGGGTTCCCGCCGCCGCCGTTGTACGAAATCCTTTGCGTCCAGAGTGGCGCCTTGGGTGGCGCACGCCCGAAGGCGGCGATGACCATCGATGGCCGCGAGGTCATTGCCAAGTTCCAGCAGCCGCAGGACGACACGGTCGACGTTCCTAAGGTGGAAGCCGCCTGCCTTGCGCTTGCGCGTCGGGCGGGCATCGACGCTATCAACGCCACCCTGGCCACCGTCCACGGTCGGAGCGTCTTGCTCGTGGACCGGTTCGATCGCCAGGGCGGCGAGCCTGTGCACTACCTGAGCGCCCGGAGCCTCCTGAACGTTTATCGCGCCTCCGAGCAGGACACCGTGGCGCCGGCGGGTCGGGCCACCTACGCCGCCATGGCCGCGGCGGCCCGGCGGATCGGCGTGGAGGGCGCGGGACAAGAGCTATTCCGCCGACTTGCCTTCAACTACGCTATCGGAAATACCGACGACCACCTGCAGAACCACGGCTTCCTTTTCGACGGGAAATGGCGCTTGGCGCCGGCGTTCGACCTGGTGGCCCAGGGAGGCGAGAGCCTCGCCATCGGCGCGGGCCGACAGGGCAGGTCTCGGACCAGGGAGAACGTGCTGTCCGGCGCGGGCGATTTCGGCCTCAAGTCACAAGAGGCCGAGCAGCTGTTGGAGCGGGCGATCCAGGCGGCACGCGGCCTTGGCGACGAGCTCGATCGGCACGCGATGCCCTACGGTGAACGGGCGCAGGTACTACAGAAGGTCTGCGTCGAGGCTCAACTTGACGTCGCCCCGAAGTAGGCATGTCACTTTTGACTACTATCGGGCAGCGACTGTTGAGCTCTCGTTCGCGAAATGGACTAGTCAGCAGAACAATCGTCTCCGCACCCACGCCTTCCATGCCCAACACGGCCGCTGTTACTACTGCGGCGCGCCCATGTGGCTGGACGACCCCCTTGCCTTCGCCCGCGAGTTCCGATGCACGACTGGTCAGCTGCCCGCATTGCGGGCCACGGCCGAGCACCTGATAGCGGTATGCGACGGCGGCAAAACAACAGCTACGAACATCGTCGCGGCCCACCAGCTGTGCAACAGGCGGCGGCACATGGCAAAGACTCCGCTTGGGCCCAAACCGTATCGGGCGCGTGTGGCCCGGCGTATGGACGGCGGAAGGTGGTTCGATAAGAACCTGACTGCAATGGTCCGTCTAGCCCGAAGCGTCCCAAGCTAGGCTGCCGGGCGTCCTACGCGGTAGCGCCCGAACGTGAATTTGTCCACCTCAAACGCCTTTACCTGCCCGGCGTGAAAGTTCGGGCATAGCCTATCGTCGGCGCTTATCAATATTGATCATGCCACTAGACTGCCCGCAGCCAGGCCCCGGGCAGCTGCCCACGTCCGAATCCACCCAACGAAAGCGTTACTCTGGCAACTCGTGGGGACATTTTCTGGGGATAGGGATGGTCGCGACCGGTGTGGAACTCAAAGATCACGGGACCCATCAGGGATTCCGCTCGAGGGCGCGGTGGACATCTGAGGTCTGCCGGTAATGCAGTTCATCACCGACGGCCCAGACGTTCCCGATGCACTTCTGCAGGCTCACGAAGAGGGCCGCGTCGTGTTCTTCTGCGGCGCTGGCATCTCTTACCCCGCCGGCCTGCCAGGCTTTAAGGGATTGGTGGATGACATCTACCGGCTAAACGGCACTACGCCGACGGAAATCGAGCAGGAAGCTTACAAGGCGGACAGGTATGACGCTGCGTTGGACCTACTGGAGCACCGCCTTCCTGGACGGCGCTTTGCCATGCGTCGGGCGCTTGTAGAGGCGCTGAAACCCAAGCTGCGCAAAAAAGGCGCCACCGAAACGCACGCCGCACTGCTGCGACTGGCGCGCAATCGTGAAGGCGCACTGCGGTTAGTTACCACCAACTTCGATCGCGTGTTTCAAGCTGCGGCCAAACGATCAGAACTGGCGTTCGAGTCCTATTCCGCGCCGCTGCTGCCGATCCCGAAGAACAGCCGTTGGAACGGGCTTGTCTATCTTCACGGGCTGCTGCCCGAAAAAACAGACGACACAGCCTTGGGTCGGCTGGTTATAACAAGCGGCTGTTGATGCGCGCCCAAAATTGACCACCCCTGCGCGTTGAAAATTGACCAGGGCATGGACCGGGGGATTCCAGCCCCGGGTTGTTCGCAGTGTAGCCTCAGCCGCCGGTTTCGGTAGCCGGTTCGGCATCCTCCTTCGCCTGTTGCGCCCGCGCCTGCTCCCGGGCCCGGATCTTGGTCTTGGCCGTGCGGCTGCTGTGCCGGAACCGGTAGGAGTCGTTGCCGGTCTCGACGATGTGGCAGTGGTGGGTCAGCCGATCCAGCAGCGCCGTGGTCATCTTGGCGTCGATGAAGACGTTGGCCCATTCGGCGAACACCAGATTGGTCGTGATGACCACGCTGGTGTGCTCGTAGAGCTTGGACAGCAGGTGGAACAGCAGGGCCCCGCCGGCCTGGCTGAAGGGCAAGTAGCCCAGCTCGTCCAGGATCACCAGGTCCAGGTTCAGCAGCTGGTTGGCCAGGCGGCCAGCCTTGCCGGCCGCCTTCTCCTGCTCCAGCGCATTCACCAGCTCGATGGTGCTGAAGAACCGCACGCGTTTGCCGTGCCTGCCCACAGCCTCCACGCCCAGCGCCGTGGCCAGGTGCGTCTTGCCGGTGCCGGTGCCGCCGATCAGCACGATGTTCTCGGCTTTTTCGGTGAAGGCCAGTGTGGCGAACGCCTCGATCTGGCGCCGGTCGACCTTGGACTGCTCGAACTCGAACCCCGCCAGGTCGCGGTGCAATGGGAAGCGCGCTGCGTGCATCTGGTAGCGCACCGACCGCAGGGCCCGGTCAGTCTTCTCGGCCTCCAGCAGGTGCCGGACGATCCATTCCGCGCTGTCCACACCCGGGCCGCCATTGCCCAGCAACTCGGCGTAGCCGGTGGCCATGCCGTGCAGACGCAGCGCCTTGAAGGCTGCCATCAGCTCAGTCATGGGCCACCTCCGGGCGCAGGTGGTCGTAACGGGCCGTGTCGGCCAGCGGCGCGGTGGTGACGGTCAGGGCCGTCTCGACCCGCTCCGGCGGCGGCCCTTCGTGCAGTCGGGCCAGCAGGTTCAGCACATGCTCGGCGCTGGGCCGGCCCGATTCCAGGGCCAGCTCCACCGCCACCAGAACCGCTTCCAGCCCAAACCGCGGCACCGCCGCCAGCACCTGGGCCATCACCCGGTCACCGCCGGCCCGGCGCAGCAGATGCCGGCTCAGCTGCCGCAGCGGCTCCGGCAGGTCCACGAACGGCGCGCCGTTGCGCAGGGCCCCGGGCTTGCGCTCGATCAGCGGCACGTAATGCCGCCAGTCGTAGACCACCCGATCCCGGTCCAGCACACGGGGATGCTCGGCCACCGCCTTGTGGTTGGCCACGACTTTCACCCGCTCCGGGTACAGGTGCACCACCACCCGGTGCCCGGCCAGGGCGCAGGGCACGGAGTAGCGGTTGCGCGCCACCGTCACCAGGCAGGTGCTCGACACCCGGGCATCGGCCTCGACGTAGCCATCGAACGCCGACGGCACCGGCATCAGCTCGGGCAGCTCCAGGGCCCGCGCCTCGGCGATGCTCATGGCCCGGCAGTCCGGGTGCGGGGCCGACCAGCCCTGGGTGCACTGCGTCGCCAGCCAGACGTTGAGCTCAGCAAAGGTGGCCCAGCGCTGCTCCTGCGCCCGCTGCCAGATGCGCCGGCGGCCGTCGAGCACGCCCTTCTCGACTCGGCCCTTCTCCCAGCCCGACGCCACGTTGCAAAAGTCCGGCTCGAACAGATAGTGCGTCGCCATCGCCAGGAACCGGTTGTTCACCTTGCGCACCCGGTCCGGCCGCGGCGTCTTGTCCACCGCCGTCTTCATATTGTCGTAGATGCCCCGGCGCGGCACCCCGCCCAGGCCCGTCAGGCAGCGCAGGTGCGCATCGAACAGCATCTCGTGGCCCTGGCCCGGGTAGGCCACCAGCCAGAACGCTCGGCTGGCGCACAGCTTCATGTGCGCCACCATCACCTTGCGCCAGATCCCGCCGATGACCAGCCCTTCCTCGCTCCAGTCGAACTGGAACGCCTCGCCCCAGCCAAACTGCAGCGGCACGTAGGCCGAGCGGGCCGTCACCGACCCGGCGGCCGCCCGCTGGGCCCGCAGGTACTCCGTCACCCGGCAGTAGTGGCCTTTGAAGCCCTGTTCCTGAAGCTGCTCGAACAGCCGCCGGGCCGTCCGGCGCTCCTTGCGGGGCCGGTTCGCGTCCGTCTTGACTGCCTGGTCGAGCCAGGCCGTGAACCCTTCCAGCACCTTCGGCCCGGGCGGGCGCTGATAGGCCATCTGGGTCCGGGGCGCGGGTTCCCGGAGCCAGGTCTTGATGGTGTTGCGGGACAAACTGGTCCGCCGGGCGATCTCGCTGATCGACAGCCCTTCGCGCAGCCTCAGCCGCCGGACCTTCGCGTACATCGACATGGTGTGCACCTCTTCTCCCCACAGGCCTGGTCGCCTGCAAGGTAAGGGGAAACACCCTGGTCAATTTTCAACGCGCAAAACCCGCATTTGCTGGTCAATTTTCAGCGCGCCTCAACAGCTAGACGACATACAGCTGCTACTCCGTGATGCGCTGGACCTCTTGCGAGAGTTCGGTGAAGCCGACAATCGTAGTGATCGGTCCCACTGGGATCTTCCCTCCATAAGCCCGCACTGGCAGAACCGTGGCTTCCGCGACTGGGTGTCATTGATTGAGTTGCTGCGGGACGCCTGGTTGGCGGTCGGAAAGTCCGATACTGCCCGCGCTAAGCAGATAGCAATGGCATGGTTCGACGTTCCCTATCCAACGTTCAAGCGCCTCGCGCTGTTTGCTGCCAGTCAGGAAGGATGCATTTCGCCTGAGCAGTGGGTGGAGTGGTTGCTCGAAGATAGTGCTTGGTGGATGTGGGATATAGACACGCGACGAGAGGTTTCGCGACTGTTCGTGCTGCAGGGTCGTGGATTGAGCTCGGATTTGCAGGATCGTCTGGAGTTAGCCATCTTGGCAGGACCTCCGCGCAAGATGTACCGAGATGACATTGAGCCCGATCAGTGGAGCGACATGGTGGCGCACTCAACTTGGCTCCGCCTGGCCAAGCTAGAAGCGTCCGGTCTGGCGCTTGGATCAGTCGCCGCAGCGCGATTGGCGGAGCTGTCGCTTCTGAACCCCGGTTGGCGGTTAGCTCCCAACGAGAGCGACGAGTTCTCGCATTGGATGAGCGGCACCGGGGATCCGGATTATAGCGATCGTAGGGAAGTTGACTTAGCGCCCCGCAACCGACGTGATCTCGTGCTGTGGCTCGTCAAGCCGCAGGCCGAGCGGCACCCGTTCAAGGAGGACACGTGGCGCGACGTCTGTCGTACTCGCTTCTTTCACTGCCTATACGCACTTTGTGATCTGGCGCGCCAGGGCGTATGGCCAACGTCGCGCTGGGAGGAAGCGCTGCAGGTATGGAGCGAAGAGGGTATGGTGCTGCGGTCTTGGAGCCGTGCCGCGCCTCTGATTGAGACCATGCCTGACGCTGTTTTGCAACAAGTCGCGCATGGAGTCACATGGTGGTTGCAAGCAGCATCAGATTCGGGAGTTGATCACGATGTAATCCTGCTGAGAATGTGCCAGCGCATGCTTAACCAACCTATGGACGACGATTCTGGGATCCGGGGGGGGGATGGCGAGGCCCTTCAGCAACCTGTAACTGACGCCATCAACCATCCCATTGGTCACGTCACGCAAGCGTTGATCAACGTGTGGTTCAAGCGCAATCCCAATGACGGCGAGCTACTCCCGTCGGATATCCGCCCCCTGCTTACTCAGATTTGCGACGTACGGATACCGCGATTCAGGCACGGTCGGGTTCTGCTGGCCTCCCGATTGATTGCACTCTTCCGAGTTGACCGTAAGTGGACTGAAGCGTATCTGCTTCCCACTCTGGACTGGTCGGTCGATCCGATGGAGGCGAAGGCAGCATGGGAGGGTTTCCTCTGGTCGCCTCGCTTGTATCAGCCCCTGCTACTCGCCATAAAGCCGCAGCTCCTCGCAACGGCGAGCCATTACGATCAGTTGGGCGAACACGCAAAGCAGTTTGCCGCATTCCTGACCTACGCGGCTTTGGAACCGGTCGACGGCTATACCCCGCAGGAGTGGCGCGCTGCCATCGCGCAGCTCCCTAGGGAAGGCTTGGAGGAGGCTGCGCAAGCAGTCTCGCAGGCGCTTGAGGGAGCGGGCGATCAGCGGGAAGAATACTGGCGAAACCGCGTTCAGCCCTTCTGGCGAAACATTTGGCCTAAGTCGCGCGATCTCGCAACGGCAGAAGTCTCCGAATCTCTGGCCAAGCTGTGCATCGCGGCCGGTTCTGAATTTCCTTCTGCTTTGGCTACGGTAATCGACTGGTTACAGCCTGCCGAGCATCCGTATCACCTCGTACATTTACTGCATGATTCAGGCCAATGTGGCCGATTCCCTGTTCACGCTTTACGCCTCCTTGCCACTGTTGTTGGCGATAGTCATTGGGGTGCGGAGGAGTTGCGTGCATGCTTGACCACCATTGTCGGCGTAGATCCGAGTCTGGCCCAAGAGACAAGTTTCCAGCGCTTGCACGAGTCCGTGCGACGGAGCGGGGCGTGATATCTATCGCCCGACTGACGTGCTCTCGGCTTTCAGCTTCAGGCCTGTTTGGAGTTCAATCTGTTGATCCAGTTAGTGGATATGGCTGCGTTTTCGATTCACCATGGAACTTGGTGGAACGGTCCGCAGAATCGGGGTAGAACCCTGGGGCTTATTGCTCATGTCGTTGCCGCGCCCCACGCCCAGTTCTGGCCCACCGCGACAAAGATCTCCGACTTGAACTTTCGGGTGGCAAAAGCCGCTTTGACGCGGTCGCGGATGACATCGCGAACTTCGCCGGAGCTGGTGCCATTAAAAGTCCCCATGACCGAAGTTGTCGGGATGACGACATCGCCGCCTTTGTCGGACTTTTGAACCTTTGATAGGCCAAGTTTCTCAAGATCGGCGTAGGCGTTTTTGTAGTCCTGACTGCTCGCGTCTTTGAGATCGAAAGTACAGAAAACTAGATAGCTCATACGAGGTCTCCACTATTGAGGTTGTGGCTGGTCTGGCCAAATAGAAGAGGGGGCGCTCGGCGCCCCCTCTCCGTTCCAACTACTTCTCTTTTCGAACGCCCTTAAAGGGCTTGCCGTCGGACTTCACGTCCATGAAGCGGCCGTCGTTCGCGTTGCGCTTCACGAAGTGACCCGATGGGGTCGTGGTTTGCGAGCGCTCCCGGACTGCGCCTTTGCGGTGTCCGTCGCCCTTGGGCGGGTTAGTCGCCATCTTTCTATCTCCAAAGTTGAAGTGGGATGAGAGGGCAGCGTCTTCCTTCGCTTCCGCTTGAGGAGGGGTCAGCCCGAAGGCTGACCCTTCCCCGCCTGATTACTCAGGCACCCAGATCGGCCAAGCTTTCAAACCCGCGGCGGAAGCGTGAAGCTTCTTGCCGTTCTTCAGGGTGATAACAGGCCTGAAGATGAGCTTGTAGCCAGGGCGACTAGGCGGCGGCGTCTTGGTAGACATACGCTGTCCTTGTAGCTGTGCGTCCAGCCCCAAACTTCAACAGCGTGTTGACCAGCCCAGGGATTGAAGCTATATTCCTCGGGCTGCTGGCAGGCAGCTCGCTATTGAAGACCGCTCCAACCGGACACGGCACGGGAGCGGTATTTCGTTTTTCAGGTCATCCTTGACCTACATCTGTTTGAAAACGCCGTACTTTTTTGCGAAGCCCGACCTGTCCGTCGGGCTTTCTTCGTTATGGATAGCGGGACACCCAAAAGTGTGAACTGCGTCACATAACGAAGCCGTTGGGGTTGTCAGCAACCCCGACGTCACATAACTTAACCGAACCTGCTTGATGCGTCAAGCATCCGTGATCCATCAAGCAAACTCTCCCTTCCGGGGCTGCGGCCCTGCCATTGGAGCTCGCCATGTCGACCGAAACCGAACTTGCGCCTGAGTCCCTTGCTCTGGGCGCCTACCTCAGATCCCTTCGCCGCAACCTCAAAATGACTCTCCGGGCCGTCGAGGACGCCACCGATCGTGATGTGTCCAATGCCTATTTGAGCCAAGTTGAAAATGGGCGAAAACCGGGACCGGATGTCTTGCACTCCTTGTCGCAAGTTTATGGGGTGCCTTACGAAGAGCTGATGACCCGAGCTGGCTACCTGGGAAAGAGTGATCGGAATCGGGATGCCTCGACAAAGCATGGTCGGTTGGCAACGCTTGCCAAAGAAAACTTGACGCCCGAAGAAGAGGCGGTCATTTTCGAGGCACTCCGAGCCCATCGAGCATCGCGTGCAGCGCCCTGACGACTCCACTCTTACGCCTGGCCAGTACGCTCGAGTCCGTAAGGAAGCCGAAAGGGCACTTCGTGATGCCGGCGCCTTGGGGGTATATCCAACTCCAATCGCGAATATCATGGACGTGGCGCGTGTCCAAGAGGTCAAGGAAGACGTCTTAAATGAGAGCTTTATTCAGAAGCTACGGACAAAGATGTCCGGAGCGGGAAGCCTCGTCCGGACTGCCCTGTCCAAAGTACTAGGCCTCTTCCACGCAAGCGAGGGCCTCATCTTCATTGATCGCAAGTTGATGGAGGTCAAGAAGCGGTTCGTACGATTGCACGAATGCGCACACGGATTCCTGCCTTGGCAGCGCGGTATGTATGCCGTAGTTGAGGATTGTGAGAAGTCACTCGATCCGGATGTTGCGGACGCGTTTGATCGAGAGGCGAATGTCTTTGCTTCGGAAGTCTTGTTTCAGCTCGACGCGTTCCATCTGGAAGCAAGAGACCATGCGTTCAGCATTTTCACTCCCATCAAGCTGAGCAAAAAGTTCGGCGCAAGCATCTATTCGACAGTGCGGCAATATGTCTCGAAGAGCGACAAATGTTGCGCCGTGATCGTACTCAACCCCCCAGAGATCGCGTCAGGTGCTGGGTTTCAATGCTCCCTGCGCCGGGTCATCGTGTCGCCCACGTTCGCGACCACCTTTGGACAGATCAGCTGGCCAGAGCGATTTAGTCCAGATGATCAAATTGGCGCGATGGTGCCCATCGGGAGCCGAAAGTCTTCCGGAAAGAGGTCGATTCCGCTGAAGGACGCCAATGGCGACGTTCGCGATTGCGTTGCAGAGTCGTTCACTCAGGGGTATCAGGTTTTCATACTTGTTCTTCTTGATCAGAAGCCCAAAGCCAAAGAAATAATCCTTCCCTAGTAGGGAGTAAGCACACGCCCCGCACCGCCAACCCGTCGCCGATACTGATCAAGTGATGGGGACAGGCTTTTCGTTGGCGCAGCGCGCTTCCCGACGAGAACTGCCAGGTTGCTCGTGCCGGCTCAGTTGATCGACGGTGCCGGTCGATGCCGATCCCGTTGCTAGTGCTGACCGCGGTCACGTCCGGGCCGCCGACCTATTCTGCGTCGAACCAGCAGGTTGGATGGAACTCCTGCTGCGAGGTAGGTTGGTTCGTGGAGCGCTAGTCCTATGATGCCGTTTACCTGGCCAGTTGGTGGCAGAAGGAGAACACATGGCAACTTTGGAAGTAAGAGTTGAGAACCAGCAGAACCCAGTGGCGGCGGAAGTTCCGGCGCTTATCGCTGTGATACGGCCGATCCTCGAGGGACTCCTTTTTAGCCTCAAAGATCAAGTCACGGAAGATGCCGGCGGTCTCGACAACATCAAGATGAGAATGTTGCCGAGGCTATATCGCGCGGGAGACGGAGACTGTGGAATCTGCTTCGAGTACGCGGTTCACGATGCAATAGTGCGCCAAGAAGCTTCAGTAATGGATCGCGTCGAAGACGCACTGAAGAAGTGCAAGGTGCCCGGCTCCGCATATCAATCAATTTTGTTTGGTGCAGAGAAGAAGGGCGCAAGCCAACTTATTGCCACGGCGGCAAATGCCCTCACAGACGACTCGCGCCTTCTTACCGGAGCGCGCTCGCAGCCTCCGAAGCTAAAGGGGTACCTAAACAGGCTTGCCGCAGCCTTTCGTCGACCGTCGACCAGACTTTCGCTGCCTACCAGCATCAATGGTCTCTGGAAGGCCGACCTTTTCCTGGGCACGAAGGACGGTGACCGGTATGTCGGAACGACGGTCAAAATCAATCCTTCTCAGCTCGAAGCTGCCAATGGCCTTCGCGTTGGCGTGGTACCGGCTAGCCAAGGAGTGAGCGACAAGATCAGGAAGGACGAGAAGCGCAATCTAATCGTATGTCCGCTCCCGTATGACCAGGCTTTCATGGAGGTTTTTTTCAACGCTTGGGGGATCGTCCAGCATTTCATTCGCGCAGATGCAAAGATGCCTGCAGAAGTGGATCTGCCTATCCCCTCTCATCGGCAAGTGTGTCGTGAGCTTGTAAGTCGTCGGGATTTTCCGGTGGTAGAAGTGGTTGGGGCTCTAGCAGCGATCTCCCAGCCGAATTTGCTAACTACTAAGACGACGCACGCCTCTCAGAGAGTGCTGGGATCAGGCGAAATTCTGATCGACGGGATCATCTCTCCTGTCCCGCGACGGCTTATTTGACAGCCAGCAACGTGCGCGGCTGCCCCCGTTGAGGATCGACTGAATTTAGGTACTTTGACGCAAGCCGATTCGGCTTTTAGTAAGCGCTAGGCGGCACTACATCCGCCAAGCGATTCTCAGGCCCGCCACGTCCGATCCAGACTCAAAGCGGACATCCGCCGGCGCGCGTGCTCCGCAGCCGGCTGGGTCCGGCTATACGTCGGCTTGTTGGCCGTACCAAGTCGCCCTAAGATCGAGTCGTATCAAGGGGGTAGGCCACCATACGGTGCGCTGTGGGTAAATCGTGTAGCCGGACCCAGGGATCCAGCTATTAGGTGGTTAGGCAGAACAGGAGGCCGTATGCAGCCGAGCCAACAAGATGATGATTCCGCCCAGAGCGATGGCCACTTCCAGAACTACGCTGACTACTCAAGGACACTGCGAGCTTGGCTCGTCGCATACGGCATCGGCGGCCCCGTCCTCTTTCTCACCAATGAAACCCTCGCTAAGCGCGTTGCAGAGTCAGGCAACGCTAGAGAGATTATCACCTTCTTCCTCATTGGCGTTGGGCTTCAGATCCTACTTTCCTTGATCAACAAGTGGAGCGCGTGGCATATGTACCGTGGTGCCGGCGATTTGCCGTACCAGGATGGATGGCGCTATCGCGTCTGGCACAAGATCAACGCTTGGAGTTGGATCGACTTTTGGATTGATCTAGCTTCCGTAGCTGCGTTTGTAGTGGCAACCTGGCGCGTCTTGGTTGTGTTCATGGCGCCAGGTTCTGCTGCCTAACTAATCATTCAAGCCGACGACTTCGGCGCGGCTTAACTCAGGCGTTGGTGGATGTCGGCTTCTGGCCGGTAGCGGACGATCGGGTTTCTACCACCAGTACTTCGGCCGCTCAGGCTCGGGTGCATCCAAGACAATGTCTGAGACATCTATCAATGGGTCAAGCCAAGCCGCTTTCTGTGATGCCCAGCTCGCCCATGCGGCTGAATCCGCTACCACTGGGTCGTGTTCTTTAGCTTGCGATACTGCCTCGATGTATGCCCGGATCTGATTTGCAGTTGCCCAGTCCCGGGCGTCCCGCTTTAGTCGCTTGAAAGCGTTAATTTCATCGGATCTCTCCTTCATCTTTGCCGCGTAGAGATCGTTAGCCGCCTGCCGCATGGCTTGCACTCGTGCCTGTTCCTCTTCGCGTTGGCGCGTTTCAACGGCGACGCCAGCGATGCCCACGATGATCTCTGACAGGCGTTTCTCGAGCCGGGTTCTCGCGGTGTCTCGCCAAGTCCTGGCTGGCCAGCGGCCTACCGTCAATGTCAGTCGTCCACTGGGGTGGTAGTCGTATTGCGGGACGTGTGGAAATTGGGCGCCGAGATCACGGTGTGGTTTGTTCCAGTATCGCTCCTGCGCCTTCCTTTCCGCGGGAGTTGTCTCATGACGCGTGCGGCTCACGTGCTCTGTGAGCGTTATCGGGAGATCACAGCCTTCCAAGTGAAGCAAAGTTTCTTTCTTCTCGGCGTTGATCCGAATCTCGCCGGATCTGCTGGCCACGGCCTTTATCAGCACATCCATGATCAAAAGCGCCCGGTCCAACGGGCCTTCCGTCACTTCGATGTTTAAGATCTCTTCTGGTGCGGAGCGCAGCCCTTTGTAGTGGTCCCAGCCTGTCTTTCTCTTCAATCGGCTCGATGCCGCTTTAACGAGTGCGTGCGGATCCACGAGTTCCTTCGGCCATTCAACATCGGCCAAAGCCTTCTTTGCGATAGACGCCTTTTGATTCGCTTCGGCGGAGGCCAGTTGCTCCTTGGCATTAAGGCGCCGAAGGCGGACCTTTTTTTCTTGCCCGGGCTCGGCCATGGGCAGGCGCAGGCGAACGGCGGTTTGGCCCGCTTGTTTTCGCGCCCAGAAGCCGCGACCCGGGAGAGGGACGCCCAGACGTTTGCACATCTTCGCAAAGCCGACTCCCGATATGCCGAATTGGGGCGCGAGTTTCGACACCGGCTCCGTCCATACGAGTTCGTAAATTGCTTCTCGATCAAACCATTCAGCATCTTGCTTCATGACCGCACCTCTCGACATGACTGGCGTCTGCCTGGAGTGAGTATTGAATGGGAGAGTGCTACGGATCGCAATCTAAGGCCCCGCTCACGCTATGAGGCGCTGGATCAGGGGATTCTGTCGCGGCAGGCCGGCTCCATATCCCTGCCTAGACCGGTTTTGCATCCTTTTCCAGCCCCACAGATGGAGGTGATTCCAAATATGGTTCTCCTGAGTCGGGAGCCAATCGCTCTGCCTATGCAACGCCGTTGGCGTCATCGGCGCGAATAATCCTGCTGAGCAAGTCCGCCACCTGATTGGTGCTGCCCCAGAGACGGGCATACGTTACCGATTCCTTTGTGTCATTCGCCGTGCAGGACAACTGGGCCAAGGCTGTTGATGCGCGCTCAAGATTGACCAACCGGCGCGTTCAAAGTTTGATGAGGACATGGACCGCGGGCGCCATTGCGATTGGACTCTTAATCGGCCTGCCACTCATAACCGGCGAGGGTGTCGGAGGCCCCAATGGGTTTTCTAATTGGTCACTAGTCCTCAGGAATAGTCAGCCGCGTTGAGTTCTGCAGTGGCCCAAACTTCAGCGATTCGGACCATTCAGGGATCTTGTCTGGCGGCTCGAGATTGAGTCCGCTTCCCAACACCCTGTTGGTTTGAGCTGCCCCGGCTAGTTCTTCGACTGTAGGGAAGTGTCGGGCGATCACAACCGCTCGCTTCCGAAGAGATCGCGGGAGATTGTCGTCTTTCGCTATTTCGACTAGAAGTCCGCCGGCCCAGACCAACGCACGTAACCGTTCTTCTGGTGTTGACATGATGTTGCTCCCGTTTCGCTCTTTGAGCGCAAAAGTGCTTCTCTCGCTCAGGAAAGGTTCCAGTGCGTCCTTAAGAAGTGCTCGGTGGACGCAGGAGGGTTTTTCGCGAGAAGTTCGATCGCTGCGGAAGGGACGTGGGGTTTAACGAAGTCGAGGTCTTCAGAAGAGTCCCCCCAGTGGGCAATAGCCATGCAGGGGTGGAAATACTCGTCAACGCTCTCTTTGTAGATCCGTTCCGCGTGTTGAGCTGAAGTGGCCAACGCGACAAAAATCGTCATGCCCTCCCCGGTCGCGTAGTAGATGCCGTAGGCGATCGCAATACGATTTTGGTCCATCAGCATTCCCCCCCTGGAAAGTGACTCTGTGTCATTGGTCAGCGAGACGCGCAGCTGGCGTCTCGACGTGCCTCAGGCTGGCTGGTCGTACTCTCACCGGCTGCGACTGGACCGGAGGCGGTCCATTCTCGGCAAGAGGACAGGCCCGAGGGGTGGGCTGGAGAGTACGGGCTATTCCAACCAGCGTTCCGGAGTTCGAACCGTGGCCTCGCATAGCCTGTTGAATCAAAAGGCAGCTACGGACTATGCCGACCCATGGAAGGCATAGTCCGTGCTAATGGGTTCCAACCCGGGGCACACTATGGGTCCGTTCGGGTACGGACTTCACCGATCTGCCCAATCGTCTCTTCAATCCAGTCGCAGTAGTTCCCCAGCCGTACGCCGTAGCTGGTCTCCCCGTACCTGCCCGGGTGGAGTTCCGTGCCGGTAATCACGCCTCGCTTCCACGCCGTGATGCCTGCAACCTGCCATTCCTCGCCCACGGCGACCAGCATCGGGCCGCCGCTGTCTCCGCTGCCGATCGACGCCTCAAGCGGGAGTGCGCCCGGCGCCTCGTCGAAGCGGTATCCGATCCATCGGCCTTCCGAGACAGTGATCTCGTTGAAGCCTTGGCGCAGATCGGTGCGGTTCGGACCGTGCAGAGGGTGTCCCTTCGATCCGGTGCCCGTGGCGCCCCGTCCCATGATCCGGACGACCTTCCCCAACGCCGGGCCGTCGTATATCCGCGCGGGCGCGACGTCCAGGACCGGCTCGGCGAGCTGGACCAGCGCGATGTCGTCGGACGACGAGATGAATTCAAAAAAGATCTCCCATTCGCCCGACTTGAAGGCGGCGTCGATCATCGCCTGGGGAGGCCTCTTGTAGCCGGGATGGATGACAACGCTGCGCACGGCGCGTGGCGTGCCATCGACGACCACCACGTCCACGGCGTGTTGCCAGCTGACTGCGTGGGCGGCAGTAAGGACCCATTGCGGCGAGATCAGGACGCCATGGCCCTCGCCGGGCAAATCGGCCAGCGCCGGGAACTCGGACGCGGCCATCCGGTACCGGATATCCGGGACGTCATCACGGATGACGATCGCACCGGCGGGCGATGTGCAGGCGAGCAGGAACAGCAGGATGAATCGGGTCATGGGGCACCTCGTTCCGCGGCGCCGCCGGCACGCCCCGACGCACGCAGCAGCTGATAGCTGGCGTAGGAGTACCAGCCCATGATCAGCACGATGGCCAGGCGTTGGCTCAGGCCGCGCATCGGGTCGCAGCCGGAAATGTTCAGCCACAGGTAGGCCATGCTCAGCACAGCAACTGCCAGGCAGACGCGCTGCACGCCGCGGCCCAGGCCCGACTCGGCCGCGAAGCAGGCCGGCACCAGCGGGATGAAGAACCCGACGCCGTACAGGCCGTGCAGCGGGTTGCCCGTGACGAAGATGCCGGCGGAGATGAAGTTGGCCGCCACCGCCGCGGAGGTGAGCGCGGTGAAGGCGAAGCGCGACGGTTCGATCAGCCAGGCGCCGAGGCCGAACAGCAGGATCGACACCCCGCAGACGACGGGCGCGATGCGCATGAGGTCGGCCACCGGATGGTCCAGCAGCTGCAGTTCGCTGACGTGCTGCGTCAGCGAGGAATAGCCGGGCGCCCCGAACCCGATCAGGATCGGCAACAGCAGCGCGGCGAGCGGGAGGAAAAGCGACTGTCGAAGCAGGAACTGGCGCACGGCGCACTCCGGGAGGGGCAGGACACGGGAGTCCAGCCTGGGCCGCGGCGGGGCGCCCGCCAACCGGGTGGCAGCGAAACCGCGGATAGAGGCGGCGAACCGGCTGCGGGAGGCGGCGATTGGGTGGCTGGCCTGCCAATCGGAGCCCGGTGCGGCTCCGGTCAGCGCCGCACGCCCAGTACCGCGAAACGCGCCTCGAACTCGGCCCGCCGGTCGCGGCTCAGTTTCAGCACGGTGCCATCGGCCAGCTTGAGCTCGCAGCCGCCGCGGAACAGCGGGTGGACTTCCCGCACCCGGGCGAGATTGACGATCGCGCCGCGGTGCACGCGCACGAACTGCTCCGGGTCGAGCTGCCGCTTCATCTCGTCCATGCTCTCGCGCAGCAGATGGCTGGCGCCCCCGCACTGCAGGACCACGTAATAGTCGGCGGCCCGGACACAGTCGATCTCGCCCGCTTCGACGACCACGCTCTTGTCCCGGCCGGGGACCAGGAAGCGAGTGCGATACCTTGGTCGCGCCTGCGGCATCGGGCCCGTGTCGGCATCGGCCAGCCCCGCCTGCCGGTGAGCGAGCACGCGGGCCTTGGCGCGTGCCATCGCCGCCTCGAAGCGGGCATCGGTGTAGGGCTTGAGCAAGTAGTCCAGCGCCTGCACCTCGAACGCCTGCACGGCATACCGGTCGAAGGCCGTTACGAAAACCACTGCCGGGACCGTTCCTGGCCCCACCAGGTCGAGCAAGGCGAAACCGTCGAGTTCCGGCATCCGGACATCGAGGAACAGGATGTCGGGACGAAAGCGGGCGATCATCGCCACGGCCGCGGGGCCGGAGCATTCGCCTACGAGCTCGACCTCGGGATCCGCGGCCAGCAGCACGCGCAGGTTCTCCCTGGCCAGGGGCTCGTCGTCGACCACAAGGGCTTTCATCGGGGGCGGGGCAGGCAGGGTCATGGCAGCGGGACGAAGGGCAGGTCCACCACGGCGACTACGTGATCTCCCGATTGCTTGAGCTCGAAGCGGGCATTGTCACCGTAAAGGACCCGCAGTCGCTCCCGGGTGTTCTCCAGCCCAATGCCTTCCGCCACCGGAGACTCGAGCTGGCCAGGGTTCCGCACCTGCAGCTCCAGGCGGCCGTCAACCTGCCGCGCCCGGACCTCGACGCAGGTCATCGCGCTGGTCCGGTTGACGCCGTGACGCACGGCGTTCTCGGCCAGCGGCTGCAGGACGAGGATCGGCACCGCCGCCTGCCGAAGCGAGGGGTCCACTTTCACCGAGAAAGACATGCAATCCGGGAAGCGCGCCTGATGGAGTTCCAGGAAGCGCGTGAGCATCTCGGTCTCCTCGCCGAGCGTCACCCGCTGCCGTCCGGCATGGTCCAGCGAATAGCGCAACAGGTCCCCCAGGCCGGCGATCATGCTTACCGCCTCCTCCTTGCGGCCCGTCCGCACCAGCCCTGCGATGGCATTGAGCGTATTGAAGAGGAAATGCGGCTGGAGCTGGAGTTCGAGCGCGTGCAGGCGCGCATCGGTGAGCGAGCGGCGCAGCTCCGCCGCCTCGACGGCATGCGCGCGGGAGCGCCGGCTGTACTCGAGGGCCAGCACCGCGCCGAGCACCAGCAGGTAGAGGACCCACTCCAGAAGGAGCGGCGTCAACAGGGCCTGGCCAAGCTGGATCTCCGACGCCGAGGCCGTCATGTCGTCGTAGGGCCGCAGCCACAGCATCAGGCCCAGCGAATACAGGGCATGCAGCAGTCCGATCGCGGTGGCCGCAAGGAAATGGGCCGCGACGGCGACCGGCCGGAACGGCGACACGGGGAAGCGGCGCGCCAGGTCGAAGATCAGCGCCGTCGGTGCCAGCCATATCAACCAGACCGCGACGTGGTAGCCAAACAACCGGGCCATGGAGTGCCCGTGCGTGATCATGCTGGTCCACACCTGCAGGCCGGCCACCAGGCCAAAGAGCAGCCAGAACGCGGAAGCGGCGAGCAGGAACTGGCGGGTGGTCATGGGTGCAGTTTGCCGTGTCATCAACACCGGCGTCCCCGTCCTCGGAAAGGTCCGCCATGGTAAAGCAGGTGGAAAGCCGAACGGACGCGCTAACAGGCTTCGTTTCCGACCCGAAGCGGGGCTCTACCCCGACGCTCAGGACACTTTCACTGGCATTTCCCATCAACTCCCAGACAGCGTATCGTTAAGCCGTGGCCACGGCCAAGGCTTCTCCGTAGAAGATTGTTGCCGTGACAGGGGGCCGCAGTGGACAAGTCCGCAGAGCGTTTGCGTCAGCTTCAACAGTTGCGCTCGCGCTACGCTGCCCGGCTGCCGGAGCGCGTAGCGACGTTGAGCGAAGGTTTGGCCTCCCTCGAGCGCGGCGAGGCCAGCCCCGCCCACCGTGAGGCCATGTTGCACCACTCGCACAACTTGGCCGGATCTGCCACGACCTTCGGCTACGTGAGCATCGGCGAGGTAGCGGCTCGGTTGGATTTGCGCCTCCGAGTGCTGCTTGAAAACGATACGTCTGACACTGCGATTGTGATGGAGATTCGCGGGTTCGTTGACGATCTGGTGCGATTGGCCCGAATTGCCCCCGATAAGCAGCAAGAGGAACCGGCGCCGCAAGAACCGACGTGTTCTTCCCGCAGCCGCAGCATCTGGGTCGTCGACGACGACGATGCGCTGGCGGAAGAAATTGCGCTGCGTCTGCGCGGATACGGCTACTTGGCCGAGGTGTTCTCGCGGCGCGATGAGGTCGAACTGGCGCTGGGCGAGCGCTGGCCAGCGGCGATTCTGATCGACCAGGATCTTGGTGCAGGGCTGCACGAAGGCCCGGAACTGGCGGCATCGATCAGGGGCGTGGTCGGCAGGAAGCTGCCGCTGGTTTTTTTCTCGGTGCACGAGAACTGGCAGGCACGACTGGCGGCCCTGCGCGCTGGCAGCGACGCCTACCTAAGCAAGCCACTGGACTTCCCTCAACTGGTCGAGGTGCTCGATAGGCTGACCGGCCAACGCGAGCCGAAACCGTATCGGATTCTGGTTCTGGACGATGTCGAGGAACTCGCACAGCACCATGCACTGGTGTTGCGCAATGCAGGCATGGAAGCGCTGGCATTCACCGACCCATTCGTAGCCCTGGAGGCGATGGTCGATCTGAAGCCGGACCTGCTATTGACCGATCTGTACATGCCACAGATGTCCGGCATCGAGTTTGCCGGCGTGGTACGCCAGAAGGCAAGCTACGACGGCTTGCCGATCATGTTCCTTTCTAACGAGCACAGCATCGATGATCAGCTCGATGCGCTGCGCGTAGGTGGCGACGAGTTTCTGCTCAAGCCAATTCGCGACGAACACCTGGTCGGTTCGGTTTCGATCCGGGCTGCGCGCTTTCGCACCTTGAGTGCCCTCATGAGCATCGACGGGCTGACCGGGCTGTTGAGCCAGATCACCATCAAGCTGCAATTGGAGGAGTTGCTGCCGTTGGCGATGCGCCGAAACTCGCCGCTCTGCTTCGTCATGATCGATGTTGACCATTTCAAACAGGTCAATGACCGCTTTGGCCATCCTGCCGGAGATCGCGTACTGCGCATGCTTGCCCGTTTGCTGCGGCAGGGTGTGCGCCAGTCCGACATCGTTGGGCGCTTCGGCGGAGAAGAGTTTGCCCTCGTGCTGCCAGACACATCAACTCAGGATGCGGCCAGGTTGATTGACAGCTTGCGAGATCGATTCGCCAGCATTCCACAGCAGCACGAAGATGAGGTTTTCAATGTGAGTTTCAGCGCCGGGGTGGCTTCTTCGCTTGAGCACCGCCGAATGACATCGCTCATTCAGGCGGCGGACGACGCGCTCTACCGAGCTAAGTCTGGCGGGCGCAATTGTGTATGCGCCGATACCGTTGGGCACGGCGACCCCGCGTAGGCCGACCCCCTCTAGCCAAGTTCAGGGACAGACAAGTGCTCAAGCCGAACATCCCCCACAATGAGGTGCAGCGTCTTCAGGCGTTGCGCGACCTTCACATTCTTGACACGCCCGCCGAAGAGCGTTTTGATCGCATCACACGTCTGGCACAGCAGTTGTTCCAGGTTCCGATCGCCTTGATCTCCCTGGTCGACAAAGACCGCCAGTGGTTCAAGTCTCGCCAGGGCCTGGATGCCAGCGAGACGCCGCGCGATGTCTCTTTTTGCGGGCACGCGATACTCGGATCCGATGTGCTCTGTGTTCCCGATGCCACGCTGGATGCGCGCTTTGCGGACAATCCGCTGGTGGTGGGGGCCCCCAACGTGCGTTTTTACGCCGGCGCGCCGCTACGGGTCGACGATGGCCCCAGCATCGGGACGCTGTGCCTCATCGACCACGACGCGCGCGAGCTTTCGCAAGCGCAAATCGAGTTGTTGCGGGACTTGGCGCATTGGGCCAACGACGTGCTGGCCGAGAACCGGAGGCAGCAGGCCGCGAGGCAACTGGCCGCGCGCGAGGGTTTCCTGGATGCGGTGCTGAATACGGTGCTGGAGGGTATCGTCACGATAGACGAGCACGGCTGCATCAACTCATTCAATCGCGCTGCGGAAGCGATTTTCGGGTACACGGCGGCCGAGGTTGTCGGCAGAAACGTGAAGATGCTGATGCCCGATTCCTATCGATCGGCGAACGACATCTTCCTGCAGCGGTACCGCGACACCGGCGAGGCGCGCATCGCGGGCGTCGGCCGCGAAGTGGAGGGGCAGCGCAAGAACGGCGAATGTTTTCCCATGAAGCTGGCGTTCGCCGAGATGAGCCAGAGCGAACCACGACACTTCGTTGGCGCGATCAAGGATATTTCGCAACACCGCCTGGCAGAAAGACGACTGGGTGAGTCCGATCGCTGGCGCAAGGCGATTCTCGATGGCGCGTCGACCGCAATTATCGCCACTGACCAAGATGGACTGATCCAGACATTCAATCGCGCCGCGCAGCTGCTGCTTGGCTATGGCGAGGCAGAAGTCGTCGGTATTCAGACGCCCGCGCTTTTTCATGATCCTGCTGAAGTGG
>LNFM01002697.1_pt1 | contig 36685 bp, 33 predicted proteins | sample 596031 | NCBI WGS metagenome assembly LNFM01 (sample SAMN04254537, study PRJNA301005) | activated carbon metagenome | isolation source: dual media filters at the Ann Arbor, Michigan drinking water treatment plant | place: USA: Ann Arbor | reverse complement strand
GCCGCGCGCCCCGAATGCTTGCCCATCGCGATGTTCTTCTGCGTCAGGCCGATATCCTCGGGCCGCATGATCTCGAACGTCTCGACGTTCTTCAAGACGCCGTCCTGATGGATGCCGCTTTCATGCAGGAAGGCGTTCTTGCCGACGATGGCCTTGTTGAACTGCACCGGAAAGCCCGACACGCTCGCCACCCGGCGCGACAGGTTCATGATCTTGGTCGTGTCGATGCGGGTCTGGTAGGGCAGGATGTCGTTCCTGACCTTCATCGCCATCACCACCTCTTCCAGCGCCGTGTTCCCCGCGCGCTCACCAAGCCCGTTGATCGTGCATTCGATCTGCCGCGCCCCCGCCTCGACCGCCGCCAGCGCATTCGCCGTCGCCATGCCGAGATCGTTGTGGCAGTGCGTCGCGAAGACGATCGTGTCCGCCCCCGGCACCCGTTCCAAGAGCATCTGGATCAGCCGCGAACTTTCGCGCGGCGCGGTGTAGCCGACGGTATCGGGAATATTGATCGTGGTGGCGCCCGCCTTGATTGCGATTTCAACCACGCGGCATAAATAGTCATGCTCGGTCCGTGTCGCGTCCATCGGCGACCACTGCACGTTGTCACACAGATTGCGGGCGTGGGTCACCGTCTCGTGGATCCGCTCGGCCATCTGGTCCATGTCGAGGTTCGGAATGGCGCGGTGCAGCGGCGACGTGCCGATGAAGGTGTGGATGCGCGGTGAGCGGGCATGTTTCACCGCCTCCCAGCAGCGGTCGATGTCCTTGAAATTGGCCCGGGCGAGACCGCAGATCGTGGAGTTCACCGCACGCTTGGAAATTTCCGACACCGCGGCGAAGTCGCCCTCCGAGGCAATCGGAAAACCCGCCTCGATGATGTCGACGCCCATCTCGTCGAGAAGCCCCGCGATCTCCAGCTTTTCGTCATGCGTCATCGTCGCGCCGGGCGACTGTTCGCCGTCACGCAGGGTGGTGTCGAAAATGATGACGCGGTCCTGGTTGGCTTTGTCGGTGGTGGTCATCTTTTGCTCCTGTTTCTTCTCGGCTTTGCGTTCGGGCGCAGGTCACCTCTGAGCGGCAGCACCCGAAGGCACGCTCAGAGGCGGCTAAGAAGAAGCAGTCCAAGGAAAGCCGAGGGGCGAAACGCCCCGGCCTTGCTGTGCATATGTTCGCCCTTGGTCATGAGGCCGGACTATACGGCGGATTTTCTCGAAGGAAAGGGGTGTTTTTCACCCTTGGCTGCGGACAAGGGGCCGGGGAGTGCGTTTGAAAAGCGCAAATCATGGAAGGCCGAGTTCGGCGGGCTAAGTCTGGCGGGACGAGGGAGAAGATGATGCGGGCATTGGTTGTAGGGGCCTCGGGCGGGATCGGGTCGGCGCTCGTGACGGCGCTGGCGACACGGGCCGATGTGATAGCGCTGTCCCGGCGCGACGATGGGTTGGACATCGCCGATGAGGCCTCGGTGGCGGCGGTGATGGGGCGTCTGGTCGGTGAATTCGATCTTGTGCTGGTGGCGACAGGCGCGCTTGAAATCGACGGTGCCCGACCGGAAAAAAGCCTTCGTTCCCTGAATGCCGCAGCCATCGCCGCGCAATTCGCGCTGAATGCGATCGGGCCGGCGTTGGTGCTGAAGCATCTGATCCGCCTGCTGCCGAAGGATCGCGTGGCAAGGGTCGGCGTTCTTTCGGCGCGGGTCGGGTCGATCGGCGACAATGCCTTGGGCGGCTGGTATTCCTACCGGGCGGCGAAGGCCGCGTTGAACCAGCTGATCCACACCGCGAGTATCGAGGTCGCGCGCAGCCATCCCCAGGCGGTTCTGGCCTTGTTGCACCCCGGAACGGTCGCGACGGGGCTGACGGCGGCCTATGCGGGCGGGCACCCCGTCGTGACGCCCGATGTTGCGACCGAGCGTTTGCTGGCCGTGCTGGACGGCCTGACGCCGGCAGATAGCGGCAGCTTCTTTGACTGGAAGGGCGCGAGGGTGGTCTGGTGAGGCTTGTTCTGGTTCTGGGAGATCAGCTTTCGTCCGACATGGCGGCGCTTAAAGCTGCCGACAAGGGCCGCGATCTGGTGGTGATGGCCGAAGTGATGGGCGAGGGAACATCGGTCCCGCACCACCCGCAGAAGATCGCGCTGATCCTGACCGCAATGCGCAAGTTCGCGGCGCGGCTGGCAAGCGAGGGCTGGCGGGTCGCCTATACGAGGCTGGATGACCCGCAGAACCGCCAGACCATCTCGGGTGAGCTTGTCCGCCGTGCCTCGGAAAACGGCGCAACCGCAGTTCTTGCCACGAGGCCCGGCGAATGGCGGTTGATCGCAGATCTCGAAGAGCTGCCGGTGCCGGTCACGCTTTTGCCGGACGACCGGTTCCTCTGTTCCGAGGCGGAATTCGCCGCCTGGGCCGAGGGCCGCAAGGCGCTGCGGATGGAGTATTTCTACCGCGAGATGCGTCGCAAGACCGGGTTGTTGATGACTGGCGGTCAGCCCGCCGGCGGGCAGTGGAATTTCGACCACGACAACCGCAAGCCCGCAAAGGGCGATCTTCTGCGTCCCCGCCCGCTGCGTTTCGAGCCTGACGCCGAAACAGAAGCGGTGCTTTCGCTTGTCGAGGCACGCTTTGCGCATTTCGGGCGGCTGCGGCCATTCCACTGGGCCACCGACCGACAAGGCGCGCTCGCAGCACTGGAGGATTTCATTACCCACCGCCTGGCGCGCTTTGGCGACGAGCAGGACGCAATGCTGGATGGCGAGGCGTTCTTGAGCCACGCAGTCATCTCGCCCTATCTGAACCTGGGCCTGCTGTCCCCGCTGGAGGTTTGCCAAGCGGTCGAGGCGGCCTGGCTGGCCGGGCGCGCTCCGATCAACGCCGCCGAAGGGTTCATTCGCCAGATCATCGGCTGGCGCGAGTTCGTGCGTGGCATCTGGTCCCTGCAAGGGCCGGATTATCCGTCACGCAACGCGCTGGATCATCGCCGGAAGCTTCCGGGACTGTATTGGGGCAAGCCGACCAAGATGGCCTGCGTGTGGGCGGCGGTCGGGCAAACCCGTGATCTTGCCTATGCCCACCACATCCAGCGGCTGATGGTCACGGGAAATTTCGCACTGCTGGCCGGGGTCGATCCGGTCGAGGTGCATGAATGGTACCTGTCGGTCTACATCGACGCGTTCGAATGGGTCGAGGCGCCGAACACCGTTGGGATGAGCCAATTTGCCGATGGCGGCGTGGTCGGATCCAAGCCCTATGTGTCGTCCGGCGCCTACATTGACCGGATGTCCGACCACTGCGGCACCTGCTGGTATCGGGTGAAGGACCGGACGGGCGAGCGGGCCTGTCCGTTCAACCTGCTCTACTGGGATTTCCTGACGCGTCACCGAGGGCGTTTCGCGGCCAACCCGCGCATGGCGCAGATGTACCGGACATGGGACCGGATGGAGCGAGGCCACCGCGACCGGGTTCTGGCCGACGCAGCCATCTTCCTCGACCGGTTGGATGCGGGCGAGCCGGTCTAGCCGACTGTCAGGCCAACCCGCTGTAGCGGTAGCGCGAAACGACGTCCCAAACCATCTCTTTCATCCAGTCGACGGTCGCTTGCGACCCCGCGCTCGCCGTGCCGAGGCGGGCAGGCAACTCGCGCGGATCGCGGCGGTAGATCACCGCGTAATGCCCCAGCGCGATCATGAAAGCGCCAACGCTGTTGATGTGGATATTGTCGAAAAACACGTCCTCGATCCGCGCGATGCCGGGCACCGTGCCGGCCTGCACCGCATCGTAAAGCGCGGCCATGATCAGCGGGCCCGGAATCATCGTCATCGCCGGTGAACCCGCAGGCCGACGTTCGTTCACCGAGGTAACAATCTTTTCCCAGCCGACCATTTCGAGGTCGAGCCGCTGGCGGAACGGGATCTCGCGCTCGGGATCTTTGTGCGGATTGTCTGCACCAGGGCCGCTGTCGACCTCGACCCAACTCGCGTAAAACACGGTTTCCGCACCTTTTCCGCCGTTGCCGTTGGTCCAGGCGTTCTCGAAATACCGCAGGGCTGAATCTTCCGAGCCGTGCCAGGGCATCGTGTTCGACAATGGCACCCGCTCGGTCAGCACCATCACGTCATAACCGGCGATGTCATAGCGTGCGTCCGGCATGTGCTGGTTGCGGTTTTCCCAGCGCCAATCCATCGGGCTGCCGGGAATGGTGGATCGGTCCATCTTCATGCCGATGGTGTCGGCACCGCCAGCGGCGCGGACAATCGCCTCCAACTCGGGCACGATCGGGTCGGTCAGGCTGTGGCCCGACTGGATCACGCGTGTGGTGAACGGGCGGGGTGCAAGCGCTTGGGCAAACGCCGCGCCGGAACCGCCCAGACCTACCGACAGCAACGCCGAGGCCGACAGTCCGGTTGCGAGAAACCCCCGGCGGGTCGGATGGCGGGTTGCGTGGGTCAGATCGGAAGGGAAGCGGGGCGTTTTCATCGTCGGTGCCTTTCAAGAAGCGGTACTGGTATCGAGGCATCCTGCCCCGGCGGTGCGGTGTGGCTCACATGGGTTTGAAGCGCGCAGCAATCAAGCGCGGCCTTGCAGATTCGCGTCAGGCTTCCGTCACTTTCCGGCCCGAAAGGACAAGAAATGAGGTCGCAGCGATCAAGGGTTTGATGCGGGTTCGGCCGGGGCTTCGGGATCGGCAGGGTTGGTGCCATTTGCCGCGGCTTCGGGCTCGCCTTCGGGTGGTGCCTCCGGCGGGGCGGTCAGCACGCCGTTCTGCCAGATGCCGGTCGCCTCTTCGCCGCCGGGATAGCGCATCGTGCCTTGCCCTTCGCGGCGGCCGGCTTTGAAGGTGCCCTCGTATATCTCGCCGCCCGGATAGGTAGCGATGCCTTGCCCGTCGATCTGGCCCGCGACCCAGTTGCCGCCGTATTTGAACCCGTCAGGCATGGTGAATTCTCCGGTCCCGTCGCGCAGGCCTGCCTTGAAACTGCCTGTATAGATCGAACCATCCGGGTAGGTCGCAGTGCCGACGCCTTCGCGGGTCCCGGCTTTCCAGTCGCCCTCATAGCGGTATCCGTCGGGGAAGGTCATCGTGCCCTTGCCGTCGGGGCGGGCGTTTCTCAAGGTTCCTTCATAGACCTGCCCGCTGGCATAGACCGCACGGCCCTGGCCGGAAATCATGCCACGGTCCCAGTTGCCCTGATACGTCGCACCATCCGGATAGGTGATCGCCCCTTCGCCCTGCGGCTGGTCGCCCTTCATCGCCCCGACATAGACCGCACCGTCCGGGTAGGTAACCGACCCGGTGCCTTCCATCCGTCCCTCGACCCACGAGCCTTCGTACTTGAACCCGTCGGCCGCGATGAAGGTGCCGGTGCCGTGGCGGCGGTCCTTGGCAAAGCCGCCTTCATAGCTGTCGCCGTTGGCGTGGGTGACCTTGCCACGGCCCTCGCGCTGACCATTGGCGAAGGCGCCCTCGTAGACGTCTCCGTTCGGCTGTGTCAGTTTGCCGGTGCCGTTGATCTGGCCTTCGGACCAGTCGCCGATGTAGGTCAGCCCGTCGGGCATGATCAGCGTACCCTTGCCCGAGCGGACGCCCTTGACGAGGCCGCCCTCATAGGTCGCGCCATCCGGATAGGTGATCTTGCCAATACCTTCCTTCACGCCCAGAACCCAGTCGCCCTCATAGACATAACCGCCGGGATTGGTGACCTTGCCACGACCATTGTGCTGGCCCTTGGTGAACGCGCCTTCGTAGACTGCGCCATTGGCATAGCGGGCGATGCCCTGACCGGTCATCTGCCCTGCGGTCCAGTCGCCTTCATAGGTGCTGCCGTCCGGCGAGGTGATTTTGCCCTGTCCCTCGGGCTGTCCCTTCGCGAACATTCCTTCGTAGACCGAGCCGTTGGGGTAGCGCGCAGTCCCGCTGCCGACGATTTCGCCATCGACCCATGCGCCGGTGTATTCATACCCGTTCGGCAATCTGTAAGTGCCGGTCCCGTGCTGGCGGCCATTGCGGAAGGTGCCCTCGTAGACCGCGCCGTTGTCATACTGCTTGGTGATGACCTCGTCCTCGTCCTGCGCAAGCACGTGACCGGCGGGCGCGGTGGCAAGAAGCGCCGCGAGTGCGGATGCCTTGATAAGGCGCATGGCCGAAAACTCCTGCTCGAACGCACAAAGCCTAAGCGGGCGCGATCGTTGTGACAAGCTTGCATCGGGCGATCCTTGGGCGGTGGCTTTCCCTTCGGGCGCAAACTGCTAGAACCATCGGGAACGCGAAGGAGACCATGATGTCCGACACATTCCGCCTGATGCTGGGCCAGTTGAACCCGACGGTGGGGGCGATTGCCGGCAACGCAGGCTTGGCGCGGCAGGCGTGGGAGGAAGGTCGCGTCGCCGGTGCCGAAATGGTGGCCCTGCCGGAAATGTTCATCACCGGCTACCAGACCCAGGATCTGATCCTGAAGCCGGCCTTCGTGGATGCGGCGGTGGCGGCGATCGAAGCTCTGGCCAAGGACTGTGCCGATGGTCCGGCCCTTGGCATCGGCGGGCCTGCCCGCGTGGCAGGACGGTTGCACAATGCCTATTACGTGCTTCAGGGCGGCAAGATCACTGCAACGGTCTTGAAGCACCATCTGCCGAACGATGCCGTGTTCGATGAACGCCGCGTCTTTGCATCGGCCGATGTCAACGGACCCTATGTGGTCAACGGCGTTCGCATCGGCACGCCGATCTGCGAGGATGCCTGGCATGCCGATGTGGCGGAAACCCTCGCCGAAACCGGAGCCGAGATTCTGCTCATTCCAAACGGCAGTCCCTATCACCGGGGCAAGCCCAACCTGCGGCTTAACCTGATGGTGGCGCGTGTAGTCGAGACGGGCCTGCCGCTGGTCTACCTGAACATGGTCGGCGGGCAGGACGATCAGGTGTTCGACGGCTCGTCCATGGTGCTGAACCCCGGCGGCCGGCTGATGGCGCAGCTGCCGCAGTTCGACGCGGCGATGGTCATGGTCATCTTCCGCCGCGGCCCTGACGGCTGGCGCGCCGACCCCGGCGAGATCGCCGAAATCCCCCGCGTCTGGGAAGCCGACTACCGCGCCTGCGTCATGGCCCTGTCGGATTACATGGCCAAGACCGGCTTCAAGAAGGTTCTGCTTGGCCTGTCAGGCGGCATCGATAGTGCCATTGTCGCAACCATCGCCGCCGATGCGCTCGGCCCCGAGAACGTGCGCTGCGTCATGCTGCCGTCGGAATTCACTTCCGATGCCTCGCTGCATGACGCGGGCGAGGTGGCGCGCAACCTTGGCTGCCGCCTTGATACCGTGCCGATCAGCGGCACACAGGGTGCGGTGGGCGATGCGTTGGCAGGGCTTTTTGCACATACCGAACCCGGCGTGACCGAAGAGAACATTCAAAGCCGCCTGCGTGGCCTGATGCTCATGGCCATATCGAACAAATTTGGCGAGATGCTTTTGACCACCGGCAACAAGTCCGAGGTCGCGGTCGGCTATTGCACGATCTACGGCGATATGAACGGCGGCTACAACCCGATCAAGGACATGTACAAGACCCGCGTGTTCGAGACCTGCCGCTGGCGCAACGAAAACCACCGCCCGTGGATGAAGGGTCCGGCGGGTGCGGTCATCCCCGAACGCGTGATCACCAAGCCACCTTCCGCCGAACTGCGCCCCGACCAGAAGGATCAGGACAGCCTGCCCCCCTACGAGGTGCTGGACGCGATTCTGGAAGGGCTGGTCGAAAAGGAACAGTCCGTCGCCGATCTGGTCGCCATGGGCTTTGACCGCGCCACTGTGAAGAAGGTGGAGCACCTCCTTTATGTCAGCGAATACAAGCGCTTCCAGTCGGCCCCCGGCACGCGCCTGACGCAAAAGGCGTTCTGGCTTGACCGACGCTACCCCATTGCGAACCGGTGGCGCGATGACAGCTGACCTCACCATAACCGTCGTCAACCGATACCGCTTGACCGCAGCGGAAGACGTGTTCGTGGCAGCCGTTGCCGCAATGGCCCGCCGTGTGGAAGCCGAGGGACACCCCGGCGTCCTGAGCTACCATTTCTTCTGTGTCGCAGGCGAAGGCCGCGCGGTCGTGACCTATGCCAACCCGGACGCCTGGGTCGGCCACCATGACATCGCTATGGGCTGGCCCGAGATGCTCGCGGTTCGGGCGGCCTGCTATCTGGAAGAAATTTCCCTTTACGGCCCGGTCAGTGACACCATGCGCGACTGGCTCGCGAAGGCCGGTATGATCGGCCGCCTCAGCCATGCGGGCAAGGCGGTCGCGGGCTTCCGGCGCGGCTGATCGTCAGATCTGGCTCACGGCGCATTCCGGCAAAAGCCGCATCACATCCTCGGGGCGGCAAAGCTGGGTCGCATCGCTCATCACAGCGGCCGAGGCGGCAGCAGAGCCAAGGCCAAGTGCCTCGTCGTTCGACTGGCCGCGCGCCAGTCCCAGAACGAAGGCCGCAACGAAACTGTCGCCCGCACCCACCGTCGACCTGACTTTGACCTTGGCGGCCTTGGCGAAAATCCGGTGATCCTTGTCGGCCAGCACGTTTCCATCGGCCCCACGCGCGATGATCACCTGCCGGGCCACGCCGTTGCGCACCAGAGATTGCGCGAAATCGGCCGTCGCCTCGCGCGATTCCAGCGCATGGCCCGCCAGCGCCTCGCCCTCTTCGCCGTCCATCCGCAACACTTCGAGGCCGGGAATCGGGTGGCGCACCGCTTCGGTCAGCGCCGCGCCGGAAGTATCCAGCACGACGCGGCTGTCGGGCATCGAGGCCGCAAGCTGCGCTGGGAAATCGACCGGCACGCCAGGGGGCTGGCTGCCCGAGATGACTGACAGCCCGCCGGGCCGGGCAGTGGCGCGCAAAAGCGTGAAAACTCGCGCCCGTTCGGCCGGCCCCCATACTGGTCCCGGCAGCATGAAACGAAACTGCTTGCCGGTGGACGCCTCGGTCACCGTCAGCGATTGCCGCGTCTCGCCGGGGCCGAGGATCGACAGGAAGGTGACGCCCTCGGCACGGATCAGGCCGGCCAGACGGTCGCCGGTCAGCCCCCCGATCGCCACCAAGGCCAGACTGTCGCCACCAAGCGCCTTGATCGCGCGGCTGACGTTGATGCCACCGCCGCCGGGGTCAAGCTGCGGATCGGAACAGCGCAATTTGTGGCCGGGGATGATCTCGGCCACCTCGCTCGCCATGTCGAGCGCCGGATTGAGCGTCAGGGTCAGGATCGGAATCTGGGTTTGGTCGGACATCGCGGCACCTCGTGTTACCGCTAGCATATCCGCTTCAAACAGAAATGGAACCTGCCCCCGACATCACGCCGGGGGCAAAGTATCCAAGCGGTATCAGCCTTCCATCATCAGCTGATAGCTGGCCGGAACGTAGCGGAACCCGTCGCCCATCGCTTCGACAAAACCAAGCGCCGGGAAGGGCATGTGATAGCCGATGAACGGAATCCGGTCGGCGGCGATCATGCCGAAAACCTGTTTGCGGGTTGCGGCGGCGGCGGCCTTGTCGGCATCGAAGCGCACTTCCCAGTCCGGCTTTTGCAGCGACCAGACATAGTGGTTCGCGGTGTCTGCTGTAATCGCCAGCCGCTGACCGTTCGATTCCACCATATAGATCATGTGGCCAGGCGAGTGACCGAAGGCTGCCATCGCGGTGATGCCTGACACCGCGCTGCCACCATCCTCAAGGAAGGTGATCTTGTCGTTCAGCGGTTTCACGTTCTTATCAAAGCCCTCATTGCCCGCCGCCGACCAGTGATTGTGCTCGGCCGAACCGGTGACATAGCGCGCGTTGGCGAAGGTGGGCGTCATGCCGTCTGCACCCATCAGCCCGCCGATGTGGTCGCCGTGCATGTGGGTGATGACCACGACATCAACCTGCTCGGGCGTCAGGCCGGCAGCGGTCAGCGCGGCAAGGGTGCCTTCCGCCGAAAGCCCGGTGTCGAACAGCACAAGCTCGGTTCCGGTGTTGACCACCGTTGGCGTGAAGAAGGTCTGCGACTTGTCGGTCGGCAGGAAATTCGCAGCCGAAAGGGCGGCGAAATCCTCGGGGCTGGCGTTGGTGCCGAAGGTTTCTTGTGGGTTTTCTCCGGTGCGGGTGCCGGCCAGCAGGGTCGTGACCTCGAACGCGCCAAGCTTGAAGCGATTGTGAAGCGGCACTGAAACCCCCTGCGGTTCGGCTTTCGCCAGCGCGGGCGAGGCGGTCAGCCCGGCCGCAAAGGGCAGGGCCGCAGCGGACAGAAGGGCGTGGCGGCGGGTCAGGGTCGTCATCGGCAATCCTCCGGTTTTTGCGATGACGCTAGGGTAGGGCACCGGTTGGCTCGGGCCAGTCACGCAACGGTGACCGTGCCCGCATCAGCGCACAGTAACTGTGCGCTATTCCCACCACGGATCGATGGTGGCGATATCTTCGTCGGACCAGCCGAAATGGTGCGCCATCTCATGGATGACCACGTGGGTAATCATGTCGCCGATCGACACATCGCCTCGCTCGGCCCACTCATCCAAAATCGGTCGGCGAAAGAGCCAGATCGTATCCGGCCCGGTCGGCTGATCCGCGACCGACTTTTCGGTCAACGGCGTGCCCTCATAAAGCCCGGTAAGTTCGAAGGCGTCGCTCAGGTCGAGCGCTTCGAGCATCTCGTCGGTGGGAAAATCCTCGATCCGCAGCCGGACATGCGTTGCCGGTTCGCGAAACGGGGCAGGCAAAGTCGATACGGCCTCATGCGCAAGCTGTTCGATCAGCGCAAGCGACGGGGCGATGCTGTCGGGCGACGGGTTTGTCATGTGATCTAGGTAAGGTGCCGGGCGGTCGGAAGGAAGGGCCGTTGCGCAGGCTTTCGCGTGGCACCGCGCAGCGCCGCGCGAACTGGACAAAACCGGGGCCATGTGACAGGGAAGGGCGCTTGAAGGAGCCAGTTGCCATGTCCACGACGTCGTCTGCGATCACCACCCGTTTCGCCCCTTCGCCTACCGGCTGGATCCATGTGGGCAACCTGCGCACCGCGCTGATGAACTATCTGATCGCGCGTCAGAACGGCGGAACCTTCATCCTGCGCCTCGACGACACCGATCAGGAACGCTCGAAGCAGGAATACATCGACGGGCTGAAGGCGGACCTCGACTGGCTCGGCATCCGCTATGACCGGATCGAACAGCAGTCAAAACGCATGGCTCGCTATGCCGAGGCCGCCGAAGCGCTGAAGGCTGCGGGCCGCTTCTACGAATGTTTTGAGACCCCGGTCGAATTGGACCTGAAGCGCAAGAAGCAGCTGAACATGGGCAAGCCCCCGGTTTACGACCGCGCGGCGCTGAACCTGACCGAAGACCAGAAGGCGGCCTACCGTGCCGAGGGGCGGCAAGGCTACTGGCGCTTCAAGCTGGATCTTGAGCGGATCGAGTGGCGGGACGGTATCATCGGCGACATCTCTATCGACGCGGCGAGCGTTTCGGACCCGGTGTTGATCAAGGCGGACGGGCAGGTGCTTTATACCTTCGCCTCCAGCGTTGATGACGTGGACATGGGCGTGACCCATATCGTCCGGGGTGCCGACCATGTGACGAACACGGCAACCCAGATTCAGATCATGAAGGCGCTGGGGGGCACACCGCCGACCTTCGCACACCACTCCCTGCTGACCGGCCCGCAAGGTGAAGAGCTGTCAAAACGCTTGGGCGTCCTGTCACTGCGCGACCTGCGTGCCCGGGGTGTGGAGCCGATGGCACTTCTGTCCCTCATGGCGCGACTCGGGTCGTCGAAACCGGTGGAACTGGCGGGCTCGATGGAGGACCTGATCGCAGGCTTCGACGTCGGCTCTTTCGGGTCGGCGCCAACGAAGTTCGACGCCGAGGATCTTTTCCCGCTGACCCGCCACCATGTTCAGGGCCTGCCCTTCGCGGCGGTCAAGGGCCGGATCGCGGCCTTGGGCGTGCCTCATGCGGAAGCCGAGGCGTTCTGGGCCGTCGCCAAGGGCAACATTACCGTTCTTGATGATCTGGGCCAGTGGTGGACCCTGTTCCGCGACGGTGCGGAGCCTGCGGTGGATGAGGCTGACCGCAGTTTCGTGGCCGAGGCGCTTGCGCTTTTGCCGCCGCAGCCGTGGACCACCGCGACCTGGGGCGAATGGACGGCAAAGGTGAAGGACGCGACGGGCCGCAAGGGCAAGGACCTGTTCCGCCCGCTGCGCCGCGCCTTGACCGGACGAGATGCCGGGCCGGAGATGGCGGATGTGATGCCGCTGCTGCGCAAGGTGCCGACCCTTTAAGCTTCGGGTTGGCCGCGGGGGTTTCACAGCCTCCGGACTTCTCGTGGGATATTTGACGAAGAAAAGCCGAAAGGCTGCTTCGCGGGAGCATTTTGATGGCCGGACCACAGGCGAAATTTGTCGAAGGCAGCCTGTTTCGGCATGTATCTGTCATGGCGCTGACCTCATCGGTCGGGCTGATGGCGGTGTTCGTCGTCGACCTGATCAACATGGTCTACATCGCGATGCTGGGCCGCGAGGAACTGGCGGCAGCGATCGGTTATGCCGGGGCGATCCTCTTTTTCACCACGAGCTTCGGCATAGGAATGTCGATTGCGGTAAGCGCGCTCGTGTCGCGGGCGCTGGGTCAGCGCGATGTGGCGCAGGCGCGCGAGAAATCCACGACCGGGCTGATCCTCGGCTTCCTTTTCGGCGGGCTTTTCGCCGCCGTTGTGTGGGTCATGCTGTCGCCACTGGTCAGCCTGCTCGGTGCCACCGGCGAAACCCACGCTCTGGCCGTATGGTTCCTGCAGATCGTGACGCCGTCGCAACCTCTGCTGATGGTCGGCATGATCGGCGGTGCAATCCTGCGCAGTCACGGCGATGCGCGCGCGGCGATGATGGCAACCGTCTGGGGAGCACTTGCGACCGCCGTCCTCGACCCGATCCTGATCTTCGGGCTTGGCCTCGATCTGACCGGGGCGGCGATGGCCTCAGTCGCGGCCCGCGTCGTGATCGCCACAATGGCGCTGCGGCCGATCATCAAGACCTACGGCGGCTTTGACCGCCCGTCGCCGCGGCAGGTAGTAGCCGACATGGGGCCGGTCTGGGCAATCGCGGTGCCGGCGATCCTGACGCAGGTGGCAACGCCGGTGGGCCAAGCCTTCGTCACCCGTGCGACCAGTGCTTATGGTGAGGCGGCGGTCGCGGGCATGGCGATTGCCGGGCGTCTGACGCCGGTGGCTTTCGGTGTCATCTTCGCCCTGTCAGGGGCCATCGGGCCGATCATCGGGCAGAACTTCGGCGCCGGACGCATGGACAGGGTGCGCGCGACGTTCCGCGAGGGACTGGTGTTCACCGCCCTCGTCATCCTCTTCGTCTCGGCGGTCCTTTTTGTTCTGCGCGGGCCGATTGCCGATCTTTTCCGGGCCGAGGGTCTGACCCGCGACCTTGTGTTCCTGTTCTGCGGGCCGCTTGCGCTGCTGTGGTTCTTCAACGGCATGATCTTTGTCGGCAATGCGGTCTGCAACAACCTTGGCCGCCCGTTCTGGTCCACCGTGGTGAACTGGGGCCGCCACACCGTGGGAACAATTCCCCTTGCCCTGTGGCTGGGCGGGGTCTGGGGCGCGCAGGGCGTACTGATCGGTCAGGCGCTGGGCGGCGTGGTATTCGGTCTTTTGGCTGCATGGCTGGCGTTGCGCGCAATAGCCGACCCCGTCGTGCCGACCCGCGGGCCTCGCCCTGGTCCCGTCACGCCGCCGGGCCCCGAGGCAGAGCCGGTCGCCAGCCCCGGCGAGCGGCGGGCCTGACTGCATACCATCGCATTCCGATTTCCCCTTGCCCGAACGGGCGCCCATAGGCTAACCAATTGGCGTCAGGTTCGGGAGAATCCGGCGGGCCCTCTTGCCCCTCGGTGCCGAAGGAGCAACCGCCCCGGTAAACTCTCAGGCGCAAAGGACCGTTTCTGACGACAGACTCTGGAGAGTTCCCGGCCAAAACCGGGACGCCGAAGGGATAACAATCTCAGGCGCGCCACGCCACGTTCAGGGCGGCGCAAGGACAGAGGGGGCATCGCGGGGCAGGGATCGGCCTGCCCGGACGGTGCCGGCACGTTTTCCGGCCGAACAGGAGGAGGGACACGCATGTCCGACCTTGACGCAGCCGGATTGCAGCGACTTGCGCTGCACGACCTGCATGTCGAATTTGGGGGCAAGATGGTGCCCTTCGCCGGCTATGAGATGCCGGTGCAATACCCCGCAGGCGTGATGAAGGAACACCTGCACACCCGCAGCGCCGCCGGACTTTTCGATGTAAGCCACATGGGGCAGGTGATCCTGCGCCCGAAAGGCACGATGGAAGAGTTGTGCCTTGCCTTCGAAGCGCTGATGCCCGTCGATGTGCTTGGCCTTGCCCCAGGGCGGCAGCGCTACGGCCTCTTCACCAATGATCAGGGCGGCATTCTTGATGATCTGATGTTCGCGAACCGGGGCGATCACCTGTTCGTCGTGGTCAACGCCGCGTGCAAGGACGACGACATCGCCCACATGACAACCCATCTGTCGGACGTCGACGTGATACCTGTCACCGACCGTGCGCTTCTGGCGCTGCAGGGTCCGGGTGCCGAGGCCGCGCTGGAGCGGCACCTTCCCGGCGTCGCCGCGATGCGGTTCATGGATCAGGCGGTGATCGGCGAGGCCTGGGTCAGCCGGTCGGGCTATACCGGTGAAGATGGCTTCGAGATTTCGGTCGCGATCGCGGGGGCCGAGGCCTTCGCGCGCAAGCTCTTGGCTGAACCCGGCGTGATGCCGATCGGCCTTGGCGCGCGTGACAGCCTGCGGCTGGAAGCCGGGCTTTGCCTTTACGGCCACGACATCGACGAAACGACAAACCCGGTCGAGGCTGGCCTCACCTGGGCGATCCAGAAGGCCCGACGCGCCGGTGGCACGCGGGAAGGCGGTTTTCCCGGTGCGACCCGTATCCTGCGCGAACTGGCGCAGGGGCCGGAGCGGTTGCGCGTCGGTCTGCGTCCCGACGGTCGCGCCCCGATGCGCGAAGGCACCGAACTCTTTGCGCCCGACGCCACCCCCCTTGGCGCGGTTACCTCGGGCGGCTTTGGCCCTTCGGTCAACGCGCCCATTGCGATGGGCTATGTCGCACGCCATTTTGCCACCACCGGCACCGCACTGGAAGGCGAGGTGCGCGGCAAACGCCTGCCGGTCACGGTCGCTGATCTTCCGTTTCAACCCACAACCTACAAACGCTGAGGCAAGACGATGAAGTTTACCAAGGATCATGAATGGCTGCGCGTCGAGGGCGATCTGGTCGTCGTCGGAATCACCGAACATGCGGCCACCCAACTGGGCGACGTGGTGTTCGTCGAACTGCCGGAGCCGGAAACGATGGTGGCCGAGGGTGACGAGGTCTGCGTGATCGAAAGCGTCAAGGCCGCCTCCGACATTCTCGCGCCGGTAGATGGCGAGATCGTCGAAGTGAATGACAAGCTGACCGACAAGCCGGGCCTCGTGAATGACGATCCGACCGGGGCGGCATGGTTCTTCAAGATGAAGCTCGACGACCTCAGCGTGCTCGACCAGTTCATGGACGAAGACGAATACCAGGATCTGGTGGGCTGAACCGACCCTGCGGGACCGGGGGCCAGCCCCCGGACCCCCGGGATATTTCTGGACAGATGAAATGGGAGCGGGTCGTGCGGCCCGATGCGAGCGATGACCTACACCCCCGTCGACTACAACGCCTACGACTTCGCCAATCGCCGCCACATCGGCCCTTCGCCGTCCGAGATGGACGAGATGCTGAAAGCCGTCGGCGTGCTCACCTTGGACGAGTTGATCGACCAGACCGTGCCGCCGTCGATCCGGCAGTCGAAACCGCTGACCTGGGCGCCCTTGGCGGAACATGAGCTTCTGGCCCGGATGGGCGAAGTGGCGCGCAAGAACAAGGTGATGACCAGCCTGATCGGGCAGGGCTATTACGGCACCGTCACGCCTCCCGCCATCCAGCGCAACATTCTGGAAAACCCGGCGTGGTATACCGCCTACACCCCCTACCAGCCCGAAATCGCCCAAGGTCGGCTTGAGGCCTTGCTGAACTACCAGACCATGATCTGCGACCTGACCGGCCTTGACGTCGCCAACGCCTCGCTTCTGGACGAGGCGACCGCCGCCGCCGAGGCGATGACGATGGCTGAACGCAGCGCCAAGTCGAAGGCGCGGGCGTTCTTCGTTGACCGCTTCTGTCACCCGCAGACCATCGCCGTGATCCGCACCCGCGCCTTGCCGCTCGGGATCGAGATCATCGAGGACAGCGTCGACAAGCTCGACCCGTCCAAAGTGTTCGGCGCGATCTTCCAGTATCCCGGCAGCTACGGCCATGTGCAGGATTTCACGCCCGAAATCGCCCGCCTGCACGAGGCGAAAGCCATTGCCATCGTCGCAACCGACCTTCTGGCGCTTTGCATGCTGAAGGAACCCGGCGCGATGGGTGCCGACATTGCCGTAGGTTCCAGCCAGCGCTTCGGCGTGCCGATGGGCTACGGCGGCCCGCATGCCGCCTTCATGTCCTGCAAGGATGACCTCAAACGTTCCATGCCGGGCCGCATCGTCGGCGTGTCGATCGACGCGAACGGCACCAAGGCCTACCGCCTTTCGCTGCAAACCCGCGAACAGCACATCCGCCGCGAGAAGGCCACCTCGAACGTCTGTACCGCACAGGCGCTCCTCGCCGTCATGGCCTCGTTCTACGCCGTGTTCCACGGCCCGAAAGGTCTGCGCGCCATCGCCGAACGTGTGCATTTCCTGACCAACCGCCTTGCCCGCGCGCTGAAGGCCGCTGGTGCCAAGGTCAGCCCCAAGGCGTTTTTCGACACCATAACGGTCGAGGTTGGCGTCGGTCAGGCCGGCATCCTTGCCGCCGCCCGCCACGAGGGCCTCAACTTCCGCAAGATCGGCAACGACCGCATCGGAATCTCGCTGGATGAGACCTCCGACGAAAAGGTGCTGATCCGCGTCCTGCGCGCCTTCGGTATCGACGGCGTCCCGCCGCACCGCGCCCAGCTTGGCTTCCCCGAAGACATGGCGCGCAAATCCGACTATCTGACCCATCCGGTGTTCCACATGAACCGCGCGGAATCGGAGATGATGCGCTACATGCGCCGCCTTTCCGACCGCGACCTTGCCCTTGACCGCGCGATGATCCCGCTTGGCTCTTGCACGATGAAGCTCAACGCCGCCGCCGAGATGATGCCGATCACCTGGCCCGAGTTCGGCTCCCTCCACCCCTTCGCGCCTTTCGATCAGGCGCAGGGTTACCATGAGGCGATCACCGACCTGTCGGCCAAACTGTGCGAGATTACCGGTTACGACGCCATGTCGATGCAGCCGAACTCCGGCGCGCAGGGCGAATACGCGGGCCTTCTGACCATCCTCGCCTACCACCGTTCGCGCGGTGACACGCAGCGCACCGTCTGCCTGATCCCGGTCTCTGCCCACGGCACCAACCCGGCCTCGGCCCAGATGGCCGGGATGGAGGTGGTCGTGGTGAAATCCGCCCCGAACGGCGACGTCGACCTCGACGATTTCCGCGCCAAGGCGGCGGCGGCGGGTGACAGGCTGGCAGCCTGCATGATCACCTACCCGTCCACGCACGGCGTGTTCGAGGAGACGGTCAAGGATATCTGCCGCATCACCCACGACCACGGCGGACAGGTCTACCTCGACGGTGCCAACATGAACGCCCTCGTCGGCCTCGTGAAACCCGGAGAGATCGGCTCGGATGTCAGCCACCTCAACCTGCACAAGACCTTCGCCATCCCGCACGGCGGTGGCGGCCCCGGCATGGGTCCGATCGGTGTCAAGGCCCACCTCGCGCCCTTCCTGCCCGGTCACCCCGAAACCGGCGGCGCCGAAGGCCCGGTCTCGGCCGCGCCCTACGGCTCGGCTTCCATCCTGCTGATCTCATGGGCCTACTGCCTGCTTATGGGTGGGGCAGGGGTGACGCAGGCGACGCGGGTGGCCATTCTCAACGCCAACTACATCGCGGCCCGCCTCTCTGGCGCCTATCCGATCCTCTTCATGGGCAACAAGGGCCGCGTCGCGCACGAATGCATTCTCGACACCCGGCCCTTCGCCGGCGTCGGCGTCACTGTGGACGACATCGCCAAACGCCTCATCGACAACGGCTTCCACGCGCCCACGATGTCGTGGCCCGTCTCCGGCACCCTGATGGTCGAACCCACCGAATCCGAGACCAAGGCCGAAATCGACCGCTTCATCACGGCGCTCCTCTCGATCCGCTCCGAGATCGCCGCCGTCGAACGCGGCGAGATCACCGCCGAGGAAAGCCCGCTGCGCCACGCGCCGCATACCGTCGCGGCACTGGTCACCGAAACCTGGGACAGGAAGTACTCCCGCGAGCAGGGCTGCTTCCCACCGGGTGCCTTCCGGGTCGACAAATACTGGCCGCCTGTCGGCCGCGTCGACAATGTCTATGGCGACCGCAACCTCGTCTGCACCTGCCCGCCGGTCGAAAGCTACATGGAGGCCGCCGAATAGCGGCTTTCCCTTTCGAAAATATCCCACGGGAGGGTCCGGGAGGGTGTGAAGCCCTCCCGGCCTTTCGACCAAGGCACCGCACCGATTGACCGCCGCGCCGCCTCGCGCTACCGAAGCCGCCTGATGTCGCCGCGCCCCGCCTTCACCTCCGGTCTTGCCGCCGCCCTGCCCATTGTGCTCGGCTACCTGCCCATCGCATTTTCCTTCGGCGTGGCCGCCACGCAAACCGGTTTCACCCCGGTTGAAGCCACCGCGCTATCGCTCCTGATCTACGCCGGCGCCTCTCAATTCCTCGCCTTGGCACTCCTCTCCTCCGGCGCGCCGGTCCTCATCACCGCCCTCACCCTCATCGCGATGAACCTGCGCCACCTTGTCTACGGCCCGGCCCTTGTGAAGGCGGCGGGCGCGGAGGCCAGCACGCGCCGCGTCTGGTTCTGGGGCTTCGGCCTCACCGACGAGGTGTTCGGCCAAGCGCTCGGCGCCCTCGCACGCGGCCAGCGCTTTTCCGAAAGCTACATGTTCGGCCTTGGCATCCCGGCCTACGCCGCATGGGTCGGCGGCACCGCCATCGGCGCCTTCGCGGGCGACAGCGCGCTCGACGGCTCGCCTGCGATCAGCGCGGCCCTTGGCTTCATGCTCCCGGCGCTCTTTCTCGCCCTCCTCCTCTCGCTCATCACCCGCCCGCAAGTGCCGATCATCGTTGTTGCCGCCACCGCCACCATCGCGGGCACACTGGCCCTCAGCGCCACCGTCGGCATCCTTGCCGGCATCGCTGCCGGGGCCGTCGCCGGGGTGCTGCGGCGATGAACACCGATCTCCTTGTCGTCGCCGTCCTCGCCGGTCTTGCAAACTACGCCTTCCGTGTCTTTCCGACCCGCATGGGCAGCACCGCCTTGCCGCAGACCGGCCCCTTGGCACGCTTTCTGGCCGCCACCGGGCCTGCTGCCATCGCCACGCTCTTCGTCGCCTCGATCCTTCCCGCGCTCAGCTTCGTTCCGCGCGACATGGCCACCCTCGCCATCGGCATCGCATCGGTGATCGGCGTCTACATGGCCAGCCGTTCGATCGTGGCCGCGACGCTTGCCGGATCGGTCGCATACGGCCTCTCGGTCTATGCTCTGGGCTGATCGGCCTTGCGCAACGCGTCCGCTTGCGCGACGATAGCCACAGCATCGAAAGGCCGCAGCATGGTCGAAATCAGCCCCAGCAAAGTTGTCCAGGTGATCTTTCTCGCCCGCGAGATGGACGCAGGCCGCGGCGAACTCCACGCCTTCATCGACGCGATGAACGATGAGGAGAAAGCCGAACTCACCGCCTTTGCCTGGGTCGGGCGGGGTGCCTTCGAACCCGAGGATTTCGCCGAGGCCGTCGCCACCGCGATCTCCGAAGCGACTGTGCCGACGGCCGATTACCTGATGGGAATGCCGCATCTGGCCGAAAATCTCGAGTCCGGGATGGAAGCGATGGGTATCGACGTCACGGGCGAGGAAGAAGACCTGCTCTGACCCTTGCACTGCGTCCCGTCACTTCCGATATATTCCGTATGGCGAATGTAAGGGGCGCCGATCCGGCGTGACATCCAGATGAACGACAGCGTAAAACTTACCTGTGCCGCCTGCGGGCAGGCGAACCGAGTGCCGGTGTCACGTTTGGCCGCCGGGCCGAAATGTGGCGTCTGTGGCGCTGCTTTGGCAGATGGCAGCGTGGCCGAACTTGATGCCGCTGCGCATGACAAGGCAACGCGCGGCGATGACCTGCCGCTTCTGGTCGATTACTGGGCGCCATGGTGCGGCCCCTGCCGGATGATGGCGCCAGAGTTTGCCAAGGCCGCCAAAACCCTCGCGCCTGCCGTCCGACTGGCCAAGCTCAACACCGAAGACCACCCCCAGATCAGTGCCCGCGCCGGCATTCGTGGCATACCGGCCCTGATCCTCTATCACCGTGGCCGCGAGGTCGCCCGTCTTGCCGGCGCCCGCCCTGCGGCGGACATTGTGGCCTTCGTGCAGGCGAACACCGGCAGCACCGCCCGCCCGCCGGTTTCTTGACAAAATCGGCGGCGTCGGCGAAACATCCGGCCATGGTGCGGGGCAGTAGCTCAGTTGGGAGAGCGCGTCGTTCGCAATGACGAGGTCAGGGGTTCGATCCCCCTCTGCTCCACCATTCACCTGCTGTCAGCCTGATGAAAACGCCAGCAAAAGCTGCCGTTTCTACCGTCGCCACCGAGGTTCTGGCGCGGTTGCGTGGCCCCGCTTTCCGCCAACGCCGTGCAGCCCCCGCCATCGTCGCCTCATGCCGAGGCGCGGAGCTTTTGCTGGGGCGGTGGGGCATAGCCGCCAAGACGCGACGTACGAAGGCCCAACCCGACCATCGCTTCTGCCAACCGGACCGCACAAACCACACCGTCAAGGACCGGCAGCCCATGTTCTGCCGCCAGCCGTCCGGCAAGATCGGCCATCCCGGCGCAGCCCAGCACGATTGCCTCGGCCCGGTCGTCGGCCACAGCCCGGCCGATCTCGGCGCTGATCCGGTCACAGGCGTCCGACCCGGCATGTTCCAGATCCAGCACCGCCACCTCCGAGGACCTGACACGTGCACAACGTGTCGCAAGGCCATATCGGTGCAGGTTGTGTTCCAGCGCCGGCACCGACCGCGCCAGAGTCGTCACGACGGAAAACTTGTTCGCGATCATCGAGGCGAAGTGATAGGCCGCCTCACCAATGCCGATCACCGGCCGGTCGGTCAGACAGCGCGCGGCATCAAGGCCCGTGTCATCGAAACAGGCGATTATCACGGCATCAAATGCCGGCGCGCTCTGGATCAGGTGCAGCAGGCCGGGAACACTCAGCGCCTCGTCGTAATAGCCCTCGATCGACACCGGCCCATGCGGCGGGTTCATCGCGACGATTTCGGTGCCGGGGCTGGCCGCGCTCCGGGCCGCATGGCCGATCTTTTCCGTCATCGAGGCGGTGGAGTTCGGGTTGATCACCAGAAGGCGCATGTCAGAGATCTCCACCGAGGTAGGCTGCCTTGATCCGTTCGTCGTGCATCAGGTCCTTCGAGATGCCGGAAAGGACCACCTGTCCGGTCGACATCGCATAGGCCCGGTTCGAGATCGACAGCGCCATCCGGCTGTTCTGTTCCACCAAAAGCACGCTCACTCCCTCGTCGCGGCTGATTGCCACGATCGCACGCGCGATGTCCTGCACCAGCTTCGGCGCGATCCCGAGGCTTGGCTCGTCCAGCAGCAAAAGCTTCGGCTTCGCCATAAGTGCGCGTCCGATCACCATCATCTGCTGCTCGCCGCCCGAAAGCGTGCTGGCCTGCTGGTTGAACCGTTCCTTCAGGCGCGGAAAACGCGCCAGTATGCTTTCCAGCGTCTGTTCGATGCCTTGCTTGTCGGTGCGGGTAAACGCCCCCATCAAAAGGTTGTCCTTCACGCTCATCAGCGGAAAGACGCGCCGGCCTTCGGGAACCATGGCGATCCCGCGCTTGACGATCTCGGCTGCCGGTCGCCCGTCGATCCGGTCGCCCAGATAGCTGATTGACCCGGACTTGATCTTCCTGAGGCCGGTAATTGCCCGCAGGATCGATGATTTTCCGGCCCCGTTCGCCCCGATCAGGGCGACCGTCTCGCCTTCCATCAGGTCGATGGAGACGCCTTTGAGCGCATAGACATGGTCATAGTAAAGCTCGACATTGTCGAAGCTCAGCATCTTGCGGGCAGGCTCGGTCTTGGTGGCGGTCTGGGTCATGGTTCACATCCCGATCGCTGCGTCTTCGCTGCCCAGATAGGCCTCGATGACGCGCGGGTTGGCTTGAATTTCGGCAGGCGTGCCTTCGGCGATCTTCTCGCCGAAGTTGATGCAGACGATGCGGTCCGAGATTCTCATCACCGCCGGCATGTCATGTTCGACCAGAAGGACCGTCAGTCCCCGCTCGTCGCGCAACCGACGGACAAGCCCGACCATCCGCATCGTCTCGTCGTGGTTCATCCCCGCGAAGGGTTCATCCAGCAGGATCACCTCCGGGTGGGTCGCAAGCCCGATTGCCATCCCCAACGCGCGCAAATGGCCCTGCGGCAGGTTCGACGCCATCTCGTTCCTGATCGCCTGCAAGCCGAGAAAATCGATGATATCGTCGGCGGATTTGGCGAATTCGGCCTCATCGGCGCGGGCCAGACCGCTGCCAAGGAAGAACCCCAGCAGCGAGGCCTTGGACCGCAGGTGATGCGAGACGATGACATTCTCGCGCACCGTCATCGACTTGAAGATCGTCGTTTCCTGAAAGGTCCGCACCACGCCCATGCGCGCCACCTGATGCGGCGGCAGGCCGGAAATGCGGTTGCCCTTGTAGATCACCTCGCCCTTGGTCGGCGTGACGAAGCCCGCGATCTGCTTGAACAGCGTGGACTTCCCCGCCCCGTTCGGCCCGATCACCGACAATATCTCCTGCGGGGCCACGTCGAAGCTGATGTCGTTGTTGGCTGTCAGCCCGCCATAGCGTTTGGTGACACCCTTGATCTGAAGGATCGGCGTGGTCATTTGCCACCTCCCTTCTTGTCCAGGAGGCTCAGCACCCCGTTGGGCAACACCAGCATCAGCGCAATCAAGGCACCCGAGTAGATGAGCAGCTGGTATTCTCGCGCGATCGAAAGCAGGTCCCAGCCGAAATACAGCAGGAGCGTCCCCAGCATCGGTCCGAACACATAGCCCAGCCCGCCAAGGAAGCAGTAAAGCATGAAATTCACGCTATCCTGCACCACGAAGGACGACGGGTAGATCGACTGCGAAATCGCCACGAAGATCGCCCCCGCCAACCCGCCGAAGAACGACGAGATGGCATAGGCCAAGACCCGCAGCATCGCGGTATTGACCCCGATAGAGGCGGAGAGTTCTTCGTTCTGCTGCAACGACCGGCAGAGATGCCCAAGCCGCGAATTCACGATGCGCCACAGGACGAGGTAGGTCAGCACCATCAGAAGGGCCGCCATCAGATAGAACGCCAGTTTCGGGTTTTCCAGCGTGGCGAAGTCCGGGATGATCGTCAGGCCGAACACCGACAATTCGCCCGGCAGCGGGATCGACGTGATCCCCTTCGCGCCGTTGGTGATCGGCAGCGCAAGCGCGGTCAACCTTGCGACCTCGGTCAGCACCAGCGTCACCATCGCGAAGTACACGCCCCGCAACCGCAGGATCGGCAACCCGATCCCGACCGAGATGATCGCGCAGAACAGGCCCGCCAAGGGCAGTGTCACCCAGAAATTGACCCCGTACTGCGTGATCAGCACCGCCGAGACATAGCCACCCGCCAGCGCATAGGCACCCTGACCGATATTGATCCGGCCGATGTAGAAGGTCAGCCAGACCCCCGCCGCCGCCACCGAAAGCAGCGCGACCGAGGTCAGCGTGTAATAGAAATCCCAGCGTCCGGTCAGGTTGATGAAGGCCGGAACCAGCACAAAGACGCCCAGAAGAAAGGCCGCGATGCCCAGCAGTCTTGCCGTCGACATGGTTTGGCTCCGCACCAGAGGAGTGGATTGAGTGTGATCGGTCATCGGTTCAACCCCACGGTTTGCCCATCAGGCCCTGCGGCCGGATGGCAAGGAAGATCATCAGGGTGACGAAGATCACGAGGTAAGTGATGTCACCGTAGGCGGCCAAGAGCGTCAGGCCGACCGACTCCATCATGCCCAGGATGAAGCCGCCGGCGATGGCCCCCGAGATGACCCCGGCGCCGCCGATCATGATCATCAGGAACGCCTTGATCGAGGTCGGTCCGCCCATCCCGAGGTTGATCCCGGTGATCGTCACCAAAAGGCCACCGACAAGGCCGGCCAGCATGGCACCCAAGGCAAAGCCGATCATGGAATACCGGTCGACATCGACCCCCATCAACTGCGCCGCGACCCGGTCCTGCGCCAGCGCGCGCATGGCCCGGCCCGTGCGGGAGTACTGCATGAACAGGATGAACCCGATGATCAGCGCCACCGCCAGCATCCCGATCAGGATGCGGTCATATGGCATGATCAGGCGCATGTCCCAGTTGAAGACACCGTCCACCACCTTGGGGACGCCGCGTTGCTTTTCCCCGAACAGCAGCAGGATCACCGCGTCAAGGAAGAACGCGATCCCCGCCGCCAGCAGCATCGTGGATTCGTCGCGCTTCGACTTTCGGATCACCGGCCGGAACAGGAATTTCTCGATCAACGCGCCCATCACCGCCAGCACCACCGCCGAAGCGATCAGTCCGACGATGAACGGCAAGCCAAGCTGCGCCACCACCGTATAGGTCACGAAACCGCCAAACACATACATCTGCCCGTGGGCAAAGTTCAGCACGTTCATCAGCGAAAATATCAGGGTCAGCCCCAGCGCGATCAGGGCGTATTGCGCGCCAAGATACAGGCCGTTGGCAAGGATCTGTTCCATTTGGGGGGTCCTATGCGAAGAAAGTCAGCAGGGCCCGGACCGGGAAAAGGCTCACCCGGGCCCTGCATCGGACACTGAAGTATCGTCAGGCCTTAGTCGACCTGAGCGACGAACAGCGTCTCGAACTTGCCATCCTTGTACTCGTTCACAACCAGTGGCACCGAAACCTGGCGCTTCTGGCCGAAGGACGAGGTGCCGACATAGGTCAGCTTCGCATCACCAACCATGAACGGGTTCGGCGCGCTGAACGTGTCCATCGTCTTCTTATACTCTTCGACATTGTCGATGGCTGCCGGGTTCGCCTTCAGCGTCTCGATGATGTATTCCAAAGCGTAAACCTTGGTGTTCGACTCGTCGTTGTATTCGCCGAACATCGCGGTGTAGCGCTCAACGAATTCCTTCATCGCGTCGCTGGCCAGTTCCGGCGTGGAAGCGCCACCTACCGAGATGAAACCGTTCGCCAGTTCTCCGGCGCCTTCCGCCAGCACGGCGGCATCCTGCGCGGTCTCGGTCGAGATCAGCCCGGTGTAACCCAGTTCGCGCGCCGAACGGATCAACTGCGGCGCGTTTGCAGGCGACACACCCGACAGGACCAGAAGGTCCGGAGCGGTCTGGATCACCGGCAGCAGAACCGGGGTGAAGTCGGTGGTATCCATCTGGTAGGTGACCGAGTCGGATACGACCTCAAGTCCCAGTTCGCGGGCAGCGGCAGCACCCGAGTCACGCTGCGACAGCGGGTCGGATTCGTTGCCGGCGATGAAGGCAACCTTCTTCACGCCCTTTTCCGCCATCAGATATTTGTAGATTGCCGGACCCGACTGGTAGTTCGCAACCATCCCGAGGATCGCGTTCGATGCTGGGGCGACATAAAGTTCCTTCGGGAAGGCATAGGGGAAGTACATGATGCCGTTCTGCTCGGCCACCGGGCGAACCGCTGCGGCGCCGTCATCGACGTTCGGGCCGACGACGTAATGGATGCCATCCTGCGCCATCTTCTCCATGCCGGCGATTGCGCGCTTGGGGTCTTTCTGGTCGTCGAACGGAACGATCTCGATGTCATAGGTGGTGTCACCGATCGTGACCCCGCCAAGTTCGTTCAGCCATGCGGCGCGGGCTTCCATCGACCGCTGGTTCGAAATTCCCCAGGCTGCTGCCGGGCCGGACGTCACGCCGACGAAGCCGATCTTCAGCTTGGCATTCTCGGCCCAGGCCGACGTGGTTGCCGTAAGGGCAAGTGCAAGCGACAGGCCGGTCGTTGCAAGGAAAACGCGTCTCTTCATTGTGGTGCTCCCTGTTTCAAGTCTGCGGAATTCGAGTCCGTGACGATCTGATTGACCGACGTGTTGACACGATTGTCAACAAAAATATCCGGGCTTGTTTACCATGTGGCCCTTGATGGTTGATATTGTTCCCTTGTATCCTGACATTCAGGCAATCCTTGGCAACGGACACCAGTAAATGAGCAGCGTCGGCAATGCCGCCGAACAGCAGATTCGGGACGAGGAGCTTGGCGAGGAAGAGATCGTCGAGCGGATCTTCGAGGCGATCATCGATCAGCGTCTGCCGCCCGGCACCAAGCTGTCCGAAGCCGCCCTTTGCGAAGCCTTCAATGTTGGCCGGATGCGCATCCGCCAAAGCCTGCTGCTGCTTTCCAGCCGCCAGGTGGTGGAACTGTTGCCAAACCGCGGTGCCTTTGTCGCGTCGCCCTCGGCTGAACAGGCCCGCGAGGTGTTCGAAACCCGCCTGATGATCGAACCGAACGTCGCCCGGCTGGCAGCCACGCGCGCCTCAGACACCGACCTGTCGATGCTGCAACAGCACCTCAGGCTGGAACACGAGGCGAACCATGGCAATCGCCGCCGTGACGCGATCAGGCTGTCTGGTCAGTTTCACGTGCTTCTGGCCGAAATCGCGGGCAACTCGGTCGCTCTGCGGATGGTGAAAGAGCTTGTCACGCGCACGTCCCTGATCATCGGCATCTTCGGCAGCCCCGGCGTGTCGAACTGCCGCGACGAGGATCACGAAGACATCTTTGCCGCCTTCCGCTCGCGCAATGGCGATGCTGCCGCCGACCTGATGTCCAGCCACCTGCGCCACATCCAGGACCATCTCGAACTGGGCAACCACGGCGAAGCCACCAGCGATCTCGTCGCGATTTTCCGTAAATGATGCGCCTTTCGTGTCTGACCTGCCTTTCCCGGCAGGCCGTTCACAACAGCCGTCCGATGTCCTCCGCACTCAGCATCCTGCCGCTGGAAACGAGCTTTTCGTCGATCACCAGACCCGGCGTCGACATCACCCCGTAGCGCGCGATTTCTGCGAAATCGGTGACCTTGACGATCTCGGCTGCCACGCCCGCAGCCTTAGCCGCCGCCTGCGCGTTTTCACCCAGCGCGACGCACTTCCTGCAGCCGGAGCCCAGTATCTTGATGATCATTTTTGCGTCCTTTCAGATGAACCAGATCGAAATGGCGTTGAAGAGGAAGCCGATGCTCAGGATGCCCAGCGTCACAACCCCGGTGAAAGTGGCCAGCAGGGGCCACCGAACCACCCGCTTCAGCAGGATGAGAGATGGCAACGACAGCGCCGTCACCGCCATCATGAACGCAAGCACCGTGCCAAGACCGACACCCTTGCCGACCAGCGCCTCTGCGATTGGCAGCGTGCCGAAAATGTCAGCATACATCGGCACCCCCGCAATGACCGCAACCGGCACTGCCCACCAGCGATCCTGCCCCACGAGCGCCGTGATCACGTCCTGCGGCACCCAGTTGTGGATCGCCGCTCCGATGCCGACGCCCACCAGAACATAGGGCCAGACCCGCGCGACGATTTCCGCAACCTGATCTTTCGCAAAGCCCATCCGTTCGCGCCGCGTCATGGTGACTGCCTCGCCCGTCACCGGAACCGTGCGAACGAACGCTGCCACCTGATCCTCCATGCCCAGCCGCCCGATCACCGTGCCACCAATCACGGCAACCAGCAGCCCGACCACGACATAGGCCAGCGCGATTGATCAGTTGAACACTGACGCCAACAGCACCACCGAGGCCAGATCGACCAACGGCGACGAAATCAGGAACGAGAACGTCACCCCCAACGGCAGTCCCGCTGCCGTGAACCCGATGAACAGCGGGATGGACGAACATGAACAAAAGGGTGTCAGCGTGCCCAGCAGCGCCGCAAGACTGTTGGCGCCGATCCCCTGCCGCCCGCCAAGCAGTGCTCGCGTGCGTTCCGGGGGGAAATGGCTCTGGACATAAGAGATCACGAAAATCAGCACCGACAGCAGGATGAAGATCTTGATCACATCGTAGACGAAGAACTGCACCGACCCGCCAAGACGTGACGCTGGGTCCAGCCCCACCGCCTCGATGCCAAAGCCGACCAGATCATTCAGCCAGACCATCCGCAAAAGCTGGTCGTTGGCCCAGGAAAATACCGACATCCCTTTCCCCACGCGTGCAGGATGCACTTTGCAATTCTAGGGCGGGTCGCCGCTCGTGGCGTTGATCTGCATCAGCGGGGCCGAACCAGAAACCAATATCCAAACGCGTCTTGCGGTTTCCGTCGTCCAGACTTACTGCCCAGATAGTGAGCGGCCATAGTTTCGCCCATTACCTGTATTAAGACGTCCCCAAATCTGGTCGCAGTGTAATCGCATGTGTTCTTATAAACTTCAGGCTACCGCAGTCGTCCGCAAGGACTCCGTCGCTTTTGTCGAAACGGTGCTTGCCTTGCAGGCGGCGGGCAGGGCGGTGGTCACGGTCACGACCCCGGATGCGGGCAACAGCCTGCCCGGCGTCACGATCGACCGCTGCATTATGCCACCCGATCAAACCGGCTGGTTCGAGGCGCGCCACCCGTTGATCCACGCGGATACCGTCGCGCAGGTCGCCTACACATCGGGAACCGAGGGCGCGCCGAAGGGCATCGTTCTGACCCATGCGAACCTCTCCAGCACGGCCGAGCGCCTCATCGACCAGATGCAGTTGACCGCCGACATCCGTGAGTATGTCGCAGTGCCGGCCACCTTCAGCTTCGGCATGGCGCGCTACCGGGCGATCAGCGCGGTGGGCGGCAAGGCCTACCTTCCGCCGCGCGGTTTCGACCCGAACGAACTCGCCAGAATGCTTGCCGCAGGCGAGGTGAACGCGCTCTCGATCGTGCCAACCCTGCTGCGTGTGCTTCTGTCGGCTTCCGACATCATCGCTGGTGTGGGCAGCCGTTTGCGTTGGATGGAAATTGGCTCGCAGCACATGACCGCACAGGAAAAGCGCCTCACCCGCTCCCTGTTCCCCAACGCGAGGATCGTGCAGCACTACGGGTTGACCGAGGCCTCGCGCACCACGTTTCTTGACGTTGGAACTGCCGCCGAAGCCGCCCTGGCCTCGGTCGGACGTCCCTCCGGCGACATCGAGATCGCCCTTGCGGACGACGGCCGCATCCGCATCCGCGGCCCTCATGTGGCACGCTCGTCGATTGACGCCGATGGCTTGCATGATCTCGTCGATGCCCAGGGCTGGCTTCAGACCAACGATCTTGGCCACATGCGCGACGGGCTTTTGTACTTCGACGGCCGGGCAGACGAACTGATCAACTACGCCGGTATCAAGATCGCGCCCGATCAGTTGGAAGACCGGATCCGCAGTCGGCTTCAACCCGCAACCAAGGTGGCGGTCGCCAAGGTCGCTGATCGGACCCTCGGTGATGGCGTTCTGGTTGCGGTTCAGTCCGGCGCTGCGGACACCGCCCGCGTCAGGGGCGCTGCGGTTGCCGCGCTGCAGGACATCGGCATCACGGCCCGCGCCGGGCTCCACGTGATCGAAGTGGATAGCATGCCAATGACCGCCACCGGCAAGTTCAAGCGACCGGCCCTTGCCCAAGAATTCGCGTCACGACAGGAAGCCGCGCCCGCCAGCCGTGCGCCTGCCACCGAAGGCGTTTCCGACATCCTGTCATTCTTCCAGCACGAATTTCCCGGACAGACGATCCGACCGAAGGATACCTTTACGTCCCTCGGCGGTGACTCGCTGCATTACATCAGCTTCATGCTCGCCTACGAACAGCGGTTCGGTCCGCTGCCTGACAATTGGGAAACGCTCTCGCTGGCCGAACTGCAGCGGTTGTCCGGCACAGTGCCCAAGGCGCTCTTGCAACGGCTGGAAACGGTAACCCTGACCCGCGCCTTCTTCATGGTCTGCATCGTGGCTTTGCATACCGATGCGTTCATCTACAGCTGGAACTGGGGGGCGGCCTATTTTCTGATCCTGCTCGCAGGCTACTCGGTGGCGCGCTTCCAGATGCCAAATGTTCTCGCCACCGGCAATGTCAGACCAATTCTGGCCACGGCGATGTATGTGGCGGTGCCGACGGTCCTGATGATCGCCCTGCTGCAACTGGTAACACGCAAGTTCGAGTTGCTGCCGCTTCTTCTGGTCTCGAATTTTATCGATCCGCACGGCATCCGAGGCTTTCTGTTCTATTTCTCCGAATTCTACGTGCAGATCTTTCTTTTGGTGGCGTTGATGTTCTCCTTCGCGTCGGTGCGCCGGGCGTTTCGCCTGCGTCCGATGCTAAGTGCGCTTGTGCTTCTTGTGTCGGTCATCACCTTTGCCCGGACTCTCGAGCATTTCTGGGTCCAGGACTACAATTACCACCGGACCCCGTGGAACTATGCTTGGCCGTTTGCACTTGGCATGGTCGTGGCAGTTGCGAAGGATGCGCAGTCACGCATGGTGGCGCTGGCGGCCGTCATAGCGGCCGTTCTGATCAGTTGGGGGCCGACCTCGGCTGCCTTCTACGTTGCAGGTGGCTCCGCCGCCGTGCTCTTCGTACGAGACATCGTGGTTCCGGCGCTTGCAAAACGCGTTGCCACCGAAATCGCTGCGTCTTCGCTGTTCATCTACCTTTGTCACTACCAGGTCATCGAAATCGTTAAAAAGCTGACTGGCGAGTACCAACCGTGGCTGTCGCTCTTTGCCGCTATCATCGTCGGTATCATCGCCGGACGAGTTTACGCGGTAATCGAACGCAAGGTCCGCCAAACGTGGTTGCTGCCAGACGACACTGGCGACCGCGTGCGCGGCCAGTCCATGTAGGCGTTCACCGAAGTTTACGGCTCGGCGATAATGACCTCTGTTCCCCAGCCGTCGCACTTCTGCGCAAGTTCGGCGGGCAAGGGGCAATCGGTGAACATCATCGCGATCTCCGACAGCGACGCCAGTCGTGCCGGGGCAGAACGGTCCAGCTTGGAGTGATCACACACCAGATGAGCCTTGCGCGATTGCCGGATGATGGCCTTTGACACGCGCACTTCGGCGAGATCGAAATCCAAAAGGTCGCCATCGCGATCCAGAGCAGATACACCGATCACCGCATAATCGACCTTGAACTGCTCGAAGAACTGCGTGGTCAACTCACCCACAAGACCGCCATCGGTGCGACGCAACGCACCGCCAGCGACCACGATTTCGCAACCGGGGTTGGCAACCAGAATGTTCGCCACGTTCATGTTGTTGGTGATGACCGTGATGTTGCGGTGGTTCAGCAGTTCGCGCGCGACGGCCTCGGTCGTGGTGCCAAGGTTCATGATCAAGCTGCAATTGTCCGGAATCGCGGCAGCACAGGCGCGGGCAATGGCCGCCTTCGCCGCTTCGTTCATGCGCCGCCGGGCTTCGTAGCCGATGTTCGCAACGCCCGTCCGCACCACTGCGCCGCCATGCACCCGGTCGAGATGGCCAGCATCGGCAAGGTCCGAAAGGTCACGGCGAATGGTCTGCAGGGTCACGTCGAAGCGCTGCGCCAAATTCTCCACCGCCACGCGCCCCTCGGCCCGCGCCAGTTCCAGAATTTCCGTTTGACGGAAGCTGAGCGCCAACCTGCATTCCTTTCTTTTCGCTTTGTCCTTCCCACTGTTCTGCCACGACAGACTTCGCATGTCAGCGTTTTTGTTGCGCGCGATTTTCTTCGTTTCGCCCGAAATTCTGCGGCGCCGCACTGCAGTCGCAGAAATAACGCTACGTCACTGTGCGCGAATGTTCGATTCAACAAAAATCGCGCATAAACGAAAAAAGCGGTTGACGGAATCGTGACAATCGGCCCTTCTAGCGCCGGGGGAGGACCCGTATTGACAGTGACTACGACCGAGATCGTCAGCGATCTCTTCATCATCGGTGGTGGCATCAACGGCTGCGGCATTGCACGCGATGCCACGGGGCGTGGGCTCTCGGTCACGCTGGCCGAACAGGGCGACCTTGCCCAAGGCACCTCCTCCGCCTCGACCAAGCTGTTCCACGGCGGCCTGCGCTATCTGGAATATTTCGAGTTCCGCCTCGTCCGCGAGGCGCTGGAAGAGCGCGAAACCCTGCTCGTCGCGATGCCGCACATCTCGTGGCCGATGCGTTTCGTGCTGCCCCTTTCACCCGAAATGCGGTTTGAAAGCGATACCCCGACCTCGCGCCTGTTGCGCTGGGTGATGCCATGGGCCCGCGGCCGCCGTCCGGCCTGGCTGATCCGGCTTGGTCTTTTCATGTATGACACCATGGGCGGCCGCAAGATTCTGCCACCCGCCCGCAGCCTCGACCTGACCCGCGATCCCGCCGGCAAACCGCTGAAACCGCAATTCCGCCGCGCCTTCGAATATTCCGACTGCTGGGTCGAGGATTCCCGCCTCGTCGCACTCAACGCCCGTGACGCCGCCCAGCGCGGCGCCCGGATCATGACGCGCACCAAGGTCGTCACCGCCGAACGGCATCAGGATCTCTGGCACATCACCACCGAAGGCCCCGCTGGCCGCACCCTCCACAAGGCCCGCGCTCTGGTAAATGCCGGCGGCCCTTGGGTCGAGGATGTCATCCGCAACGTCGCCCGGATCAACTCCTCCGAAGGCGTCCGCCTCGTCCGCGGCAGCCACATCGTCACGAAGCGGCTCTTCGACCATGACCGCTGCTATTTCTTTCAAGGCACCGATGGCCGCATCATCTTCGCCATCCCCTACGAGCAGGATTTCACCCTGATCGGCACCACCGACAAGGATCACAAGGGCGCCCCGAAAGAGGCCGTCTGCACCGATGAGGAGCGCGACTATCTCCTTGCCTTCGCGTCGCAATACTTCGCCAAACCCGTGACCAAGGATGATGTGGTCTGGACCTATTCCGGCGTCCGCCCGCTTTACAACGACGGGGCCAAATCGGCCACCGCGGCCACCCGCGATTACGTCCTCAGCCTCGACCAGACCGGCGCGCCCTTGCTGAACGTGTTCGGCGGCAAGATCACCACCTACCGCCGCCTCGCCGAAAGCGCGCTGGCCAAGCTGCATCCGTTCTTTCCAAAGGCCAAACCGGCATGGACGGCCCGCGTGCCGCTGCCGGGCGGTGATTTCCCGCATGATGGAGTGGCCGCACTCACCGCCAAACTTGCCGCGCAGTACCCATTCCTGACGCCCTACTGGGCCGGGCGAATGATCCGCGCTTATGGCACCGACGCGTTTCTGATCCTCGGCAATGCCGGCACTCCGGCGGCGCTGGGCGCAGATTTCGGCGCCACCCTGACCGAGGCGGAAGTGCGCTGGCTGATGACGCGCGAATACGCAACCTCCGCCGCCGACGTGGTCTGGCGGCGTTCCAAGCTGGGGTTGCGGATGACCCAAGACCAGATCACGGCGCTCGACAGCTTCATGTCCGGTGCCGCGTCGCGGGCGATCAGCCCGGCGGCGGAATAAGGGGGCAATGAATGGCACTTGAATTGCAGTCCGTGTCGCGGTCGGTGGGGGGCAGGGCGCATATCCACCCCATCAGCTTGACCATGGAAAACGGCACGATGAACGTTCTTCTGGGGCCGACCTTGGCTGGCAAGACCAGCCTGATGCGCCTGATGGCCGGCCTCGACAAGCCAACCACCGGCCGCATCCTCTGGCAGGGTCAGGACGTGACCGGCCAGCGCGTGCAGGACCGCAAGGTCGCGATGGTCTACCAGCAGTTCATCAACTACCCCGCGATGACCGTCTACGACAACATCGCCTCGCCGATGCGCCTGATGGGCAAGACCGCGGCCGAGGTGGACCGCGCCGTGCGTGAAACCGCCGACATGCTGAAACTGACCCCGATGCTGCAGCGCAAGCCCCTCGAACTGTCGGGCGGCCAGCAGCAGCGCTGCGCACTTGCCCGCGCGCTGGTGAAAGGGGCGGGCCTCGTCCTTCTCGATGAACCGCTTGCCAACCTTGACTACAAGCTGCGCGAGGAACTGCGCATCGAAATTCCCCGCATCTTCGAGGCCTCCGGCGCGATCTTCGTCTACGCCACCACCGAGCCCGAAGAAGCGCTGCTTTTGGGCGGCAACACCGCAACCCTCTGGGAAGGCCGCGTCACCCAGTTCGGCCCGACCCCGCAGGTCTACCGCCAGCCGGCTGACGCCACCACCGCCCGCGTGTTTTCCGACCCGCCGATGAACTTCGTCCCCTGCCGCAAGGAAGGCGCTCGCCTCACTTTCGCTGGCGAGGCGCACGCTCCGGCGAACGGTCCCTTCCGTGACATTCCCGATGGCACCTATCAGGCCGGTTTTCGCGCCAATCACATCGCTCTCAACCGCCATTCTGGCGAGGCCGTCGAATTCCGCTGCACCTTAGGCGTGACCGAAATCACCGGCTCTGAAACCTTTGTCCACCTGGCCCATGGGTCCGACAAATGGGTCGGCCTCGTTCACGGTGTGCATCAGCTTGAGGCAGGCTCAAAGGTCTCGATCTGGCTTGATCCTGCGCATGTCTATCTCTTTGACGCCGAGGGTCGGCTTGCCGCCCCGGCCCCTTACGCAATGGCGGCCTGAATGTCCCAGATCACCCTTTCGAAACTGGCTCACAGCTACCTTGCGGCCCCTGCATCTGAAGCCGACTATGCGCTGAAAGAGATGGACCATGTCTGGCAGGACGGTGGCGCCTACGCGCTACTTGGCTCCTCCGGCTGCGGCAAGACCACGCTTCTCAACATCATTTCGGGCCTCGTGCGCCCGTCGCAGGGCCGGGTTCTGTTCGGCGACCGCGACGTGACCGATGCTGCGACAACCGAACGCAACATCGCGCAGGTGTTCCAGTTTCCGGTCGTCTACGACACGATGACCGTGCGTGACAACTTGTCGTTTCCCTTGCGAAACAGGGGCATGGACGCCGCCTACATCGCAAGGCGTGTCAACCAGATCGCCCAGATGATCGGGATGGAAGATATCCTGAACCGCAAGGCGCGGGGCCTGACTGCCGATGCCAAGCAGAAGATCAGCCTTGGTCGCGGCATGGTGCGCGAGGATGTGAACGCGATCCTGTTCGACGAACCGCTCACCGTGATCGACCCGCACATGAAGTGGGAACTGCGCACCCAGTTGAAACAGCTGCACCGCGAGTTTGGCCACACGATGATCTACGTCACCCATGACCAGACCGAGGCGCTGACCTTCGCCGACAAGGTCGTCGTGATGTATGACGGTCGGGTCGTGCAGATGGGCACGCCCGAAGAACTTTTCGAAACCCCGGCGCATACTTTCGTCGGCTATTTCATCGGCTCGCCGGGGATGAACCTCTTCGACGCCGAAGTGACCGGCACCGAGGCGCGCCTGCAAGGCGCCACGGTGTCCCTGGGTGCGGCCTATGGGCCAATCAAGGGCCGCACCCAGATCGGTATTCGCCCGGAATATGTCGTGGTCGGGGACGAAGGCATGCCCGTTACCGTGAAACGGGTCGAGGATGTCGGCCGTCACCGGATCATCCGCGCCGAACTGGGCGGCAAACCACTGAACGCCATTCTGCCTGAAGGTGTCTCAGTCCCCGCCGACCCGCGCGTCGCTTTCGCGCCCGGACATATCAACGTCTACGCCGACGACTGGCGCGTACAGGGAGGGGCCGCCTGATGGACAAGACCCAGAACAACAAGGCCTGGTTCCTCGTTTTGCCGGTGCTGGTGCTGGTCGCCTTTTCGGCGGTGCTGCCGCTGATGACGGTGGTCAACTACGCCTTCAACGACACCTTCGGGAACAACGAATTCTTCTGGGCGGGCCTCGAATGGTTCGAGGAGATGGTCACCTCCGACCGGCTTCACGAAGCTCTCGGCCGCCAGATCATGTTTTCCGTGATCATCCTCGCGATCGAGGTACCGCTCGGCATCTTCATCGCACTGAACATGCCAAAGTCAGGCTTCTGGGCCAGCTTCGTCCTCGTCCTGATCTCGCTGCCGCTGCTGATCCCCTTCAACGTTGTCGGCACAATCTGGCAGATCTTCGGCCGTGTCGACATCGGCCTTCTCGGCCACACCCTCGCCGCCATCGGCATCGATTATAACTACACCAATGACGCGCTTGATGCTTGGGTGACGGTCATCGTGATGGACGTCTGGCACTGGACCTCGCTTGTAGCGCTCCTCGCCTACGCCGGCCTTCAGTCGATCCCGCAGGCCTACTATCAGGCCGCCAAGATCGACCAGGCCACCCGCTGGTCCGTCTTCCGCTACATCGAACTGCCGAAGATGAAGGGCGTGCTTCTCATCGCCATCCTCCTGCGCTTCATGGACAGCTTCATGATCTACACCGAGCCCTTCGTCGTCACCGGCGGCGGCCCCGGAAACTCCACCACATTCCTGTCCATCGACCTCGCGAAAATGGCCACCGGCCAGTTCGACCTCGGCCCCGCCGCCGCCTTCTCGCTGATGTACTTCTGCGTGATCCTCC
>LNFM01002696.1_pt1 | contig 36690 bp, 30 predicted proteins | sample 596031 | NCBI WGS metagenome assembly LNFM01 (sample SAMN04254537, study PRJNA301005) | activated carbon metagenome | isolation source: dual media filters at the Ann Arbor, Michigan drinking water treatment plant | place: USA: Ann Arbor | reverse complement strand
CGAACGCGGGGGAAGGTTGGGATGGGGGCCAGCCTGTTCGACACCTCACCCGCCTTCAAGATTGCGCCGCATTCTCGAACATCGACCGGACCTCGTCCGCGAGCACCTTGCGATCGATCTTCCCCCGCAGTAGAGGGGTAAGAGGTGTACAGCTCCTTCCCCCGGCTCCGCCGGGGGAAGGTTGGGATGGGGGCCAGATCGTCCGACACCTCACCCGACCTCAAGATTGCACCGCATTCTCGAACATCGACCGGAACTCGTCCGCGAGCAGCTTGCGGTCGATCTTGCCGTTCGGATTGCGCGGCAGGTTGCCGGTGCGCAACTCGATGTGCTTCGGCACCATGTAGCCGGGCAGCGTCTGCTGGCACGCAGCCTTGAGTGCCGCGACGTCGATCTCGGGTTTCGCGGGCACCACGACCAGCACCACCGCCTGGCCCAGTTGATCGTGCGCCACACCCAGCGCTGCGACTTCCGCGACCAGGCCGGTGCGATACACCACCTCTTCGATCTCGGTCGGGCTCACCCGGTAGCCGGAGGTCTTGATCATCTCGTCGCGCCGGCCGACGAAGTACAGGAAACCTTCTTCGTCCGCATACACGGTGTCGCCCGAGAACACCGCGTACTCCGGCAGCACGTAGCCGCCTTCGCGACCCGGCAGCGGCTTGTAGCGCTCCGCCGTTTTCTCCGGATCGTTCCAATAGCCCATGCCGACCAGTGCCCCGCGATGCACTAGCTCGCCCGGCTCACGCGGTGCGCACGGCGTGCCGTCTTCGCGTAGCACGAGGATCTCCGCATTCGGAATGCCTTTGCCGATGGAGTCGGGCCGTCGATCCACTTCTTCCGGCGGCAGATAGGTGGAACGGAACGCCTCGGTCAGGCCGTACATGAGGTACGCCTTCGTCTTCGGCAACCGCGAGCGCAGCGCATCGAGCGTCGTCCGCGGCATGCGCCCGCCGGTGTTGGCGATGTAGCGCAGGTGATCCGCCACGCTGTCCGGCCACGGATGCTGGATCAACTGGAACCACAGCGGTGGCACCGCGGTGAGACCGGTGATGCGTTCGGCGGCGAGCGCCCTGATCGCATCCTTGGGCAGGAAGAAGTTATGCAGCACCGCGCACGCGCCGGTGTGGAAACTGGTGGTGAGCTGGCTGAATCCGGCGTCGAACGACAGCGGCAGCGCCGCGAGCAACCGATCTTCGGCGTGATTGCCGAGATAGCTCGACACGCTGATGCCGCCCCACACGATGTTGCGCTGGGACAGCATCACGCCCTTCGGGCGGCCGGTGCTGCCCGAGGTGTAGAAGATGGCCGCGAGGTCGGTGTCGATCACGCGATGGACTGTGCGCGCGGCGTCTGAGCCGCTCATGAGCGCCGCCCACTCCATCACTGCCAGCGAACGGGATGCGTCTGCAGGCGCGGCATCCACCGTCACCGCCACGCGCAGATCCTCGCAGCTCGCGAGAGTCGGCGCCAGCAGCGCCAACCGGTCGGCCGAAGTCACCAGCACGCGCACGTTGCAGTCGCGCAGGATGTGGCCGACCTGGTCGGCCTTCAGCAGCGGATTGACCGGCACGAACACGAGGCCTGCCGTGGCGGCGCCGAACATCGCCACGATGTTCTCGCGGCGTTTCTCGAGATAGATGGCGACGCGCTCGCCGCGAGTGAGGTTGAGGCGGAGCAGGCCCTGGGCGAAGGCCGCGCATTCGGATTGCAGGGCGGCGTAGGAAACGTCGATGCCGTCGGAGCGGATCGCGGGACGGGCTTCGCGACCTTCCGGTCGCAGGAGGTCGGAAACGATGGTGCGGGTGATGGTGCTCATCAATGCGGCTTGAGTGGTGGATTCGGGCGAGCGCGCGATGGCGCTCGTTCAGAAGGACGTCGGGGCGCGGACCTGCAACACCGGCCGGCGCTCGGCGCTGGTGCAAAGATGCACGAACGGCGCCTGCGACAGGAGCGACAGTTGCAGCGGGCCGGCGATGAAGTAGCAACTCCAGCCCACGCGTGCGGCCTCGAGCCGGGCATGGCTGCGCAGCGAATCGGGCGCGAACGCGGAGATGCGGCTCATGGTCCAGTTGACGCCGCGGCCATGGAGGTTGGCGTTCATCGCCTCCCACAGGCGCGCGAACACGCGGCCCACGCGGTACTCGGGCGCCACCCAGATGTCGAAGTCCCACGCGGCCTCGCCGGCAGGCATGGGGACGAACAGCGAACGGACGTCGTCCTCCTCGTACGGACCGACCATGGCCCACTGGAAGCCCACGAACCTGCCCTTCATGAACGCCCCCAGGCAGAACGCCCCGTCGCGGTAACGGCGTTCGATCACCTCCATGGGGCGGTCCCAAGCCAGGGTCCGGGCCTCGTCGATTTCCACGGGGCGGATTTCGAGGCTGGCAGAGCGGGCCACGCCGGCCAGGGTGACCGAAGCCACGGGCTGGGCGACCAGCACATAGCGCTGGATGCGGCAGCGGCCCCCGGTCGCCGCGGCGAGCAGCCGGCCGATGAGGAACAGCGTGCCGTCGAACGGCCCGAAGGTCCGGAAGGCGTCTCGCAGCTTGGAAATCATGTTCGTGGTGGGGGGCACAGCGGGGCGGGAACCGGCTTCGTTCTTGCTAAAGTCGGCGGATCCAGCGGCACTGCTTGATGGGATAATCGCGGCCCGATTATCGCTCACCCCTCATCCCCCCCAGGTTTTTCCCCAATGAACATGTCCGATGCCCGTTCTGCCACGGTCGAAGCCGTGCGCGCCATCCTGGAACAGACCCTGTCCCTGGGTGGCCGCGCCGCCCAGTTGGCCGATGGATCCCGACTGCTGGGTGCCATCCCCGAACTCGACTCCATGGCCGTGGTGAACGTGCTGACCGCTATCGAAGACCGCTTCGGCGTCACCGTCGAGGACGACGAGTTGGACGCGCAAACCTTTGCGACCTTCGGCGCGCTCGTGGCGTTCGTGGACAGCAAGATACAAGCCTGAGTGATGTCCGGTCCGCCCCGCCTCGAGGCGGGTTTCAGGGACTTCGGCACCGGGGACCGGTTCTGCGTGCAATGGACCCCCGCTGCGGGGGAGTTCCGAGGCGCTTTGCTGCATATTCCGGCCTTTGGCGAGGAAATGAACAAGAGCCGCCGAACTGCGGCCGTGGCGGCTCGGCACATGGCTGCAGCGGGCTACGTTGTCAGATTCATCGACGCGTATGGCACGGGCGACAGTCCAGGCGAATTCGGGGAAGCAACCTGGCGCATTTGGGTCGACGACTTCCGAGCTGCGGCTGCGGAGCTGGCCCGGACGATCGGTGGCCCGGTGATCCCATGGGGGCATCGGGCGGGTTGCCTGCTGTTGCCCGAACTGGTCGCCGCGGGCGCGAACGTACTTCTGTGGCAACCGGTGACGTCCGGTGACCAGCACCTCACACAGATCCTCCGGTTGAAGGTGGCCGCCGACACTTTCGCCGGCCATGCGACGCCGGCGACCACCAAGTCGCTGAGGGGGCAGCTCGACGCTGGCAGTTCGCTCGAGATTGCCGGCTACGTACTCAACCCGGACCTGGTGTTGCCGCTGGCGCAGCGGACGCTGTCGTCGTGGTCTGCGAAGCCGGCGGCGATCGACTGGATCGAGACTGGGCCCGAGCCGGCGAGCGAACCGTCGCCGGGTAGTGCACGGACGATAGCGGCACTCAAGGACCTTGGTATCCGCGTTGGGTACTCGCACGTGGTCGGGGAGCCTTTCTGGATGACACTGGAGATTGCCGAGAATCGCGCGATGGGGGAGAGGTCGGTCGAGGTGCTGGAAGCGGAGGTGGCGGTGTGAGGTTGCGTTGCCCCCATCCCAACAAAGAGCACCCAGCAGCTCAAGGCAACTCCCCATGAACCCCACCGAGCGCGCCGTCGTATTCGACTGCGAAGGCGACCGTCTCATCGGCATCCTGAGCGAACCGCCGCAAGCGCGCTCCGACCTGGCCGTGCTCATCATCGTTGGCGGCCCGCAGTACCGCGTGGGGAGTCACCGGCAGTTCGTGCACCTCAGCCGCCATCTCGCGGCCGAGGGTTGGCCCACATTCCGATTCGACTATCGCGGCATGGGCGACGCCGAAGGCGACATGCGCCCGTTCGATCGCGTGGATGCGGATATCCGCGCCGCGATCGACGCGCTCATGGCCGCGCGGCCGTCCGTGCGCCGCGTGATCCTGTGGGGGCTGTGCGACGGTGCCTCGGCCGCCATGATGTATGCGGGGTCGGACCCCCGCGTTGCCGGCCTGGCCATGGCGAACCCCTGGGTGCGCGACGCGCAGACGCAGGCCGCAACACAGGTGAAGCACTACTACGGCGGCCGGCTGCTGTCGGGCGCCTTCTGGAAGAAGCTGTTGTCCGGGGGCGTGGATATCGGTGCGGCCGCCAGGGAAGGCACGGCAGCGTTGACGCGCGCCTTCGGACCCAAACGCACCCCGACCGAGGACGCGACCTTCCAGACCCGCATGCTCACCGGTTGGCAACGCAACGCCGGGCCTGCTCTGGTGCTCATCAGCGGCAACGATCTCACCGCGAAGGAGTTTCTCGAGCGCGTAGCACGTGAACCCGCCTGGCAGGCGCAACTTGCCAGCCCGGCGTGTCGGCGTTTCGACCTTGCCGAGGCCGACCACACGTTTTCCACAGCGAGCTGGAAGTCGGTCGCCGCGGCGCGCGTGAGCACCTGGCTGGCGGAACTGTGATGCGACGCGTCTTGATGATCGCGTACCACTTCCCGCCATTCGCGGGCAGCAGCGGTGTGCAGCGCACGTTGCGGTTCGTGCAGCAGTTGCCGGCGCATGGGTGGCAGCCAGTCGTGCTGACGGTGCGTCCGCAGGCTTTCGAACAGACCAGCGAGGACCTCATGGCGAGCGTGCCGGCGGAGGTGCCGGTGTACCGCGCGTTCGCTCTGGATGCGCAGCGTCATCTGTCATTCCGCGGTCGCTATCCAGGAGCGCTCGCACGACCCGACCGGTGGGTGTCGTGGGCCTTCGGCGCGATCCCGCAAATCCTGACGATTCTGCGGAAGGAACGTCCGGCCGTGGTCTGGAGCACCTACCCCATCGCAACCGCGCACATCGTGGGTTCCATGGCGCATCGCTGGTCGCGATTGCCCTGGGTGGCGGATTTTCGCGACCCGATGGCCCAGGACGACTATCCGACCGATCCGGCCACGTGGCGTTCGTTCGCTCGGATCGAGGCCCATGCCGTGAAGCGAGCGGCGGTCTCGGTTTTCACCACGCGCAGTGCTGCGCAGACTTATCGGACGCGCTATCCGGCCGCGGCCGATCGCATCGTCACCATCGAAAACGGCTACGACGAAGAGAGCTTCGCCGGCATCGCGCCGGGGGTGGACCAGGTTCGTGGTGGCCGGATCACGCTCCTGCACAGCGGTGTCGTGTATCCGGTCGAACGTGATCCTTCGGTGTTCTTCTCGGTGCTGGCCCACCTGAAACGCAGCGGCGTGGTGTCGAAGGGATCGTTTTGCGTGCGCTTCCGGGCGTCTGGAAACGACGCCCTGCTCCGGAGACTTGCCTCCGAGCATGGAATCGAAGACCTGATCGAACTGGCCCCCTCGATCCCGTACCGGGCCGCACTAGCGGAAATGAGCGAGGTCGACGGCTTGCTGGTGTTACAGGCATCCAACTGCAACGAGCAGATACCGGCCAAGGCGTACGAATACCTGCGCACTTATCGACCGCTGGTGGGCCTGGCCGATCCGGCGGGAGATACGGGAGATCTGCTGCGCCGTTCGGGGGTTCCGTACATCGCCGCGTTGCACGACGCCGCGGGCATCGAGCAGGCGCTTCGCCGCTATCTCATCGATGCGGCGGCTGGTAGCGCGGCGGTTCCGTCACGAGAGAGTGTCGAACTTCATTCGCGTGCGGCGCGGACGAAACAACTGGCGGAGATTTTCAATCGGTTGGCCAGATGAGCGGACTGGCCAACCGCACTGAGCACGAACTAGGCTCGTCGCCGGCGCATCAAGTTCCAGCCGACCATCCCGAGTCCGGTCAGTATCAGCGCATACGTACCCGGCTCCGGCACCGGGTTGATCCAACCGTCCGGACGGTAGAGCCAGATGTCGCCTTCGGTGATACCGTCGAGTGCGACAAATGCACCGAGATTTGAAGCGTACTTCCATTTACCGCGTATTCCACCGCTGATCGGATCGTCACTGGCCGGGCGGGCATTGGCCGCGAGCAGGTCACCGTCGGTGACGAGGGTGAGCGACCACGTGTCTCCGATCAAACCGGAGTCCGGAGCCTCGAGCCTCCAGACGTCGCCGCCGCCAGACCAAACCCAGAATGCATCCGTGGCGGGATCCCAGTCGATGCCAGCCAACCGAGAATCGGAAATCGTGCCACCGGACACCGTCAACGCGATCGCCTGGCTGCGGTTGGCAACACCGCCAAGTGTATCCGTATCCCAGACTACAAATGGCTGGCCCGGAGTGTCGCTCATGGACACGTAAAAACCGCTCAACGGATCCATTGCAGCCGCGCCGTACGCTACGGGGCCGGTAAACCAGCTGCCGATTACCGAGACGGTATCCTGGGAAGGATCAGTGACGTCCGTGATCTGATAGCGGAACAGATACTTGTCTGTGCCACCACCTACCGTCCCCGTGAAGTAGACAACATCTTGCCCCTCTTCCACTACGGCTGCCGTTGTGCCGTCAAGATTTCCGATGGCCAACGAACCTGCGGACGTCGTAAAGGAAAACTTGTCCCTTACGTCCCTGTTTTGCCACATTTGGCCGCCCAGAACTGCAGGATCAACTGCTGAACCTGTCGTGCCGCCGACTTTGGTGCCGTCTGCCTTCGAAGGATCGAACAGATACGGCCCTGTGGTCCGCAACGATCCGCCGGGATCCTGAATCTGCTGGGTGCCACCCGTGTTGTAGGATGCTCCACCCAGTGTGATCATGCGGTCGGCGACCGCGAGATACTCGTTGTTGTCGTAAGTATGAATCGATGTGGGGGCGTTGATGGCGCCATCAACTGGCACATAGAGTCCGCCGGACAATAGAGTAACTTGGCTAGGAAGGGACGCCAGTTCCCACAGCTGACTGCTTCCGCTCCACCGGTAGACCTCGTTGCCAGCGTAGTTCTGGTGGCCGCCACCGAAAAGTAACAGGTCGCCGCGAGCAGCGTCCCATGCAAAGCTGCTCCAAGCCGAGATAATTGCGCTTGGCGATGCGTGGCTTCCCCCAGAAAGCGGACGATCAGCGAGGTCGGGCCAGGCATCGGAGAAGCTGTTTAGATTGACCCTTGACCAAGTTCCGTCCGCCGCTCCCTCCAGGATGGAAAGAAGATTGCTATTGTCAGCATCGGCCATGGCGTGCGAGCTCGACAACACAGACCCAGCAAGCGCCAAGGTCATTGCTCCGTTGCGAATCCACGAAAATCTGGTTCGAGGCATTCTCATGAGTGCACCCCACTAATCATGAATGAAAATACCCGATACACCCCGGAACGAGGTTGTCGGGCCTGAATGTGGCACGGCAGCAATACTTGCACCACTCCACTAACTCCTATCCTGTTAAGACGTTAGCGTCCGACGCCTACAGTTGGTGTGTTGACTGTCAAGAATGTCGACAGTGCTCCCAAGCAGTACTGATCTCACCGGTGAAGGTTCTGAACCTTAAACTCACCGTGCGCCGAACCGAATTCGAACTCGCATTCTAAGGATGAAATTCATGGCTGGTGGTCAACGATTTCCTGTAATGGTTCTTGCCTACAACGAAGAGGCGCAGATTGAAGCATGCTTGGACAGTATTTTTGCGGCGAACGCTGACATGGAGTTCGACGTCTTCGTTATGGCGAACGGTTGTACCGACGGGACGGAACACATAGTTCGTGACTACGCATCGAGGCGCCCGGAGGTGCACCTGGTCTCGATTGCTTTAGGAGACAAGTGCAATGCGTGGAATGTCTTCATCCACGAGACCGTTCCGCAGCACTGCGCCGACCGCGAGATTTACTTCTTCATGGATGGCGACGCGCGCAGCGGCCCAAGCGCACTGCTCAATTTGGCAAAGGCCTTGCGGGAAGACACTCATGCGCACGCTGCCTCGGCTCCTCCGGGATCCGGGCGCGACAAGAAGAAGGACTGGACCGCATTGGTGGATAACCGCGCTCTCGTCGCGAATCTGTATGCATTGCGCGGTTCCTTTGTTGACCGATTGCGAGACCTTCGTGTCAAGTTGCCGCTTAAGTTGGAGGGCGACGACGGCTTGCTGGGCGCCTTGATCAAGTGGGATCTGAAGCCCGGGAAGGGCTGGGACGATACGCTGATTCATCCCTGCACCGATGCATGGTTCGAATTTGACCCTGTGCCCATGACCAGCGTTCAGGAATGGAGGAAGTATTGGCGTCGTCTCATACGATACGGACGACGGCGGTATGAGTTTGCCCTCCTGGGTCAGCGCCTTCCGAAACTGGGCTTGGCTGGATTACCTACCGATATTCAGGAGATCTACGGGGAGGCGGATCAACTCTCTCTTGGTTGGGAAGGCATATATACCGTCACCCACGCGCTGGCGCTGCGCGAAATGCGTCACGTTGCACGTACAAAGGCCGCAGCCGCCAGCGTACCGCCCAAGTAGGTGCTTCTATTGGGATTACTCACGTCAACGGCAGCGTGCGTACGAGGTGCTGGAAGTTACGGTCGGGCGGCTTCAGCCGGGTTCCTTTGCATGAAGCAGTTCAATTCTTGAAGTCCGCCTATCGGCGTGCGCGAAACGACCGTCAGATCGTACAGTTCAAAGCCCGCATTCTCGTAGACCGATAATGCCTCAATGAAATGAGGCATTCCGCGGTAGATCGGACGCACCGACAATTCTGACTGCAGCCCATGAATCCTGAGCAGGCATTCTTGGGCACCGGCGAACACTTCAAGGTCAAACCCCTGCGTATCCATTTTGAGAAAAATTCGCTTAGCAGGCAGTTCCCGCATCAACTGCGGAAACAAGCTGTTGAGTTGACGAATCTCAATGCACTCAACCTCGACATTTTTTTGTCGCCCGACAGGCTCAAGGATCGAACTCATAACCGTGAGATCGGCGAAGACGTTGATACTGGCAGTCCCGTCCTCCCGACCGAGCGCACAGTTGAAGCCACGCCACTTCGCGTCTTTGCGAAACAAAGCCTCCAAGATCGAATACTCTCGGCGCAGGGGCTCGAACGAGACGATTTGTCCCCGGTACCCCATCTGCCTCAGTTCCGTCGCGAACTGCCCACGATTCGCACCGACATCCAGCACCATGTCAATGTCAAGACTTCGCAGCAAGTCACGCAAATGCGTCAACTCAAGATAGCGACAAATCGGATTCTCTGGTGCGCGAATGTTCGCGGCAACCGCGGACAAAGCTAATCTCTTGACGAGCTTCCCGATCATCGGGCGATGATTTCCAAAAATGCAATCATGTATTCGGTGCAGCTCCAGGCGGGCTTGGAGGTCAACGCTCTCTCAATCGGCCCATCGACCGGCCTCTCGCAACTTGTTTCTGAGGCCCGGCAGTTGGAAGCCAAGAGCGTAGGCCTTCTTCGCGTGCTCCAAGGCTCGGTCATAGTCCTTCAGTTCAAAGAGTACCAGTCCGAGGTTGTAGTGGACATTGCCCGTGTCCACGCCCAGCTCGATGGCATCGTTGAATGCATCCACAGCGCCTTTGGCGTTGCCTATTCTGCTGAGGTAGTAGCCAAGGACGACCCTCACTTGCCCGTCGTCTGGTTGGAACTGAATAGCCCGGGAGAACCAGCAATCAATGCTGTACAGCGAATCGGTGGGCTTGGCCTTCTTCTCGCGCAGGGCTAGTTTCGCCATCGCGAGCAAGGCCCGATGATGGTTCGGAAACGCTCGCAGCGTGTACGAAATGTCGCCCGCCAACCGGCCCTCCTGCCCTGCAACGAGACTCTCTACCTGCGGCGTGAAATGATGGCTCTCGACCAAGACGATGGTCTCAGGGTTGGCTCGCGTGTAGTCGAACGGGCCAAATGCGTTGGCAAGCTTGCCGCACTCCTCGTCGCCCACGGCACTCCAAGCACTTGTCGTGAGCACACACGAGGCAACGGCCACTGACAACCAACGCGAGTACCTTTCGATGAATCCCCTGGACAGGATCCGGCGGGACCGAATGGTGCCAGCGGGCACGTCCGAAACGCTTCTGACCAACGCAGATTGCTTCATATACGCGCTTCCGTGAAACGATGGGATGGCATGCGGCTCAATGAGATTACGTCATTCGCTGTGAACTCGTCTCCTTGGACAACCGGATGTGAATCCAGTTGGCATGCGGTTTCCTGACGGACGTTTGAGCGATCTGGATGTAGAACGCGGTCCGAGTGAATATTTTCTGCATAAAGTTTCGAGGTGGCGCTGGTTTCAGGGCACTCCCGCAGTGAACGCAAGGCTCGTCCTGGGCATAAGTTCCGTAGGGATTACCAGCTAGGTCCATCAGGAAGGCAGAGATCGCGTTCGTAACGGCATTGGTAGTTCCCACGAACGACTGTCCATCAACCCGACACGATGCGAACAGAGCGCGAATCTTCTCTTCGTCGAACGAATTCTGGTGTCCCCAGGGCGGGTTCCTTCCTCCGCAGGAGTAGCAGGTTGTGCGGCCCACGCGAATATCCTGCCTGTAGGGGACGCCGATAAGCACATAACGACTGGAGACCCTCGCCAACTCTGCGCATGCTCGGGCCAACGTGCTTGGTGGAAGATGCTCCAACACTTCAGCACAGACGACAATATCAAACGAATTGTCAGGAAATTCCAACCGGGTCACATCGCCTTTGACGCAATGGACTCGGGTATCGTCCACCGACGGCGTTTCCAGATCAAGCGCCGTGACGGCAAGGCCACGGTCCGCCATGAGTCTGGAGATGAACCCATCGCGGGCGCCAACATCCAGAGCGCTTTCGATACCTGGCGGCATCAGTCCAAGCAGGTCACCGATCCGCTCTTGCTCACGTGCGCTCTCCCGATACTCGGAAAGACTCATCATTGCTCCACTCTCGACCATCGAATTCTGTTTATGCTGAAAAGGTGTGTGAACCGGCTGACTGCACAAAGCGATCAACGGAATCTGGTGACTCCAAGACGCGATCGCCATCGTGAGGGATTTCCGCCTTGGTGTTCCTCGGCCATATTGAGGCGTCAAGCACAACGTCCAGTCTCATGAACCGCGCCGTCTCATTAGGCATCAGAGCGTCGTTCGTTTCATGATCCACGACCGCAGCAGTTCGAGAATCTTTCGCTCCGTGCTGTCCGGCCGCCCAACGAAGGCCCATAGCGCTAGTATGGCCAACGCGTACACCAGCGCGCCAATCGTGCATAGGCTCACCAACTCAGCGAACGTTGAGTATCGTTCTGATTGCTCGAGAAACCAGCGATAAGTTGTTAGAACTGCCCCCACCATAAGCGTTGACGCGACCAGGGGTCGGAGCAGGTACTTACCCATCCCCGGGAAAGGTACGCCTGATAGCCTCGTGAAGAGAACGCGAATTGCGACGAGCCCAAGTACGCTCGCGAAGCAATGAGCAGCAGCAGCACCGGTGGTTCCAAATCGCATACAGGCAACCACGGTGACCGGAAGCGAGACAAGCAAAACGCCGGCAGAAAGTAGAGAAAACGCCCGCGGTTTTCCGAGCGCCAGGAGCACTATATAGAGATTCGATTGCAGGGCGGTCGCGAGCCCACTCAGTGCAACGATCTGAATGATCGGAACGGCTTCTGTCCATTGACTGCCTAGGAGGAGTGCGACTGCTGGCTCGGCAACGCACAGGATCCCAAGGGACACCGGGAAGCCAATGAAGCAAATCATCCCAAATACTGCTCCGAACCGCTGCGCGAGCTGATCGGGGTCATCTGACAATCTAGCGTAGGCCGGGAAGACGGATCGGTTAAGAGGTGCGATCAGTTCCGTCGCCGGCAGCGACGCGATCTCTACGGCGACGTTGTAGATCCCCAAGCCATGGCTGCCAACGGTACGTCCGAGGATGAAGTCAGTCGACCTGCTTCTCAAGAACTGTACGAAGCTGGACACGAAGATCCATTTCGAGAAATGAAACAGATCATCTCGAGCCGCCAATGAGAATCGAGGACGGAAGGGATGGAGGCGGTAGCTGATCCACACCGATACGAGCGTCCCAACGACAACCCCAGCAATAAGCGCCCAGTAGGAACGCAAAGTGAGCGCCAATCCAATCGTGACCACAAATGTGGCCATGCGCTTCGCAATCTGAAATCGGAACTCACTCTTGAAGTCCAACTCTTTTCGAAATGCCACAGTACCGATGTTCGCGAATCCCCCAACCACGGAGCTGATCGCGAGGACGGGCAGAATCAGCTCCAGGCGAGGTTCCCGGTAGAATGCGGCGGCGGGCACAGCGACTACCAGCAAGAGCACGGCAATCGCGGAACCGAAGATGACGTTGAACGTCCATGCCGTGTCATAGTGGGCGCGCCCTGTCTGTTGCCGTTGTATGAGCGCAGTATCGAAGCCGAATGCCGACATTAACTCGAGCAGGGCCACTACAGCCACCGCCATCGCAACCAGTCCGAAATCGTTGGGAGTAAGGATGCGCGCGAGGATGATGGTGCTAAACAAGCCGACGCCACGCTCGACTAGCTTCAAGCCCATCATCCAGGCGGCACCGAGCGCAATCTGCCGGGTTGTCGCAGGTCGTGACTGCTCTTGTGGTGACACGGCCATCAGGTCACGAACTCAGCTTCGGCGACCAAGGCAGGTTCACGGCGATTCGATGCTGCCTGGTCGATCGTACCGACGCGCGGCAACGACGAGAAGCCTGTGAGGGACACTTGGACGGGATCGAGGGTTCTCAGGAATGGGACGGCACCTCGCAAGTGCACAATCTCAAGCCGCGAGCTGCTCGCGCCCAGAGGCCGCCGGCAATTCTTGAGGTACCTGTTGGTGCTTTGACAGCCACGCCTTGGTCATGACGACCAAGGCAAGCACGTTGTACGGAAGGTCGAAGTAGGCAAGACTCAGAAACGCACCACCAACCGCGTAGCCGACCAGACTGACCTGACACATCGACCCTAAATGACGGCACCAAGCCAGGTCTTCCCTCGCCTTTCCATGCCGGCGCAGGTACGCAGCGCCTCGCCATGTAAACCACCACATTAGGAGCCAGATTGCGAGCCCGACCCATCCCTGTTCACCGAGAACCTGCAAGTAGATGGAGTGCGCAGCGTGGATGTCTTCGGGTTCCGGGGCATACTTGGTGAAGATATCGGGTTCGTAGATCGCAAACCCCCCCCCGGTACCCGGATGATCGTTGGCCAGATTGAAGGCCATCGCCCACGCATTGAGCCGCCCTAGTGCCGAACCATCCGTTTCGTAGGTCTCGATGGTGTACATTCGCTCCGTCCAAGCGCTGGGCATGAATGCAAGCAGCGCCAAGCCCACGCAGACGAGCAGAACACCAAGAATGCCCTTGCGGTCGCTTCGCCACCACAAGAACGTGGACATGGCAAAAATTGCGAGAAGGGCGCCTCTGGAGTGACTTCCTAGCGCGGCGGCTGCGCACAGTGCCATCGACGCCAAGAGAATCCACTTCAACCACCGCAGCTGTCGCGGCGCGACGAGGTAGATGTAGTAGATCAACGGGATCACCAAGATGATCGCGAGCGCGATCTCGTTGTTGCCTTCAATGAATCCGCCGGGACCCCAGACGCGATGATTGCCTCCCGTCACCAGCGTGAAGATGCCGCCCTTGACTCCATAGAACCCAATGGAGAACACAACGACCCACAGGAACCACTGAATGTGCTCCTTCTTGTAGATAAGCGCGATCGTCAGAATGATCATGACGTCGATCTTCAGAACGCGCGTTAGCATCTCCCAACTTTCCGAGGGGTAGTAGGAAAAAGGCCAGGTAGCGCTGATCCACACCATGAATAGCACCAGACAGATGACCGCGGGGTCACCGAAGGGGTTTCGTCGTTCACGCGTTAACACGAAGCCGATCATTGTCGCGGACGCGACTATCAACGCCACTGGCATGCTAGTTATGAAGCCCCAACCGAGCGCGTGCGGGTTCATCACACTGACCCACGTCCACATAATGACGCCGATCCATGGTCGAAACAGGGCTGCAGCAGAACCCGAGAGAATAATCGTCAATATGACCAAATCACGCATGATGAGATTCCTCCGCGCGATACTCGAATGCAGTCCTCACAAGGCGACTTCCCTGCATCGAAGAGATCTCATGGCGAGAACCGATTCGAACAATTCAACCTGGGCACGAGATGTAGCGTCCCAACCAAACTGCTCTGCGTATGTCCTCAGAACGTTCGGATCCGTTCGTCGGCGCAGCACCTTGTCGATCGCCGCTTCCAATGCGTCGGCGGTACGCGGTTCGAACAGTTCGCCCGCTACGGGCTCGCGGACAATCTCGGGTGTACTGGCCAGTCGTGTCGCGACCACCGGCGTGCCACAGGCCATGCTTTCGAGCAGCACGTTGGGCCAACCTTCCCGGCTCGAGGCGAGCACGAGGCAGTCCGCGGCGGCATACCATGGCGCCAGTTCTGCATTGACCACTGCCCCGGCAAATCGCACCGACTCGGCGATGCCGCGAGCCTCTGCCTGCGCTTGAAGTCGCCCGCGCTCCTCGCCATCTCCCACGATCGCAAGGAAAGCGTCGGTACCTTGCTGGCGCAGGCGGGCGATCGCATCGATCACGATGTCATTGCCCTTGAGTTCCACCAGATGACCCACGGTGAGTAGGATTCGTGCGGCCTCAGGCAATCCGAGCGCACGCCTGGACTCCACTTTGTCGAGGAGCCGGAAACGCTGGAGATCCACCCCATTGCGCAGGGCGAGCAGCCGTTCGGCGGGGGCATTCAACCCGGCCAGGACCTGGATCAGGGCTTTACTCACCCCAATCGAGGCGGCAGCGCGCCGAGCGGTCCACTGGATCAGGCGCCGAGGTACTGCGAACTGCGGTAGCACGTTGAGGTCGGTGCCTCGCGCCGTAACGACGAACGGTTTGCCGAACCAGCGCGCCAGCAAGCCGGCCGCTACACCGTCAGGGTAGTAGTAGTGCGCGTCGATCAGGTCGAAGTCGAAGCCTTCCCGGATGAGCTTCGCGATGGCACGACGAGCACCAAGGGCGAGCGCAAACGGGGCGATGCTCATGCCGACTTTTGGCGGCAGCAGATAACGAGGGTGAGACACCTCAACATCGTGCCGGCGTTCGAAGGCAGGCGTGGCGGCCATCCGGGCCCAGTCACCAAAGCGCGGGTCGGTCGACGGAAACCACGGTACGGGCGCGACGACGCGCGTCTCCACCGCGCCGGTCGCCAACAGATGGCGCAAGCGGGTCTCGACGAAAATCCCATGCAGCGGCCGCGCTGTGCTGGGATACAGCGTGGAGAACAGCAGCGTGCGGATGCGTGCGGCGCTCATCGATGCAGGTGCGCGAGAAATCCATCGAACATGAGCAGGGTCCAGATGGGCGCACTGTAATCCCGCCGACCCGACTGGTGATGGTCGACGAGCTCTTCCAGGTAGCGGCGCTCGAACCAGCCGGTACCTTCCAGGCGAGGGCCAAGAAGGGATTCGCGCACGCGATTCGCCAGCGGGCCGCGAAACCACCGCGCCAGGGGCACGGCAAAGCCCATCTTGGGGCGGTACAGAATCTCGCGCGACAAGTGCGGTTCCATGGCCCGCTTGAAGAGCCACTTGCCCTGACCCTCGTGCAGCTTGAGCGACGAGGGCAGGGTCGCGAGCCATTCCACCAGGGGGTGGTCCATCAGCGGCTCGCGCACTTCCAGTGCGTGCGCCATGCTGGCACGGTCGACCTTCGTGTTGATGTCGCCTACAAGATAGGTCTTCAGGTCGAGGTACTGGATCAAGGCCAGCGCATCGTCGGTGCCGGCGGCGCGCGCGTGGCGGCGGAATACTTCCACCGCGTTGTAGCCCCCGAGTTCACGCTGGAATGACGGCGAGAACAGGCGTTGCCTCATGGGATCGCGCAGGATCGACATGCTGTGGAAATAAGCTTCCACGCTGTCCCGAGCCAGGGACTCGAAGGTGCTCTTGGCGCGGAACACTCGCGGAGCCCAGTCCGCCTTTGGATAGAGGCAACCCAAGGTCCCGAATATCGAGCGCCGCAGGCCGAGGGGCAGCAAGGCGCGCACCTTTTCTTCGTTCGCATGCAGGCGATAGCGTCGGTACCCACCGAAGCTCTCATCACCGCCATCCCCCGACAGGGCTACCGTCACGTGACGGCGCGCCAGTTCGCAAACGCGGTAGGTCGGCAGGGAGGAACTGTCGGCGTAAGGTTCGTCGTAGGTGGCGACCAACCGGTCGATGAGGTCGAAGTCGTCGCTCTCGACCCGATCGACGTGATGCTCGGTGCGATACCGCTCCGCCACCTCGCGCGCGTAGGCTGATTCGTCGAAGGCCGGGTCAGCGAACGCGATCGAGCACGTCGTGACGGGCGCTGTCGACTCCATGGACATCGCCGCGACCACGGCCGACGAATCGACGCCGCCGGAAAGGAATGCGCCCAGAGGCACCTCTGAAATCATGCGCAGCCGCACCGATTCGCGCAGGCGGCGCAGCAGTTCCTCCGACGCTTCCTCGTGCGATACGCGCGCGTCGAGACTGAAGCGGACGTCCCAGTAGGCGCGCGACTCGCCGAGCGCCTGGCCACGGCGCACCGACAGCACATGCGCTGGGGGCAGCTTGCGGCAGCTCTTGAAGATGGTGCGCGGTTCGGGCACGTAGCCCAGCGCGAAGTACTCTTCGATGGCGAGTGGATCGAGGTCGCGCCGCGGCAGTCCCGTGGACAGTAGCGACTTCAGTTCCGACCCGAACAGCAGCAAGCCATCCTGCGTTTCTGCATAGAAGAACGGCTTCACGCCCAGACGGTCGCGTGCGAGAAACAGGGTTTCGCGATTCCGGTCCCACAGGGCAAAGGCAAACATGCCGCGGAACCGATCCACACAGGCCTCGCCCCAGGCTTCCCACGCGTGCACGATGACTTCCGTGTCGCTGCGGGTGCGGAACGTGTGGCCCAGCGCGGTCAGTTCCGGGATCAGCTCCTGGAAGTTGTAGATCTCGCCGTTGAAGACCACGACGACGGAGTGGTCCTCGTTGAACAGCGGTTGCTGCCCGCTTGCCACGTCGATGATGGCAAGGCGCCGGTGTCCGAGTCCGACGCCGGGTTCCAGGTGCAGGCCACCGCCATCCGGGCCGCGGTGATGCTGACTTTCGTTCATGCGGTCGAGCAGCGAGCGATCGATGTCTCTCGTGCCGCGTAGATCGAAGATGCCGACGATGCCGCACATGATGCTTGGGTTCCTAGCGAATGCTGCGAACGGAATGGTGGTGCCAGGTCGTGGCCGATACGCCGTAGCCACGGGCGGCGAGTTGGCTTTCGTAGAGCTGTGAGTAGGCGTCCACCATCACTGGCAGGCTGAAGCGGGCCAGGGCTTCCTTGCGGGCGTTGCGCGCCTGCTCCCGTCGCACGTCGGGCTGTCGAAGGTAGTCGACGATGGAATGCGCCAGTGCGCCGCTATCGGCGCGGGGCACGAGCGTCCCCGTGTGCCCGTCGGTCACCAGTTCCGGATTGCCACCGACCTCGGTCGCGAGCACGGGGATCCCGGAGGCCATCGCCTCGAGTATCGTGTTCGAGATGCCTTCGGACAGCGACGGCAGCACGAACAGGTCGAGGCTGCGCAGGACTTCCGGCACATTGTTCAGAGCGCCGGGCAGCCAAGCCTGTTGGCTCAGCCCGTGGCTCTCGAGGGTCCGCAGCGCCTCGGCCCGCAACGGACCTTCGCCGACCATGACGAGCCGCAGCCGTTGCGCTATCTCAGGCGCCATCTCGGTTGCCGTGATGAACGCGCGTACGAGGTTCAGGGGGTCCTTGACGGGGTCCATCCTTCCGACGGTCCCGACGACGAGATCATCCTCGCCGGCAAAGCCGAGAGGGGTCACCCGTTCGGGCTTTGCGTCCACCGGGTGGAAGCGCTCCGTGTCGACCCCGTTACAGATATGCGTGACACGCCTGCCCGGAATGCCGATGCGCTCGATGAGGTAGCGCTCGAGATCGTGCGACACGGCCACGTAGTGATGAACCGCGGGCCGCAAGGCGCGGCGCACCGCCAGGTACTTCCAGTTGTTGCCATCGGGGTCGTCGGCGTTGCGCCCGTGTTCGCTATGGATGCGAACCGGTACGGCGGCCAGCGCTGCGGCGGGCTGATGCTCCAGGGCAGCGATGTTGCGCGTGTGTACGACCGCAGGCCGTAGCTGTCGCAACAGGCGCAGCATGCGCGCGTGGGTGACCGGGCTGTTGCCGGGAGGCTTGCGCAAGGCGTGCAGTTCGACATCCGGACGGGTGATGCGCTTGCTGAAGTCCGTGTAGTCGGTCAGGCAGATCACGGCATGCCGAAAGCGGTCTTCCGGCATGCGGTTCAGCAGGTTGACCAGGCCGTTCTCCAATCCGCCCCAGTCGAGGCGGAAGATGACGTGCGCGATCAGCGGCCGCGGATCGTGGCCGGCAGGGCGGTGCTGGCCGAAGGCCGACATCAGCGCGCCACCGGGTCCGCGACCCCCACGGTGCCGAGCGTGGGGCGCAGTTGCTGGGCGATGTCCTGCAGGCGAGCTCGAGCCGCGGCCACGTCTTCGCCGTCGATCGGGGTGATCAGGGCGACACCGGTGCTGTCGGTACCCCGACCCGACAAGCGGGCGCGCATCAGCGCGATCTTGGCATCGACGAACCCGCTCGCTTCCATGCCGCCGATCAGCGACCACTGCCAGGAAAGCACGTGTACACCGCGCGCACCGATCTCGCGCTCGACCACCTGGAAGTCTGGCGCAATGGCGCCGATCACCCTATCGCGTCGCACCAGAACGCGCCATTCGGAATCGAAGTCCACCATGGTGGAGCCGTCGAAGGTGGTGAGCTTCGTCCCGCCGGAATCCGAGGCGTACCGCGCAACGTGGACGTCCACTGTGCCTTGGTCTCGACGATACTGAGCGGATGCTCGTGCCGTCGGATTCTCGAAAGGCGGGCGCCATGAGAGCTGCGGGTCACCTGTGTGCGTCCACATGCCGAGTGCGGGTGCCAGTTCGACCTGGTAGGTGCCACGCGATGCTGCGTCAGCAGCGTCGATCGCAAACGCTGCCAGCGGCGCCACGGCCGAAAGTGTGGCCGTCGCAGCTGCAGCCAACCATACCGGGCGCATGGTGGCGTGGGCTCGCGTAGCGGACGACACCGGCCCGGCGATCTCCGGACGGCCGTCGCTCATGAACCGCACACCGAAGTAGAACAGGGCCGTCATTACGATCCCGAAGAACACCCATCCGTAAATCAGGTGGTCCACACCCACCGCGATCGTGTTGTTGCTGTAGTGTCCCAGCAGGACAATCATGTAGGCACGCAGCCAATTGGCCACGATGGGCACGATCACGGCCAGCACGACGAACACCCAGCGCCGCCGGTTCGACCGGAAATTGAGGTAGGCAAACAGGCTGCCTGCAAACAGGGAGACGATCAGGTATCGCACCCCGCTGCACTCCTGAACCACCGACCATTCGCCGGAAGGAATCACGAAATTGTTGCCCTCGCGGAACACCGGAACGCCGGTCATGCGCAGTGCGGTGACCGTGAAATCGGCGGTGAGGTCGATCAGTTGCGGAATGAACACCTCGCCGAAGGGCCACGCGAACAGCAGGAAGGCCAGCGGGAACGCAGCGCGGCGCGCGAAATCCCGGCCGAGAACGGTGATCAGTGTCACAGGCACTGCGGCGACCAGCGCGAGGTCGCGGAAGCTCTTGATGTTCGACGCGTACCCGAGGAACCAGAGCATGCCGAGGAGAGCAAGCAGCGCCAATCCGGGCCACCACGGCCGCCAATCCACCCCGGCGAACTTGGCCCGTTCCCGCCAGAGCAGCCACGCGCTCACCGGCACCACGAGAAATCCATGGTTGTACGAAACCGAATTGTTCCAGGTGTCGATGACCCCCAGCGCAGTCGGCCAGTGCACCAGCAGCAGGGCCAGGACCGCGATCACGGCCACCAGCCAGAGTTGGCGCGCGGACCCCGAGCCGATGCGGGGCGAGGCGTTGGGGGTGAGTTCGGGCGGATTCATGCGCGAGTGATCCGGCATTCGCCGTTACCAGCAAAGACCTTCGTACTGGCCGGGAATCGAGCCACGTTCCGGCAGGCTTGCGAGGTCGAGCACCTTCTGATGCGGCTTGAGGTGCTGCCGCAGGGCCTCCACCACGCGCCGGTCCTGCATCCCGACGATGACGATCTCGGCGTGGCCGATCACCTCGGCCACGTCCGGTCGCAGCAACTGGCCGATGTGGGGCAGGTGCTGTTCGATGAAGCGGCGGTTTGCACCCAGCAGGCTCGACAGGTGCACCTCCGGGTCGTAGACGAGCAGGTTGAGGCCCTTGCCGATCAGGTGCTCGGCCATGGTCACCAGCGGGCTCTCGCGCAGATCGTCGGTGCCTGGCTTGAACGACAGCCCCAGCATGCCGACGCGTCGCGCGCCCGAGCCCAGAACCTTGGACAGGGCAAGATCGATGTGCGCGCGATTGGACTGCAGGATGCTGCCCAGCATCGGCAGTTCCACGTCACGGGTCTTGGCGAGATACATTGTTGCCCGCAGGTCCTTCGGCAGGCACGAGCCGCCGAACGCGAAGCCCGGCTTGAGGTAGGCGCGCGAGATGTTGAGCTGCGTGTCCTGGCAGACGAGATCCATCACCGCGAACGGGTCCACGCCGAGCGCTTCACACAGCCGTGCCGTCTCGTTGGCGAAGGTGATCTTCAGCGCGTGGAAGTTGTTGCAGCAGTACTTCACGGTCTCCGCGGCACGAATGGTGGTCACGCGAAACTCGCAGGGCAGATGTCCGAACAGGGCGCGCAGCGCGGCGACCGCGGGCTCACCGCGTGAACCGACGATGGTGAACGGCGGCTTGTCGTAGTCGCGGATGGAGCTGCCTTCGCGCAGGAACTCGGGTTGGAAGCAGACGTGAAAGTCGACGCCTTCCTTCTTGCCCGATTCACGTTCGAGCAACGGCAGCAGCATTTCCTCGACCGTTCCAGGGACCACCGTGGAGCGGAACACGAAGACGTGACCATTCGGTTTGGTGCGCAGCGCCGCCCCCATCTCCTGGGCGACGCGCAGCAACGCGCCTTGATCCTGGCTGCCGTTCGGGGCAGACGGTGTGCCTACGCAGATGAGCGACACGCCGGTGGCACCCAGTGCCTCGGCGACGTTCTGCGATACGGTGACCTTGCCGCTCGCCACCACCGCCGCCATGAGATCGACCATTCCCTCTTCCACCACCGGGGTCTTGCCGGCGGCGATGAGGTCCAGCTTGGCCCGGTCGATGTCCACCCCGACCACTTGATGGCCGTCTCGAGCCAGGCAGGCGAGCGATACGGCGCCTACGTAGCCGAGACCGAAGATGCTGATGTTCAAGTTTGCAATGCCCCTGCGTTGGAATTGTCGGTAGTGGCGCGAGATGAACCCATGCAGCGTTCGATGATGCGGTCGAGCCGGCGCATGGACTGGTCCCAGGCGTGATGCGAGAGAATGCGTTCGCGACCTGCCGTGGCGAGCCGGCGCCGCTCGTCCCGGTCGTCCATGAGCCGTGAGATAGCGCGAACGTAGTCGTCGGACGTGTCGCAGACCAGGAAATGATGCTGATCCTGTGCATCCACGCCGCCGGCCGCGACGCGGCTGGTGACCACCGGCACGCCCATGGCCATGCCTTCGAGAATCTTGTTCTGGGTGCCGCGCGCGATGTTGAGCGGCGCGATCATGCAGGCCGATCGTTGCACGTACGGCCGCACATCCGGTACCGACCCGGTCACGGTGACCCCCGGCAACTCGCCCAGCTTGCGTACCGCGGGCGACGGATCGGCGCCGACGATGAGGAGCTTGGTGCCCGGGCGGTGCGCCTGCAGCAGCGGCAACGTGGTGCGGCAGAAGTCGAACATGCACTCCTGGTTCGGGTAGTAGTCCATGCGTCCGACGAAGCAGATCGTGTCGGCGTCATAGGGCGCATCGGACGGGGCGAAGTACTGGTGATCGACGCCGTTCGGAAACCAGTCCGACGCCACGCCGGTACCGTAGCTCTCCAGCGTCTCCCACTCGGCCCGTGTGGTGGCCGTGCACAGATCGAACTTGCGCGCGAGGCGCTTCTCGGCACGCTCCATCTTCCAGCCTTCCAGCCGGTAACCGAGCGACAGCGGAAACGGTTTGGCATCGGCGTACTCGAACCACTTCTGCGAATCCATGTCGCCGAAGTCGAGGATCTTGGGTATGTCGCGTACGTCCTCGACGTACTGGGCCACCGAAGAGCAATGCACGAAGATGAGGTCGAAGCGCTCGGCCGCGAGCAGGCCGCGCACGCGTGCCGCCAGATCCGGCGAATAGAAGAACCCCATGGACGAAGGTTCGAGCGACGGCAGCCGTACCACCATGCGCAGCGCCTGGACGTCGTTGCGCACCTGGCCGATCTCGAAGCGCTTGCAGTAGGGCGCGATGCCCTGCGCATCGGCCGCTTCGGCAGCCGAGCGGGCGAGGGAAGCCACGGTCACCTCATGCTGGGCGTTCAGGTGCCGGATCATGTTGAACGGGCGAATCTTGCCGCCGCGCTTGGGCGGGTAGGGAAAGCGGTGGCAGACGTAGAGGATCTTCATGCCGCGACCGCCGCGAGCTCGTCGGTGACGTCGACCGGTGTCTGTCCGTCGAGAAAGATGCGGCTCCAGATCTCGAGGTTCATGAGCGCCAGCAACTGGTCGGTCCCGTCGATGCGATTCGCATCGTGGTCCGCCATCAGTCTCCCGATCACGCCATGGTCGAAGAGACCGCGGCGGTGCACGCTCTGAGGCGAGAGCAGTTCGCGCATCACCTTGGCGAGGTCGCGCTTCAGCCATGCGCCCATGGGTGTGCCGAAGCCGCGCTTCTTCCGGTGCAGGATGTCGTCCGGTAGCGTGTCGGCGAGCGCCGCCTTCAGCACGTGTTTCAACTGACCGCCCTTCAGCTTGAGGCTCTCGGGGATGCGGGCCGCGAGTTCGACCAGTTCGTGATCGAGCAGCGGTACGCGGCATTCGAGCGACACGGCCATGCTCATCTTGTCGGTCAGCATCAGCAGGTCGTCGGGCAGCTGCGTTTCGGCGTCGACACTCAACATGCGGTTGAGTCCGTCGCTGCTGGTGGCCGTCGCGAAGGCGGCGTCGATCGCGTCCCATGCATCCTGGCGACCGTTCTTCAGCAACTCTCCCCGGACTTCAGGCGAGAACACCTGCACGTATGCGTGATAGCGTTGCTCGAATGTCTGCTCGGCGGACGCCAGGAACGCCTTCCCGAGACGCAGCATGTTGAGGAGCGGCGAGTGGCGGTCGCTGGGTAGTCGGCGGGCTCCGGCCACCATGGCGCTGCGCAACCAGTGCGGCAGCTTCTCGAAATAGTTCTGGTAGTGGTTGCCGAGGTACCGGCGGTAGCCGCCGAAGAGCTCGTCGCCCCCCACGCCGGACAGGATCACCGTGACGTCACGTCGGGCGAATTCCGAGACGAGATAGGTGGTCACGAACGCCGTGTCGGCGATCGGCTCGTCGAGATGCCATATGAGCCGTGGCAGCAGGGACACCACGTCCGGCTTGACCACGATCTCGCGGTGCTCGGTCTTGAACAGCTCGCTTACGCGACGCGCGTAGGGCAGTTCGTTGTAGAGATTCTCGGCGGTTCCGCCTTCGAAGCCGATGGAGTAGGTCTTGATCGGCCGTTCGCTGTGCGCAGCCATGAACGCGACGACGGCGCTCGAATCGATTCCGCCCGACAGGAAGGCGCCGATGGGAACGTCGCTCACCATCTGCATGCGCACCGACTCTTCCAGTTGTGCGCGCACGGCGTCGGTCCATTGGGCGGCGCTCATCGAACTGTCGATCTGCGGCGAGAGTTGCCAGTAGCGCCGCTGCTCCACTCCCGACTCGGTCACCACCAGCAGTGTGGCCGGCGGCAGCTTGGTGACACCGCGAAACAACGATTGGGGTGCGGGCACGTAGCCCAGGCGAAGATAAGAGTCGAGGGCGGCGAGGTCCAGTTCTGCCCGTACGCCGGGGATGGCGAGCAGGGCCTTCGCTTCGCTCGCGAAGGCGATGCGCTGCTGGTCGCGCATCACATAGATGGGCTTGATGCCGAGGCGGTCGCGTCCGATCAACAGGCGCCGCCGGCGCGCATCCCAGAGCGCGAATCCGAACATCCCGTTGAGGCGCTGGACGAAGGCGTCGCCGTACTCGGCGTAGAGATACAGCAGTACCTCGCAATCCGAACCGGTCTTGAAGCGGTAGCCCTGGTCCTGCAGCTCGGCGCGCAGCTCGCGGAAGTTGTAGATCTCGCCGTTGCAGACGACCCACAGCATGCCGTCTTCGCTGGACAGCGGTTGGTGGCCACCGGCGAGGTCGATGATGGAAAGGCGCCGCATGCCGATGCCGCACGGGCCGTCCAGATGCTGGCCCTCGTCGTCCGGCCCGCGATGGGTGGTGATGCGGCCCATGGCCGTCAGCAATGCGGATTCGACCGGGCGGCCGTCGAAGCGATAGATGCCGTGGATGCCGCACATGGCGCGTCAGGCCCTTGCCACGACGCCGGCAGGCGCCGCCAACCGGCTGTAGACCGGTTCATAGTTCGCTACGCTCCGCGCCCAGGTGCGCTCGCTTTCGACGAAGCGGCGCCCCTGCTCGCGGATGCGGTCCCACTCCTGGCGCTGCCCGAGCACGCGCTCGATGGTCGAAGCCAGGGCGGCGACATCGCCGGCGGGGAACAGGTATCCGGTCTGTCCGTCGCGGATCAATTCACGGTGCCCGCCTACGTCCGAGGCGATCAGCACACGTCCCTGCGCCATCGCCTCGAGCGGCTTCAGGGGCGTCACCAGCTCGGTGAGGCGGATGGGCTTGCGCGGATAGACGAGGAGGTCGACCAGATCGTAGTACTGCTGCACCTCGCGCTGCGGGACGCGCCCGGTGAACACGACCCGATCGGTCAGATTGAGCTCCTGCGTCAGGGTTTCGAGGTTCGCCTGCTGCGGCCCGCCGCCGAGCAGCAGCAGCTTGAGATCCGGGTGGCGCGGGGCCAGCGTGCCCAGGGCTTCGATCAAGTGGTCCAGTCCTTCGTAGCCATAGAACGATCCGGCGAATCCGAGGACGGTCGCACCCTGCAGGCCGAGGCGTGCGCGCAATTCCGGATCCGGGGTGGATCCGAAGCGAAAGGCGTTGGTGTCCACTGCGTTCGGGATGACCGTGACGCGCTCGCCTGGGATGCCACGCGAAGTGATCTCCCGGCGCAGACCCTCGCAGATCGTGGTGACGTGGTTCGCATGGCGCAGCGCGAAGGTCTCGAGCGCACGCGAAATCCGGTAACGCAGGCTCCCTTCCGTCGTCGTGCCGTGATCCACAGCCCCGTCCTCCCAGAGCGCGCGCACTTCGTAGACGACCGGCACGCCGCGGCGGCGGCCGGCGTAGATCGCCGGCAACGCGTTGAGGACCGGCGAGTGAGCGTGCACGACATCGGGACGGTGCCGATCGATCAATCCGAGAAGCCGCCGCGTGGTCGCGATCATCTCGTCGAAGTAGGCGCCGCCGGGAAGGCGCGACAACCATCCAGAGGTGAACGGTGTGCGTTCGAACGTCCAGCCGTCGGCCTCGTCCTGGGCGACACCGGTCGGCCCCTGCCGAGGTGTCGTGACATGGATGGTCTGCCATCCACGGCTGCGCTGTTCGCGCAGGATGGCCACCGTCCGGAACGCATAACCGCTGTGCAGCGGCAGCGAATGATCGAGTACGTGCAGGATGAGCATGGACGGGCGCGAGCGATCTCAGGCCCGGACGGCGGTGCCGGAAGCGTGCGGCGGTACCTGCATGCCAGCGGCCGTCAACCCAGATGGCGCGACAGCCGCGCACCCAGGAAATTGACCACCGGCCGCGGCAGGCGGCGCCACGTCTCGATCATCAGCCGGTACTTCGGATTGAGCGGATTGTTCTGCGGAATCGAATCGCCGGCGTACAGGCTGTACTCGTAATGCAACGGCGCCGGTTCGAAACCCCAGTTCTTCTTGAAGTCGAACGACCCCGTGCCCTGCTTGCTGCGGCCGTAGTCGAACACCTTGAGGCCGCGTTCGCAGGCACGCCGCATGAGCTCCCAGTACTTGAAGTCGTTGGCGGCGAGGTCGCGTGCGGCGACTGTGTCGCCGGCGTAGTACGGCAGCACCTCGTCGCGGAAGTAGAACGAAAGCACGCCGGACACCGGGACCCCCGCGGCGTCGACCACGATCAATGCTTCGCAACGCTCGCCGAAGGCGGCTTTCAGTTCCGCGAACCAGCGCTTCGGCATCGGCGGTGTCCCGTGCCGATGCACGTTGTCGGCGTAGAGGTCGAAGAAGCGATCGATCGTCTTGTCGATCTCACTCCTGAGACCATTCTTGATGCCTTTGCGTACCATCGCGCGCTGCTTGCGCGGGATGGCGTTCATGTTCGCTTCGACGTCCGCCTCGAGGTGCTTGCGGAACGTGACGTACAGATCCTGCTCGGGCCAGGACGGCTCGCGCCGCTCGCGGTTGCGCAGTTCCAGGTGGGCCGCACCGGCCTGCTTCGCGAGGTTGTTCGCGGCGTGATGCAGCGCCGCGATCGCCTTGGGGTCACTGGAAGCACAGCCGCCATAGACTGCGAATGGCAGCGAGGTGACGGCGTGGCCGAACAAGCGGCTCTTGATCTGCACGAGCGGCAGCACGCCGACGATCTCGCTGTCGCGCTGTGCGAAGAGAAAGTGCGCTCGATGACGGAAGACGCGCTCGATCAGATCGTGCCACGCACTCTGATGAAAGAACGTTGCATCCGGGCACGAGGCCACGAACGCATCCCAGCGCGCCCGGTCGGAACTTCGCATCCGGTGGACTTCGATGTCGCCGACGCCGAGCGCGCCACCGGTCTCCGCTTGCATGTGCATCATGTCTCGAGAAACACCTGGTCCATGCGACCCCAGCGGAAATCCGACAGCAGGCGCTTCAGCTTGTCTTCGTTGCGATGCAGATTCACGTAGTGACGAAAGCGCGTCTTCGCGTCAGCTTCGCGGATGCGCGGCTGTCCCGGGTCGATCTCCCACGGGTGGAAATAGAACATCGCCGGCTTCTGATCCAGCCGGTTCACGCGCTGGATGAGCCACTTCGAGACGGGGTAGGGAAACAGACGGAAGTAGCCGCCACCGCCGGTGGGCACATTGGTATTCATCATCCGCGACGTGGTCACCGGGATCTCGATGAGCCCGGGCCGCACTTCGAACGGAAAGCGGGGCGCATCGGGCATGCCGTAGTGATCGTGCCGGACCGGATACACGCTGGAGCTGTAGCGATACCCGGCGTCGAGCAGGCAATCGAATGCCCAGAGATTCGCGTGGCCGATGGAAAAACTGGGCGCGCGGTAACCCCGCACTTCGCGGCCTGCGATCTGCTCCAGCACTGCCTTGGCGCGGACCACATCGTCGCGGAAATCGGTGTGGGACTGCTCCGTCGCGCGATGATGGCTGTAACCGTGGCTGGCCAGCTCGTGGCCGCCGTCGACGATGCGGCGCACGACCGCGGGATAGCGCTCTGCGATCCAGCCCAGGGTAAAGAACGTCGCCGTCGCGCGATGCTCGGTGAGCAGGCCGAGGATGACGTCGACGTTGCGCTCGACCCGGCACGGCATCGTTTCCCACCGGCTGCGCTCGATGTAGGGTGCGAGCGCCGAGACCTGGAAGTAGTCCTCGACGTCGATCGTGAGTGCGTTGACGATGGGTGATTGTTGCAGCATGGCGCGTTGGCTCAATGGGTCACGCGCTGCGCGATCCATCCTGCGAGATGCTCCGCTATGCGTGGCGCCGCGCTGCCGTCCCACAGCTCCGGCACGCGACCGCGCTTGCCACCGGTGGCGAGCACGGCATCGAGCTCGCGCAGGATGGCGTGGCGGTTGGTCCCGACCAGCGTGTTGGTGCCTTGTTCGATGGTGATCGGTCGCTCGGTGTTCTCGCGCAACGTGAGGCATGGCACGCCGAGTGCGGTGGTTTCTTCCTGGATGCCGCCGGAGTCCGTCAATACGATCGTGGCGGCCGACATCAAGCCCAGCATCTCGAGATAACCGAGCGGTTGCACGGTGAGAATGCGGCTGTCGCTCAATCGGCCGGCGAGGCCGAAGCGCTCGATGTTGGCGCGTGTGCGCGGATGCAGCGGCAGCAGCAGCGGCAAACGTCGGCTCGCGTCGGCGAGTGTCTCGATGAGATCGCCCAGGGTATCGGCCTGGTCGACGTTCGACGGCCGATGGAGCGTGACTATGCCGAACTGCTGCCAGTCGGCGAGCGCCTTCTCGCCAACACCGGCCCGCGCGAGCGAGGTCGCGGCGGGCACCGCACGCGGCTTGTGCGCGAACAGCGAGTCGATCATGAGATTGCCGACGAAATGCACGCGCTCGTCGGCGATGCCTTCGCGCACGAGGTTGCCATGGGCCGTGCGCTCGGTGGTGTAGAGCAGGTCCGAGATCTGGTCGGTGAGCACACGGTTGATCTCTTCCGGCATGCGCCGATCGTTGCTCCTGAGGCCCGCCTCCACGTGCACCAGCGGTACGTCCTTCTTCACCGCCACGAGCCCGCAAGCGATGGTCGAGTTGACGTCGCCCACGACCACGACGCAGGAAGGGCGATGCGTGTCGACGACAGGCTCGAAGCGTTTCATGATTTCGGCGGTCTGCACCGCGTGCGTTCCGGAGCCCACTTCGAGATTGACGTCGGGCGTTGGAAGCTGCAGATCGCGGAACAACTGGTCGTTCATGAAGGCGTCGTAGTGCTGCCCGGTGTGCACCAGCAACGCCGGCGGCATGTCGGCGCGGTTGCCGAAGGCCCGGATGAGCGGCGCCATCTTCATGTAGTTGGGGCGCGCGCCAACCACGCACAGCACCGGACCGGCCGCGCTTTCGATCTTGCCCATGGACAGGTCAGGGCTCCTGGCGAGCGGCGGGCTCGATCACGCGCACCAACCGTCGCAGCGTGTTCAAGACGACGGTGAGGGTCTTTTCGAGCCGTACGACGCGTTCGGTGAGGTGTTCACCCTCTTCCGGGGGGGCCAACCCGGCGGCGACCGGCTCTAGTCCTTCGCCCGGATCGCGCGACTGTGTCGGGTCGACGTTGCCGTGGGTGGTGGCCGGACCGAGTTCGTCCTTGAGTTCGTCGGCGACCGTATTGACGTCCTCGGGTTTGATCGTGGTGGCGTCGCGCAGGAACGCCATCAGCAGCAGCCGGTTGCAAACGAGGTTGATGCGGCGCGGAATGCCTGCCGTGAACGCGAAGATGCTGTCCATCGTGCCCGCCTCGAACGAGGGCTTCTTCTTCTTCCAACCCACGTGGACCATGCGGTGCTCGATGTAGCGCTGGGTTTCCTGCCGGTCGAGAGCGCCCAGGTGGTAGGACGCAATCACGCGCTGGCGGAGTTGCTGCATCGTCGGGTGTTGCATGACCCGGCGCAACTCGGGCTGGCCGACCAGAAAGCTCTGCAGCAGTCCGCGGCCGCCTACCTGGAAATTGGAGAGCATGCGCAATTCTTCGATGGCGCGGGCGGTCAGGTTCTGCGCTTCGTCGACGATCAAGAGGGCGCGTTTGCGCTCCAGCGCGATGGTCTTGAGGAACTGCTCGAGCTCCGACAGGAGCGAGCCCTTGTCCGTGCCCTTGGACTGCAGGCCGAACGCGGCGCACACGGCACGCACGAGGTCGTCCGCATCGAGCATGGTGCTTACCAGGTGTGCGGCGACGACCTTGGAGGCATCCAGGTGCGCGAGCAGGTTGCGCACGATCGTGGTCTTTCCCGCCCCAACCTCGCCGGTGATGACGATGAAGCCCTCACCCTGATAAAGGCCGTACTCGAGGTAGGCGTAGGCGCGTTTGTGGATCGGACTCTCGTAGTAGAAGTCCGGGTCGGGGCTGAGCTTGAACGGGTTGCCGGTCAGGCCGAAGAAGGCTTCGTACATGGCGGCCTCTAGAAGAAGGTGTGAGAGAGGGAGACAAGCACGGCACGTTCCCGATAGTCGGGGAAATTGTTGGAATTGAAGACCTGCCAGCGCAAGCCCACTGTGCCGTAGGTCTTGGGAGAGATCTGCCGGGACAGGCCCATGTTGAAGATGGTCTGCACTGATTCGAACGCCGGGGTGCCGGCTGCAGTCGCAGCACCCTCAACGAAAAGTCGATTGAGACTCATTGTTCCAGTCAACATTGGGTCGAGCTTGTGCGACACGATCACACCGCCACCCCGCTGAGTGATTGTGCCGAAGTTGTTGAATGGATCGACAGAGCTGGCTGCAACTGCCTCGGTCAAGGGCGTTGTCTTGCGCCAATACATGCTCAGTGTGACCGTAGTCCGGTTGCCTATGATGGCGATGGCAGGTTCGATGCTCTCCGTCAGGAGCACTCTTGGTGTGAAGATAGGTGTCGGACTCCCCAGGAGGGAACTGAAACCGCTTTGCGCAAGCAGCTGATTAACAAATAGTTCTCGTTGTACTGGGTCCGGAATTGCCTGAGCAAAAAGGGCGTCGAGCGATGTGCGCAAGCCGGAGTTGCTGGAGGATGTGAACTGCTGAATCTGCTGCTGGGATGTCTGAATGCGACGACCGGCGCGAAGTGTCCAACCCGTGAACGCCGTTCGGTAGGTAGCGTCAATATCGAACGAATTGCCGAAGAACCGTCGCTCGATATTGGCTTTGACTTCCGTTCTCGGCGATGGCTTCCAGTTGAATCCGCCACCGTAAATGGGCCCCTTCTGCTCACTGAACACGAAATCATTCGACTCGTATCCTCCGGTGGCAATCAGCTGGAAGTCGGTGTCAACATTTGCGGTGGCGCGCAATCGTGCTAGCTGAGAGATGAAGGCCGGCTGACTACCGTACTCGACGCTGTAGTAGTTGTAGTCAAACGACGGAACGATAAACGTTCCGCCTACACCGTCCCATCGTGTGGTAAAGGCATTGCCATAAGAGTCAGGCCGTTGGCCGGTACTGAAGGTCGTGTAGGTGATTTCGTCGCGGATTGTGTACTGCGATCCGCCGGGGAGCCGTCCTCGGATGTAAGGGGCTAGAGAGAGTGTGGTTGCTTCGGTGCGGTTTGCAGTGGAGCTTCCAATGTCGCCCGGTTGCGGACCAAAGGGCGATAAGAAAGTCTGAAATATGTTCGCGCGCGCATCGACATAGAAAAAGTTCTCGATGACTTGGAGATTTGCATCACTGTAAAGCGTGTTGCGTACGGTGCTTTCGCCTGTGCCGGCCATATACCATAGAAGACTCGGCGAATAGCGTGCATTAACCTTGAGGCGCGCTCCGTTCTTGTTCACGCCGAAAGTGGGCGTGACGATGTTGAAGATGTCTGCCTCCTGGAGTTCCTTCGGCCGCAGTCGGGCGTTGTCAGAAAGTGTCACCGTTCCAGATACGGACAACGATGGCCTCCACTCCGCACCTTGCGTGATCGGCGTTAGCGCTAGCGAGGTCGACAGCGTTAGAAGCGCAAGCCAAGTCCGTTTCATCCGGCATGCCATGGAACGAAGGCCGGCCCTGGTCAGGAAGTTGAGGAGCCGTAGTAGTAGTAGTAGCCCGCTTCCTGTGAGGTCGTCTTGTTGAGCAGCGTCATGACGACCGGGCAGGCCTCGAGCGCATCCAGCGCTTCGAGAACCATGGATTGCGAGGTACGCTCGGCTTCGATGACGAACACGATCTGGCCCATGTAGCGGGCGAGCACTCGCGGTTCCGGAGCCGCCAGGATAGGCGGCGAATCGAAGATGAGTATGCGGTCTTCGTAGCGCGATGCGACTTCGTTCACCAGGTTCTCCATGGCCTTGCTCGCCAGCAGTTCGGTGGAGTGGTGATGACGCGTCCCCGCCGAGATGAAGCTCAAGCGGCCAAGGTTGGTGCGGACAAGCACATCGCTTACGTCGAGGCTCGGATTGACCAGGAGGTCGATCAACCCCTTGGACGGGGGCATGCCCATCAGTGAGGCAAGGCTTGGACGGGTGGGGTCGCCTTCGACCAGAAGCACGGTGCTGTCGCGTTCCATCGCGATGCTCATCGCGAGGTTCAGCGAAACGTAACTCTTGCCCTCACCGGGCACAGCGCTCGTGATCATGATGCGCCGCGCATTCTCGACCGGGACCGCGGATTTTCCGACACAATTGTTGAGGAGCGGACGCTTGGCTACTCGGAACTCGTTGGCGATCCGCGATTGCGGCATGTCGGGGGTCAGCAATCCGCGTTCTGCCAACCGGGTGAAGTCGATGTCGAAGCGGCGTGCGCGCTGCTGCGGCGTCGTGGCTTCACTTGTGTCGACGACCGTAGCTGTGCGGTCCATGTCTGCGCGACCGGCTTCCAGTGTTGACGGTGCTTGGGAGTCGGCCGCGTTGGGTCGCACATGGCGGCGGACCACGCTCGGCAGGGCTTCGGGTTCTTTGGTGACCACCACCGGCGCGGGTGGTTCCGCCACCGGATGTTCGTTCAGGCTGCGCAGGCGTTGAGCGGCGAGTTCGACGAGGCTCAGGGATTTGTCGGCGGGCGGTGCTTCCGGTGCTTCGGGTATTGAGAGCTCCCCTGACACTTCCTGTCCGGCTTTCCGCAACTGTTCCAGCCGCTGCGCGGCCTGCTCGATCAGACTCATTTCGGAACCCTGGGCTAGGCCGTGCGCATGATGAGAAGGAGGACGGCCAGTGCCGACCCGAACGCAGCAACGAGACCGGCGATTCCCCCGAAGAACGCGTAGTTCGACAGTCGCTTACGCTTTCTGGTGGCGCTCACATCCTGCAGCGATACGGTGCCCAGCACGGGGCGCTGGGTCGCGCGTCGCAGGCCACGAACCGAGTGGAACACCGGGAACAGCTGGCTGTACACGAGGCTCGCGAAAACACCGGCCACGAGGGCCACCCCGAACGCCGCTCCCAGCAGGAGAATCCGGTTGGGTGCCACGGGTTTGTTGGAAACCCGGGGCGGATCGATGATGCGGAAATCAGCGACCGACGAAGACTGCTCGAGCTGGCTCGTCATCATCGCCGACTCGCGCCGCGACAGCAGGTTGTCGTAGTTGCTCTTCTGCACCGCGTAGTCGCGGTTGAGCTGCACCAGTTCTTCCTCCAGCTCGGGCTTCAGGCGGGCCGTGTTACGCACCTGTGAAAGCTTGGATTCGATCTCCTCGACCTTGCCCTTGAGTGCTGCCGTGTTGGCTTCGGCTTCGGCGAGCGACAGCTTCAATTGCTGGTATACGGGATTGCGGTCGAGCGACGAGGTGGCGCGCTTCGGATCGGCCTTGCGTGCGGCGGCCTTGGCGGCGTAGGCCGCCTTCTTCTCTTCGACCTGCTTGTCGCGATCCTTCTCCAGATCGGCCAGCACGCGCCGCGTCCCGATGACATCGGGATGCTGGTCGGTATAGGTGCGCAACAACTCGTCGAGATTCTTCTTCAGCGTGTCGATCCGGGCGTCGAGCTCCGGGACGCTCGCCATGAAGGGATCGTCTTTCTGGCCGGGACCGTCCGTGGGTTCGGGCAGGAACACCGGGTCCTCGCCCGCCAGTTCCCGCTTCAACGCGTCGCGCGACTGGATCGCAGCCCGTAGCTCGATGCGCGCGGTGCTGGCTTGCGCTTCGAGAGCGGTCATTGCCGAGATTGCGTTGTCACCACCCCCGAACGAACTCAGGTTCTTCAGCTTGAAATCCTTCAAGCGGCGTTCAGCTTCCTGGAGCCGGCGCTCGTACTCCTGAATCTGCTGGTCGATGAACTGCTGCGCCTTCTGGGTATCGCGGCGCTTGTCGCCCAACCCCGATTCGACGAAGATCGATAGCAGGGAGTCCACCACGCGTTTCGCCTTGTCCGTGCTCGGATCGCGGTAGTTGATCACGTAGAGGTTGTCCGCCGGCGACCCGCCGAGCTGGATGCTCTTCATGATCTTGTCGATCAGCGCATCTCGCTGCTCCGGGGTCTTGGCCTCGAGATCCAGGTCCGCCATGCGCACCAGCTTCTCCATGTTCGGCCGCGTGATCAATGTGCGGCTGATCATGGCGATCTGGAGGTCGACATTCGGCTGCACCGCGAGGCCGCTCATCAGCGGCTTCAACACCGATTGCGTGTCGACGTAGACCCGGGCGCTGGCCTCGTACTTGTCTGGGATGACCATCACGACCACCAGCCCGGCGACACCGACCAACCATGCGGCGGTGAGCCCGACGAAGCGTCGGCGCCACATGCCTCGCGTGTAGTCGAGGGTTTCGGCGATGATGGGATTCACGATGCGCTACCTCGGTCAGGACGCGATGGAAGGAGGGAGGCGGTCAGAACCAGCCCTGGGGAATGACCAGCACGTCGCCCGGCTTCATGTCGACGTTGGCGCTGATGTCCCCGCGGCGCAGAAGGTCCTTTAGCTTGACGGTATAGAGCTTATTGCCGGCCGGGTCAGGCCTGACCAGTGTGGTGCGATTGCCATCGGCGAAGTCGGTAATGCCTCCCACGGCAATCATGACGTCAAGCAGCGTCATGTTTTGACGATACGGGAGGGCCTGCGGTTTGGAGGCTTCGCCCACGACGCGGATCTGCTCGCTGTAGGGGCCTACGAATCCGGTCACGACCACCGTTACGACGGGGTCGCGGATGTACTTGGAGAGCGCCTTTTCGACATCTCGTGCCAGTGTGGTGGGGTTCTTGCCGATCGCAGGAAGATCTTCCACCAGCGGGAAGCTGATCTTTCCATCGGGCCTTACTGGCGCGGAGTAGCTGAGATCCGCGTTTCGCCAAACGATTACGTTGACTGTGTCCCCCGGGCCAACGAGGTATTTGTAGTCCGGGGTCGCCGCCACTTTCGGCGCCGGCGGGTACGAAAACTTGGTCGAGCAGCCGGTGGCCAGGGTGAGGAAAAGCACCATAAGCACCGAATTCAGAAAGGAAATTTTCGACAGAGACTGCGCCGATTTCATCTTTGGCCCCTCTTGGATGGTGGTCTGGCCCAACAAGTGGCGGTGGATGCCACTCCCGGAGACCCTGAAACGTTCCACGTTCGAATCCCGGTCAAGGGATACGAAGCCTATCATTTTGTGAGTTTTTGACAACCCGATACTGCGGATTCCTGGGGACTATCAATACGGCGGGGCACCAGGTCCGGCTCAAGTTCCGCCAAGCTGTGGAGCAGGGATCGTGCCGCGGCCCCGACCAAAACGATAACGCCGTTTCGTGACGTTGGCGTCACTCAGTTCCCGGCTGCAGTGAAGTGGTTCCGATTGGCGACGCTCTGAATGATGCCCTTAACATCAATTCGCTCAACTCATCTGTTATCCTGCCGTAAAAGCCCATCGTATGACGTAGGGTCACCCGCCTCAGAGTCCGGGATCTTCAGGTTCGTCCTCTCGCTTGCTTACTACCGCCATTCCGTTTTTCCGGGGGGCGTCCCGATGCAATCCGTGACCCCGTCTTCTCTGGAGGCGATGTCTTGATCAAGGATGGTGTCGTGAACGCACAAATCGATGCGCAACCCGGGGATGAGTTCGACAGCAGCACGCCCGCGGAAGCGCTCAGGTCACGTTTTTCGGTTTTACCTGGAGCATCGGAGCAAGTGCGTAACGAAGTTTTCCGCCTGCGGCATGAGATTTTCTGTGACGAGTTCAGACTGTTCGACAAGCGAATGGACGGCCTCGAACAGGATGAATTCGATGCCCATTCCGTCCAGCTGCTGCTGAAGCACGCGCGGACGGGTCAACCGGTCGGCTGCGTTCGGGTCGTCAAGACCCGTCCCGGCAATCACGCCTACCCGCTTCCATTCGAGAAGTACTGTGGCGAGATGCTGAACCAGACCACCATCGATCTATCGAGCCTGCCTCGCGACAAGATCGCCGAGGTGTCTCGCCTGGGTGTGGCACCGACGTTCCGGCGCCGCAAGGGCGAGGCCCATCGCCCGGCACCGTTGCTCGACGCAGGTGTCGAGAACTCGGATCACGTCGAGAACCCGCGGCGCTACCCGTACATCCTTATTTCGCTCTACCTGGGATCGGTGGCGATCGCCCACCACGAAGGGATCGAAACTCTCTTCACCTTCACCGAGATCCGCTTGGTCGAGCATTTCCAGCGCCTCGGCGTGCCGATCACTCCGATCCATCCGCCGGTGTCGCACAAAGGCGTTCGCCTGCCTTGCATGCTGGATGTCAACGAGACCGTTGCCGGATTTCAGCCGTACGTGCGAGGGCTGTACGACGAAATCGTTTCGCAGATGGACCGCCAGTACTCGGGTGGCATGAGTGACGGGCTCGAGATAAAGACGGGTAAGTCCGCCACCTGAATCGAATCGTTTCGGTGAGCGCCCGCAACGTGAAGATACCGGAACCGGCGCGCAGTGTTCTCGAACTCGCGCGCTGGGCACCTAGCGCAGACAACACTCAGCCCTGGCGGTTCTCTGTGGTGGACGGACACCGTTTTACAGTCCACCTGTATGACACGAGCGATGATTGCGTCTACGACCTGGATGGCAGGATATCTCAGATCGCGTGGGGCACGTTGCTTGAGAACATCGCAATCGCCGCGACTGCAAGAGCGTGTCGTGCGCACTTTTCGTTTCGTTTGAGGGTCGGCGAAGAACGCGGGGAGATCGATGTCCTGCTAGACCCGGAATCGTCCGG
>LNFM01004554.1_pt1 | contig 36699 bp, 49 predicted proteins | sample 596031 | NCBI WGS metagenome assembly LNFM01 (sample SAMN04254537, study PRJNA301005) | activated carbon metagenome | isolation source: dual media filters at the Ann Arbor, Michigan drinking water treatment plant | place: USA: Ann Arbor | reverse complement strand
GGTCTAGGGGTGGGACGGGTGTAGAGATTTCGCCCACCCTCCCCGCAGCCTCCAACAGCATGGGCTCCAGCCGGTCATAGACCGTGACGATCGCCAGCCTCGTGCCCTCCTTGGCCGTCACCTCGCAGAGGCCTTCATGGCTCCTCCGAACCGGGTGGCGCCGTGGAGCCGACTCCTGGTTAAGGTAGCGCTGCAGCGTGCCCGGCCGGTCCTGCAGAATGGCCGCGCCGAACCTCGGCATGAAGGTGCGGACATGATGGTCGACCGGCAGCACCTCGACGAGAAGCGCGCTCAACGCGACCTCGACCACGTCGCGGCTGAACCCTGACTCGAGCAGCAGGTCGCGCACCACGAGCATCTTCTCGAGCACCTGACTCTCAGTCATCACTGCCCCTTTCCGGTCTTCTTGCCGTGGCAGTCGTGCGGCGAGGTGAAGTCACAGAGCGGCTGCCAGTTGCTCTCGTCCCAGAACAGATGCTGATCACCACGGTGCGGAACGATGTGGTCGACGACACGAGCGGGCGTCAGTCGACCGTGTCGCCTGCACTCGGCGCAGAGCGGGTGAGAGAGCAGGTACGTCGCCCGTGCACGCTGCCAGCGCGCGTCATACCCGCGCTCGTGGGCCGTGCCTCGGCCGCCTGCTGCGAGCGCAGGAGACGCACGGTGAGCGTGCTTCGGGCAGTAGCGCCCACCACGCACGAGGGCCCCGCACGATGGCGCAGAGCAAGGCTTGGCAGCACTCGCACCCATCAGCGCTTCCTCGGTCTGAACTCAGGTGTGAGCCCCCAAACTGTCGAGGCGCTCACATCGAGCCGGCAAGCGACCTGTCTCAACGAGAGCCCAGAGCGGCGCATGGCGACCATCCGAACCCGCAGCGACAACAATCGCGCCCGCTTCTTCGGCTGAGGGTTGTCTCCGTAGTTGTAGACGCACCGCCTGGTGACGTTCAGCGCCCTGGCAATGCCAATAACCGACACGCCGGCACGCCGAAGTTCGCGCATGCGGGCGATGACATCGCTCGACAGAGGAATGCCTGGGCGCGTCCCCGTTCTGAGCTCCTCGTCGACGTGCCTGCTCATGGACGCTTCCTCGGGCGCCCGTGCCGCAGCAGGTACTTCACGACGGTGTTGATGTGCAGGCCGAGCCGTTCAGCGATGACCACCCGAGCGAGCCCCTGACGGTCGAGGCTGATCATCTGCCTGACGAGGCCGGCACCGATGCTCCTTGGGTGACGCGGTGTGCGTCGGTACGTGCGCACCTTCGGCGTTGCCTGAGCGTGCACCCACCGGTACCAGCTGCGCTTGTCGACTCCGATGCGGTCGACCATCGCGGCGACCGTCACACCGGCCTTCAGCAAGCGCAGGCCCTCCACCGCGAGCTCTGGGGTGACCGCTGAGGGGCGACCGAAGCGACCGGGCACGCCGACGCTCTCACGCCATCGGGCGACCTTGGTGCGCTGAAACCGCCCTGACGAGCGGGCCCTCAGAAGTGGCGATTTGGTGGCTGAAGTGTCGTGTGAACCCACGCCGACAGGCTCGACCAGGTCGTTCACACGAAGGGCGAACGCCAGCTGGCTCATCGAGCCACCCGCTCACAGACGATGCACGCGATGACGCCCTTGTGCTTGCCGCAGCGAGCGCAGGCACCGAGGCAACGCGTCGTTGCCTCCATCGTCCACTCAGCGAAAGGGCACGCGACCCACGCGTGGCTGAAGAGCCAGCAGACGAGATGGCTCATGCGCGGCCACCGAGCAACGAGAGCATCCTCTTCGAACGCCTGTCGGGATGGCGGGTCATCGCCAGGAGTCGAGACACGAAGTCTAATGCTTGAGCGGCTGCAAAGGGGTTCACCCAGTCGCCCGTGTTCAGCAGCAACGCGATCTGGTCGAGGTCGCCCGTGAGGACGGCGATGAGGTTGGGGTTCTTCTTCCCCTCTGTCAGTCGCTCATCGAGCCCGACCAGCAACGCGCCTGAGCAGGGCGGGCAGAAGAGCAGCTCGAGGTGATAGCCGCCCGTCCTTCGAGGGCCCATCTCCCACCAGCCAGCATTGCTGTCGTGGCTGCCTTTCTTCCGGCCGCAGCCCGCGCAGGTGCCTTGCTCGCGCCCCTTCACGCAGCCCCCATGGCGACGGTGCTCTGCACCTCGTTGCCCCAACGCTCCCAGCCCGGCACCTCTCGACGCGCGAAGAGCTCGAGGTACGGCCCAGGGCTGACCTTCTCGATGATGCGGTGGAACACCTCAGGCTTCGCCGAGTGCTCACCCCGCGGCTCGAGCACCAGCGTCGGGTGCTGACCGCGCTTCCCTTCGTCCGTCACCGCGTACGGCACCTTGCCTCGGACGCCGAAGAGCAGCAGCTCGTGCGCGCCGCGGAAGTACTGACCGAGGCCCTGCTGCACCTTCCCGTCGCGCACCTTCCCCCATGCGAGGTTCGTGATGTACCGGAAGCCCCACGCGTCCATGACCGTGAGTCCGTCGGGGAGGAAGTTGTTGGTGACCCAGAGGTACAGGTGCGCATCGTCGGCCGCGAGCCTGTTCACAGGGAGCTTGCAGATGGCCGCGGTGCTCATCAGCGGGTAGTGGCGGTCGGCCCCGCGCTTCACCTGCCCGCCACCCCGCTCGAGCCAGGGCGGGTCAGCCAGCACCGTCGAGAAGCGCTGCCGAGGCGTCGGCTCGACCCAGTCAACCTGCATCACGGCTCCTCCCGCAGGCAAGGAATGAAGTCGGTCGGCGTCTCCCGCAGCGTCGGGCTGCCCTCGTGGGCGACGAAGGTCTGCACCGGCACCTTGCCCTGCAGTCGACGCATCGTCTGGAGGATGCTCAGCACCTCGTTGCGCAGCGACCTCAGCAAGTCGTGCGGCGAGTACGGGACGAAGGCGCCCGGGATGAGCTCGGTAGCCGCGGCCGGCACCCGCTGCCGGCACTGCTCGAGGTACACGGCGAGGTCGAGCGCCTCCTGGTACGCGTCGGCCAGCGCGTCACGCCCGTTCCACACGCGCAGCGGCACGCCGTACCGCTCGCGGCCGATGCGGTCGCGCTCGAGCATGTCTGGGATGAGCTCGGGCAGGTGCCCGGCCTCGACGATTACCTGCGGCCAGCACGCGGGGTTGTCGCGCTCTGACTGCACGGGGGCGGGCTGGGGCTTGAGGAGGTCACTCAAGGCTTTACCTCGTCGCCGAAGAGGCACAGCCCCGCGTGTTGGGCTGGGAGCACGCACCGATAGAGGCGTCCTGGAGTTGGGTCGATGCCGGTCTCCATCAACGACCTGCTCGAGACGCCGAAGCACCTGATGCCTGCTCCAACCTCGGCCCTGTCCGCTCTGACCTGCGCCAGCCCCACGTCGAAGGCGGCCCCGCAGAGCACGTGCCCGATGCACTCGCGCCACTCGGCCACCGTCGTCGGCTCGACGTGCACGACGGAGCTGCGCGCGTGCAGCCGCATGTCGGCCAGCATCGCCTCGGGGGTGAGCGCGGGCTTCACGTCGCACCTCCGCACGAGACGCCGTAGAGGAACGCGTCGAGTGTTTCGGGCGACATCTCGAAGCCGCAGTCACCGTAGCGAGGGTTGAAGTACACCTCCGAATCGAGGTCGTACCGGTACTCGCCGCCCTTCCACCCCTGATGAGGCTGCGCGAGCCCCTCCTCGATGGCCTTCAGCGCGTCCTGTGCCTCGGCGTACGCAACGAAGGTGAGCGCCGGGCACGCGTAGACTTCGCGGCTCGCCACCATCGCGCCCAGGTGCACGCACTCCGACGCGGGCCTGCTCTTCAACCACGCCACCAGTTCGCCGACCGTCATGCTCCCGCCTTTCGTGCCTTCTTGATTCGTCGTTGGGTTTCCTCGTCGACGTGCGCCGCGATGCGCACCACTCCGCGCGTGCGCTCGACGCCGACGCTCTTCATCGCGTGCAGCTCCACCACCTGGCAGTCGTCGACCCACGCGATGCCGGTGAGTGCGTCCTCGAGCGCCTTCACGCGGTTGCTCACGTCGGCGTTGATGCGGCTGACGGTGAAGTGCAGGTGCAGCGTGAGCGGCAGCCCCGCGATGGGCGCTTTCCCGCCGTGGTCGCGTCGCCACGCTGCGAGGAAGGCCATGCGGGCCACCTGCAGCCAGCCGCTCGCGACAGCCGTCTTCACGAGCCGCGCGAACTTCCCGACGCGCGCGGGCCGCACCAGGCGGTTCGCCGATGGCGGCAGCCCCGCGAGCTCGAAGCGGAACTCGAACGGTTGCCGAATCACGCGGCACCTCCGGCGAGGAACAGGCTCGGCGTCACCTCACGACTGCGTCGTTCAGCCATCGCCGCATACGCGGGGTTGAGCTCGACGCCGACGAAGCGGCGTCCCTCCTGCATCGCGACGATGCCGGTGGTGCCCGTGCCTGCGAACGGGTCGAGGACCGTGTCGCCTGTCGAACTGCCGGCGACGATGCACCGACGCGCGAGTTCCTCGGGGAAGGCAGCGAAGTGATCAAGCGAGCTCGGCTGCGTGGGGATGGTCCACACGTCGCGCCAGTTGCGGAACTCGACGATGGCGTTGACCGAGTTGTTGAAGCTCTCGTTCTGCTTCTGCCGCCAGCCAGGCTCGCGCCCCATTCGGCCGCTCGCTGCTGACTTGCCCTTCGCGCCTCGAGCGGCAGCCTCCTCCGCCGAGTACTCCGTCTGGCGCTTCTCGGCACCCGCGGCTCGCTTCCGAGAGAACGCGCGCGCCCCCTGGGCTGCACGCTCCGCTTCGACGGTGGCAGCGGAGCGCCGCGGGTGCGCAGCGCCAACGATGCACCGCTCTCGAGCAGCAGGCGTGTTGTAGAAGTACTTCTCGGCCTTCGAGAGCAGGAAGACGAACTCGTGCGCCACCGTCGGGCGGTCGCGCACCGACTCCGGCATCGGGTTCGGCTTGTGCCAGACGATGTCGCTTCGCAGCCACCAGCCGTCGTCCTGCAGCGCGAACGCGACGCGCCAGGGAATGCCCAGCTTGTCCTTCGCCTTCACGCCGATGACGCGATTCTTGAGCTTCTCGCGTGCCTGCCGGCTGGCGTGCTGCGCGGAGCCGTTGATGGTGCTGTTCTCGCCGACACCACCACCCCAGCCGGCGCTCGCGTACGTGTCGCCGAGGTTCACCCACGCAGTGCCGTCGGGCCGAAGCACGCGACGCACTTCGCGGAACACCTCGAGCAGCCGCCCGATGAACTCGGCCGACGTCGGCTCGAGCCCGATCTGCCCCTCGACGCCGTAGTCGCGCAGTCCCCAGTACGGGGGCGACGTCACGCACGTCTGCACGGACTCGTCGGGCAGAGTGCGGAGCTGCTCGAGCGCGTCACCCACCAGCAGCCGGAAGGGCGTCACGCGGCACCGCCGACGGCCGGTGCATCGATGGTGGCGCCGAGGTCGGCCAGCAGCGGGCCGAACTTCTCGACGAGGAACTGCGCGTGGTACCCGTCCTCGGTGACGCCGACGTAGCCGGTGCCCTTGCGCTCCCACCGCAGCTGCTCGAGCTGCTCAGCGACGTGGCCGCCGGCGCCGAGCTCGCGGGCGCGGCTCCTCAGCTCAGCGAACACGTCGGCGTCGACGCGCGGAGGCGTTCGGCTGACGGGCGTTGCAGGCACCCACCGGTCCCACTGCTTCAGGAAGCCTGCGAACGGCCACTGCGGCGCCGCCTTCGCCCAATACGGGTCGGGGTCGGCGCAGAAGCGCACGAAGGCATCGCAGAGCGCCTGGGCCGACGTCGTCAGGCGGGCGGTCGCCCACCACGCGCTGAGGCCCCGTGGCTGCGTGCGCTCGCCGAGCAGCCCGGCTCCCTGGCGTTGCGCCTGCGCCCACGCCCAAAAGTCGGCGGCCAGCCACGTCGACGGGTCGCTCGTCGGAGGCACGTACACGACCGGCCCAGCTACGACCGGCACGGGCTCCGGCTCAGCTGCCTCGCCGGTCTTGTCGATGATGGCGCACGGCCGCGGGCGCTTCGGTGGAGTCGCGGCGACGTGCGCGTCGATGAGCTGATCGAGCTTCGCCGCGACGACCGTCACCGTACGTACGTTCTTTTCTTCTAACCTCTTACCTCTCTCCTCTTCCCTCTCTGGGGTGACACCGGGGTGACCTTCGGGGTGTGACCCCGGTGCGACCGGGGTGGTACCGGGGTGCTTTGTGGGGTGCGACCCCGGTTGTGTCGGAGTGGCTGCCGTGTGGCTCTTCGGTCGGGACTTCGACTTTCGGCCGGCCTCGGCGTGCAGATAGCGGGACATGCCCCGCACCCGGAACTCGTCGCTGCCGAGCTCTTCGAAGAAGCCCAGGGCGACGAGGGAGTCGACGCCGACGGGTGCCCCGAACGCCAGCTTCAGGCGCCGCTCGAGCTCGACGCGCCCCATCACGAAGACGATGCGCTCGCCCAGGGCTCGGCCGTGCTTCTCGAGCAGCCTGCGGTCGGCGAGACCCTCCCAGAACACGTCGAGCGCCCCACGTGCGTGCTGGTAGGTGATGCCGACGTCGGCGGAGAGCTGGGCGGCCTTCGGTGCCACCGAGCGGTGAATCTGAATGAACGGCAACTGCGGGTCGATCTCGCCTCTCATGCTGCTCTCCGGGACTGCGTAGGGGTGACGTTCGCGCGCACCACGGCCTCGGCGACCTCGGGGCACACGCTGTTGCCGATGAGACGGACCTGAGCGCTCTTCGTCTTCGCGGCGCTGAGGTCGTACGTGCTGGCGAACCGGCCGAACTGCGCGCGCAGGAGCTCGTGCGGCTCGAGCATGCGCATGCCGATGTCGGTGATGACGTGGTCGACGCCGTCGACGCGCACCAGGCCGAACCGGTCCTTCGTGACGACGGTGCGGAGTGGCTCGCGCAGGTCCTGCCCGACGTCTCCGCTGCCGTAGTAGGCCGCGAGGAACGCGCGCACCTCGGCGATGTGGTTGCCGCCGGCGGTGATGGTGGGCACGGGCTCCTCGACGTCGGCGCCGGCGCACTCACCACGCAGCTTCACGAGGTTCGAGGTGACGAGGGCGTGATGGTCTCGGGTGGTGACGGTCGAGACCCTCGCGCCCATCGGCGTGCCGACGACTCCACCGAAGTGCTTCGCGATGAAGGCCGACACGAGCGCGTGCTTCGAACCGCCGGCCACGACGGTGCCGAGGGGCTCGTGCAGGTCGAGCGACCGCGGGCGCTGCCCCTTCCGCTCTCCGTAGCCCGTCTGCACCAGCGTCGGCGCCACCAGGTTGAACCGGTTGTGCTGGGTGGTGACGACGCCGAGGGGCTGTTCGACCGACCGGGGGGCGTTCGAGTGGTTCATCTCGATGATGCTCGGCGCCACCACCGCGTGACGCGCCTTCGATGTGATGGTGCTGACGGGCTCGTTGAGGCCTTGCTCTGCAGCTCGTGCGCTCTGGTGGTCGATGGTGATGACGAACGGGTCGGCCGCCTCGAGCACGAACCGACGAATGCCGGCAGCGATGCGCTTCAGCGTCTTCGGTGCGAGCGGGCGCGAACGCTCGAAGATGCTCGGGCACGGAATCGACCAGTCGATGCACTCGGCCGCCGCGTGGAACGCGAGCCGCCCGGGGCCGTGCGTCGGCTCGGGCCATTCGATGGGCCGCCCATCGCACCGCGCGATGACGAAGAGGCGCTTCCGCTTCGTGGGGGCGCCGAACTCGCTCGCGTCGAGCACCCGCCACTGCACCTCGTAGCCGAGCAGCTCGAGCCGCACCTTCCACCGCTGGAAGAGCTCTCCTGCGCGCGCCTTGATGGGGTAGCCCTCCGCGTCGAGCGGGCCCCACGTGAGGAACTCGCGCACGTTCTCGATGAAGATGAGCCGAGGGCGAACAGCGGCAGCCCACTGAGGCACGACCTCGGCGAGCGAGCGAATGCCCTGGCTGCGAGGCTTGCCGCCCTTCGCGACGCTGAAGTGCGTGCAGTCGGGTGATGCCCAGAGCACGTCGACGCGCCGGCCCTTTGTGGCCACCACGGGGTCGACGTCGAACACGTCGGTGACGAGGTGCTTCGTCGCGGGGTGGTTCGCCTCGTGGACCGCGAGGGCGGTCGCGCTGTGATTCACCGCGATGTCGACGCGGCGACCGAGCGCAGCTTCGAGCCCAGTGGATGCTCCGCCGCCACCGGCGAAGAGGTCGACGACGAGCCCTGCGCCCGTCGCGAGGAATGGAGGCGTGGCGCTCATGCGGCCCTCCCGTTCGCGTCACGACGGCTGGCGACCTGCCGCTCGAGGTGCTCGTTCGCCTCGGCGATGCGTTCCGCGAGTGACTCGGCGTGCTCCTCGAGTTCGATGGTGAGGAGCCGGAGAATCTCGGCCGTGCTCTTCGGCATCGACTCCAACCCGCGCGAGAGGCGCAGGAGGGTGATGCTGGCGCGGAGCCGAGAGCGCGCCAGGCGGAGGTGGCGGGTGTTCGCGCTCATGAACCCTCCGGGTAGTTCTCGAGCACCAGGCGCGCCGTGAGCCCGTTCGGGTTCTCGGCGAGCACCTTCTTGAGCGCCCTCAAGGCGTCACCTCGAACGGGAGCTGAGCGAGAAGCGTTCGCGCCCGACGAGCCAGCGCGGGGTCACGACCATCGACAACGCAAGCGAGCAGCCGGGCCATCTCGGGCGCGAGGGCCAAGAAATAGACGTAGTCGAGCGGCGGTCCGACGAGCCCCGTGTCGAGCCCCTCACCGGTCAGCACCACCTGCTCGATTCGACGGCCACGTTGCGTGACGGCGAAGAGAGCGCGCGCAGGCCCCGTGCCGATGACGACGCCGGCGGGCGACCTCACGATGTCGAGCCCGATGCTCACCCGAAGATTCGGGAGCGGCGGCCTCTTCGGCACGCCCACGACGTTTCCCGTTTTCGTGGGCTTTTCGTGGGCGTATGGTCCGTTGCTGTCCGGCCCAGTCCCAGCCAACCGCCCGGCACTCCTCGGAGTCTTTCGACTACCGAGGGTGCGGACAGAACGCTGGAGCAGCCCTGTAAGCCGGGTTTCTGAGGTAGAACCTCTCTTCTTCATTGGCGTTTCTCCTCTCCATCAGGAACTTCGTGGGGGACTTCGTGGGCGTGAAGACCGGCAAACAGAAGCGCACCTGGCTCGGCGGCTACATTCGCGAAGGCCTGCGGGGCCAGGCGTACGTCATTCAGCGCGAGCTCAACGGGCAGCGCTTCCACATCTCGACGAAGTGCCGAACGGAGCGCGCCGCGTTGAAAGAGCTGGCCCGCTTCGAGAGCGCCCCTCACCTCTACCGACCGATGAGCGCCGTCGTCGGTGGCCAGTCGAGTGACTGCGTCCTCACGCCGGGCAGCCTCGTCGCCTTCGAGCGCTACCAACTCGACGTGAAGCGGGTGACTCAGTCGTACGCCGATGACTGCCAGCTGTACCTGGTGGCGTGGATGCATTGGTTGGCCGGCCGAGACCTGCGCGCCGTGAAGCTCGGCGAGCTCACCGCTCAGCTGGCCGAGTGGGGCCCGAAGGCGAGGCGCAACCGCATCGTGACGCTGAAGAGCTACACGAAGTGGCTGCGACGCGAGCGCGCTGTGCTGGGCCGTGCGGAGGACCCCACCATGGACCTGCAGGTGCCACGCACCCGGCCGGAGAAGCTCGAACGGCGGAAGGCCGTGCCCCTCGAGCTGGTCCGCGCCACCCTGCCCAAGCTGCCCGCCGACGTGCGCGAGCTCGTCCTGCTGCTCGCGGCCACTGGCCTGCACGTCTCCGAGGTGCGCCGCTTCGCCGAAGGCCTCGGAGGCCTGCACGAGCCAACGAAGGAGCAGCGCGAGACGGGCGTGCTCGCGTACCTCAGCGTGCCCCACAAGACGGGCGTGCTGCACGTCGTGGCCATCGGCCTCGTCGACGCCTTCGAGGCTGCGAAGGCCATCAGGGCACGCGGCAGCATCCCCTCGCACTCGCGGCAGTGGTTCAGCCTGCGCGAGGCGAAGGCCGACTGGAACATCGGCAGCCTGCGCCACAGCCACGCGACGTGGCTCTACGAGGCCGGCACGAGCCTCGAGGCCATCGCCGAGCAGCTCGGCCACCGCGACAAGCGCACCACCGCCGACTTCTACCGAGACATGGGCAACAGCGCCCGCATGCTCCCGGTACCGTCGCTGCGGCTCGTCGAGGGTGGGAAGAGCTAGCGCTTCTTCGGCTTCCCGCGGCCCCTCAGCTTCAGGTACTCCGCCTCGTTCATCGCCGCCGAGTACTTCGGCTGACGACGGAGCGGCTCCTGACGCTGACCCAACTCGGGCGCTGAGGTGATGCGCCGAATCTCGCTCATCGGAATGCGCCGCAGGCCGCCGACCGGCGCGGTCAGCAACGACCCCGACCTGATCAGCCTCGACACATGCCGAGCAGAGCAGTTCAGCGCGCGTGCTGCCCCCGAGACGGATACGGCCGCCACCCCAATGCTCTGCTCCTCGCGCAGCTTCTTCACGTCGGCCCGAATCTCCTCGAGCAGTTGCTCCAACCTCTGCAGGTCTCTCATCTCGTCGCCCCTCTTCGCACCCGTGACACACGGGCACCGCCGAACGCTGGTCGTGTTGTGTGGTCATGGGTCTAGAACGAGGGGCTGACATTCCGCGAAGCACGCGGAAGGACGAGCCGCCTCAGTTGATGGTGATCAGCCGTTGAGCTTCTGAGCCCGCTTGTGAGCGGTCTTCAGCATCTCGCGAAGTGCCTCGTCGGATTCAGGCTTGCCGCCGAGCTCGTCCCACGCACTGTCGAGAGCCGCCTCAATAAGGCGCTTCACGACCTGCGACTCAGTCCACTCGGAGCCGTCGATCTCTGACCACACTCGAGCGAGTCGGTCGATTTCGAGCTTCACCGCTGGCGCGACATACGCCTGCACGCGCTTCGCAGCTGACTTCTCCTGAGGCTGAAAGACTGGCACCGACGGGGAAGCTTCCACGTTCTCTCCCTGCGAGCAACTGGAACACCCAGCCCGCACTCACCTCTTAACCCAACACGCAACCGCTTGCAACCCGCTTCACAACCCGTTATAAGACTCACGTCGGCGGGCGTTGGTGGTCGCGGTGTGGCGAGTGCTCTCCGGAGCAAGCCGGTAGCGAACGCAGTCTCAGCGGGGTGACCGACATGGGTGTTCCTGGAAATGTGTTCCAGCGTGGACCGCTGGAGGTGACGTCGCGCTCGACGCAGTCAGGTCGGGTGCTCGACTTCGGGGTGGCCGACGCGAGCGGGCTCACGAAGCAGCAGGTCGCGATGCTGCCCGCCGACGTGCGCGAGTTGCACCGCAACCTCGGCGCGTGGCTCGATGCCGTTGAGCAAGAAGCGGTAGCTCGCGCCGTAGCACGTGATGAAGCCCTTACGCCTGGTGACGCGTGAGTGCTCTACAGCCCTTCAGAGTTCATCACCGCCCCCTGCTGATCAGCGTACTCCGGAGGGCGTCATGACAGTGGCCGCTGTCGTCGCCGCTCACCTCGCCGCCGTTGACGACGAGACGCCTCCCGCCCCGCCGACGTGGCGGTGCCCCCACTGCCAGCGCGTGCTCGACGAGGCGGGGTGGCAGTGCCTGCCGTGGCTCCAGTTCGCCGGCGCGATTCGGAGCGGCCGCCTGTGGGTCGCCGTCGAGGTTCGCCGGTGCAACTGCAGCAACCCCGTCGGCCGCGAGGTCGCCCTTCCCCTGCTCGAGGTGCACTGATGACGGCGCTGCTGTCCATCTACGACGAGCGCACGCGCGCGGTGCTGGAGGACGCGGCGGCTGATGCCGGCCGAGTCATCGCCGCGCAGATGGCACGGCGGCTCTTCGGAGGATGGCACGCCGACGCCTACGCCTACGCCGACGCCGACGCCTACGCCGACGCCGACGCCTACGCCGACGCCGACGCCGACGCCTACGCCTACGCCTACGCCGACGCCTACGCCTACGCCGACGCCGACGCCGACGCCTACGCCGAACCATCACCCAGAGCATTCGAGGGAGGAAGCCACGTGAAGCCCGGTCTCTATTTGTTCGCCACGCCGTCTGGAGGGCGCGCCGTGCTGCGCGTGGGCTGGATTCGCCGCGTCGAGGGCGACGAGTACGAGGTCGTCAGCCAGCGAACTCCGAAACGCAGCGAGTACACCACCATGCCCAGCGAGGCGGCCGCGAAGGGGCCGCCGAGCGCGTGGAAATTCACCGACCCGCACCCGTTGCCGTGCCCGCTGACGCGGTACCACATCCACCACCCGTGGCCGTGCAACGAGAAGGCGTGGGCGAAGGTCTGCCCGAGGCCTGAGGGGTTCGAGTCGTGACGCTCTGGCCGAAGGTCTGCAACACCTGCCGCGACCCGCACACCGCGCGCCGCTTCGTTGCCCTGCGCAAGCCCGCCAACGGCCGCGGCGAGTCCGACGGCCTCACGTGGAGGAACTGCGCGTGCGGCTCCACCCTCGCAGTCCCAACCGAAGACCTCACCCAGCAGCTCGACAAGGAGAAGCACCATGCCCACGAAGCGCCGTCTCTCAACCGTCCTCGCGAAGGCGGAGTCCCGTACGTTGTCGGTGGGCCCGCTGCGCAGCACCCCGGTGGGCAAGTTCACCCAGGACCAGCTCGAGTCGGCCAGGCTGCTCGTCGCCGCGGAGAAGCAGAAGGCCTCGGGGGACGAGGAGCTCTGCTCCCGCCTCGAGCTGGACCTTCAGGCCGTCGAGCAGGAGCTCGAGCGCCGAGCAATGGGCCTCAGCGCCTGACACCTCGGGGCCCGATGTCCGGGCCCCCGATGCCCGCCTCGGAATCCCCCCCGCCGAGGCCGGGCATCGTTCTTACCCCCGGTGGCGTTCGCACCTACCGGCCCTTCGTCGTCCTCACCGTCTGGCAGCCCTTCGCCTGGGCCATCGCTGCCGGGCTGAAGCGCGTCGAGAACCGCACGTGGAAGCCGCCAGGGCGGTGGGGCCAGCCGGGCGACACCATCGGCATTCACGCGGCCGCGCGCCAGGCTGACTGGGAGTCGGTCGCCATGGCGCGCGAGCTCGCGGTGCAGGCGGGCCGAGGCCTCGAGGTGCCGACCGAGTTCGTCCTCGGGGCCCTCGTCGCGATGGCCACCATCGACCGCTTCGTGACGTCGCCGGCAGAGCTGCCGCGCGACCAGCGGGGCTGGTGGGTGGGGCCCATCGGTTGGGTGCTGCGCGACGTGCGGCCGCTGCCGACGCCCATCGCGTGTCGTGGCCAGCAGGGGCTGTGGCACCCGACGGGCGAGCTCGTGCACGAGACGTGGGACTCGCTCGAGCCGCGGAAGCGCGACGGCGCGGCCTGACCTTCCTTCAGCAGCACCAACCCCGCAACACCAGGAGCACCGAGGCATGGGCAACAAGTCGAAGATGAAGCGACACAACGTGCAGACGAAGAACCCCGACGGCGAGACCGTCACGGCGAAGGGCTGGCCGGAGAACCGGGAGATGCTGGCCGCCAGACTGCCGGGCGCCTTCAAGGGCTCAACCTGGGGCGGCGTCGTCGAGAAGGCCATCAGGCCGGTGGTGACGCTCACCGACGAGAAGGGCGGGAAGAAGAAGGACCGCCTGCCCTTCCGCGTCGTCTACCAGTCCGACGTTCCGTTCCGCCGTCGCAGCGCATGAGGGCCGAGGTGCGGCGTCGAGCTGCGCAGCGCCTCGCCCGTCGAGCGAAGCAGGCCGCGCCGCGCACCATTCCGAAGGTCGCTCGAGAGCCGCTGCCTCTGCCGGTGAAGAGGCGGCGGCACCCGAGTTGGGAGAGGAGCAACAGGATGGACAGCATGTGGTGGCGCAGCAGGTGGGGCGCCTTCTGGAGGACCGAAACGTGAGCGATGAGAAGCCGAAGACGTGGGAGGAGTGGGCGGCCTGCGGCGACATCTCGTACTGGGACTGCTCCCAGCCGGACCAGCTCACGCATAGTGACTTCGTCGAGGCCGTCTGCGCGCACATCGAGGGATGGCTCGACACGACGTGCGACGTCGAGGCCCTCGTTCGCGAACAGTTCGCTGGGGGCCTCGATGTCGAGGGCTACGAGCGCAACGAGGCGCCGGTCGACTGGGGCCACAAGGCCGCCGACAACATCGTCGACCGGCTCGCGGAAGAGCTCGACGAGGAGTTCGGCGACGTCAACTGGGGCGACCACCAGGTGATGCCAGAGAAGGTGCGGGCCGAGCTGCTGGTGCAGCTCACCGCCGTGCTCGACGCCATTCGCCCGAAGCTCGACGTGTGGCAGTGCGAGCAGACCGTCACCGTGAAGCTCTCGCTCGAGGAGCTTCTCGACCTGCTGCGCGAGGCCGAGCCGTCGTGGTTCGAGAAGTGACTCACCTGCCAAGCGTGATTCTGCACACCTCACGCGACGAAAACGGGAACGTCCTGAAGGCGCGGTGGGAGACGCTCACCACTGCGTGCGGTAAGCGTGGCTCCATCAGGACGCGCGAGTCTGCCGGGGGAGTCGAGCGGCTGGACCTCTTCGACCGCCGCGACGAGGGCATCTGCGAGCAGTGCCTGGTTCTCTGGGACCGCGCGGAGGGCGACGGTGCGCTCAAGCTCGTGTGGACGCACAACGGCCGAGAGGAGTGGAAGGGCCCCGGCGCGGTTGTGTTCACCGAGGAGCCGCAGGCGCGGACCTGCGGGAAGTGCAGCTCCGTCGTCACCGGGTGGCGCTCGGTCGGCTGTTTCGCAGCCGTCGTTCGCGACCCACGTTGATCACGGCAGAACGGGCGCCACCGTCACGGTGACGAAGCTCGGCGCCGGCACCGTCCGAGTCACAGGCCCCGCGTACGTCAGCACCCACTCGCCGAAGTACTCGCCCGGCGCCGCGGTGTCGCCCGCTCCCCAAGAGTACTCGACGATGCCAGACGCCGGCGTGACGATGGCCGCCGAGCCGGCCAGCGTCACCAGCGCGCCGCCCCGCTGCGCCCGCATGCGAAAGGCCACCGACTGCGCCGAGGTGAGGTCGAGCGCGGTGCCGGAGCCGTCGGCCAGCGTCATGCGCAGCTTCGGGAGCCGGTCTCCCGCCTTGATGGTGAAGTCGCTCATGTCGTTGTCGCCGAGCTTCCGCCGGCGTCTCCTGTGGTGGCCGCCTGACTGCGCCCGTCGGCAGACGATGCCCCGCTCGATGCACTCGACGCTGCCGCCCGGCTGAGGCCCGAGCTCGCCGCCGTGGCCGTCGTGCTCGAGGTGGCGGGGGTTGCCCAGACGTCAGGCAGGGGTGACACCTGGGCACCCTCGGCCGCCAGCGTCGGCACCGCCGTCGACGAAGCGAAGGCGCCCACCACGATGGAGGTGCCTGAGGCGGCCAGGCTGGGCGCAGGCGCGCCGCTCGAGAACGCCCCCACCACAACGAGGGTGCCGGCCGCAGCGAGCCCAGGGACGGGCGTGGAGGCCGCCACAGCGCCAGTGGCAACCTCGCTCCCGACAGCTGCGAGGCTTGGCACCGGCGTCGATGCCGCCACCGCACCGGTGACGATGGGCGTTCCCGTGGCCGCGAGCGTCGGGAGCGCCGTCGTTGCGGCGAAGTCACCCGTGACGGGGCTGCTGCCCGTGTCGCCGACCGCCACCAGGGTGGGCAGGGGCGTGGTGGCCCCGAAGGTGCCTGTCGCGACCGGGGTGCCTGCTGCCGCCAGCGTGGGCACCGCCGTCGAGCTCGCGAAGGTGCCGTTCGCGACGGGAGTGCCAGCAGCGGCCAGCGTTGGCGCTGGCGTGGAGACCGCTGCAGCGCCCGTGACGACCGGCGTGCCAGCCGCGGCGAGCGTCGGCAGCGGAGTCGACGTCGCAGCAGTGCCGGTGACGACGGGTGTTCCAGCTGCCGCCAGCGTCGGGAGGGGCGTCGACGCTGCGAAGGCCCCGCTGATGCCTCCCGTCGGGAGCGTCGGACCGGCCTCGAGCGCCCAGGCCCCGCCGGTGTTGGTGAGGTTGCGCCCGTTGCCGCTCGAGTCGGCGGTCGGCGGGACGGCATCGAGCAGCCACTGCGCGCGGTTGTTGGCGGTGCGAGCGGCCGAGCTCGCGGAGTACTCGGCGTCAACCTCCGCGTCGGAGAGGTCGACGTCCCAGATGCGCAGCCCCCACCCGCGCCCGTCGAACCAGTCGCCGTACGCGTTGCCGCCGACGTACCCGTCACCTGAGTAGGTGGCGATGTTCGTCACGGTGCCGGTGACGGTGGTGAGCGCCCCGCCGGCCTCGTCGCCGACGTACGCCTTCACGTTGCCCGCGGCGTCCTTCCGCACCGCGAGGAAGTACCAGGTGCCGACGGTGAGGCTGGTGATGGTGAGGACGTCGGTGCCGCTCTCGTTCAGCCGCAGCGAGGTGCCGTCGACCGTCGTGCGGAGCGCGTGCCAGCTCGAGGAGAAGATGCCGTCGAGGCTCCAGAAAGTTGTGACGGCGTTCCTGTCGGCGACGAGGCGGAACCACCCCGCGACGGTCCACCCGCCCGAGCCCGAGGGCAGGGCGGCGCTCGGCATCGTGAGCACGTCGGTGCCAGCGCCGAAGCGAACGGCATCGAGCGCGCCCGAAGGAGGAGGCGGACCGAAGAAGTCCTCGGTGACGACGGCGCCGGCACCACGTGGCCGTGCCCGTCGCGTCGGCCGCCGAGTCCTGGGTGATGGCGTTGGCCGTCAGCACGCCCGAACTCGCCGCCGGCGCGAACGGGGTGCCGCAGACGAGCTCGGCGAGCAGCGTGCCCGACGGCGCGGTGTCGGCGTTGGCCGGGCGAGAGCCCGAGTAGATGCGCAGCAGCCCGGCGTTGCCGGCGGCCGTTGCGATGGTGTTGGCTCGCGTAGTGCGGAGTGCAGCTGGGAACTTGAGGGCCATCGGGTCAGCTCTCTTTCTCGGGTGAGGGTGTGCGCGCGGGACGGAGCGCGAAGGACTCGGCGACGCGGCTGCCGCTGTAGCCAGCCGTGATGGAGACAACCGCGACGCAGAGCTCGCCGAAGCCGACCGGCTCCCCGGTGCGCGCGACGACGAAGACGTAGACGGCGGTGAGCAGCGCGATGGCGATGAGGGCCAGGTGCAGCTTCGTGCTGAACCAGCCCGAGCGGTGCGTCTTCAGCTGCGCGAGCTGGCGCTTCGCCTCTTCGACGCCGGTGACGTTCACCTTCAGGTCCATGCTCGCCATGTTCAGAACTCCATTGAGACGGACGCGCCTGCAGCGCCCACGGTGTTGACCCACACGCCGGCATTCAGGCCGCCGACGATGCGACGTTCGACGGACGCGCCCAGGACGAGAGGCCCGACGATGGGCACGAGCGGCTCGCGCAGAGACGCCCCAGCGAGCACGCCCACCCGCCAGTCAGGCCGAAGGGTGGACGTGCTCGAGGCGCTCTTCTCCGTGCTGCCGGCTGATTCCGATGTCTTCCCGAGGTCGACGAGCTCGCGCGCGTCGGTGAGGGTGCGCGTCGTGCGCTGCTCCCGCACCTCGCCCTCGGGCGTGACGACGCGGTCGACGAAGACGACGCGGTCGACGGCCTTCGCCTTGCGAGTCACCACCTTCTCGACGACCTTGTCTTTCCAGACGACCTTCTCGACCTCGCGCACGTCGGTCTTCACCGGCGCCGTGAAGCGGCCGGCAGAGAAGGCGAGCCCGGTGATCACCACCAGCGCGGTGATTCCAGCAGCCCACTGGCGCGAGGTCGGCGTCACGGCGGCTCAGTCCTCGGACGGCGTGAAGTCGACGTAGAAGGCGCGGCCGATGACGAGGTCGGGCCACACCTCGGGGTTGGTGATGGTCAGCTCGACCTGCCCGTCGGGCGTGAACTTCGACCACTGCGCGTTCGAATCTTCCTCGCCGGCGCCGAAGACGGGCTGGAGGGTGACCTTGCGATGATCGCCGTGCTTCGGGTGAAGGCTGCTCTCGACGCGGGTGATTCGGCACTTCGCTCGGAACGACATGGGTTGCTCTCTTCTGGGTGCGCCGACTGCAACCGCTTCGGCGTGTGGACCGCTGCTCGGCTCAAGGAGGAAGCCGCCGGTGGCAGGAGCCTGCCTTCGCGCTCTGGGGAGCGGAGGACGCCGGCGGCGCCCAAAGTGGACTCGGTCTGCATCAGCTGCACCCTCCGAAGAAGGGCAGCCAGGACATGGCCGCGAGCGCGAGAATGACGGCCACCGCGACGAGCGGGTGCGCCCGGCGAGGCTCCGGCGGCTCGAACTGCTGATCGAGTTCTTCCTCGGTCATCGAAGCCTCAGCGGTGCGCGAAGAACCGCGGCTGCAGGTTGCCGAAGCCCGCCGCGAGCGAGCCACGGGTGAAGTTCGTGCCGCCAGCCTGGGCAATCCACGTGCCCAGGTCGCCCAGCGAAGGCTGCAGCACGGCGATGTGGCCGGGCCCGTTCGGGTTGACCGTGATGGCGACCGCGAGCTCGCCGCGGTCGGCCGCGAGCTGCGCAACGGTCTCGCTCACCTCGACCCAGCCGAAAGACTTACCCAGCGACGGGAGCCAACTCGCGAGGTCGTTCGCGCGGGTGTTTCGCGGGAGCTCAACCCCCATCGCCTCGCTGACGTCCTGCGCGAAGAGGTTGCAGAACGTCTCAGGCTTGCCGTCGCCCGTGACGTCGCGCGCCTGGTACCGGCCGAAGCCTCGGAAGTGGTGCTCGGCGATGATGCCCATCAGCCGTGCAGCGGAGCGGTTCGTGGTGACGCTGCGCAGGCGCGCGCCCGGCGACTCGAGGCCCAACGGGAAGGGCTTCACAAGTTCACCAGCCAAGCCAGCGCGCCAACGAGCGCCACGACGAGGACCGAGACCGTCACCTCGAACCGCGTCCGCGACTCCATCTCGCGCAGGTGCCTCTCGTAGGCGGTCTCTCGGTGGTCGCTCACGAGAAGCAGACTGCCCCCGCGGCTTCACACGATGCGGGCTGCCGCGCTCAGCGCTTCTTCGACGCGGCGGCTTCGAGGACCGCCACCTTCTGCTCGAGGCGCTCGATGCGAGGCCGATGGTTCTCGCTCACCCCGTTGATTCGCTCCTTCACCTCGGCGTGCGCTGCGGTCAGCGCGGCCTGTCGCTCGCGATCGGCTCGTGCGTCCGAGCGCAGCTCGTTGATGCTCGAGGCGATTTCTTCCAGCTTCAGCGCCATCGCCTTCTCGCGCCGGTCGCGCTCCGCCGCGATGTCCTTCTCGCGTTGTTCGCGCGCTGCAGCTGCCTCTTTGTCTCGCTTCTCGCGCTCAGCTTTGGCCTCCTTCTCGGCTTCGACCACCCTCTTCTCCGCTTCGTCCTTCTTCGAGACGAACCGCGCGGCCGCCCACGTCACGGCCTTCGGACCGAGGAGAACGAGGAGGATGACCGCCAGCTGTTGCTGCTCAGGAGTCGGCATCGACGACCACCTTTCGGGTCTCGAAAATCTCCACCAACCGCACGACGTTGCGGTCGATCTTCTCGAGGCTCAGCCCCTGCGTGGTGGCGATGTCGCTGAGGCGCCCCACCTGTGTCGACATGGCGCGAACCTCGGCGCGCGTCTCGAGGTTGGTGGCCTGAAGCTCGGCGACCTGTCGCGAGAGGTCCTTCATCTCGGACCTCACCTCGGTGACCTGTTGTGAGAGGCCCTTCAGCTCGGTCCTCGTCTCGACGTGCCCGGCGCGGAGTTCGGCGAGTTGGCGCTCGTGGCGATCGAGCCTGGTGCCGTGCTCGAGGATAGTGGCGCCGTGGTGCTTGATGCGCTCTTCGAGGGCCTCGATGCGCCGGACCAGGTCGTCACTCATGGGCGTCAGAGTGCGTCGAGGCCTTCACTCGACGCGCGTCTACCGCGGGTCGATGAGGATGCCCGAGACGGAGACGATGTCGTCGGCGTTCAGCGCGTCCTGGCACGTGACGGTTCCGTCCGAGCCAACATCGACCCGGAGGAAGTAGCTCGCAACGCCGACCTCGACGCGCACCGCCGGGAAGGGCTCGAAGGCGGCCGGCCTGAACCCCGCCGGCAACGTGAAGATGACGGCTCCCGCGGCCCGCCCAACCAGCGTCGTCGCGAACCCGCGCACGTGAATGATGCCGATGGCGTCACGCCAGTACGCCATGCCGGCATACCCGCCGCCGTAGTCGGCCCAGTTCCCGTCGGTGTACGTCACCGGCACGAGCGCCTCACCGAGCAGCCGCATCGACACGGCGTCAGCTCGGAACTGGTACGTGCCCGAGGTGTCGCGCCCCACCTTCACCCGCGCGTACCTGGTGCCGCCAGGCGACTCGGCCACCAGCTGACGGCACCTGGTGAAGTTCGTCATGCCGGTCGTCGGCGTGATGAGCGTGGCGGTGCCGAGCGAGGCCTTCGCGGAGTCGCCCCATTCGATGGTGAGCCGCACGTCACCGTCGCTCACTACGCGCTGCAGGAGCGCGTCCAACACGTACGCCTTGCCCGCTCCGCACGGGAACCAGAGCGAGCGCAGCTCAGCGCGCACGGCGCTGCCGGTGTTGCGGGCCTCGATGCTGAAGGCGCCGTCACCTGCCGTCGTCGCGCGAGCCCAGTCGGCCCACGTGCCAGTGTCTGGCTCCCAGTGGTCCGGCGGTACCGTGTCGCCTTCGAACCAGCCCTCGAAGCTGCCGTTCGGCGGCATCGGCCCGACGACGGTCTCGGGGTTGAGGTCGACCGGCTCGACGTAACCCGCGACGAAGGAGGTCTCCTCGCTCGGCTCGCTCCGCACCAGGCGCTGGTCGTTGAAGCCGTAGACGACGCCCTTCGCGTAGTAGGTGCGCCCAGGCTTGAGGCCCTGCACGACAGCCTGCTGCTGCCGCCCGGCCGCCTTCAGCGTCGAGGCCGACGGCGTGAAGCTCGAGGTGGGCGAGACGTGGAGCTCCACCTCCCGCGGCAGCGCCATGACGATGGGTGACTCCTGCACCTGCAGCGTCTGCCCGCGCAGCGTGCCCGTCGCCGTCATCACGAAGCTGCCGGCGTTGCCGCGCTCGTTCAGCCGGTGCACATCGTCAGGGTTGGCCGGGCCGGAGATTCGCGCCCACCGGTACCAGCCCGTCGCGGGCTTGCCGCGCACCTGCACCGTGGTGCTGCAGCGGCCGCCCTCGCCCCACTCGTGCGAGTACGACGTCACCGCGAGGTTCTGCTGGCTCGTGAAGCGCCGGCCGTCAGCGGGCAGGCCGAGGAGGTCGGTCAGCTCCACCCAGGGGAAGAAGCGCAGCTCGACGCCGACGTCGGCCACCGGCGAGGCGAGGTCGCTGAGCATCGCGTTCGCCATCGTCGTCGCCTCACCCGGCGAGTCGATGCTCGAGCTGCCCGACTCGGCGACCTCCATGTACCTGCGCCCGAACCTGGTGACGCTGGTGGTGTCGACCGCCGTCACCGACTTGCGCTTCCCGACTCGCTGCGGGTCGAGGTCGCCCGTATCCGAGTACACGACGCGCACGACGTTGCGGATGTTCGCGATGTCGAGCGCGACGTCGGAGTAGCCGCGCACCTCGGGCAGCGTGAAGACTCGGTCGGGCGTCACCTTCGCGCGGTTCGGGTCGTAGAGCGTCGGGCGGAAGGCAGCGTCGGCGTTGCTCCACTTCCAGCGGAAGTCCCAGCCAATCTGCTGCGCCAGGGCGGTCATCGCGTTCCAGACGTTCTCGCGCTTCACCTGAAAGACGTTGATGTTCCACCCCGGCGAGACGGGCGTGTACGTGGTGAAGGTGGTTCCGAGGTCTCCGAAGACGGCGGCGCCGGCGGGGACGATGGACTGCGCCATCTGCGTCAGCGTGTTCTGCACCGCGTAGCCCGCGAGCTCCGACGTCGCGCCGATGTACGTGAAGACGGCCGTGCCGCTCGCCACCGTACCGGCGCCGGGCCACGTCGGCTCGGTCGCGCCCGAGGTGCCTGCCGTCGTCGTGCGGTAGTGCTTCGTGTTGGCCTTCGCGTTGGTGGGCAGGACGCGGTCGTTGAGGGCGTAGACGGTGTTCGGCTGCCACACGCGGAACGGGCCCGCCTCGAGGCCCGCCGCGATGTTGAACATGAACTCCTCCTCGAAGAGCCTGTCCTGCAGCTCGGCGTACTGGCCTCGGGCGCCGATGGCCATCGTCTCGCCACTGCCCAGGCTGAAGCTCTCGATGAGGCCGGCGAAGGCGAGGTTCCACGTCGGCGTGACGAGGGCGTCGAGCTCGAGCGCCCACTCGATGCGCACCTCACGGTTGAGGTCGATGAGCGCCGCGACCGCCGTCGACGCGTCGAAGGGCGTCTCGCGGTTGAGCGGGCTCGTGTCGTGGAGCGGGCTGAAGCTGATGGCGTCGTTGTTGCGGAAGAGCTCGACGTCAGCCGTCATGCCGGGGGAGTCGACGTCTTCGCCCCAGCGCACCGACTTCACCGCGTTGAAGCCGGCCACCGTGTTCAGGTCGCGGAACGTGCCGGTCGAGTCCTTCACCCGCACCCGCACCGCGAAGTGCCCCGCGGCCAGGCGCGCGGCGTGGTCGGCCGAGAGCGTCCGCACGTCACACCTCCATCAGGCTGAAGGCCACCGTGTGCAGGTTCGCTGCGAAGGAGCCGATGACGCCCGGCAGCAGCGGCATCGACGACACCTCGCCGAAGAAGTCGAGGCCGGTCGCGAAGTTCTGCTCGATGAGGAGCCCGTCAGCCTTCACCTTCGGGCAGAGGCCGACCGGCAGGTTGAAGGACGTCACGAAGGCGGGCCACGTCGCGGGCCAGTCGTACGGGCACACCCAGAGGTCGTCGACCCAGATGTTCCCGCCGGTGGCGTTGACAATCTGCCAGCCGAATGTGCCCGAGTAGGTGATGGAGACGCCGGTGGGCGCGCCGCTGGCGGTGCCGTTCTTGTACCACTGCGACGCGGCCGCCCTGTACCCGCGATGGGCAAAGCCGCCGCCGTCGGAGTGCCAGAAGGAGAGGGTGGGCTCGGGCTGCCCCGTGCCCGTCGGATACAGCAGGCCGGTGCGCAGCGTGACGCCGTTCGGCACCAGGGCCGAGTCGCTGCCGAACTTCCCGAAGGCGGCCGCGCGGGTGATGGCGGCTCCGCTCGAGGTGATGAGCGCCCCGCGCGACGAGTACAGGCCCTGCGCCGCCGAGAAGGACCAGGTGTGCCCGGCGCCGTGCACCAGGCCCGCGAGCGCGAGCGCCTCCTGCGCGGTGAGCGGCGTCGTGGCGAGCTCGAAGGTGCGCTTGATGGCTGTGCGCTGTACCCACATCGAGCCGTCGACGCCTCGGCCCGACTCGCCGACGAGCTCCGGGCGGTACTCGGCCTGGTCCGCGCGGACCGGGACAGGCACCCCATTGATGCGAAGGAAGTCGGTCACCGGGCGCCCATGATGACGGCCAACGCGCTCTCTGCCGTCGAGCCCGTGTTGCGGAACGCGCGCCGGACAATCATGTGCTGGAGCTGGTCGACCGCGTCGGCAGAGTCGTTCGCGTAGATGACGATGTCGCCGTTGATGGTGACGCCGCCAGAGCCGAGGGTGCTGGGAGTGTAGCCACTCGCGTCAGCGTTGAAGCGCGCCGCCGCCACCTTGAAGCCGCTCGGGATGTTGAGGAACGCCTCGTTCACCGCTTCGACCGTGTTCTTCGTCTGATCGATTGAGTCGTTCATCGCTTGACGCTTCCGAATTTCCTCCATCATCTCCTGCTGGGTCTTCCCAGAGAGCGTGTCGATTGGGTTGTCGATGATCGCCTTGCCCTGCTTCAGCATGTCCTCGTACGCCTTGGTCGTTCCCGTCAGGTCGACGGTGAGCCCTCGCAAGAAGTCGCCGCCAGTTGTGACGAGTCCGCCGGTGATGAACTTGATGACCGTGGTGATTGCGTCGGCAACCGCGTTGACGATGCTGTTCCAGATGCCGCCGATCGCATTCACCAACCAGAGCAGGCCAGCCCCCAAGGCCACCAGGATGCCGTACACGACACCGAGCAGCGGCTTGAGGATTTGCAGCGGTGCGAGCACCACGTTCACTACCGCTTCAATTACCGGCGCCAGGCTGCCGATGATCTGCCCGAGGACAAAGAGCACCGGCGCAAGCGGATCGAGCACTGCGCCGAGCGCCTTGAACGCAGGCGCGAGCAGTTGGAATGCCCCCTTCACGATTTCCATCGCACCGGCCAGCGTCCGGCCGACGGCCTGAAACATCCCGGTGGCCAACGGCTCGATGGCTGAGACGAGGTCTTTGAGCGCGCCCTGTGCCTGTCTCGCCAGTTCGGCGAAGCCCTCCGTCTCCATCAGCACGCCGCTCACCGCAGTTGCCAACGCCGCCCAGGGGCCGCCGGTCTGCGCTGCCGTGATCGTGTCGTTGATGATGCCGCCGAGGGTGCCGAGGCGACCGATCATCGTCTGCGCGACACCCATCAGGCCGGTCTTCGTCGCGTCGGCTGGGCCAGCTGCGCGCGTCTTTTCGCCAAGGTCGCGGAGGTTCCCCTCGCCGAACTCTTTCTCGTACCAGTTCTTGTCGAGGGCTGGCTGGGTCGGCTTGCGCTTGCCCGTGACGAGGGCGTCGAGGGCGAGCGGCGTGGCCTGCAGTGCCTTCAACTTCGAGGCGAACTTCTCGAAGTCGTACCCGAGCTCCTTGAAGATCGCCTTCCACTCATCGAGGAACGCTGTGCCTGCGGCCTTCCCGAGGTCGAGCGCAGCGACCACGAAACGCTTCACCGAGTCGCCCGACTTCATGTCCTTCGCAATCTGGTCGACGACGTTCATCGACGCCCGAATCGCTGGCCCTGCACCCGTGCCGGTCGCGTCAGCGAGCTGCGCCAGAATGCCGAGCGACACCTTCGCCAGCCCGGCGAGTGAGTCGACGAAGGCCGAGAACCCGCCGCGCACGAAGTTGAGCGCCCCGTCCCACGTGTCCGCGAACCACTGCGCGACCTTCCCCACCACCTGCTGAATGCCGCCCCAGTTCTCTCGCCACGCCTTGTGCAGAACGGCCACGCCCGCGGCGAGCGCTGCGACGACAGCGAGCACGGCCAGGAGCGGCCCGACTCCGACGGCAGCGATGGCGCCGGCGAGACCGCTCATGACGCCGGCCGCGAGCTGCGCGAGCGCGGCGAGTCGACCGATGACAAGGCTGGCAGCCGTCACCGCGGCCGCCACCTTGAAGACCTCGGCCACGGTGGCCTTCGTCTCAGGCGACAGTTCGGCGAACGTCTTGCCCAGCCCGCGAATGATGCCGGCCGCCTCACGCACCGCGGGCACCAGCGCCTCAGCGACAGGAGCCGCGGCCTGCTTGATGCTGGCCTGGAACTCCGTCATCGCGGCCTTCGCTGGCCCGCTGACGTCAGCGCCGAGCTTGAGCGCTGCAGCGCCCAGGGCGGTGATGCTGCCCGCCACCTGCGCCGCGTCGTTCGCCGCCTTCTTCACCTCGCGGGAGAACTTCTCGACGTCCTTCAGCGCCTTGCCCATCGACTTCGCGAAGCCGACGGTGTTCGCGGTGAGCGAAACGAAGAGCGATCCAATCTTCAAGGCCATCGCCTACCTCCGTCTCGAGCCCGTCTTCGACTTCCGCTCGGCGTCCTTCATCGCCTTCTCGTGCTCCTCGCGTTCCACCTCGAAGAGCGCTCCCCACTCGGCCAGCTCGTCGACAGTGAGCCGCTCCTCGAGCTCGGCCACCGTCATGCCTCCCAGCTTCTGCGCGATGGCGAACAGGAGACGGCGTTCGCCGCGCCTCAGTTTCCCTTGAGCGCCTCCTGAGCAGCCGCGACCGCCTTCTTGTCGCCGTCGTGGCCTTCGGGCACCAGGGCCTTCCCAGCCGCCTCGGCGACGACGACCCAGTACGGGTCATCGACGGCCAGCTCGGTGACGGCCTGCACGTCGTCGTTCGCCCAGATGCGCTCGCCTTCCTCGTCGACGGCCAGCCGGGTGATGAGCAACGCCTGGAAGCGCGCCGAGTCCTCGACCGCGATGCTGCCGTCGGCCTTCACGTTGCCGAGCCGCATCAGCTCCGAGCGCTCGGCCACCGACGCGACGCGCACGTACACCTTGCCGATGCCGGACACCTCTCCAGCCAGGCGCGGCTTCGGCTTCGCGCGCCCGAGGAGCGCCTTTCGAATCTCAGAGGCCTTCATCGTCAGACTCCCGTTCCTGCGGCAGCGGCCCCACCACCGGGGCTCGAGCCAGTGAAGGCGATGTCGACGGTGATGAGGCCGTCAAGCTCGCTCGTGATGTTGTGGCTCTCGAACAGCACCCAGGCGCGCAGCCGCTCACCCGTGGCGAACAGCACGTCGATGACTCGGTGCGTGCCGGCCTTCAGCCAGCTGTCGATGCTCTGCGTGCCGCCCGTGACGGTGTCGATGTCGACGAGCTGAATCTGCAGGCTCTTCAGCGTGCCCGCGAAGTCCATCAACCCCGGCGTCTTCTTCTTCCACTGCGACTCGAAGACGCTGGAGTCGAGCAGCTCGCGCGACATCTCGAAGCTGCCCGCGTTGCACTCGGCCACCTGGTACGTGGGCAGGTAGCTGAAGTCGAGAGTGACGGGGCCGGTGACGGAGTACGCGGCCTGGAACTCGACGATGCCGAAGAGGTGCTCGATGGCGAGAATGTTGGCCGCCGAGACGGCGATGCCGTTGTCGTAGACGACGACGGCCACCGTCGGCTCGATGATGCCCCGCGCGGCGTTCGTCACCTGGTACCGCTTGCCGGTGAGGAGGGCGGCCGCCTCGGCCGTGACTCCCACGGCAGCGCCCGTCACCTTCACTGCGGTGTTCCACGCGGCGCGAGCCATGGTGGCTTAGACGGCGACCGGCGCGGCGGTGAACTGGAACGAGGCGTCGAAGTCGACGGTGCCCTCGAGCTCGCTGGCGAAGTTGGCGGAGGCGACCTTGCACTCCATCTGGAAGCCCTTCTGTCCAGCCGAGCCCGACGGGTTGAACTCGATGGTGACCCAGATGCTGGCGCCCGAGAGCATGCTCGAGCGGATGAGTGCCTGGGGCGCGTCGGCGAACTCGGCCAGGCCCGACATCTCGACGGTGCCGTCGAGCAGGCCGTTCATCTTCTGGCGCCAGCCCGACGTGTCCTTGAAGGTGGTGACGTCGAGCAGGTCGGCCGAGTGGCCGTTGGTGCACGACTTGATGCCGGCCACTTCGTCACCCGAGACAGCGGCGGCGTTGGTGGCCTTGACGTAAACCTTCGTGGGGTGACCAGCAGCAGCCATGGTGGGTGCCTCCGAGAGAGGCCCTCACCGTCGCCCGTCTCGTTCACACGATGCCGTCACCCGAGGGTGGCGAGGTACTCGGCGTCGAGGTTGATGGCCCACACCAGGTGCTGGTCGGAGTCCGGGCCCAGCAGCGCGGGCTGCGAGTCGCGCGAGTACCAGGACAGGTAGCCGGCGATGACTTGCTGGTGGCACCACGTGATGACGCCTCGAGCGAGCGCCTCGCCGGCCGCGAAGTCGTCGGCCGAGCTACGTACCATCACCTGCACCGAGGCGCTGTAGACGGACTGCCGCTCGCCCGAGAGGAGCGACTGCGGCGAGGCCCCACCCGTGTTCAACACCGCGACGCAGGGGGACTGCGTCTTGTCGGTGTCGGGCATGCGGCCGATGAAGAGGTTGGTGGCGAGCGTCATCACCACCCCGCCGACCGTCTTCCCGTTGAGGAACTGCGCGACGTCGTAGGCCGCGTTGCGGATCGGCCCTGGCGAAGGTGCGGCCCACGGGTCGGACGCGACGGCGGGCTCGCTCGAGAACTCCCAGTAGAGCGGGTACGCGTTGGCTGGCGCGTCGAGGCGGCCCTCGATGCCGGCCGTCACGTCACCCGACGTCGGCGTCAGGGCGAAGAGGTACGCGCCAGCGACCGCGACGAGAGCGGGTGGCGTGCGCGCGGCACCAGCCGGGTCGACGTACTGCAGCGAAGACGGTGCGGCACCGGCCCAGAGCGCGCCAGCTGCGTCTTCGAAGTGGAAGCACCAGAACTGGTTCGAGTTGTCGGCCTCGTGCACGGCGAACGACGCTCGAGGTGGAAGGCTGCCGGCCCCGCAGTCGACGAGGGCCACCGTGCCGACCGTCTCGTCAGCGTCCGACGGCGTGAAGACCCACTTGCCCGCGCCGACGTGCGTGATGGCGGGCGGCGTGCGCGCGGCTCCCGTCGTGTCGACGTAGACGGCCAGCGTCACGCCCGTGGTGACGGGCGCGCCGGCGGAGTCTCGGACGGTGAGTGACTTCGGGTCGGCCATGGCTCAGGGCGTCTGGTCGACGGCCGGGTCCGGGAGGGTGGAGACGAAGGTGTTGTACTGGCCCTGCCTTGACGCGGCGAAGTCGGCGAGCGCCTTCAGGTCCTGTTCTTCTCGGCGCGACAGCCACTCGTTCAAGAGGTCGCGCGCGGCGCGCACCTCGGCGGGCATCTCGTCCCGGGTGGTGCCCGACTTGTTGGTGGCGATCGCGGCGCGAGCCGTCTGTTTCCCGATGGGCATGAGGACCTCAGTTGTTCTTGCGGAAGATGGACCACTGGAACTGCCACGGTGAGCCGGTCGGCGCGGCATCGACCGTGACGGTGAAGGAGCCGCTCGCGGCGACGGCGCTCCACTTCGTCACGGCGGCGTTGATGGTGAGCGGCGTGATGTGAACGATGTCGCCCGTGCCGAACGCCTGGTTCGTCGTGATGACGCACGTCGTTGCACCGGTGTTGACCGAGGACTTGCCCGCCGAGAAGTTCACGGTCGCGTTGCCCGGCGCGCCGGTTGAGTCACCGGTGTTCAGCTGCAGGCGTGGCGTCGCCATGGACGTGCCGGCCGCGAAGACGCCCGCACTCATGGTGCCCGTCGTCCCGTCACCCTGCCGAATGGTGTTTGAGCTGACCCGAGCGAGGTACGAGTTGGCGTCGGCCACCGAGAAGTTGATGCCGGCGCCGTTCGCGAGCTGAACGACAGAGCCGCTCCCCGAGGTGTTGGCGCTGAGGTCGAGCGAGGTGCCAGACGTCACGCCGATGACGACACGAGCGAGGAACGTCTTCACGCCCGCGAACGTCTGCGCGATGAGCGAGACGATGCCGGCAACGGTGCCGCTGGCCGGGGGCGGCGGCGATGGATTGGACGCGGGCATTCAGCCTCCCACCAGATGACGCAGGCGCGCGACGATGCGCTCGATGAAGCCGGCCTGGAACCCCTGCAGCGCGCGCTCGAACCACTTGAAGCCGCGCGTGCCCTGCACCTTCTTCCCCCAGTGCACGCCCTCGTGCACCGCGGCCGCCTTCTCGTCGAGGTACGCCGCAGCGACGGCCACCTTCGCGCCCTTCCGCGTGACGGCCGAGGTGACGCTCGAGGAGCCGACGAGCTCGCCCGTCGCTCGAGGCGCCAGGGCGTTGGCCTGCGCCATCAGCGCCGCCCCCTCCTGTGGAAGCGCGAGCGCCATCTCGCGCGCCACCTCGGCCGACTTCTTCGTCAGCGCCTTGCGCAGCGCCTCGCCACCCTCCACCGACATGAGCACGTTCACTCGGCCAGGCATCAGAGCTCCACCTTCCACAACGTGACGCCGCTCGACGGGTGCGGCGAGCTGGTGATGGTGAGGGGCACGTTCGACGCCTCGGCGCTCGAGGTGGACTGGCCCGGCAACCAGATGCGGTCGGTCGGCTTCACCTCTTCGGCCACGTAGACGAGGTGGCTCGAGACGAGCTCGTCGCCCGCCTGACTGCGCACGTTCCGCTGCTGCCCTTGCACACGCGCCGGCAGCGCCCGCGGCGCGCCGTAGGTGTTCTTCCCGTACGCGTCGACCGACGCGAATGAGGCCACGTGGACGGTCTGCGTCAGCATCGAGAGGAGGCTCACTGGAGCCTCCGGTACGTGGCGAGCAGCGCGAGCGCGGCATCAGGCAGAACGCCACCGCCGCTCGGGCTCGGCCTGGCGAACGAGACGGAGTAGTCGCCGAGCGCTTCGCTCGCGATGGACGCATCGCGCGGCTCGGAGCGGTACGCCGACACCACCGCCAGAATGCACGCGTGCTCGAGGTCGTACGGCAGCGTGCGCGTGCCGTCCTGCGCAGGCGTCACCCACCCGCCGGCGTACGTGACGACGATGGCCTTCTCTTCGGCGTAGAGCACCCCGCCCTCATCGACGCCGGTGAAGGGCCAGCCGACGCGCCGGTAGAGCGCAGCCGTGGCGAGGTCCTCCACCACGTAGTCGTCGGTCGGCACGAGCGTCGTCCCGTCGGGCAGCACGACGCTGGCAACCGAGATGAGCGGAACGGCGCCCAGGTACAGCCGCACCTGGCCCGCGTACCCGGCGAGCTTCTCCACGATGGTGGCGCTGTAGTGGAGCTGCGGCCGGCCGATGTAGCGGCGGATCGCCTCGGAGGCAGCGCCGATGAGGCGCGGCAGCTTCGGGTCAGCAGCGCTCACGCCGAGCGCGCCGGCCGCGACATCCAAGGTGGTGAGGTCGCTGTCCATTGTTGCGGAGGCTGGATTCGAACCAGCGTGGCCGGGTTATGAGCCCGGAGAGGGAGCCGCTCCTCAACCCCGCAAGAACTGCCCTCGCCGACGCTCTGGGGAACGCCGGCGAGGTTCTGCCCGAAGAAGGGTTACGGCGCGGCGACCGGCGCGGCGTTCGGCATGGTGAGAATCGCCTGGGCGCTGAGGAAGCCGCCGGTGGTGGCGCCGGCCTGGGTCAGCTTCAGGCGGTAGTACCGCTTGCCCACCTTGGCGAGGTTGACGCCGACGCGCTCGCACACGCCGTCGTCGGTGGTGGCGATGGCGGGCGCCGAGCCGATGAGCTGGTCGGAGGTGAGCGCCACCTCATCGGACATGTTCGACGCGTTGCCGCCGAAGACCTGCCCGGTGAAGGTGCCGTCGGTGACGACGCCCGTGGAAACGACGAAGGTGAGGCCGTTGAAGCCCTTCGTGTCGATGGTGGCGCCGGTGGTGACCGCGTTCCCCGTGATGCCTGCGGCGGGCGTGGTCGAGGGGACGGCCTTGAGCACTTCGCTGTTGATGTCCATGTGGCTGGTTCCTTCTGAATCGGGGTGGGCTGCGGAAAGAGGTTGGAAGGCGGAATGAGGAAGCGCGCCCGACCGCGACGCGCTCCCTCAGGCGGGTTAGGTGCGGGTGCTGTTCAGCGTGAGGATAGGGCTCTGGCTCGAGCTCCCGTTCTTCCGGGCGAACGACTTGGTCCACCACGGCTGGCCGCCGATGCGCTGAACGAAGCGCATCGCCGTGAGGTCCTGCTCGAAGTAGACGTGCATCGACACGTCGGCGCGCATGCCCGACGGGCCCGTCTTCGTCGCGATGATGTACTCGAGCGGGTCCCAGAGGATGATGTCACCCTCGGTGCCGAGCGCCTTGCAGTCCTCGCACACGATGACCGGCCGCCCCATCAGGGTGCCGTTCGAGCGCTCGAGCAGCCCGCCGGGCGGCAGGTAGACGGGCTGGTTCGCGATGGTCATCACCGGCAACACCGCCTCGACGTCGGAGTGCACCAGCCACACCGCGCGGGCGCGCGACTTCACCGGGAGGCTCGACCACATCTTCGCGATGTTGTCGGCGACGACGGTGTTGGCGCCCTGGCCGGACTTCGCCGCCACCGTCACCTTCGCCGCGGCGTTCAGGATGCCGAGCAGCGTGCCCGGCGAACCAGCGCCGTTGATGATCTCCTGGTTGAGGAAGGCCACCGTCTTCTCGGGCACCTTCGTCGAGACGTACGCCGTCATCGCCGAGGCGTCTTCGATGAGCTCCTCGGTGAGCGGGACGAGCGCGCCCAGCTTGACGAGCTTCGTCTCGAGCGAGCCGAGCTTCGGCTTCGAGGCGGTGATGGTCGCGCCCTCGGCGAGGTACCCGACGGTCATGCCCGACGACGAATCCCACGGCGCGTTCTCGTCGATGGGGAACGAGAGCCGGTTGCTCGAGGTGCGCTGGTCGTCGCAGAGCGCCGCGAGCGAGCCCTCGCCCTCGATCGCCTTGCGGATGTTGGTGCGGTAGTCGGGAGGCACCGTGAAGCCGCCTTCCTCGTTCACGCCCTCCGAGCCGAACGTGGTCGCGGCGTTCATGATGCGGGGGTCGCGCTTGCCCGTCTTGAAGTTGCGCGCCGCGATGATGAACTCGCCCTCGTTCTGGAAGCCCCAGCTGTTCTTGCTGGCGCCGGGCTTGTCGCCGCCGGTGATGCGGGCCGCCGTGGTCTGGCGAATGGGCTTCGAGAGCTCGGCCGCCGCGTCCACCGAGCGACGCGCCGAGGCGAGCAGCTCCTCCTGCTTCTTCGCAGCCGTCTCCTTCTCGGCACGGACCTCCTGCGCTTCCGTCATCTGGTTCTGCAGGGACTCGAGCTCCGAGACCTGCTCGGGCGTCGCCGGGCTGCTCCCGATGGCCCCGATGAGCGCATCGAGGTTGGAGGCGAGCTCTTCGATGTGGGTGACGACGGCGGCGAGCGCCAACACCTGCAACTGGTTCTTGGTCTTCATGGTGCTTTCCTGGTTGGTGCTGCGTTGGTCTTCAGCGACTGCGTGGCTCTGAACAAGGCGAGGCGAGCGCGGGCGACCGCGACCGCAGAGCGTCCGGCGCGGTTCGACTCCTCGGAATCGGCGGGCGCGTTGTCGTCGGCGAAGGTGGCGACGGAGTCGGTGAGCCCGAAGGCGAGCGCTTCCTGCGCCGTCATCAGTTCGTCTTTGTCCATCTGCGCGAGCACGTCGGCCGCCTTCTTGCCGGTCTTCGCGACGTAGATTTCGGCGATGGCGGCCGAGTACTTGTCGAGCTCGCCGGCGGTCTTCTCGGTGAAGGCGCGCAACGTCGCGGCGGTGAAGGCGTCGTAGATGACCGTCGACGCGTTGTGGATGAGCCACTTCCCGTGCTTCGCGGTGACGACGCGATCGGCCGCGAGCGCGATGTACGAAGCGGCCGAGACAGCCAGGCCGTCGATGTACGCGACCTTCTCCCCCTTCCACCGCTCGAGCTGGCTGAAGATGGCGTCGGCCTCGAAGACCGAGCCGCCCGGCGAGTTGATGAAGATGTTGAGCCGCTTCGCGTCGCCGAACGACTCGAGCTTCTGCTTGATGCTCTCGGCGGTGATGCCCTCCTCGAACCACGAGGAGCCGATGATGCCGTAGAGGTGCAGCTCGGCGACCCCGGCGTTGCGCACCTGCGAAGCGGCCGGTCGCTGGTGAGCGAAGTTCGCCCGCCACTCCTTCATCAGCCTCGGCCCGAAGTTGGTGACGTTCATGCTGCAGCTCCGAGACGAGGTGGGGTGGGCCTGCTGACGAACTCGATGGGCGACCCGCCCGCGTACGCATCGAGGCACTTCTCGGCGAGTTCGCGGGTGAAGGGCTGGCCGAGCACCGTGCGGGAGAGCTCGTCGAAGAACGACAGCTCCTCGAGCAGCACATCGATGGCGTCGGCTCGGGCCAGCTGGCGCTTCGAGCACCGAGCGCACGCAGCGATGGCGGCGAGGCTCAGCGCTCGAGCGGCCACCTGCTGCGGCGCCGGCGCGGGTGCCGCTGCGTCGGCCATCAGCCGCGGCAGGGTCGTCATGTTGAGCTGCACCGTGAGCACGTCGCCAGCGTCGCCAACGTCGTCGAGCCCCTCTTCGGCTCGCACCTCGTTGCGGGTCTTCACGCCGTTCTGCACCCAGTTGCTGGCGGCGATTGCGCGGGTCTGCGCGTCACCACGCACGAGGTGAGAGAGGTCGATTTCCGCGTACCACCACGGGCCCTTCGCCCCGGTGTTGAACACCTTCGCGTTCAGCTCCTGGCAGTAGCGCACCGCCCAGGGGAAGAGACAGCCGTTCACGAAGTCGAGACCCTGGTGCTCGATGTTCGAGAACGTCGCGTGCTCGAGGTGCTGAATCTTGTGGAGCGGCACGCCGAACCAGCGGGCGATTTCCTCGACGCTGAACTTCTTGTCGTCGACCAGGCTGGCCTTCTGCGGGTCGACCGTGGTCGGCGTGAACTTCGCCCCGCCCTCGAGCACGAGCAGCCGGTGCGCCTTACCCAGGCCGGCGTGGTTGTTCTCCCAGGACTCGCGGAGCGCAGCCTTTTGCTCCTCCTTCAGCATCGTCGGGAACTCCGCGATGCCGCCGAGCTGGGCCCCGCGGCCGTAGAACGCGGCGCTGAAGCGCTCGTGGGCAGCAGCCACCGCAAGGCCGCGGGAGGCCCTCGCCACCACGTTGTCACCCATCAGGCCGGTCACGCTCGGGCCGCGCAGGTGGAAGACGTCGCGCGAGGCGAGCGTCTTCACCATCCCGAGGTCATCGCGCACGTCGTAGACGAGCTCGCCGGCCTCGGTGCGACGAGGCGTCACGCGGTCGGTCAGCAGCGGGTACAGCGCCGCCACTCGGCCGCCGCGGTCGCGCGCAATCTCGGCGTACGAGTTGCCATCGGCGAGCGCCTGCAGAAAGAGCGACTCGCGGAAGGCGATGGCCGTCATCTCCTCGTTCGGCCGAACGTTGAGCAGCCAGGCGCGGCCGTCCTTCTCGATTTTCCGGCGGCGCTTCGTGCCTTCGATGGGCTCGTAGATGTTGGTCGGCGCGGCCGCGAGGTTCTTCGCAATCTGCTCCATGCACGCCCAGACGGCGCTGAGCATGAGCGCGTCGGTCCGGGTCAGCTGCAGGCCCGCGAAGCTGACGGCCATCGGGGGCGCGTTCAGCCTGGTGTCACCGCGCAGCCAGCTGTCTCGCCACGCAGCGACGAAACCCCGGAACGCTGCCGTCAGCGAGAAGGCCACGACTCGTTATCCCGCGGGCGATTCACACGCTGCGGTGGGCCGTGGTCACAGCACCGAGAACCCGCCCGGCGGCACCTCTTCTTCGGGTGCGACGATGGACCTCGAGCGCGCCATGATGGCCGCGACGATGCCGTCGATTTTGCCGGCGGCCTTCGCCTTGTTCGGCTTCAGGTTGCCCGCCTCGTCGGCCACGACGACGACGTTGTTCGCGCACCAGCGCAGCACCGGGTTCCCGTTGTGCCGCAGCCTCTTCTTCACCACCGAGACCTCGAAGTCCTTCGTCGGCTCCGAGAGTGACTTGTAGCCCTGCCCGCACTCGACGCAGACCGGCCGCTCGCCGTCGGCCTCGAGCACCGCGATGCTCTCCTTCACCAGGTCGTTCACCAGCTTCTGCGAGCCCCACGGGTCGAAGGCGATCTCGCTGATGCGGTACCGCTTCGCGAGCGCGGCGATCTCCGCCTTCACGAAGTCGTAGTCGATGGCGTCGCCCGGGGTGAGCGAGAGCCAGCCCTCCCGCGCCCACTGCGCGTAGTAGGTCCGGCCCTTCGCTTCTTCGTCGGCAGCGCGGTTCTCCGGCAGCCAGAAGCGGCACACGAGCTCGTGCCCGCGCGGCGTCTCGAACTCGAGCACGAGGGCGGTGAGGTCGAGCTTGCTCGAGAGGTCGAGGCCCGCCTTGCAGCGCAGCCCCTCAAGCGCCTGCTCGAACTCGGCGCGAGGCAGCGGCGCCGGGTCGCAGGCTGCCCACTGCTCGAGGGAGATCCACGCGGTGCTCTGCTGGCTCCAGATGTTGAGGTGCTTTCGCAGGTACTCGTTCAGCGCCGACGGGAGCGCGCGAGCTTCCTCGGCGCGCTCGCGCAGCCAGGCCGGCTTCACGCTGATGCCCCAGTTCGGGTTCGCCTTCTGCTGGGCGACCTCGCCAAAGTGGTCGTCACCCTGGTCGGGCGCGGCGATGAACGCGAAGAACGCGTCATCCTCGAAGATGCCGTCGAGCACCTTCTGCGCGTAGTCGTGCTTCTCCCAGCCGATGGACTCCGGGCGGAACACGCCGGCCGTGGTGATGGCGATCATCAGGGGCTCGCGCCTCGCGCCCATGCCCGACTGAATGACGTCCCACATGCCGCGCGTCTTGTGAGCGTGGAGCTCGTCGGCGAGGCCTGCGCTGGGGTTGAGCCCGTCCTGCGTCTCGGAGTCGGACCCGAGCGGTTTGAAGAAAGCGCCGGCACCATCGAAGGTGATGGAGTCGGCGAGTACCTTCACGTGCTTCTTGAGCAGCTCGCTCTTGTTGACGGTCTTCCCCGCCTCGAGCCAGAGCAACCGCGCCTGGTCTTCCTTCGTTGCGAACGAGTAGACCTCGGCGCCCGGCTCCTGGTCGCCCACCATCAGGTAGAGACCGAGGCCCGAGGCGAGCAAGCTTTTGCCGTTCTTCCTCGCGACCTCGATGTAGACGGTGCGGAACCGGCGCGTGCCATCGGCCCGCACCCACCCGAAGACGATGCGCAGGATGCGGCGCTGCCACTCTTCGAGGATGAGCGGCTTCCCCGCCCACTCGCCTTTGTGGTGCTTGCAGAACTTCTCGACGAACTGCACCACGCGCTCGCCGAGCTGGGGCACGAAGCGGTAGCCCCTCGGGTGACCGGCCTGCTGCAGCGAGACGGCGAGGTCGCGCTCGTGCCGTTCGAAGCAGAGCCGCTCGTACTTGCCGATCGCGCGCGGCAGCGCAGTCATTTTGAGCTGCTCACGAGCTCGAGCTTCGGCGCGCCGAGGAAGTCGCGGAGCGGATCGCTGTCGGGCTCCTTGCCGGCGGTGGGAGCGTTCATCTTCCCGCGGCTCGCCGGCGTGAGGCCGAACTCGCAGCCGTACCGCAGCGCCTGGGCGCGGGCTTCCTTCGCCACGGTGAGCAGCGGGTGAGCGTGCAGGGCACCCGTGGTGGGGTTCTTCACGGTCATCCCGTCCCGCTCGATCTCCTTCTCGGCGCGCTGCGCCCGGTCGACGGCGGTGCAGTAGAGGGCGAGCGCGGTGCGGTCGGCATCGACCAGGAGCTTCGCCTCATGGAGCAGCTGGGCGACGCGCTTCCACTCGAGCTTCGCGCCCCTCGTCAGGTACGACGGCGCGGCGGTATTCACCGTCCCGTCACCCGCCAGCGAGACAGGCTCCGCCACCTCGCGCGACTTCTTCAGGGTGCCCCGAGCTCGCTTCGTCGCCGTGCTGAGCCTGTTGTGCCCCCCTGAGCCTTTACCGCCCATCGCCGGGCCCACTTTCACCTGCGTTTTGCTGCCCGCACCCCCCTGAAGG
>LNFM01004202.1_pt1 | contig 36705 bp, 26 predicted proteins | sample 596031 | NCBI WGS metagenome assembly LNFM01 (sample SAMN04254537, study PRJNA301005) | activated carbon metagenome | isolation source: dual media filters at the Ann Arbor, Michigan drinking water treatment plant | place: USA: Ann Arbor | reverse complement strand
GGAGACGCGGGTTTCAGATAGATTTCGCGCGGCCGGCCGATCTGCGCGACGCGCCCCTCGCTCATGACGACAATGCGATCACCAAGCGCCATGGCCTCTGCCTGATCGTGCGTAACGTAGATTGTCGTGATGCGGAGCCCTCGAAGCAGCTCGTCGATCTCGAGCCGCAGCTCCTCCCGGAGTTTGGCGTCCAGCGCCGTGAGCGGTTCGTCGAGCAGCAAAGCACGAGGCTCGACGGCCAGAGCGCGCGCAAGCGCAACCCGCTGGCGCTGACCGCCGGAGAGCTGATCGATGCTGCGCTCGGCCAGCTTGGAGATGCGCATCAGATCCAGCATCTCACTGACCCGCACGTTGCTCTCTGGTTTGGACTTGCCGCGGATACGAAGGCCATATCCGATATTCCCGGCAACGCTCATGTTCGGGAAAAGGGCATACGACTGGAAGACCATGCCGATGTTTCGCTTCTCGATCGGCAGTGCCGTCACATCGGCGCCATCGAACAGCACTTGCCCGCCCTCATCCGGTTGCTCCAGCCCGGCGATCATGCGCAGTGTCGTCGTCTTGCCGCACCCCGAGGGGCCGAGGAGAACGATCGTCTCGCCCGGCTCGATGGTGAGATCCAGCGGTTCGAGCGCACGCGTGCCGTCGGGGAATGTCTTGCGACATTTCCTGAGCGCGATCGAGACAGGGTCGGCCCGCTGCACCATCATTCATCGTCCTTCTTGACTCTGGTGGGCGTCGTCGGACGCGCGGCGCTGCATCGCCAGAAGCAGCGGGACGATCATGATGAAGAAGACCAGCGTGTATGCACTGCCAATCTCGAATCGAAGCGAGGCATAGGCGTCGGCGAGGCCGACAGGTAGTGTCTTGTTCAAGGGCGTATGCAATAGCCATGTCATATTGAACTCGCCGATCGATAGCGTCAGCACCATCAGAGATCCGGCCACGATGCCGCTGCGACAGTTCGGCAGGACAATATCGAAGAAGCGTCGCCGGAAGCCCGCCCCCAGAGAGGCGGCACCTTCCTCGAGGGTTTTCAGATCGATGGCGAGCATCACGGCCAGAACCGATCGCACCATGAATGGTAGCGTGAACAGGACATGCCCGACGAGAATGAAGAGCCAGGAGGCTCTGAAGCCTCGCACCGCTCCGTACGTGGCAATCAGCGCCAGCGCGGTCGCGAGACCTGGGATGGCAACCGGCATCACCAGAAGCTCCTCGAACACCCGCGTGAGTCGCGACTGGCGCTTGGCGAGTACATAGGCAGCGGGCACGCCGAGCAGCAGCGTTGTGCAGAGACATGCGAGCGCGATGCCGATCGATAAGAACATGGTATCGCGATAACCGTTCCAGACTTCCAACACCCATCTGAGCGTGAGGCCGCTGGAGACGCCGACCTGATAGTTGACCGTCAAACCGGCAACGATCGATAGCAGGACGGGTACGATGAGGAACGCGCAAACGACGAGGGAGAACGCGAGCTGGGCGTAGAAGAGGCCACCGCGGCGGTTCATTGCGCTCTCCTTAGCCAGCGGCCGCGACGCTGGCGCCGGCGGCCGTTCGCGCGAGCGCAAGCACCAGCCAGGTCACCGCACCCAGCACGAAGGAGAGTGCCGCGGCCATCGCAATGTTCGCCTGCAGCGTGAACTCGGTGTAGATGACCATGGGCAGCACATTGATGCGCGTGGCGAGCGTGAAGGCCGTACCAAAGGCGCCCATGGCCGTGGCAAAGCATATGGCGCCCGTGGAGATCAGTGCCGACTTCAGGCCAGGCACAATGACATCGCGCACGACCTGCCAGGGCGTCGCACCAAGCGAACGCGCAGCTTCCTCCAGGCGCGGATCGAGCTTCTCCGCCGTGGCCATCACAGTCAGGATGGTGCGGGGAATGGAGAAGTACACATAGCCCATGAGCAGGCCCGCCATGGAGTAGGCGAACACGACCCGCTCATCGAAAATTGTGTACGTCAGGCTGCCGATCAATCCCTGGCGACCGGCCAATACGATGACCATGAACCCAATGACAACGCCGGGAAATGCGAGCGGCAGCGTGAGCATGGCGACGAGCGCCGGGCGCCCGGGAAATTCGTTCCGCTGCAGGAACACGCCGGCGATCCCGCTGACGATCAACGTGATCAGCGTCGTCGCGACTGAAAGTGCCAGCGTCGACAGGAGCGAGGCAAAGTAGCCGGGATCCGTAACGATCGCAGCATAGGCGGCAATGCCGCGCGGACCACTGGCGCCGACCAGCAGCAGCTGTGCCATCGGCAACAGAAAGAACGCGGAAAAGAAAATGCCCACCGGCAGGAGGAGGGCGAGGAGCGTCAGTCGATCTCGTGACATCTGGATCTGCGGCGAGGCAGTAGGACTGCCTCGCCTGTGCTTTTGGCTCAGTTCACTTCGTTCTTGTAGCGCTCGACAATGGCCTTCTGCGCCGCAGCCAGCTTCTTGAGATCCACCGGCTTGGCACGCGCGTATTCAGCTTCGGGCAGGAACTTGGTCTTGGCCTCGGCCGAGAGCTTGTCGGCGAACACAGGCCGCAGATACGCATTGCCCCACATGACCTGGCTGGCATCGGAAAGAACATAGTCCAGGATCTTCCTTCCGTTGTCGGCGTTCGGTCCGCCCTTCACGAGGCCCATCACATACGGAAACACCACCGTGCCTTCCTTGGGAATGACGAAGCGGACGGGTGCCTTGTCCGTGTACTGCCCGCGATAAGCATTGAAGTCGTAGTCGAGCAGGATCGGGATCTCGCCCGAGATCACGCGCGCATAGGACGTCTGCTTCGGCACGATCGGCTGGTTCTTGGCAAGCTCCTTGAAGAACTTGATTGCCGGATCGAGATTTTCGTAGCTGCCGCCGAGCGCGAGATTGATGGCCATGACGCCGAGCTGGCCGACCGCCGCCGAGGTCGGATCGAGATATCCGACGAGCCCTTTGTACTCAGGCTTCAGCAGATCCGCCCAGCTTTGAGGCATCGGGACCTTGCCCAGTGCCTGGGTGTTGATGAAGAGTCCGAGCGTGCCGGAGTGGATGGTGAACCAATGGCCGTCCGGATCCTTGAGATCTGCCGGTATTTTCTCCCAGCCAGTCGGCTTGTAGGGCGTGAGGATGCCGGCATTCATTGCAGGATCAGCCGCGATGCCGCCGAGGTACGTCACATCCGCGACCGGGCTCGCCTTCTCGGCGATCAGCGCAGCGATTGCCTGTCCCGAGTTCTTGTTGTCGGGCGGCACATCTATGCCAAGCGTGGACTTGATGGCCTTGAGCTGAGAGCCCCAATCCGCCCACTCCGGCGGGCAGTTGTAGCAGATGGCGCGGCTCTGCGCGTCGGCGTGCTGCGGGCTCGTCGTCATGCCAACGACAAGTGCCGACAAGGCCAGGGCTGTAAGGGCGAAGCGTCTCATCATCGGCAGTCCCTCGTGGTTCTTACACAACGACGGGTGCCGCATCGCGCCAGCAATGTGCCAAGCTCTCCAATGCCCCGCCGGCGCCATCGCTACGGGCGGTTCACGTCAGTCATGTGACAGGGCTTGGGCCGGTGGCAGGCTAAACCATCGGCCTGCATTCGTCCTGCCTTTGAGGCGGCTCAGTCCTCGCGGAAAGTCCGCGCGAGCTGGTCCGTCAGCGGCTTGACGAAAAAGCTCAGAACCGTCCGCGACTGGCGCTTGATCATCAGCTCGACGGGCATCCCAGGGACGAGCCTGGCCGTACCAATACGCTCCAGCTCCGAGGCCGGCAGCCGAACTCGCACGGCATAGTAGCGAGGCAGCGCGGCACTGTCCTGGCGCACGTCCGGCGCGACGAAAGCCACCTCCCCGTCAAGCTCCGGAGTCGTGCGTTGGTCGAAGGCCGAGAGCCGCACGCGAACAGGCTGGCCGACGTTGACCTGATCGACGGTGGTCGGATCGAGCTGGCCTTCGAGAACGAGGACATCTTCCTGAGGCACGATCTCGAGTATGGTTTCGCCCGGCGCAACCACGCCGCCGATGGTGTTGATCGCGAGCTTGTGCACGACACCACTGCGCGGCGCGATGACGTTGAGGCGTTTCAGCCGTGCAGCGATAGCCGTCGCGCGCTCCGACGCTTCCGCGAGCCTCGCATCGACGTCGCGATGCTCGCGCATGACATCAGACAGGAACGACTGCCGGACCTCCGTGAGTTGCAAACGCGTCTCGCTGACCTGAACCTCGGTACGGGCGATGTCGGCGACATGCTGCCCCCGCTCGCCTTCGAGGCGTGCGTGCTCGCGCTCGAGTGTGAGCAGCCGGTTGGTCGTTATGAGTTGCTGATCCCTAAGCGTTCGCACGCCTTCAAGCTCTTGCGCGATCAGGTCGATCTGTCGTTGCTTGGAGGTCTCCTGCGCGCGCAAGCCGGTGATCGCCTGGGACAATTGCCCGATGCGCTGTTCGAGCTGGCGGGCTTTGAGAAGCCTGGTCTCCATCCGCGATCGAAGCAGGTGGACCTGAGCCTCGAAGACGGATTTGTAGGCCGCATCCGCATGGTCCGGAACGGTCATTTCGGGCAGCTCGTCCAGTTCCGCCTGGAGACGTGCCTTGAGCGCGCTCAGCTCGTTCTTCTGCGAAGTCACGATTTCGAGATTGGCGCGCAGCTCCGTATCGTCCAGACGAAGCAGGGTCGCGCCGCTCTCGACGATGTCGCCGTTCCTGACGAGGATGCGGGCAACGATACCCCCCTCGAGGTGCTGGACCTTCTTCGGATGATCCTCGACGACGACGATACCGGGCGCAACTACGGCGCCGGCAATTTCCGCGACCGCGGCCCAGCCGCCAACCCCGACCACCAGCCCGACGATCAGAAGCATTCCCAATGCCTGATAGCGCCGAAGGGAGCGATTGATAGACGTCACGTCCATCTGACGTTACCTCTCAACCCCGAACCACGGCGAGACCGGTGACGGCTTCGCTCGGGCGTTCCTTCTGGCGCAGCTTCTCGAGGACCTCCTCTTTGGGGCCGAACGCGACCTGACGGCCGTCGCGCACATAGAGAAGCATGTTGATGGCCTGGAGCGCGCTTGGCCTGTGCGCGACCACGACAACCGTGGCCCCCCGCTCGCGCGCTTTCTTAATCGCGCCGTGAAGAGCTGCTTCGCCATCGCTGTCGAGATTGGAGTTCGGCTCGTCGAGAACGATGAGCGCAGGATCCTTGTACAAGGCGCGCGCGAGACCGATCCTCTGGCGCTGCCCGCCGGAGAGCTGGATGCCATTGGTCCCGATCCGGGTCGTGTATCCGTCGGGCAATCGCAGGATCATCTCATGCACGTTCGCGGCTTTGGCTGCGGCGACCACATCATCGGTCTTGGGATCAGGATCGAAGCGCGCGATGTTCTCCTTGATCGTGCCGGTCAGCATCCCGACGTCCTGCGGGAGATAGCCGAGGCTCCGCCCGAGCTGATCCGGCGCCCAGTTCTCTAGGGCCGCGCCATCGAGGCGCAGGGCGCCTTTGACGACGGGCCAGACGCCGACAAGCGCGCGAGCCAGAGAGGACTTGCCTGCGCCTGTCGGGCCGACAACGCCCAGTCCGTCACCAGGACGCAGCGAGAAGGATACGCCCTGCAGAAGCGGCACGTTGCTGCCCGGCGCCGAGATTGCCGCGCCTTCGGCAGAGAGCCGGCCTGCTGCCTGCGGCAGCACCATCGGCACTTCCTTGTCTTCCAAGGGCAGCAGCGCCTCCTTGAGACGCACTGTTGCCTTGCGGTAACCCAGATAGGACCGCCAGTTGGCAATAGCCTGCTCCACGGGAGCGAGCGCGCGCGACAGCACGATCGACGCTGCAATCATGCTGCCGGCTGTTATTTCGCCGTGGATGGCAAGCCAGGCGCCAAGCGCCAGAACGGCGGATTGAAGCACCAGGCGCAGCACTTTCGAGAGCGTCGAGAAGATGCTCGCCCGATCGGCCGTGCGGGTCTGATGCTGCTGGGCCGCGTCGTAATGCTCGCTCCATTGTTGGGCATAGGTGGAGCCCATACCCATCGCGCGGATCACTTCGGAGGCCGCACTCGCCTCCTCCGCGAGGATGTGCGCCTGCACGGCTGCGCGCGCGGCGCTGTTCGATCCGGACCGGGTTGCGAGCTCGTTGAGGACTGTCAGGCCGAAGAGAATGACGGCGCCGCCGGCTGCCAGCATGCCGAGGAATGGATGCAGAAGCCAGATCACCGCGACATAGAAGGGCACCCAGGGCAGATCGAAGAGCGTGAACGGCGCATTGCCGCCCACGAACTGCCGCACGGTTTCGAGATCCCTGATCGGTTGCGTTCCGACGTTCGGCGTCTTGCGTAGCGCGTGATCGAGGACACGCTCGAACGTCGTATCCCTGAGCATGGCATCGAGCTTGGCGCCGACGCGCACCATGATACGGCTGCGGATGAACTCGAGCAGACCGGAGAATGCGTACAGCGCCGCGGCAATGCCGGCCAGGGCGACCAATGTCGGAACACTGCGGCTCGTCAGGACGCGGTCATAGACCTGCATCATGAAGAGCGGGCCTGTGAGCATCAGGACATTGATGACGGTACTGAAGAGTGCCGCAAACAGAAATGCAATGCGGCAGCTTCGAAATGCGAGCGTGAGCGGCTGGCGGGACCGATGTCCCCGGAAGAGCATGTCGACGTACTCCTGAGATCAGCCGCCGATCAGACTAGGCAGTGGCATGCGTAAACACCAACATGCCCCGATCGCCCTTGAGCTGCTGGCGAACCGTGCGCCCCTTCCACGTCCCGCCCAGCAGACGGCCCATCATCTCCTTGATGATCGGAGCTTCGCCGACAGCTTCGGTGATCCAGATTATGTCGCCACCGGTCCATTCCACAGGAGAAAGCTTCAACGGTGCCGTCGGATCGGCACTCAGGCGCGCATCGACCTCGGCGGATACGCGAGCCCAAAGCAGCCCGCCGACGGGCACCACGAGGCCGTCGGCATCGCCGCGTTTGCCCGCGATCGAATATTGGCCCGCGATGATGGGCGGCATGATCCGTGGCTTGAGATCGCCGAGCGTGGCATTCTGGTAGGCCTGCGAACGCATGAGCAGAACCACGATCTGTCCCACTGTGGATAGGATTCGTGGTGAGCCCGGCTGCATGCCCGCAGCATTTTCGTCGTGCGCGGCAGCAGCTTCTGGCACTTTCGGAGAGGATGGCCGCGACCGGACGCCCCCCGCTGCTTCGCTATCGCTCGAACCGGCTTCGGAAAACTCTGTACGAGATTTCATGCTGCCTCATGCTGCCTGAGTGGCTCATCGGCAATGCACGCCGCATGTACTGCGGTTTTATGACGGTCAGATTTCAAACGTCCATTCAGTAAAGTGTCAAAAACTCGATAACGACCTTTCATATGCGGCTGATACGCGTCTCGCCTCCGATCGCACATGATCGGCAAGCGGGGGGTATCGTTCGCGTGTGTAACACCGGTCCACGTCGACGCGCACAGCCTGCGGGGCGCGCGGAGGCTCAGCCAAATAACCGATACGCATCACTTCCACTTCCCTGTATCCGCACGGAGCGCGCAACGCTCGAGCGCTTCCCGTGCCCAGCCACTGCTCTTCAACTGCCGCGCCGCCCTGGCGCAGCGACCATCGTGTCTATGGTTTGAACGATTGAGGTGACGAGAATGCCCACGATTTATAGCGGCGACGCAAATCCGACGAATGCGCTCTCGATGAGGGCTGTGGCGACCATAGAGCTCGCCGGCGCCGAGATCTCGGCTTACGATCCCGTCTCGAAGAGGCTCTTCGTGACGTCGAATGTCGGACTGCAGGTGATCGACCTCAGCACGCCATCCGCCCCGGTCCTGCTGACGACGATCCTCTTCACCGCTCTCGGCTTCAATTCGAATGATGTGACGAGCGTCGCTATCCGCGACGGCGTTGTCGCCGTTGCCCTCGTCGATCAAGTGAAGACCAACCTGGGCAATGTCGTGCTTCTCGACGCCGAAGGCGCGCTCCTCGGTTCGGTGAGGGTCGGTGCGCTTCCCGACATGCTCACGTTCACGCCGGACGGGTCGAAGATCCTCGTCGCCAACGAGGGCGAGCCTCTCACCGACGAGAACGGCCTGGTCGACCCTGTCGGCCGCATCAGCATCATCGACATCTCGGCCGGTCCAGCGGCGGCTACTGTCGTGCACGCGGGCTTTTCCGCCTTCGACGGCCAGCAGGAGGAGCTCGCCGCACAGGGCATCCGCTTTGATGCCGGCAAGACCGTGTCGCAGGCGATCGAGCCCGAATACATCGCGATATCGCCGGACGGCACGCGCGCGATCATCACGCTGCAGGAGAACAACGCGTTCGCGATCCTCGATCTCACGACCAACGTGATCACCGAGATCCGCCCGCTCGGCACAAAGGATTTCTCCAATCCTCTCAACGCCATCGACGCCAGTGACCGCGACGGCGGGATCAACATTCTGCCCGTGCCGGTCAAGGGCATGTACATGCCGGATGCGATCGCGTCCTTCACGGCAAATGGGCAGACGTACTACGTCACTGCCAACGAAGGTGACGCATATGATCCTTTCGGACAGCCGGCACGCGGCGACGCGGTCCGGCTAAAGGATGTCGTTCTCGATCCGACGGCATTTCCGAATGCGGCCGAGCTGCAGGCTGACGAGAACCTCGGTCGCCTCAACATATCAAGCATGATGGGCGACACCGACGGGGACGGCGACTACGACGAGATTTTCGCATTTGGCGGCCGTTCCTTCTCGATCTGGGATGCGAGTGGCGAACTGGTGTTTGACAGCGGCAATGTCATCGAGCGGGCGACGGCGCTGCTGACCCCCGATCTGTTTAACGCCAATGACGGTGTCGCAAGCGCTTTTGATGCGCGCAGCGACGACAAGGGCGCCGAGCCCGAGGGCCTGACGGTCGGCGAGGTGAACGGCAAGACATACGTATTTGTAGGCCTCGAGAGGGCCGGCGGCGGCGTCATGGCCTTCGATGTGACTGACCCCGCCAATGTGCAGTTTGCGCAATATGCCCTGAACCCCGGCGACGTCAGTCCAGAGGGCCTCACGTTCATCGACAATGCCGTGAGCCCGTCGGGCAAAGATCTGATCGCCGTGACGAACGAGGTGTCGAACACGCTGACGATTTACGAGGTCGAGTCGAGCGTCACGGAGCCTTTCAAGCTCCAGCTGCTCCACTTCGCGGACGCGGAAGCTGGTTTGCTGGCCGCCGATACCGCCCCGATCCTCGGCGCCCTCATCGATCGCTTCGATGATGAGTACGCCAACACCCTGGTGCTCTCGGGCGGTGACAACTTCATTCCTGGCCCGTTCCTGGCCGCCGGCACCGATCCCTCCCTCAATGCCGTCTCTTCGATCGGGTCCACCGCATTCGGCCGCCCCGATATCGCGATCATCAACCAGATGGGCGTCGATGTCTCCGCGATCGGAAATCACGAGTGGGATCTCGGCTCGGCGGTCTATGCCGACGCCATCCGCCCAGCTGGTGCCTGGGTTGGTGCTCAGTTCGCCATGGTCACAGCCAATCTCGACTTCTCGGCGGATAGTGCCATGGCACCGCGCGTGACCACGGCCGGCCAGGAAGCCTCCAGCATAAAGGGTCTCATCGCTCCGTGGGTCACCGTGACGGAAGGCGGCGAAAAGATCGGCATCCTCGGCGCGACCACGCAGATTCTCGAGCGCATTTCATCGCCGACCGGTACTGAGGTGAATGGCTTCCCGAAGGCCGGCGAGGCGGGCGATGGGGCCGAGGTTGACGATATGGTGCTGCTGGCCAGTCAGCTCCAGCCCATCATCGATGAGATGATCGCGTCGGGCCTCAACAAGATCATCCTGACGGCTCACCTCCAGTCCATCGCGAACGAAAAGCTCCTTGCGACCCTGCTGACCGGCGTCGACATCATACTGGCCGCCGGCTCGAACACGCGTCTCGGCGATGCCAACGACGTCGCGGCCGAGTTCCCGGGCCACGCCGCCACATTTGCCGATGGCTACCCGCTGATCGCCGCAGACGCCGACGGGAATCCGACCCTGATCGTCAACACGGACAACGAGTACACGTATCTCGGACGCCTCGTCGTCGAGTTCGACGACAACGGTGTCATCGATATCTCCGCGCTCGACGATACCATCAATGGTGCATACGCCTCGACGCAGGAGGTGCTTGCTCAGGTCTATGGCCAGGATATTCCCGAGGCCTTCGCCCCCGGCTCGATCGGCGCCAATGTTGCCGAGATCACCGAGGCTGTCGACGCCGTGATCGCCGATAAGGACGGCGCGGTGTTCGGCTACAGCGATGTCTATCTCGAAGGCGAGCGGGCATTTGTGCGCGGCCAGGAGACCAACCTCGGCAATCTCACTGCCGACGCCCAGCTCTCGGCGTTGGCCGAAGCACTGGGCGAGGATGCTTCCACGACGTTCATGGCGTCTCTCAAGAATGGCGGCGGCATTCGCGCCCAGATCGGGTCGGTCGTCGACACCGCGAACGGCCCTGTGAAGTCGCCGACGCTTGCCAATCCTGATGTCGGTAAGGCCGCAGGTGCCATCTCGCAGCTCGATATCGAGAACTCGCTGCGCTTCAACAATGGCTTGATGGCGGTCGACGTCTCCTCGGCGGACCTTCTCGCAATTCTGGAGTACGGCGTCGGCGGCACCCCGCCGACGGGCCAGGGCCGCTTCCCACAGATCGGTGGCGTCAGCTTCTCTTGGGATCCGACGATGCCGGTCGGACAGCGCGTCTCCGACGTTGCCTTGATCGACGATGAGGGCAAGATCGTTGCGAAAATTGCCGACGATGGCCAGATTCTCGATGGCGCGCCGGGCACGATCACCGTTATTACGCTGAACTTCCTGGCGAATGGCGGCGACGGCTATCCTTTCAAGACGCTCGGCGAGAACTTCCGCTTCCTGCTCGACGATGGGACGCTCTCGGCGCCAGTCGATCCGTCCCTCAACTTCACGGATGCGAGCGTCGTTCCGGCGAACATGCTGAAGGAGCAGCAGAACCTTCAGGAATACCTGCTTGCGAACCACGCCACGCCGGAGACGGCGTTCGCAGTCGCGGATACGGGCGAGAGCGGCGACACGCGCATCCAGAATGTCCTGGTGCGCGAGGATACCGTGCTCGTCGATGATACGGCGGGCGAACTCATCGAGGGCACCCGCCGCAGCGACTTCCTCGATGGGACGGACGGCGACGATACGATCCTCGCCCTTGGTGGTCGGGATACCGCTCATGGCGGCGACGGTGATGATCTGATCGATGGCGGCAGCGACGACGATCGTCTCTTCGGCGGCCTTGGCGACGATATCCTGTTCGGCGGCTCGGGCAATGATCGTGTGTACGGCGAGGAGGGCGACGACACCATCGATGGCGGCAGCGGCAACGATCGCCTCTACGGCGGCGATGGAGACGACGCGATCGATGGCGGCGATGGCCGCGACGCACTCTACGGCGAGGCCGGTAACGACAAGCTCGCTGGCGGCAGCGGAGACGATATTATCTACGGCGGCCTCGGCGACGACACCATCGAGGGCGGCAGCGGCTCCGACAGGCTGCACGGCGAAGATGGCGAGGATCAGATCTTCGGCGACAGCGGTAGTGACTTGATCGAGGCTGGCGCCGGCGACGACATCATCGACGCGGGTAGCGGCAACGATCGTGTCTACGGCGGAGATGGCGGCGACGTCATCGAGGGCGGCTCGGGCCACGATCAGCTTTATGGCGGCGAAGGTGATGATCTCATCTTCGGCGGCGAGGGTCACGACAACATCTATGGCGGCCGCGGGGACGATGTCCTGGCGGGCGACGCCGGACGCGACGTCTTCTACTTCGAGAACCACTTCGGGAATGACGTGATCGAAGACTTCGAAATCGGGACGGACCGCATTAATATGCGGAGCGTGTCGAACCTCCGCTCGTTCGCCGATCTTGCCATCACGCAGGATGGCCAGGACGTCGTGATCGCGTTTGGAGGCAACACCATTACGCTCCTCGACGTATCGGCAAGCGATCTCGATCGTCACGACGTGATCGTATAAGCCAACCAGGGCCGCGACTTTCCGAGAGAAGGTCGCGGCCTCCCAGTCATTCATCAACGCGGGCAACGTCGACCGCCCCACGGCGTCGACGCAGCGCGTGTCAGCGAAAAGTAGCCATCACCCCCTGAGGGCACCAAGACAGAAGCGCGAGGGTTCCATCGCGCGCTAGGCGGGCGCGGGCATATATCAGCCAGCATTCCCAGCAACGTGCCGAATTTCGTCGCGGTTCCGGCGAATGCGACGGCCGGACGCGCCGCGTATCGCTGAGAAACAGACGTTCTCGAACTGGCACACCGTTTGCACATCTTCGTTTGATTTCGGGTCATGCCTCACACGCCGAGCGACAGCGCTTGGGCGTGCACGGTGATGCTGTCACCGCCGAAATCCAAATGCGCATGATCCCTTGGGCGCGCGTCGAACGGAGAAAAGCGACACGATGGTCGACCACAAGAGCATTCTCGAAGAGCGGATTCTCGGCGGAATGAACCGCCGTGAGCTAATGTACGGATTGGGTGCGGGCGCTGCGGTCATGGCAACAGGCGTCGGCTCGCATCCGGCGCGCGCGAACGGCGGCCATATCCGGCTCGCGTGGATCGATCACGTCGACACGCTCGATCCGCATTTCACTGGCTTTCTCGGCGCGGTGAAGATCCACAACAACATCTACAATGGCCTGCTCAAGGTCGAGTACGACGGCAAGCGCGTGTCGTTTGTGCCGGACCTTGCCGAGACGTGGGAAGTAAAGGACGAGAAAGTCCACGTCTTCAAGCTCAAGCCCGGCGTGAAGTTCCACGACGGCACTCCTTGCGATGCCGAAGCCGTGAAATGGAGCGTCGAGCGCGTATGGAAGGGTACACCGAAGTCCCCGCACGCCTGGAAGTACAAGGAGCTGAACAACGTCGAGGTGCTCGATCCTCTCACCGTGCGGCTGACATTCAACAAGCCGTATGCCTTCCTGCCCGTCGCGCTCACCGGCAGCACCGGCCGCGCAGGCACGATTGTCTCGAAGGCCGCCGTCGAGAAGTACGGCTCCAATTTCGGACGCAATCCCGTCGGCACCGGCCCGTTCAAGTTCGTGAGCTGGCGCGAGAACGACACGATCGTCGTCGAGAAGAATCCGGACTATTTCGAGAAGGGTCTCCCTAAGCTCGACCGCGCGACGTTCGTGCTGATGAAGGAGCCCTCTGCCGCCATCGCCGCGATGCTCTCCGGCCAGATCGACGGCATGAGCGAAATTCCCGTGCAGTTCGTCAGCCAGATCCAGGCCCAGAAGAACTTGCAGCTCTACGGCGAGATCGAAGGCAACTACGTTTACGTCGCCATGAACTGCAAGCGCGCGCCGTTCGACGATATGGATCTGCGAAAGGCCGTTGCGTTTGCCCTCAACCGCGAGGTCTTGATCAAGCAGGCGTTCTTCGGTCACGCGATCCCGGCCTACACGCCGATCTCGCCGCCGATGACCGACTTCTACGATCCCAATGTCGCCAAATCCGGGCGCGGGCAATTCTTCGATCTCGCCAAGGCGAAGGAGTTCCGTGCCCAGTCGAAGGTCAAGGGCACCCTCGAGCCCGTGTTTCTCGCGTCGGAGCAGGGCATTTACGGCACGCGCCTGATGCAGAGCGTACTGCCGATGCTGGCCGCCATCGACATCAAGCCGAAGATCGAGGTGGTCGAGCGCGCCGCGTGGATCCAGAAGCGCAATTCCGGCGATTGGGATATGTTCGACTTCAACTGGTGGGCCGACCTCGATCCGGACGAGACGATAACGCCCGAGTTCCGCACGGGCGAACCCTGGAACTATCCCGGCTGGTCGAACAAGCGCTTTGATGAGCTTGTCACTGCCGCGCAGGACACCCTCGATGTGGAGAAGCGCAAGACGTTCTACACCGAGGCCTGCGACATCCTCATGGGCGAGGCACCGATCGCGATCATCTCGCACATGCCCGTCTTCAAGGTCTTCTCGCAGAAGGTGAAGGGCTTCAAGTACATCCCGGTCGACAGCCTCAACCTGCACACGGTGAGCTTCGGCTGATGCTGCTGTTCGCCGCCGGCAAGATCCTTCAGACGATGATGGTCTTGCTGATCGTCTCGGCCGTCTGCTTCACGCTGCTGAAGCTGGCGCCGGGCGATCCGATCCAGATCATGCTCGGCAACGAGTACTCGCCGGAGACGTACGCTGCTCTAAAGCAGCAGCTCGGGTTGGATCGGCCGCTGGTAGAACAGTACTTCCGCTGGCTCGGCAACTTCGTGACCGGCGATTGGGGCGTGTCCTACGTGGGCAAGGCCCCAATCTTTCAGTTTGCCTTCGTCGAGGCATTGCCAGTGACGCTGACGCTCGCCGCGTCGGCGCTCGGGCTCGCGATCCTCATCGGCGTACCGCTCGGCGTGCTGTCGGCGACACGGCGCGGTACGGCCTGGGATGCCGCGACGTCCGTCTTCACGCTGACAGGCACCTCGTTCCCGAGCTTCTACCTCGGCATCCTCCTGATCTGGCTGTTCGGGGTGAAGCTCGGCTACTTCCCGACCATGGGCTTCGTCGCGCCATGGCAGGATTTCTGGGGCGGCGTCGCGCACATGACGCTGCCCGCCGTCACGCTCGCCACCTACTTCCTGGCGATGATCGTGCGCATGACGCGGGCGAACCTCGTCGAAACGCTCGAGCAGCCCTACATCGCCGCCGCCCGTGCCCGTGGCGAGCCGAACTGGCGCGTCGTCTGGGTGCACGGGCTGCGCAATATCCTGATGCCGCTTGTCACCATACTCGGCCTGCAGCTCGGTGCGCTCCTGCAGGGCGCCGTCCTGACCGAGACGGTGTTCTCGCTGCCGGGCGTCGGCCAGATGATCACCAATGCCGTCCTCAACCGCGAGTACGGTATTGTCCAGGCCGGCGTCATGATCACGGCCTGCCTGTTCATCACAACGAACCTGATCGTCGATCTCGCCTATCCCTATCTCGATCCACGCCTGAGGCCCCGCTGATGGTCGATCTCGCGAGCGAGATGCCGCTCTCCAAGCGCGAGGCGCAAACCAGTGCTCTGCGCGCCTACGTCCGCTCGAACGCCTGGTTCCTGTTCGCTGCCGTCGTCGTGGCGATGTTCGTGCTGTCGGCGACATTCGCGCCACTCGTCGCGCCGCACCCGCCGCTCGACCAGGATATGACGAGCTTCATGTCACCGCCGTTCTCCGAGAACCATTTGCTCGGCACGGACAGCTTCGGCCGTGATCTGCTCTCGCGGACGATCTATGGTGCGCGGTATGCACTGGCCATCGGCTTCGGTGCCGTCATCATCGGCGCCAGCGGCGGCCTCGTCGTCGGCATGGCCGCGGGGCTCTCCGGCGGCATGGTCGAGTGGGCGCTGATGCGCTTCATCGATGCGCTGCTGGCGCTGCCCTCGCTGATCATGGCGATCGCATTCATCTCGATCCTCGGCACGGGCGTCGACAAGGTGATCCTCGCCGTCGGCGTCGCCCTGATCGGACCGTTCTCGCGTACCGTCCGCGCCGACGTGCTGCAGATCAAGGCACAGGCCTTCGTCGAGGCTGCCGGCCTCATGGGCGTCAAACGTCTCGCGATCGTGTGGCGGCACATCCTGCCAAACGTGATCTTCCCGCTCGCCGTGCAGGCGACGATCCGCGTCAGCTACGCGGTGCTCGTGTCCTCAGGCCTCTCCTTCCTTGGCATCGGCGTTGCGCCGCCGACGCCAGACTGGGGCCTGATGATCGCCGAAGGCCGCAGCTTCGTCAGCTTCGCACCGTGGATCGCCGGCGTACCGGGAACAGCGCTCGCAATCCTGCTCATCGCGCTCAGCGTCGTCGGCGACGGCGTGCGCGAGCGCTTCGATCCCAAGCTGAGGAAGCAGGGATGAAGCCCATGGACCTTGGCGCTGCGCGCGCCGCGGCCACGCTGCCGGCCGCGCTCGGGCAGCGCATCGAGCCAACCCGCGAGGCGGATCCGTTGCTCGCGGTCGAGGGGCTTTCACTGACGCGAGGCGAGAGCCTGATCCTCGACGACGTCAGCTTCACACTGCGTCGTGGTGCAACGCTTGGGTTGGTCGGTGAATCCGGCGCCGGCAAGTCCACGATCGCACTCACGCTGATCGGCCTGCTGCGTGCCCCCGAGGTCGGCCTCGCCGGAACGATCGATCTCGACGGCGCGGGCAACGTGACCCAAGCCAACGAGGCCGCCTGGCTCAAGCTCCGCGGACGCCGCGTGACCATGATCTTCCAGGATGCCTCGGCAGCCCTCAATCCGTGCTTCACCATCGGCCGGCAGATCACGACGCCACTGCGGCGCGTCCTGGGTCTCAGCCGCTCGGCGGCACGCGCCCGCGCAATCGAGCTTCTCGAAAGTGTCGGCCTCAATGATGCGCCATCGCGGCTCAGCGCCTATCCGCATCAGCTCTCCGGTGGCATGCAGCAGCGCGTGATGATCGCCATTGCGCTCTCGTCGAATCCCGATCTGCTGCTCGCCGACGAGCCGACGAGCGCGCTCGACGTCACCATCCAGGCGCAGATCATCCGGCTGATCCTCGATGAGAGCCGGCGCCGCAGCGCGAGTTGTATCTTCGTCCTGCACGATCTCGCGCTCGCCAGCCAATGCTGCGACGATATTGTCGTGCTCTACGGCGGGCAGGTCATGGAAACGGGACCGAGCCGTGTCGTGCTCGAAGCGCCCATGCATCCGTACACTCAGGCACTCAAGGGCTGCGTGCTCGAGTTCGACACGGAAGAGCTCGAACCCCTGCCGAGCGGCGCTCCGTCGTTTGCTTCGATGACGCCCGCGTGTCGCTTTGCCCCGCGCTGCCCCCGTGCGCTCGACAAGTGTTCCGCGACCAAGCCGCCCCTTGTCGAGACGCGCGGCCGCAAAGTCGCCTGCTGGAATCCTGTGACATGATCAAGGCGCCCATTTTCCGGCTTCTCGACGTGCAGAAGGCCTACGACGTCGACGGCAAGGGCGCCTCACTGTTCAGCCGCGCCAAGCGGAAGCTGCGGGCGCTCGACGGTGTGCGCCTCTCTCTCGAACCGGGGGAGAGCCTCGCGATCGTCGGCGAGAGCGGCTCCGGAAAGACCACGCTGCTGCGCGTGCTGCTCGGTCTCACGCATCCGACGGATGGCCGTGCCCTCTTCCGCGAGAAGGACATTGCCGGCCTCGCCGGTGCCGACCGCGATCGCTTCTGTCGCGAAGTGGCGATGATCTATCAGGATGCGCGCGGCTCGCTCAATCCGCGCATGTCCGTGCTCGACCTCGTCGCCGAGCCGCTCGATCATCACAAACTCTGCACCAGGGCAGATCGCCGCGACCGCGTGGCCGCCCTGCTCTCCCGTGTGGGGCTCGCTCCCGAGATGATGTCGCGCTATGTGACCGCGCTATCGGGCGGCCAGCTCCGCCGCGTTGCCATCGCGCGGGCACTGGCTTCCGCCCCATCCGTGCTCGTCGCGGACGAAGCCGTTTCCGGTCTTGATGTCTCGACCCAGGCGCAGATCCTCAAGCTTCTGCGCGATCTCAAGCGCGAGATGGGCCTGAGCCTCCTGTTCATCACGCATGATCTCGGGGTGGCCGCCTATCTGTGCGATCGGATCGCGGTCATGTATCTCGGTCGGGTCGTCGAGGCGGGCCTGACGCGCGACGTGCTGAAAGCGCCGGCCCATCCCTACACGCGCGCGCTTCTCAATGCCTCTCCGCGTTTCTTTGCCCCCCTATCCGATCCTCTGCCGGGCGAAGTGCCGAGCCCGATCGATCTTCCCCCGGGCTGCCGCTTTGCCGGCCGTTGTGTGCAGGCGCAGGATGATTGCAAGCTAAGCGAGCCGCCACTGACGCCTGAAAGCCCAACGCGAGCATTTGCTTGCCTGCATCCCCTGCCGTTCTCGGAGCCCGCCGCGCATTGACCGCGGAATTGAGGCCTTGGCTCGAATAGCTCCCACCAGCTCATAGATTTGGGCGGGGCTGCGTTCAATTTCTGCGCCCCGCGCCCTCCCGATATCCATTCCCGATCATGGCCTCGGATGCTAGACAGCAGGGGGCCTCGGCTCAAGAAAAGCAAATGCGGCCATGGGCACGCGCCGGCTTCGGCCAGCACCGTGCCGGCGGTTGTCGTCTGGGGTGGAAATGCGCGACGTCGGTTGCTCTGATGCCGGTAGGCATCGAGCGCGACGCGCCGCGGATAGGGAGGGATAGGGTGGCGTCGGTCGAGCTGCGAAATCTGACGAAGCGCTATGGATCGCTTGCCGTCGTCGACGATGTATCTCTAACAATCGAGCACGGCAGTCTGGTCTGCCTGCTTGGCCCATCGGGCTGTGGCAAGACAACCACGCTACGGCTCATTGCCGGCTTCGTCGAGCCGACCATCGGCGAGATCCGCGTCGGCGACCATCAGGTGTCGAGCCCGCAGCGGTCGCTCCCACCAGAGCGTCGCAATATGTCGATGATTTTCCAGAGCTACGCTCTTTGGCCGCATATGACGGTCGCGGAGAACATCACCTACGGCCTCAAGCTGCGCAAGATCGATGCGGCCACGACCAAGCAAAAGCTGGATGCGATCCTCGCCACCACGCGACTGGCGCCGCTCGCCAGCCGCTATCCCGGCGAGCTCTCCGGCGGCCAGCAGCAGCGCGTGGCGCTGGCGCGGGCGCTGATCGTCGAGCCGGAGACTCTGCTCCTCGACGAGCCGCTCTCGAACCTGGACGCCAACCTCCGCGAGGAAATGCGCTTCGAGATCCGCCGCCTGCACGACGAGTACCGCTACACCACGGTCTACGTCACGCATGATCAATCCGAAGCCATGACGACCGCCGACGTGATCTGCGTCATGAATGGCGGCAAGATCGAGCAGGCCGGCTCGCCGGAGGACATATATGATCGGCCCGACTCCGAGTTCGTCGCGCGCTTCATTGGCATGAGCAATGTCGTCCGTGGCAAGCGCCTGGAGGGGGGACGCGTGGACTTCTCGGGCGCGCCGCTTCGGGTCAGCAATGCCAGCGCAGGTTCGAACGGCGAGGCCGCAATCTCGATCCGCCAACACGCCATTCGGCTGACGGCGAATGAGCCTGCCGAGAAGGACAATGTCATTCCGGCGACGGTCATTCGGCAGGTCTTTCTCGGCGCCAGCCGCGACTATCTGGTGGAAGTCGCCAACGGTACTCAGCTTCGGGTGGTCACGCCGGCAGGCGACGCCGTGTCCGCGGGCTCGACCGTTTGGCTTCATCTTCCATATGAGAGCTGCAGGATGCTGTCCGCCTGACGGAGCGCGGAGAGCGAAGTTAGGAGACTGCTCGCACACGACAGCCGGATGAACCGCAAAGCGGCATCATTTCTTGAGGAGAGGAAACAGCGATGGCGCGAAAATTCGATAGACGTGATGTCCTCAAAGGCACGAGCGCCCTGGCGCTGACCGTCGCCGCGACGCCGCTTACGGCTCAGGCGCCGCCGCCTGCTGCTGTGACCGATGAGCTGATCCAAGCCGCGAGGAAGGAGGGCAAGGTCGTCTACTACACGTCGATCGACCTACCCATGGCTGAGCGGATCGGCAAGGCCTTCGAGGCAAAGTATCCGGGTATTGCTGTCCGCGTGGAGCGCACGGGTGCCGAACGCGTGTTCCAACGCATCGGCCAGGAGTACGCCAGCAATATTCGTGCTGTCGACGTCGTCAACTCATCCGACGCGGCGCACATGATCGTCTGGAAGCGTGACGGCTTGCTGGCGCCGTACGTACCTGAGGATGTCGCCAAGCACTACGCACCAGAGCATCGCGACCCTGACGGCATGTTCGCAAGCTTCCGCGCGGGTTTGAGCACGCTCGCCTATAATACGAATCTCGTGAAGGCGGAGGAGGCACCAAAGAGCTTCGCCGATCTGCTCGATCCCAAGTGGGCCGGCAAGATCGTGAAGGCGCATCCCTCCTATAGCGGCACGATCATGACCGCGACCTTCCAGATCGCGCGTGATCTCGGCTGGGAGTACTTCGAGAAGCTCGCCAAGCAGCGCATCATGCAGGTTCAATCTGCCACTGACCCGCCGAAGAAACTTGCGCTCGGCGAGCGTGCGGTCATGGCCGATGGCAATGAATACATCGTCTTTCAGATCAAGGAGGCGGGCCAACCCATCGAGCCGGTCTATCCGACCGAGGGCACGCCGCTGGTCATAGGGCCGAACGCCCTGTTCAAGGCAGCGCCCAATCCGAATGCGGCGCGACTTTTCCAGTCGTTCTGCTTCAGCCTCGAATGTCAGCAGCTCATCATCGATGTCGGCGGCCTGCGCTCGTTGCATCCGCACGTCAAGGAGAAGGCTGGCCGCAAGCCGCTCAATGACATCAAGCTGATGAAGGAAGATCCGGCGGGCGTGGAAAAGCAAGGCGACGAGATCAAGAAGCGCTACACCCAGCTATTCAAGGTATGAGGAGACGACCATGATCAAGAAAAAGTTGGCGCGCCGCGACGTCCTGAAGGGCACCACCGCGCTAGCGGCAGTTGGGATGAGCGGCGTTGTCTTTGCGGCACCTGCTCGCGCGCAGGCGCCAGCTGCTGCAGCCATCACGCCGGAGCTCATCGAAGCGGCCAAAAAAGAGGGCAAGGTCGCCTTCTACACCGCAATGGACCTGACCTTGGCACAGCGTCTGGGCCGGTCTTTCGAGCAGAGCTTCCCCGGCATCACGGCCCGCGTAGAACGCTCGGGTGCTGAGCGCGTATTCACGCGCATCGCCCAGGAGTTCTCCAGCAACATCTTCGCTGTCGACGTTGCCAACACGTCCGATCTCGCGCACGTCATTCATTGGAAGCGTGACGGCTTGCTGACGCCCTACCTGCCGGAGGAGGTCGTGAAGCACTACCCAAAGAACTATTACGATCCCGAGGGCTTTCAGATCGTCACGCGCGTGCTCGTGTCCCCGTTCGGCTACAATACCAACCTGGTAAAGGCCGAGGAGGCGCCGAAGAGCTTCGCCGATCTCCTCGATCCCAAGTGGGCCGGCAAGATGGTGAAAGCGCATCCGGCCTACAGCGGCACCATCATGAACTCGACGTACCAGACGGCGCGCGAGCTCGGCTGGGAGTACTTCGAGAAGCTCTCCAAGCAGCGGATCATGCAGGTGCAGTCCGCAACCGATACGCCGAAGAAGATTGCACTCGGCGAACGCGCGATCATGATCGATGGCGCCGGCTACCTGATCATCCAGTACAAGGAGAAGGGCGATCCGGTCGACATCATCTATCCGGCGGAGGGAACGCCGGTGGCGACCAGCCCCAGCGTCCTGTTCAAGAACGCCCCCAATCCCAATGCCGGCCGGCTGTTCCAGAACTGGATGCATTCGCGAGAGGCCCAGCAGATTCTCGTCGACTTCGCACGGCAGTATTCGCCGCACGGCCAGACTGTCGAAAAGCCCGGCGTGCGCAAGCTCGCCGACATCAAGTTGATGAAGGAGGACGCCGAAGCCATCGAGAAGGGCGCCGAAGAAATCAAGAAGCGCTACTCGGCGCTGTTCAAAGTCTAGGTCGGCACCCACCACGCGCTCAGGTGCGGAGCATGGCTCCGCGCCGTTTCTTTGCTCCTCGAGCAAGACTTTCAATGGACGTCACGAGATCATGACCATCGCCTTGCGTGCGCAGTTAGAGGATCGGCGGACCTTCAAGCTCGATCTTTCCGTTCCGCTGCTGCTCACCTTCGCGGCGCTGCTCTGTGTTCTCATCCTTCTGCCGATCTCGTGGCTGGTGATGTACGCCATCACCGAGGTCGATCCGGCCACGAAGGCGCGTGTGCTCACTCTCGCTCAGTTCCGGACGCTCTTCAGCGATCCGGATCTGGTCGAGCCGCTGATCACGACGATGATCGTCGCGCTCAGCTCCAGCGTCGTATGCTGCCTGGTTGCGGCCCCAATGGGATGGCTGGTTGCGCGCACGGATATGCCGATGACCCGCGTGATCCGCGCCCTGGTCACGGCTTCCTTCGTTACACCGCCATTTCTCGGCGCGATTGCCTGGGAAATTCTCGCGGCGCCGAACAGCGGGCTGCTCAACAAGCTCTACCGCAGCGCAACCGGCGCCGAGATGGACGCCTACCTGTTCAATATCTACTCGATGCCAGGGCTGATCTTCGTCATTGCCTGCTATACATTTCCCTATGTGTTCGTTCTGGTCGCGAACGCACTGGACCGTATTCCCGGAGACTTGGAGGACGCATCGTCGATCCTCGGCGCCGGTACGTGGACCACCGCGCGGCGGGTGACGATCCCGCTGGTTCTGCCGGCACTGCTCGCAGGCGCGCTCGTGGCCTTTCTTCAAGCGATGATCCTGTTCGGCTCGCCGGCAATCCTCGCGCTGCCGGCGGGCTTCCACACCATGACCACCAAGATCTGGAGTCTCTTTCAATACCCGCCGAAGCCGGAGCTGGCGGCGGCGGCATCGCTGCCATTGCTGTTCCTGACGGTGATGCTCCTGCGCGGCCAGCAGATGATCCTCGGCCGCAAGGGCTATTCGATCGTCGGCGGCAAGTCGGGCGAGCCGCGGCTCATTCAATTGGGATGGCTCGTTGTACCCGCCCTGATCTTCGTCTTCATCGTTCTGATGCTGCCCGTGTTCCTGCCCTACTTCGCGCTTCTCAACGCAGCCTTCTCACCGATCGCCACCACGCTGGTGACGCCGGCGACTTTCACGATGAAGAATTTTTATTTCACCTTCTTCGAACTGTCGACGACGCACCTCGCTTTGAAGAACACGTTCATCCTCGGCGCCGCGGCGGCAACGATCGGCACGGTGCTGGCGCTGGTCATCAGCTACGCGACGGCACGAAAGGCCATTGCCGGCCATCGCATACTCGGATTCCTGGCGACGGCGCCGCTCGCCATCCCCGGCATCGTTCTCGGCGTCGGGTTGTTCCTGGCCTACACGCGGCCGCCATTCGTGCTCTATGGCACGCTCTGGGTGCTGCTGCTCGCCTACATCACCATCGAGCTGCCGGCGGCCTATCAGCAGCTCCAGTCCGCCTTCCGCGCCGTGCATCCAGAGCTCGAAGACGCCAGCCGCATTCTCGGAGCAACGCGCCTGCAAGCCTTGCGCGATGTGACCGCACCGCTGCTCCGAACGAGCGTACTCGCCACCTGGTGCTTCATCTTCGTGTCGACCGTCCGTGAGCTGTCGGCGGCCATCATGCTCTTCACTTCGGAGACGAAAGTGGTTTCGGTGCTGATCTTCGATCTCAAGGAAAGTGGCGATCTCGGTGCCATCGCCATTCTCGGTCTTTCGATGCTCGTGCTCACCTTCACCGTCGTCATCTTCATCAATCGCATTCCGGGCTTTGGCGGCAGCGGCCTACGCAATACGTAAAATACTGACGACCAATTGCCTCGGAACTGCCATCTACGCCTATCAAAAGACGCTTCCGACGGGACATCTGCACCTTTCAATCGAGTGTGTTGACCCGGGTAGGCACCCGGGATACCAAGCGCCGCCACCTTGCCATATGGAGATGCCATCAGCACGCCTCTCCTCATCGAGCAATGCCGATGACCCAGAAGAACTGGAGCTAGGCTCATCATGATCCGCTGTATGCGTTTGCTATTTGCGGCCGCTGTTCTGAGTGTGCTGCCACAGGGAGTTGCGGCGCAGCAATCCGCTCCAGATCCAGCAGCGGTCGCAGCACCACCGACGGCGTCCGCCCCGGCGCCATCCTCCCCTGCAGCGACCGCTCCATTGCTGCCGCCTGAGGTGACGACACCGGTCGAACGATTGGCCAAAAGCGTCGAGGAAGCGGAGAAATCGATCCAGCAGCTCAAGGAGCTGGAGGGCGAGCTCCAGCGCCTGCGCACGGATGTCGAAGAAATCATCTACGACTCGACGGCGACTGCGGAAGCACTTCGCCCCCAGCTCACCGAAGTGAAGAGCCAGATCGAGCGGTTGGGGCCAGCGCCGAGCAATCAGCCGGAAACGCCGGCCATCGCGGCCGAGCGCGCCCGCCTCAACTCCATTGCCGCAGCGCTCGACGGCGCGATCAAGACGACGGAACTCGCCTGGGTTCGCGCCAAGCAGATGATCGACCGCATCACTGTGCTGCGCTACCAGATTTTCTCGCGCAACTTGTTCGAGCGTCGCGCGAGCCCGCTGATGCCCTCGGTTTGGCACGAGGTCGGAAGTCGCTTACCGAGCATCCTGGGTCGAGCGCAGTACTATGGTGCAACCTGGCTCCAACGCCTGCGACAAGAGGCTCTTTCCTTTTTTGGAATACTCGTCGGCGCCATCGGCGCCGCATTCGGGCTCAGGCACCTTGTCAATCAGTGGATCGTCAAACGTCGCGGCAGCTTCGAGGGAATTCCGACCTTCTTCGATCGTATCCGGTGGGCCGCGCTCGTGGCGCCCGCGCGGATGCTGGGGCCGATTGCCGCTACCTCGATCCTCTATGCTGGGCTCGACGGTCTCGACATGTTCGTGTCTCCTTGGGAGCGCACCGCCGACGCGGCACTCCTTGGGGCACTCATCTATATCGCCGGCTCCATTCTCGCCAGTGTCTCGCTGGAGCCAAAGTTGCCGCAGTGGAGGCTGATACCCGTCGATGACGATACAGCCTGGTTCATCCTGATCATCGTCAAGATCCTCCTCGCGATCTACATCATCGACACGGTGCTGGTGGAGTTCGGTCGCGCCATCTACGTGCCGCTCGTCGTCACTGTCATTCAGGGATTCATCACGAATCTAGCGACGGTCGGTCTGCTGACGTGGCTGGCGCTCAAGCCCTGGGTCGCACAGACTGGCCCACTGCGCGCCGTGAACCATCTCGACAGAGTGGACGCCAATGCCGGCAAGCGGCTTGCGCCACTCTCGATCAAGCTCCCATTACTGGGCCTCGCGATCGCCATCGCAGTGAGCTCCATGATCGGCTACGTCGCACTCGGCCGTTACATCGCTCAGCAGATCGTGCTGACCGGTACGGTTCTCGCGATGGCAGGGCTGATCTATCTGGCAGTCCGTGCGGTGACACGCCGGCGCGATGCCGAGACCAGTGTGGTCGGGTCCGTGATCGAGAAGCGCTTCGGCATCGAGCGGACGCGACAGACGCAGATCGTCAAACTCGGCGAGATCGCGGCGATGGTCGTGATCGCATTCGCCGCGCTGCCCCTGCTCATGCTGCAGTGGGGCTTTTCCGGGGCCGATATTCGGGACTGGGGTAAGGCCCTGTTCTTCGGCTTCGAGGTCGGTCAGTTCCGCATCTCGCTCTTCAGGATTCTATTCGGCATCGTGCTGTTCATCACGCTGCTGTTCCTCACGCGCGTGATCCAGCGCTGGCTTCGCGAGCGGGTACTCGCACAAGACCGGATGGACGCGGGTGTCGCGAACTCGATCGATCTGGCCGTGGGCTATGCGGGCGTCAGCCTGGCGGTGCTGATGGCCGTATCTTATGCAGGATTCGACGTCACGAACCTCGCCATCGTCGCGGGCGCGCTTTCAGTCGGCATCGGCTTCGGCCTGCAGTCGATCGTGAACAACTTCGTCTCAGGCCTGATCCTGCTCGCCGAGCGCCCGATCAAGGTCGGCGATTGGATCGTGGTCGGTGATCAGCAGGGCAATGTGCGCCGCATTTCCGTGCGCTCGACGGAGATCGAGACCTTCGACCGCGCCAGCCTCATCGTGCCGAACTCCGAGTTGATCTCGGGCCGGGTTCTCAACTGGACTCACCGCAACATACTTGGCCGCCTCGTCCTGAAGGTCTCGACGGACATGAAGGCTGCACCCAAGGCGGTGATCGCCCTACTGGAGAAAGTCGCCCGCGAGCAGCCACTGATCCAGGCCAACCCGTCGCCGGTGGCCGTGCTGGAAGCTTTCACGCCTGACAGCCTGGTATTCTCGCTGAGCGTGACGCTTACCAATGTCAATGCCGGCGCGCGGGTGAAGTCCGACCTTCACATCGCCATCCTGGATGCCTTCCGGGAGGCAGGCATCTACGGAACGCTGCACTAATCCGGCCGCACATGATCGACGAGCGGCCAAGCGTTCGAGTTGAACGCGCCGTAAAGCTCGTCGAGCGCGTGGACCAGATGCGCCATCTGCTCGTCCGAGTGCGCCGGCGATGGCGTCAGACGCATACGCTCGGTGCCCTTCGACACTGTCGGATAGTTGATCGGTTGTACGTAGATCCCGTACTGACCAAGCAGCGCGTCCGTCACGGCCTTGCAGCGAATGGGGCAACCGACCATCACCGGCACGATGTGACTTGAATTGTCCATGACGGGCAAACGCTTCGCCTTGAGCGACGTCTTGAGTGTGCGAACCCGCTCCTGGTGCCGGATACGCTCGACCGCGCTCGCTTTCAAATGGCGAATGGAAGCAAGAGCGCCGGCAGCGAGTGCGGGTGCGAGCGATGTCGTAAAGATAAAGCCTGAGGCAAACGAGCGGATCGCGTCGCAGAGATCGCGTGATCCGGCGATGTAGCCGCCCATGACTCCAAAGCCCTTGGCGAGCGTACCGTTGATGATGTCGACGCGATCCATGACGCCGTCGCGTTCGGCAATGCCGCCGCCGCGTGGACCGTAAAGGCCGACCGCGTGCACCTCGTCGAGATAAGTGAGCGCGTTGTACTTGTCGGCAAGATCGCAGATCGCACTAATCGGAGCGATGTGCCCGTCCATGGAGTAGACGCTCTCGAAGGCGATGATCTTGGGCGTCCTCTTCGGATACTTCCTGAGCTTAGCCTCGAGATCGGCGACGTCGTTGTGGCGGAAGATCGCCTTCTCGCCCTTCCCGCGGCGGATGCCTTCGATCATGGACGCGTGGTTCTTCTCGTCCGAGAAGACGACCGTACCTGGGACGAGGTTGAAAAGCAGCGCCGCCTCCTTGCCATGGAGGTCGGCAAGCTCGCTTTCGAGCTCCACATGGTAGTGGGTCGTGCCCGAGATATTGCGCGTGCCGCCTGAGCCTGCCCCCACGGCATCGATTGCCTCGTGCATCGCGTCCAACACCGCCGGATGCTGCCCCATGCCGAGATAGTCGTTCGAGCACCACACGGTGATCTCGCGCGATTCATCGGCCGCGAGATGATCCGCTACAGGGAAGAAGCCGCGGCGGCGCTTCAAATCGGCGAAAACGCGATAGCGGCCTTCCTGATGAAGGCTCTCGAGGCGCTGCTGGACCAAGCTCTCAAAATTCATGCGGCATCCTGCTCGTCTGATCAAACTTGCGGGGCTCTCTGATATCTACAGGGCCTCATTCAATCTTCAGACCGAGCTCGCTCGCTGCGGCCGTGATCCTGCTAGATGCAGCCGCATCGTCTTTGAAGACGTCGAGCGCTTTGCGAAATGCGGCTACCGCGACTTCTTTCTCGCCAAGTACGACGCGAGAGCGCATGAGACGGGTCCAGCCCTCGGCATCTCGCGGAGAACTCTCCAGGCGGGCAGCCAGGCCATCGACCATCGATCGAATGGCCGCGTTACGATCGTGCGCAGGCATGGCTTGAATAGCAGACACCTGCTCTTTGCTCGGTTCGATAGCAACCTTGCCGGCCTCGGCAGCTTTTGCCGGAGGTGGCGCCGACTGCGGACTGTCGCCTTCTGCTGGGATCAAGCTCCACGGCCTTCGCATAGGCGTTCGCTGCCTCTTTGTAGCGCGCCATATGGAAGTAGGACCAACCGAGTGTCCGCCAGCCCTTGCCGTCACCTGGCGCGGACTCGAGCCGAGCAGCCAACCGATCGACCATCGTATTCACATCCGGCAGGAGCTTGCCCTCCGCCGCCTTGGGTGCGTGATCTTCGCCGCCAATGGAGCGCGTGTAGTCCTTGAGGCGCGCGAGCGAGTCATCACTGGATCCGGAGCGCGGCGAACTGGCCTTTGCGGCAGGTCCCTTCAGATAGGACGTAGCTGCGCCGATGCCAGCGGCGAGGACACAGACGGAGGCTGCCAAGATCAATATGCCGGTAGTGCCTCGAAGGTCGTGTCCTCCACCGAACAAACTCTGACTGCTCATGAGATCACCTCGCATGGTTTCCTGTCAGACCCGAATTGGCTTCCGCGACCGCTCAGAATTTCCTCCTGAGTTCGGTGCGAATGCCGAAGTTGTCTTCCTTGCCCTCGATGAACTGGTAGGTCGCGTCGGCGCGCAGAATCCACGAATGGTTGAGCGCGATCTGGTAGCGAACGCCGAGACCGTACTGCGCTTCCTGGACACCGGTGCCATCGCTGTTGAATGGCTGCACCATGGCCGCCTCGAAGACGAGCTGCTGATCGAGGTTGAAGAGATACTGCAGGCCAATGGCGCCACCCCAGGCGTCGGCAGCGGTGTCGTTCAGCTTGGGGAAGCCGGTCAGGGCATCGGTCTCGAAGTTGATGCCGACGTTCTTCAGGATGCCCGCATTGAAGCCATCGACAAGCGGTGCCGGATTGCCAAAGCCGACAAAAAAGTTGGCGTAGGGGATCAGCGTGCTCGGCAGGCCGGAGATCAGGCTGTTCTCCGAAATGATGGCGACGCCGTCGTCGTTGTCAGCGTTGCCGAAGTTGGCGAACACGCGCGTCGAGTTAGACACCGTGTTGGCATAGCGCCGGCTGTAAGCGGCAGTCACGAAGTGCGTGAGCTCGCCGGCCCGCTCCCTGACTCCCTCCAATAGGCCATAGCCTGTTTCGATGTAGCCGCTGAAGGCATCGATGAACGCGGTCACGCCATAGACGTTGGCATTGCGCCGGTCCGCTCCGAGGACGACGGGATTGTCGACATTGTCGAAGCCGGCGAACAGCGTGATGTCGAAGTTGGCAAGACCCAGCTTCGCGGAGTTCTTGGCGGGGATGCTGATTGCGCCGCCGAGTATTGCGTCATTCGCCCAGATACCGTTCTGCAGGAACAGCGGGAAGAGACCAAAGGTGAAGGGCAGATCGAAGCCGGCTTGCTTGCCGGAGAGACCTGAATAGATGGAACCGAGATCGCCCTCGAAGAACAGCGTCTGCGGTTCGATGTCAAACTCGCCCGTCAGCCTTCCGTCGCCGTCGCCACCACCAAACTCGAAGCGCGTGAAACGGGCGTCCCGCTGGAGCGGCGTAAAGAAAGCGTGGATGCGTTCGGTGCCGGTGATCTTGAAGTCGACGTCGATATTCACCCGCGTCGCAACCTGGCCAATATCCTTGCCGTTGTTCCTGTTGAAGGCGACCGCCGTCCGCCAGTCACCATAGACAGCGAGGCCCGGGACGAGAGGGTTCAAGGCCCCGAGGAGGTTGCTGCTCGACTCGTATGCACCCGAAGTGTACTGCTCGCGGCCAAGTTCGAGCAGCGGGCGTGGGGGATCGACCTCGATCTTGGCGCCGTAGATGTCGACGTTGGACTTGTGGTCGTATTTGGGGTCGTACTGCGGATCCGGACGAAAGAGCCCGTCCTTGTTTTCCCCATCGCCGCCTTTGGCACCCGACGTCTTCTCCTTGGTGGTAATGCCTGCATAGCTCGGCGCGGGCAGGTCCTCGGCCGAGGCCGTGGCGGAGCCCGGCCACAGGCGGCTCAGCCAGCTTTGGCTGGCAGCCTCTTGAGCGGCCGCTGGCCCTGCCGTCACACCGGATATCAAGAGGTAACCACCGGCGACCAGCGCCACTACGGCTGTCGACCTGCCGCGGCAAAGATCAGTGCCATCACAAATCATACCGAAATCCCGTTATCTGAGTTTCTGACCTGCGGGACGAGCTGGGAGCCATTTGGTTGGCTCCCGAGCCGATCCCCCATCCGAAAACCTCGGATGCGCGGTGCTCGTGCCTCACTTCACTTCGAGCTGCACCGTGGAGGCCTTGAAGCTCAGCATCCGCTCGTTCATGCGCTGCTCCATCTCCTTCGTTGCACCAACAAAGCGCATGAAGTAGATCGGCTCGGCGCGACTGCGCAGGCGGAAGGCAAGACGGTAGTTGCCGGGTTTCGTAATGAGATTTGCTGGAACCTTGTACTTGGCGGTCCTCTCGCCGAGCGGCGGCAGCGAATGGTTCTCCATACGCACGAGGGGCGGATGGTTCAGAACCTTGGTCGGGACTTGGGGCGGACGCAGATGCGGCAGCGGGTCGACGTCGAAGTTGACCGGCAGGTACATCTCGCGATCCGTACCCTTGACGTTGGTGGTTAGGAACTTCGTCTGGAAGTTCACGAGCTGCTGGTCGACCTTGATGCGGCCAGCGGCGACATCGAGACTGTGCAGATCGGCCATATCGCCATTGCTGTCGACGTAGCCCGACTCCCAGACGTTCCTGCCATCGGGATCGATGAGGGCGACGTTCACCCAGAGCTGCGGTTGTGCGCCGAGCGAACCCGACGGGAGATTGTGGCCCGAGTTGAGGTTCTTGATCTTGTAGGAGAACGCGAGTTCTCGTCCGACCCTCGGCGCACTCTCGATGAAGGGGCCGTCGACCTTCGTGCCGTTCTCCATGACCTGCCGGCGCACGTCATCGCGCTCGTCCAGCCTGCGGAGGTTCTCCACGATGATCTGACGGGCATCCTCACGGTCTAGGGTATCGGCCCAGCGCTTGGGGAAATCGACCTTGAGCTTTCCGGACGCAACCTTGTCCTCGAACTCGGCAGTGCCCCAGCCGCTGCGCCAGTCGAACTCCAGCCAATCCTTCATGGTGAAGACCTGCGCCTTCGGATTGTGCGGGAAGACGCCGGGATGCGCGATCGAATAGCCTGGCCCGATGAAGCGGTGGTTGGAGTGCTTGCGGCCCGGATTGATCTCCTTGCCGCCGATCACGGCAGATGGCGCGGTCGCATAGCCCTCGGGCTTTCCAGGCACTTTACCCATGTGGCAGTCCTGGCAAGTGATACCCTGCTGACGTGCCGGGCTGTCGCGATACTGATCCCAGACGATCTCGAGCTTGATGCCGAGATTGACGGCAACCTGGTGGCAGCTAACGCAGAACTCCGACTTTGAGAGCTGCGGGTTCGTCATCATGCCGTTGTGGATGCTCATGCCCCGCCCTTCCTTGTCGGTGCGGACGGAGTACGTGTCTTTGTTGGCGAGGACGTCCTTGATTACGCTCTTCTCACCTGTGCCGAAGACCGGGTCGGTGATCTTGCCAGGCTCGATCCGGCGCTCGCCGTCAACCTTGCCGTACTGCTCGGCGACGCGGTGACAGGTGATGCAGGTCACGCCTTCACGGGATATGGGTGCGCGCTTCCAGAGCGGTGTTTCGCGCGCCTCGCCGAGCTGCGTGCCGACCTGCGCGTGGCAGCGCACGCAGAACGTGCCGACCGTGCCTTGCGTCAGGTTCTGAAATTTCTGCTCGAAGGCGTGGAACATCGGCGAAATCGACGCATAGGCGTGATTTGACGAAGCCCACTCTTCATAGATCTCCTTGTGGCACTCGCCGCATTGAGCTGCGGTGGGATAAAGAGAGAGTGTCTCCTCGTCGACTGTAGGGATCGGCGCCTTCTGGCCCCTCGAACCGTTGGCAATGGCGTTGAAGATCGACATCTGCCCGCTGCCGTACGATCCTGCGTTGGGCGACACGGCCTGCGCACCGCCAGGAGCGGGCCTGACATCAGCCGCGCCGGCTTTCCCGATCGCACCTTGGCCCTTGGCCCTTTTCTCCTCGTCTTCCTTGACGAGAGCTTCGAGCACCGCGTTCGGATCTGACTGCGCAGCCTGCGCCAGCCTGATCCTCGGCTCTGATTGCTCGGTCTTAGTTTGCTGAGCTTCGCCTATGCCGGCGACAGCCTTCGGGCTGAAAAATACTGTGCTGTTGAGAATGGCACCTGCGAGCGCGCAGGAAAGCATCGAAACGCCTGATAACAGCGTTGTCGGGTTACGCATTACTCTATTCCCCCGTAATTTCCACCCTCCCTCTCCCCCGAGATTCAAGGCGGCACCCCGGATGTTATTCCTTCTGACAAACGGCCGTTACGACCGCCCGGGAATGACGTTGAAGTTGCACGAACCTAAATAGCGAAATTGGCGTCACAGGGTCGCGAAGGAAGCAAAATCATGGCGAATAAGGGCAAAAGCTTGAGACAAATACTCAATTCCAATTATTTCGGAAGTGAAATATCGCGAAATAGTCATTTAAAGAGCATAACGCAATTCTCATAGTCATTCGTCGAGCACAATGCATTTCATGCGTCGGCAGGCCGCTTTCGCGCGCAGGGAGCATTGAGTGGTTCTCTTCAGGTCTGAAAAGTGCCAAGCGCTCGCCATCTGAAACCATCAAACCGCCATTGTCTGACCATGATGGGAGGGTGGACTATGGGCAATCAGGGACAGCTGGACCAGAAGATCCAAATTAAGATCAGCAGGGGGACAATCAGCGCCTTGAATTTCACATTTCACGTATCCGGTGATCGTCCGTGAAGACAAAGAAACTTTTGCTCCACTGCCAATGATGCAAATAGGCGTTTCGGATACAGAGTGCCTATTTTACTCGCCATTCTAGAAATGGCCGCGACGGAGGGACATCCGCATCAGTCGCGGATAAGGAAATCGAAGCTTTCCGGGATGAGAGAATGACAAGAAACTGCGAAATCACGGTCAATGGCACGACCTTTCAAGCACGCCGTGGCGAAACGCTACTGGATGCCGCGCTGAACAATGGCGTCGATCTGCCCTATGACTGCCGTTCAGGTCACTGCGGCACGTGTTGCGTGCGGCTGGTCTCCGGCGAAGTGCGCGGTGGCGAAGGCGCCGAACCGGGCATCGTTCATGCCTGCCAGTGCCGGATCGCCGGCGATGTCGTCGTCGAACAGGAGCAGCCGTCAGGCGTTCGCTCTGTCGAGGGCGTGCTGAGTTCGCTGCGTCCGCTGTCGTCCGACGTGATGGAGGTCGGCATCAGGACGGAGCGCCCGCTGCCCTATCACGCAGGGCAGTATGCGCAGGTGACCTTTCAAGGCTATCCGAGCCGCCCCTTCAGCATAACTCACCCCGTGCAAGGCAATCCCGACAGCCGCGTGGTGTGGTTCCACGTCCGGCGCACGAAGGGTGGGCGCGTCACTTCATTGCTCGGCAGGCGCATCAGGCCGGGCCATCGGGTAAATTTGACCGGGCCCTACGGCTCGGCGCACTTCCGACCCAATATGGATAGTCGACTGATCCTCGTGGGCACCAGCACGGGCTTCGCGCCCATATGGTCTATCGCCGTTGCTGCGCTGCGCGAGAATCCGGATCGCCTGATGATGATCATCGCCGGCGGCCGCACGATTGAGTCTCTCTATATGGGCCCGGCTCTCGTGCAGCTGTCCCGCTTTCCCAATGTTCTCGTCGTGCCCGTTTGCAGTACGCCTCAGAATACGAGCGAGGCGGTGAAGCTCGGTCGTCCGACGGACTACCTGCCGCGCCTGATGCCGACCGATGTAGTCTACGCTTGCGGTGCGCCGGGCATGGTCGATGCGATCAAATCATTCGCCGCACAGGCTGGCGCGGCTTGCTATGCCGATCCGTTCATGCCGACGACCGACGACACCGGCGGAACGGGTACACTGAGCCGCGCGATTGGGTGGCTCGCGGAGCCTGCGGGACGGCAGGTGGGTCAAGTCGTTCTCGATCGCCTGCGCAGCAGACGCGAAGAGCCAATGCTAGCGTACAGGACGACCGAACCGAGGATGAGAAGCCATTTCCGTTCTTAGATTGCGTTTCGTTCGATCGATCGGCTTCGGGCCGGGCGTCCGTATCGGAGCGTCCGCCCTTTGTCTTTGTGGCTTGCTGCTGACTTTCGGCTTTGCAGCGGAAAGCACGACTGCGTCCGATGCCAAGAAGATCATGGGTCCGAATGCCTGTGCCGAATGCCACAAGCAGGAGTCTGAGGCCTGGCAGAATTCGCATCACTTCAAGACCTTTCGCGAGATGCCGCGCAAGAAGGAGGCGAACGAAATCGCGGAGAGATTGGGCATTCAGCGGATCAGGTCCGAGAACCTGTGCCTGAATTGCCATTACACGGCGCAGGAGAAAGACAACAAGAAGCAGCCCATTGCCGGCATCTCCTGCGAGTCCTGCCATAGCGCGGGTGAAGACTGGATCAAGGTGCACAGCGGCTTCAGCGGCAAGACGGAAAAAACCGAGACCAAGGCCGAGAAGGATGAGCGATTGAAGCTCGCGGACTCCAAAGGAATGATCAGGCCGTCCGCGCTCTATCAGCTGACGAAGAACTGCTACAGCTGCCATGTTGTGCCACAAGAGGATCTCGTGAACAGAGGTGGCCATACTGCCGGCAGCGACTTCGAGATGGTTTCCTGGTCGCAAGGCGAGGTGCGGCACAATACCTGGCACTCCAAGGGCAAGGGCAACGTCCAGGCCGACCCCGCACGAAAGCGATTACTCTATCTGGTCGGCCTCGGCGTCGAGCTCGAGACCGGGATCCGCGCTGTCAGCCAGGCGACGGCGCGACGGCGCTATGCCTTCGAGATGGCCAAGCGCGTCGACAAGGCACGCAAGCAGCTCGCCGCTGCAGCCAAGGCCGCACCCGATGTGCCGGAGATCGCAAGGATGGTCGAATTTGCCTATTCGGCCGGGCTCAAGCTCAACAACGAGCGCTTCCTGACGGCCGCTGCCGACGGCGTCTCCAAGCAGATCACGAGCATCACGGAAAAGTATGATGGCAGCACGCTGGCCGGGCTCGATAGCCTCATTCCCGGACCGGATAAGTTCAAGGGCAAGGCGCCTGGTGCCACAAATTGATGCCGATCAGCCGGCATTGTCACCAACTTGATGAGCTGGACGTGGGGGCAGCCGCCACGATGGACGAGCTTGGGGGACCGCCATGAGAGCGGCAGCGCGGCGCGCGTCTGCTGGTTCGATCAGCGGTAAAGCACTTCAGGGCCTTTCGATCGCTGCCATTTCGGGTGGCCTGTTCTGGCTCGTCTGGATCTATGGCAGCAGCCTCCGCGATCCGCGCTATCTCGATGGCTGGTTGCTGGCCATCGGCATGGGCCTGCAGCTCTACTTCCACATCGCGATCAAGAGGGGGACGCTGCAGCCAAAGTCAGCCCAGCGCTGGCGGAAGATCCATATCTTCGTCGGTTATCTGCTGGTCGCCGCCTTCATCTCGCACTCGGACTTCTCGCTGCCCGACACCGGTTTCGAATGGGCGCTCTGGGCGGGCTTCGTGCTGGTGACGCTGAGCGGCATTCTCGGCACCTATCTCGCGTGGTCGCTGAAAGCGAGACACGGCATCGACGAGCGCGTCAGCTTTGAACGCATTCCCGACCGATGCGCCGAGCTGGCGCAGGAAGTCCACGACATCGTCGTCGAGACCGATCCGGCTCCGACCCTATTCGCCTTGCCGGCGCCGCCGCACGACGCCTGGATCATGGATCTCTACGCTACGCATCTTCGGGACTTTCTCGAAGGGCATAGCAATTTCGCTTCCCATCTCATCGGCTCCAAGCGACCGCTTAAGCGGCTGACCGACGAGATCGACAATCTGTCTCCCTACGTCGACGAGCAGAGCCAGGAGAAGCTTTCCGCCATCAGGGCGCTGGTGATCGAGAAGGACCGCCTCGACTTCGCCCGCGTCTATCTCGCACTCAGCAAGGGCTGGCTGTTCGTGCATGTGCCCGTTACTTATTCGCTGGTCGTTCTTGTCCTGCTGCACATCCTCGTCATGTTCGGCTATTCGGCGGGGCTCTGGTGATGTGGCGGCTGTTACTGACTAGGTCCGTTCGGCCGCCCGGAACCCCGGCGCCTCCGACTTCGCTGCGCGACCGCCTGGCTATGCAGCTGGGTATCGCAACCGTTGTCTGCCTGACCCTCTTCTTCTTCTTCGCCAAGGACACGCAGTTCCTGATGCCGGGGCCGTTGTCGAGTGCGCACGGCGCGATCGAGGATTGCGGCACCTGCCATGCGAGCAGCGGCAGTGGCCCATTGAGCTGGGCTCATGGCCTCATCGCCGGTGATCGCCGCGCGGATAGCACAGCCTGCATCACCTGCCACAAAATGCCGAACACCGCCTTCAATGCGCATGGTGCCTCCACGGATGTGCTGAAGCAGAGCACTGAACGGTTGATGCGCAGCCTTCCCGACTGATGGCATCACCGAGCGCGGCGTTGACTGCGCGACATGCCATCAAGAGCACAAGGGCGCCAACTTCGATCTGAGCAAGCTCTCCAATGAGCAATGCCGCTCCTGCCACGTCGTAAAATTCGACAGCTTCGACGGCGATCACCCAAAATTCGAAAACTATCCATTCAAGCGGCGCACGGGCGTCATCTACGACCATGCCAGCCATTTCGGAAAGCACTTCCCGGAAGTGGCGAAGAAGGATCCGGCGAAGCGCATTCCTGATACCTGCTCGACCTGCCACAACAGCCGCGAGGACAAGCGCGTCATGGCCGTGGCGCCGTTCGAGCAGACCTGTGCCTCCTGCCATCTCGACCAGATCACTGGCAAGGAGCGCGCCAGTGGCCCGAAAGGCATCGCCTTCCTGAGTTTGCCCGGCCTCGATATGAAGACGCTCGAGAAGAAGAGGGCCGCGATCGGTGAATGGCCGGATTCGTCGGAAGCCGAGCTCACGCCGTTCATGAAGATCATGATCGGCCGCAATGATCGTGGCCGTGCTCTGCTCAAGAGCGTGGATCGCCTGAACCTTCAGGATCTTTCGCGCGCGAACGACGCGCAGATCAAGGCGGTGACGAACCTCGTCTGGGAGATCAAGCGGATCTATTACGCGCTGATAACGGGCAAAGCATCCGACGTGCTGGGCGACCTCGGCGTCGGCGGTGGGGCGAGGCCGAGCGCGTCTCTTGTTGCCGATCTGACGGCGAGCATGCCGCGCGATGTCG
>LNFM01003221.1_pt1 | contig 36726 bp, 36 predicted proteins | sample 596031 | NCBI WGS metagenome assembly LNFM01 (sample SAMN04254537, study PRJNA301005) | activated carbon metagenome | isolation source: dual media filters at the Ann Arbor, Michigan drinking water treatment plant | place: USA: Ann Arbor | reverse complement strand
ATCAGAGCCCCAACTCTGGTGAAACACAGTGCAAGCTGACCGTTGTGTTCCCTTCCAACGCCTCCTTATCAGAGCGCGCAAACGGCATCGATGAGAGAACGCTTCGCCGCTGCCTGGGCCGCCTTGAGGCTGCGGGACTCATCCAGCGAAAGAGTTCGGCGAACGGGAAACGCTTCCCTCTCCGCTACGGAGGCATCATCAGGGATGCGTTTGGGATCGACTTGAGTCCGCTAATGCAGAGCCATGACGCTCTTGCAGCCAGAGCATCGAAGGTCACGGAAGAGCGTGAACGCCTGCGCTCCCTTAAGGCAGAAGCCCTAGCGCTGCGCGCGTCCCTCCTTCAAGACGAACAGCTCAATGACGCACGGTTGGCTTCACTGGAAACGATCCGAAACCTGCTTCGTCGAGTAACCCTGACCGCCGACACAGTCCTGCAAATCATCGCTGGTCTCCGCGAGCTCGGAGCCAACGCCAAGCCGAGCTACGGAGAGAGCCACGATTCACACACCCGTGCGGACCAAGTGCAATCGCAAGACCAAACCCTCGGCCGTGAGTGCGCAAGCGAGGTGTCCGCCAGAAACGGACAAAATGACCGGCAGATAGAGTCTGTAAAAAAAGAACATACAAAGAAAGACACGCACGTGAAGCAGACCAACGCTTCCCAAAGCGTTGGAGCAGCGACCATGAACCGGGACCCTGCAAAAATGGCATGGACGGACTTTTCACATGTCGCGAACTTCTTCCCAGACCCGCCGCGAACTGGCGAAGCCCTCAACCGCGTTCTCTTCGATATCGGTCGATTGCTTAGAATACGCCAAGAAAAACTGATGCGTGGTCTCCAGAAAGCTGGGGCTGGACGGCTTTTGCTGATCTTGGACTATCTGTTGGGGAAAGGCGAAGCGATCAGGCAGCCCGAGGCATATTTTGAAACGATCCTGCGCGCATAGAGCATGCGGCTTACACGTCTTGACCGCGGTCAAGACCGACGAAGAGAGGAAAAGGTTGGGGGTTTGAGCGGTGACGGTGAGTGAGATCGGGAGAGTGGCTTCCGGCGCCCGTCGTGGAGAAGATCTGATGGCGAAAGCAGCCCAGAACATCGTCCTGTCCCCATCGCGGGACATTCCCTTCAACAAGCTCGTGCTGAGCCAGTCCAACGTGCGGCGCATTAAGGCTGGCGTCTCGGTCGAGGAACTGGCCGAGGACATCGCGCGTCGCGGCCTGCTGCAGGGGTTGAACGTGCGGGCTGTTCTCGATCCCGACGGTGTCGAGACTGGTACGTTCGAGATCCCGGCCGGTGGTCGTCGCTTCCAAGCGTTGTCGTTGCTGGTGAAGCAGAAGCGGCTCGCGAAGACGGCGCCTATTCCCTGCATCGTGCGGGATGCGGCGTCGGAGATCCTGGCCGAGGACGACTCGTTGGCCGAGAACATGCAGCGCGTGGCCTTGCACCCGCTCGATCAGTTCCGCGCATTTCAGGCTTTGCGTGAGAAGGGTCAGGGCGAGGAAGCGATCGCAGCGGCCTTCTTTGTCACCCCGCAGATCGTCAAGCAGCGCCTGAAACTTGCCTCCGTGGCCCCTGCCCTTCTCGATGTCTATGCCGATGATGGCATGACGCTGGAGCAGTTGATGGCGTTCACGGTGAACCCAGACCACGGGCGTCAGGTGCAGGTCTGGGATGCTGTGAAGAACTCCTGGAACAAGGAGCCCTATGCCATTCGCCGGATGCTCACCGAGAGCTCCGTCCGAGCCTCGGATCGTCGTGCGGTCTTCGTCGGTGTCGATGTCTATGAGGCCGCGGGCGGTATCGTCCTGCGCGATCTCTTCCAGGGCGATGACGGTGGCTGGCTCGAGGACCCTGCCCTGCTCGACCGGTTGGTCTCCGAGAAGCTTCACGCTGAATCTGAGGCGCTGGTCGCAGAGGGCTGGAATTGGATCGAGGTCGCGACCGACCTGCCCTATGGCTACAGCCATGGTCTGCGGCGTCTCGCCGGTGATCCCGCCCCCATGGCCGACGAGGAAAGCGCGGCCCACGCGACGCTCCTCGCCGAGTATCGCGCGCTTGAGGAGGAATACTCCGGCCATGACGAATACCCCGAGGAGATCGATGCTCGGCTCGGTCAACTCGAAATGGCGATGGAAGCGTTCGAACAGAGGCCGCTGATCTACGACCCGGCCGAGGTTGCCCGCGCGGGCGTCTTCGTGACGCTGGATCGGGACGGTAGCCTTGCGATTTATCGCGGGTACGTTCGGCCGGAGGACGAGCCGCGTGAGGAGACCGCGGTCCAGGATGGTGATGGCGCGGACGTCACGGGGCAGGGGGGTGATGTCGGTGTTTCCAGCTGGAAACCATCGGCGACCTCCGCCGGGTGCACCGTCATCACTTCGGGGGGGCAGCCGATCGGGGCGGATGCGTCCGATGAGGAAGATGACGGTGCGCTGAAGCCGTTGCCCGAGCGGCTGGTCATGGAACTGACTGCCCACCGGACCCTCGCGTTGCGCGAGGCGATCGGGCGGTCGCCGGACGTTGCGCTGACGCTCCTGCTCCTGAAGCTGGTGACGGACACCTTCCGCACCTCCTCGGCTTCGGGCAGCTGTCTCGAGGCTTCGGTGCGTCACGTCTACATGTCGGCGCAGGCACCCGATCTCAAGGACAGCGTGGTGGCCAAGCTGGTCGATGAGCGTCACGCCGCCTGGGAGGCTGATCTGCCCCTCGGGGACGATGCCGCGCTCTGGGACTATCTGACTGTGCTCGACCAGGGTAGCCGTCTGGCACTCCTGTCGCATTGCCTCAGCTTCGGGATCAACGCGCTCCATGAGAAGGTGAACCCCTATGGGGCGGGCATCACCGCCAGCGGCCTGACCCGCCGCATGGCGCATGCAGATCTGGTGGCCCGCGCGGTCGATCTCGACATGGTCGAGGCGGGCTGGGAGCCGACGGTCGATGGCTACCTCAACCGTGTGCCGAAGGCCCGCATCCTCGAGGCTGTGCGCGAGGCGAAGGGGGAGGGGACCGCGCAGCTTCTCGATCACCTGAAGAAGGGCGAGATGGCCATGGAAGCCGAGCGGCTCCTCAAGGGCAGCGGCTGGTTGCCCGAGGTCCTGCGCCGGGCCGATTTGGTCGCACGCGATGGCGAGGAGATCGCAGAAGGGCAGGGGGAAGATGCGGGCGAGCCCGAAGACATCGATCTTCCGGCCTTCCTGACGGCTGATCTGCCGGACAGCGATGCGTCGATGATGGCTGCGGAGTGATCTGAGCCTTTCGGGGGCGGGGAAACCCGCCCTCATTCCAATAAAATACAGCAATATCAATATGATGAATGCGAACGCTCGCATTCGGGATGAGGAATCATGTCTGCAACAACCATCATCGACACAGTCCCTTTGGGGGCGCTGATCCGCTATACCGACGGCAGTCCCAAGCCGCCGGCACGTTTCACAAAGAAGCTCGCGGCCTGGGAGCGTTCGAACGGCGTCTATCCGACCTGGACCGCTCCGGCCTCCTTCACGCTGCATGAAGGGAACTTCTCCTCGGACGGGGTCATCCTCGTCACCATCATGCGCAGCCATTCGGCGGATAGTCGGCTCATCTTCGATGTGGCCGAGGAACCGAAGCCGGGGCAGGTGCGCGTGCTTCTGGACTTCGGTGGCAACACCGAGCTGCTGCATCTGGCGGAATCCATCACCGCGGCCGAGCTTTGGATCGCGCGGGAGGGTTATCGCAATGCCCGTCTCGAAATCGTCGGTGCCGAGGATGGCGATAGGGCAGGGGGCGCGGACCTGGCCGCCTGAGTCCTGACAAGGCGTGAGGGGCCTGCCCACAGGCGGGCCTCTCACCGACCACTTGAACCTCGTCCGGCGATGTCGCGGGGTGCCGAAGGATCCATCCCCACAGACGGAGGTCTTCAACCAAGAGTCTGGCCGGGAGGCTGGCGGCGTTCCAGGCATCAGCGGGACAACCGGCTCCAGTCGTCAGGGCACCATCCCCCGCTCGCCATTCCCTTCCTTGCCCCGAATCCTGTCTTCGAGATCAACCCGCAAGGGGTCGGACTACGGGCAAGCCCGTGCCGCCGCGTGGATTCGGACGAGCCGAACGCACCCGGTGATGTCAGCCAGTCTTCGGGCCTGCGGAGACAGGAGCCAAACAGATGTCCCGCAAAGATGCTCACGCCTTCGCCGCCTCCCTCGCCGCCACGCTCATGGTCTCGATCGTCGTCTTCCAGGCCGGCGATGGAACCTTCGGCGCCGTCCCCGCCGATGAAATCGACGGGGACGAGGTTCAGGTGCTGGTTGAGATTGACCCGTGGGCTTAGGCCCACGGTTACCTCGCCAGGCTCACGCGGAGGCACAGACGCGCCTCTTGCTGCGTCGTCGCGCATCGATATCCACACCACCGGTGCAAGATAGGACTGTGTCTGTTTCGTAAGAGCACTCGTGCGATCAGTGACCTTCATGGCCCGCTGTATTGTTCTGTTTTCTTGGCCGGATATCTTCGAGCGCTGCATAGAATGCGGGCAACACCAACAGGATCAGGACCGTTGCCGCCAAGAGTCCGAATACAACCGATATCACCAGTGGTTTGAGCGTCTGGGCCTGGGTCGATGTTTCCAGCAGCAAGGGCGCCATGCCCATGATCGTCGTCGACACCGAGACGAAGATGGGGCGAAACCGCGACCGCACGGCCTCGCCTGCCGCCAGCGCGGCGGACATCCCTTCGGCGCGACGGTCGTTGATGACGCCGACCAGCAGGATCGCGTTGTTCACCACGATGCCAGCAAGTGAGGCTGCCCCCACCAGCGACGGCATCGAGATGTTGTAGCCCATCAGGACATGGCCCCAGATCACACCCAGAAACGCCAGCGGGATGGTGATCATCACGATCAGCGGTTCGACATAGCTGCGGAACTGGAAGCTGAGGACCAGGTAGATACCCACGAGCCCGATCAGGAAGCCGCGCAGGATCGAGGCAACGGTTTCCGCCGAATTCGCGGCTTGCCCGCCGATCTCGAAGGTGAGGTCGGGGGTGGCGGCCACCAGACCGGGCAGGAAGCCCTCGGCCAGCCGCGCGGTGATGGCGTCGGCATTGCCAATGCGGCCGTCCACATCGGCCGCTACAGTCAGCGTGCGCAGACCGTTGCGCCGCGTGATGCTGCCCCAGCCGCGCGCCTCGATGACTTCCGCGATGCTGGAGAGGGGCACTGTGCCGCCACTGGGCAGGGCGATCTCGAAGACGCTGAGGTCAGCGCGGGTGGCACGGTCACCATCGGCCAGCCGCACTTCAAGATCCCAGGCCAGATCGCCACGCCGGATCTCGGAAAGTTGCGTGCCAAGGAAGGCAGCACGGAGCTGGCCGGCCACATCCGTGGCGGTCAGCCCCAAGGCCTCGGCTCCCGGCAACAGGCTCAGCCGCATCTCGGGTGCGCCGGGGCGCAGGTCGACAATCGCGTTGCGAACGCCGGCATAGGTTTCCAGCTGGGCTAGTGTGGCGCGACCTGCCGCCTCAAGCGTGGCGAGGTCGGGATGGGTCAGGCGCAGCTCGACCGCAATGCCTTGCGGGCCGATCCCCGGCTCGGTCAGGATCAGCGAGGAAACACCGGGCAGGGGGCCTATTTCTTCACGCCATTGCGTGACGATGTTGTCAAGTGTGGTGGTGCGTGTCTCGGCACCCAGAAGGTCCACCGCAATGGTGGCAACATGGGCGCCAGTCTCGCCTGCCGACAGGTTGCGACCCATGCGCGTAATACGGCGAATGACAAGCGCTTGTGCCCCGGGCTGTTCGGGGGTCAGACTGGCGTTCACACGGTCAAGCGCGGCCTCGACCTGTGCGACGGCCTCGGTCGTGCGCGCCAACGGGGTGCCTGCGGGCAGCATCAGCCGCGCCTCGAGTACGTCGCCGTCGATCTCGGGCATCGCCTCGCGCTTGACCACGCCGCCGCCCAGGGCTCCGACGGTCAGGATCAAGGCCCCGATGGCCAGCCCCGCAACCAGCCAGCGCCAGCGGATCGCGGCATCGGCAAGACGGCCCACGCCATGCTCGCGCAAGCTGTCGAAGCCTGCATCGAAGCGCGTGCGGAAGCGGGACGGGGCGGTGTCCTTCATCCCGCCTTTCAGGTGATGGGGCAGGATGAAAAAGGCCTCGATCAGCGACGCGGCGAGCGCAGCCAGCAACACGACCGGCAGAACCTCGAGCACGGCACCCAACTCGCCTGCCAGAAAGGCCAAGGGTAGGAAGACCGCTAACGTGGTCAGGAAGGATGAGACGACGCCGGGCGTCACGGCGGCAACGCCTGCCGCCACGTTTTCCATCGTGGCACCCTTGGCGGCATGCACCGCAATGGAATCCGCGATCACGATGGAATCGTCCATAACGATCCCGATCGCCATCAAAAGTGCGACCAATGTCATCATGTTCAGGCTAAGCCCGGTCAGTGCCATCCAGACGAAGGCCCCGGCGAAGGCCACCGGCAGCCCCATCGCAGCCCAGATCGCGAAACCGGGGCGGAAGAACAGGCTCATGACTGCGACGACCAGCACAAGGCCGATCACGCCGTTCTGGACCAGCATGACCAGCCGGTCGCGGATGATGGATGTCACGTCCTGCACCACCTCGACGGTGATCGTGTCGGGCAGGCGTGCGGTTTCCTGGGCCACCAGCGCTGCAACACCGTCAAGCACCCGCAGCGCGTCGGCATCCAGCGCCTTTGATACGTCGAGCACGATGGCGGGGGTGCCATCGACAAAGGCGCGGTCCTGCGGCGGCTCGAAGCGTTCCTCGATCACTGCCACGTCGCCCAGTGTCAGCGTCGCGCCGTTCGGAAGGACCAGCACGGGAATCGTGGCGAGCGCAGTCGCCGTGTCGCGTTCGGCCGTGAAACGCAGGGTCAGGTCTGCGCCCGGCCCCTCCAACGTGCCTGCGGGCAGGTCGATGTTCTGGGCGGCGATGGCGGCAGCCAAGGCGGCGGGTGTCAGCCCGTGGCTGTCGAGTACGGCGCGCGTGGCGGTGATGGAAAGCGTCCGGGTGCCGAGGCCCCCGCGCGTCACGCGGGCCACACCCGGCAGGGCGGTCATGCGGTCCGACAGGGCGTCGGCGTAAAGATCCAACTCGCCCAGCGGCAACTCGCCCGAGATGGCGACTGATGTGACGGGATCGGAGCGGTGCAGCTCGCGCACCACGGCAGGATCGGCGCGGTCGGGAAAGCTGTCGATGGCCGAAACCTCTGTCCGCAGCGAATTGACGAAACGCAGCGCGTCATTGCCCGGCGCCATGGTCGCCACGGCGCGGGCGCGGCCGGTCTGCGCAGTGCAGGTGAGTGTCTCGAGCCCCTCGACACTCTGCACCCCGTCCCAGAGCGGCGCGCAAATCGCGGCCTCCACATCCTCGGCGGCAGCACCGCGATATGGCACGGTGATCTCGGCCTCGACGGCACGGAAATCGGGGAATGTTTCGCGCAACAGGCCCGGCGCGGCAAAAGCACCGGCGGCGAGAAACAGGAGCAGCAGGAGGTTGCCCGCCGTCGGGTGGCCGGTGAACCAGCGGATCACTGTGCGGCCTCGACCGGGGTCAGGGCCATACCGGGAATGGCCGGCGCGATATCGTCGATCACCACGCGGTCGCCAGGCGACAGGCCTTCGGCGATGACGACGTGCCCATTCTGCGCGAAGGCGGCGGTGACGGGGCGCATTTCCAGCAGGTCATCGGGGCCAAGGATACGTACCATGCCGCCATGCAAGGCCGCCTCGGGGATCGCGATGAGGCCTGACATAGAAGCGCCCAAAAAGGCGATCTGCACCTGAGTGTTGGGCACCAGTGGTAGACGTCGGGGCGGGTCCGCGCCCTCATAGGGATCATCAACAATGACCACGACCGGTACAGTGCGTGCGCGGGTATCCAGCGCGCCCTCGATCCGGACAACACGGGCGGTCCAGATCTGCGTCGGGTCCGACAGCGGGCTTAGCGTCACCTCGATCAGCGCGGACGGGCCATCGCGCATCATGTCCGCCAGGGTCATGTCCTCTATCGCATCTCCGATCAGGCGTCGAAAGCTGTCGATCGGCAGATGCGCCACGACCTCGGCCGCCGCGATCCCGTCGCCGCGGATCACGACCTGGCCGGGGGCTATGGTCTGGAAGCGCTCCGCGCTGACCTCTGTCACGCGCAGAGCGAACGGGGTGATCAGCACGGTGCGGTCAAGCGAGCGGCGCGCGCGGTCGATGGCGGCTTGTGTCCGCGCGGTCTGGGCGCTGATTCGCGCCTCGCGGGATGGGATCAGGGCGAGGGTGTTCTCCAGTTCCGCGACCGTGCGGCGGGCCAGAAGAGTGGCGCGCTCGGCCTCGTCGGCGCGCGATTGCGGGACGGTGCCCTGTTGGGTCAAGGTCTGGGTGCGCGTCAATTCGGCCTCGGCCAGCGCCAGTCGCGCGCGCTCCAGGTCGAGGATACGTCCCGTGTTGGCCGCCTCGGCGCTCAGTTGCGCGCTCTCGGCCTCAAGCGCAGCCAGATCGGCCAGCGATTGCGCCAAGGTTAGCTCATAATCAGCGGGGTCGATCCGTAGCACTTCGGTGCCCTCGGGGATCAAGCGGCCGCGTTCGAGGTCGGGGTGGCGCCAGATCACCTCGCCCTGCACCTCGGCCACGGCGACCCAAGTGTCGGCAGCCCGCAAGTTGCCCCAGACCGTGGCGGTCGGGCGGATATCCTCCGCCGCGACTGTCATCACCCGGACGGGCAGCGCGGGCGCCCCCCCGTCGATCTGGGCCGGTCCGGGGGCCGAGGCGATCATCCAGACCGCCGCAGCGATGCCGAGCGCGATGGGTGGCAAGGCAAGGAGGGGAGCGAGGCGCATGGGGTTCAGCCCTGTGCCCGGCGCATCCGCGCCAGCGTGCCATCACGCAACACGAACTGATGGTAGAGCGCGCCCACGACATGCAGGGCGACCAGCGCGAGCAGGATGATCTTCATCACGTTATGGCCCTGCGCCGCGGCCTCGACACCGCCGAACCACGCGACCGAGCCGCTGAGCGGCATCAGGATCATCAGCGCGTAAAGCCCGACATGGGTGAGCTTCGCGAGAATGCCTTGCACCTTGCTGGCCTCGATCGCCGGGGGCACCCCACGCCGAGCGCGCAGGGTCAACCGCCATAGCGCGAAGATCATCACCAGCGCGCCGCCCGCCACATGGGCCAGCACGAGCGGGTCGAACCCTGCCTCCAGCCCGTCGGTGATGCGGTCCCAAGCGGCCGATATCGCGTCCTTGAAAATGTATTGCTGCGCGATCAGCGCGAAGACGAGCCAATGCAGCGCGATCTGCAGGCGGGAATAGCCGGTCGGGGCGGTTGTGACGGGCATGGCGGGGGTCCTTTCGGTCTGGGCGCGCGACTCGGGATAGAGGTTGCGGTTGTCAACAGTATATGTTAGTGAGTTATAACTAACAAGAGGTGATACATGTCGGGCCGTCAAAGCGCGGAAGAGCGAAAGGCGCAGATTGTGGCCGAGGTGCTGCGACTGGCCGATGAGATCGGACCCGACCGGCTCAGCACCACGGATGTCGCGCGCGCCATAGGCCTCAGTCAGCCTGCGATCTTCAGGCATTTCCCCACCAAGGGCGCGCTCTGGTTGGCGGTGGCTGAGGAAATCGCGGATCGGTTGCAGCGTGATTGGGCCGCAGCCGAGGTCGGGTCGAGCGCGCCGCACGCGCGCTTGAAGGCGCTGATCGGTGCGCAACTGACGGCCATATCCGCGACGCCTGCGCTGCCGTCGATCCTCTTCTCGCGCGAGTTGCAGGTCGACAATCAAGCCCTGCGCGACGTGTTCCGGGGGCTTCTGGGCGCGTTTCAGGGCCGCCTTGTTGCCGTGATCCGTGATCTTCAGGCTGCGGGCGACCTGAAGCGCGACGTCAGCCCGGAGGATGTCGCCATCCTGCTGACATCGCTGGTGCAGGGTGTCGCCATCCGCTGGACGCTTGGCGCGCGGGGCTTTTCGCTCCCGCAAGAGGGGTTGCGATTGTTCGACGTGCAGTTGGCGCTGCTAAACGCTCAGGAGGACGTTTGCGATGAAAAAACAGGATAGACTGCTGCGCATTGCGGGTGGAGTTGCGATTGCCTTCGGCCTTTTGACGGTTGTTTCAGGCGGCACCACGCTGCTTGGTGCGCTCGAGATGGGGGCGGTCGTCCTGTTCGTCTTGTGGTTCAACACACTGGCTGGACTTGCCTATGTCGTGGCGGGCCTGGGCCTGTGGCAGGGGCGGCGATGGGCCTATCCTCTGTCTCTCGCAATCTTCGCCGCAACGCTGCTGGTCTTTGTGGCCTTCGGTCTGCATGTCGCCCAGGGTGGAGCCTTCGAGATGCGCACCGTTTACGCCATGGCCCTGCGCAGCGCGGTCTGGGGCGCGATCGCGCTGGTGGCCCGGCAACTGCTGACCCGTCAGGCGCCTTCCGGTCGATAGACGCAATCGGCAAGAGTACTGCGGTTAAGGTCGTCGATGAAGGCCGCCTCGGCATGGGCCAGTCGCGCCTTCAACCGGCAGTGCGGGGTCAGGGTGCAGGCGTTGACCCCGGCGGCAAAGCACTCCACCAGCGCCTGATCGGTCTCGAGGATCGCCACTACATCGCCCAAACGGATGTCCGCAGGCGCGCGAGCCAGCATCGCCCCGCCCCCGCCGCCGCGCCGGGTTTGCAGAAGACCTGCCGAAGCAAGAGCCGAAATCACCTTTGCCAGATGGTTGCGTGAGATCCGGAACTCGGCCGCTAGGTCGGCAGCCGTGAAGGCGCGGTCAGGCGTGCCCGCCATGCGCATCAGCACGCGAAGCCCGTAATCTGTGAAGGACGTGAGGCGCATGGTCGCGCTCCTGATTTGGTATTTACATTGCGTATTACTGTGGTCTAATCGGCAAATCAAATGCCAATTTGTCCAACTCCGACGACTCACCACAGAATGGACGTGCCATGCATGACGATGCCACCGCTGCAGTGCCGCAGGAAACCGGCGCCCTCATCGATCACATCTTGACCAACTATCACGCAATGCACAGGGCCGACCTCGCATCGCTGATCCCTCTCGCGAGCCGTGTCGAACAGGTTCACGCCGATGATCCTGACGCCCCCAATGGTCTTGCCCATGCTCTGACCACGCTTGCGCGTGAGATGGAGGATCACATGACCAAGGAAGAAATGATCCTGTTTCCCGCGATGCGCGCAGGCGGCGGGGCGGGCATCGAACACCCTATTGCGGTCATGCGCGCCGACCATGACGATCACGCCGAATCCATCTCGCTGATCCGCAATCTGACAGCCGATCTGACGCCGCCAGAGCATGCCTGCGGGTCTTGGCGGTCGCTCTATGCCGGCACGGCGACGCTGCTCGACGAACTGGCCGCTCACATCGCGCTGGAGAATGACGTACTTTTCCCCCGGTTCGAGCCCGCAAGATGACCAAGGACGGGACATATGCCTCGCCGCCCTGCATGGCGGCAGAGGTTGATCCCGCGTATTTCGACCCGCTTGGCGTTGATCCCGAGCAGGCGCACGATGTCGCACGCTGGCGCAGGGCCGAACGGGCACGGCTGGCCGGACTGAGGGAGGGCCTGGGCCAAGCCGGGCGGGCGCAGGTCTCAGACAGGATCGTGGGGCATCTGGTGAGGGTGCTGGGCGACCGCGGGGTGAGGCGCGGATGCGTCCTGTCCGGCTACTGGCCGATCAAAGGGGAACCCGACCTGCGCCCGGCCTTGGCCGGTCTGCACCGCGCGGGCGTCACCATCGCCTTGCCGGTGGTCGAGACGCGCGCCTCGCCACTGGTGTTTCGCCGCTGGACACCCGAGACCAAACTGGTGCGCGGCGACTGGGACATCCCGGTTCCACCACCTGAAGCCGACGAACTGACGCCTGAAGTCGCGCTCGCCCCCTGCCTCGGTTGGGATGGGGCATGTTTCCGGCTGGGCTGGGGCGGGGGCTACTTCGACCGGACGCTGGCCGCGCTGGTGCCGCGCCCTCTGACCATCGGCATCGCCCTCTCCGCAGCGTGTCTGCCGACGATCTTTCCGCAACCCCATGACATCCCGCTCGACCTGATCCTGACCGAGGACGGCGTCGCGGCAACGAGTGCAGAAGCAAGGACAGACAGATGACCACCACGACCGAGCAGATGCGCGCCTGGACTGGCCCTGCGATCCTGACCTTCGGGTTCCGCCCGTTCTTTTTCGGCGCAGCGGTCTGGGCCTTGCTAGCGATGGCGCTCTGGGTGCCGATGCTGTCGGGGCACCTGATGCTACCCACCGTGTTTGACCTCGTATCCTGGCACGCGCATGAATTCCTGTTCGGCTATCTGGGCGCCGTCGTCGCGGGGTTCCTCTTGACCGCCGTGCCGAACTGGACCGGGCGCTTGCCGATCGTCGGCTGGCGGCTGGGGATGCTTGCCGGCCTTTGGCTGGTGGGGCGTGTGGTGGTTGCGGTCTCAGCCGGCTTGCCGGATGTGTTGGTGGCCGTGGCCGATCTGGCTTTTCCGGTTGTCTTTGCGGCTCTCATCGCGCGCGAGATCGTGGCGGGCAAGAACTGGCGAAACCTGATCGTGCTGGCAATGCTGGGGGTCTTCATCATCGGTAATGCAATATTCCACTGGGAGGCGGCACAGGGCGATTACGCGGCCCAAGGCTATGGCCTGCGTCTGGGACTTGGTGCAGGCATCATGATGATCGCCGTCATCGGCGGCCGTGTGGTGCCGTCCTTCACCCGCAACTGGCTTGTGAAACGGCGCAGCGCCGTCCTGCCAGTGGCGCCGATGCAGTCCTTCGACAAGGCGGCGCTCGTGGTGCTGGCGCTGGCGCTTGTGCTCTGGGTCGCCCTGCCGCTTGGGGCTTTGACCGGGGTGGCCCTTGCGCTGGCAGGCGTGTTGCACGCGCTGCGACTGGCCCGTTGGGCGGGGCATCGGACCTTTGCCGAACCGCTGGTGACGGTGCTGCACGCGGGCTATGCCTTTGTGCCACTGGGGGCCTTGGCGCTGGCCGCGGAAATATTGGCTCCGGGGTCCTTCGGGATGGCAGGTGCGCAGCATTTCTGGATGGCCGGTGCGGTCGGGTTGATGACATTGGCCGTGATGACACGCGCTACGCTTGGCCACACCGGGCAGGATCTTAGGGCGGGAGCAGGGACCGTCACGATCTATCTGGCCCTGATCCTGTCCGTATTTGCGCGGGTCGCGGGCGGCGTATGGCCGGAATTCTCCGGCATGTTTAACACTGTGGCGGGGCTGTTCTGGACCCTTGCCTTCGGCGGTTTCGCCGTCGTTTACGGTGCGCTCTTGCTGCGCCTGCCCGCCGCCAAGCGGCTCTGAGGCGCGCATCCATGGACTGGTTCGAGTTCGCGCTGGCCTATGTCGTGTTCTTCCTGTCGCATTCCATGCCCGTGCGGCCGCCGCTCAAGCCCTGGCTTCAGGCGCGGCTTGGCGCTTCTGGCTTCACGCTTGCCTACTCCGCCTTGTCACTTGCGGTGCTGGCATGGCTGATAGTAGCGGCAGGCCGCGCGCCGCATGTGACTCTTTGGGACTGGGCGCCATGGCAGGCTCATGTGCCGCTGATCGTCATGGGGCCGGTCTGCGTGATCCTTGCGCTGTCCATCGGGCGTCCAAATCCGTTTTCCTTCGGTGGCGCGCACAATAACCTGTTCGACCCGGCAAGACCCGGCATCGTGCGGTGGTCGCGTCATCCGCTGCTTGCCGCGCTGGCGCTTTGGGCGGCGGCCCATATCCTGCCAAACGGGGATCTCGCGCATGTGATCCTGTTCGGCACCTTTGCCGCATTCGCGGTTCTTGGCGGTCGTCTGATCGACCGCAGGAAACGTCGTGAGATGGGGGCGGATTGGCAGCGCCTGCACCTGGTGGTTGAAGGTACACCACTCCTGTCCTGGCGCTGGTCGGGAGATATTCTTGCGCGACTCGTAGCCGCTCCTTTTCTCTACGCGACGCTTCTCTGGGTGCATCCCGTTCTGTTCGGTGTCAGCCCGCTTCCTTGATCGTCAGTCCTTGATGTCTTCGATCCAGGTCTTTGCGGCGACGGCACGGGGTAGACCAAGCGGGCCGATGGCCAGCATCGCGACCTGTGTGATCGCCGCAGGTTCGATCCCCTCTGATCTGGCGCGCCGGGTGTGGGAGTGCACCGCCCCTTCGGATCCAGCGCCGATGGCAAGCGCGAGCTTGACGAGACGCCTTTCCCGGGGCGTCAGCGGGCCACAATCAGCACTCGCCTTGCCCAAGGCGGCATAGGCCTTCCAGACATCAGGATATTCTTCGGCGAGGTCTCCGGCGGCGCCAGGCATGGACTTGGTCATCTGTCTGTCCTTCAACTTGAAATGTCATCAATCAGCGGGTTGGGTTTTGCGAAACGCTCTAGGTCCGCCTGATTGCCGATGGTGATACGGGTGCCGGTCACTGTCACACCGTGGGGCTGCAGGCCCTTGAAGGCGCGGCTGAGGTTTTCGGGGGTCATCCCCAGCACCGAGGCGAGGCGGCGCTTCTCGAAATCAAGCTCGAATACCGTCCCGCCGCCAGCGCGCTTTTGTTGCCTGAGCAGGTAGTTCGCGAGCCGCTCGAGCGAGGTTCTGAGCTTGAGGTCCTTCTGGGACTTGATGACGGAGCGATAGCATTGCGCCAGCTCGGTCACGATCGCGCGGGCGAAGTGGCCGTCGGTATCGAAGATCGCGCGCACATCCTGGCTGGGGATCAGCGCGATCCGGCTTTTTTCCAGCGTGCGCGCCGACATCAGATAAGGCGCGTCCTTGATGGTTGCGGCGAGAATGAAGGTCGAGATGGGGCGGACCGTCGCCATGCTGGTATCCCGCCCATTCCAGACCGAGAACAGATCGACCGAACCCGAAATCACGACATGTAGAAAATCGCTCGGCTCTCCTTCGGTGATCAATTCGATCTGCGCAGGGAAATTCTGCACATAGGCGCCGCGCATCAAGGACGTGAAATTCTCGTCTGCCATTTGCGAGAAGAGAGGAAGCCTTCGAATATCCCGGTATTCTGAATCGGGCATGTCATCCCCCTGATTTCATGCGCTTAACAAATATCATCAGAGCAATTGATAAAAGTCAATCATTCAGTTGACCCTCGCCGCAGTTGCCTTGACCTGTCACCGACCAGAGGATGACATATTTCTGTAAGCCATTTATTTCATTATTCTTTTTGAAGTTTCGTGATCTAGATCAAATCATGTGCGCCGCTCTGGCCTCAGGTCTGGCTTTGAACCCCACGCAGGGGGACAGAGCTATTCTTGCCGGAGACCCGCCATGCAGACAGTAGCAACAGCCTCGCGCGCCGATCAGACCCGGGCCCTGAGCCTGAGCACGATCGCCTTCACCGCCTGTTTCGCGGTCTGGACGATCTTTTCCATCATCGGTGTCGCCATAAAGGCCGAGCTTGGCCTGAATGACACCCAGTTCGGCCTGCTGGTCGCAACGCCGATCCTGACCGGGTCCGTTACGCGCCTGTTCCTTGGCGTCTGGACCGAGAAATACGGCGGGCGGTTGGTATTCTCCAGCCAGATGATCTTGACAGCGCTGGCAACATGGGCGCTGACGCTTGCGGACAGTTACGTCATGTATCTGATCGCCGCACTTGGCATCGGTCTTGCGGGCGGGTCGTTCATCATCGGCGTGGCCTATGTCAGCCGCTGGTATGACGCGGGCCACCAGGGCACGGCGCTTGGCATATTCGGCGCGGGCAATGTGGGCGCGGCGGTCACCAAGTTCGTGGCCCCTTTCGTGATGGTCGCCTATGGCTGGCACGGGGTCGCCTACGTCTGGGCGGCCGGACTCGCCATCATCGGCGTGTTGTTTTTCCTCTTGGCCAAGGATGATCCCGCGCTTGTGGAACGCCGCCGGACCGGCGCAAAGGCACCGTCCCTCGCGCAGCAATTCGCCCCTCTCAAGAACCTGCAGGTCTGGCGCTTTTCGCTCTACTATTTCTTCGTCTTCGGCGCATTCGTGGCGCTGGCGCTGTGGCTGCCCCACTACCTGATCGACGTCTACGGTATTGATGTGCGGTTTGCGGGTATGGCTGCGGCCTCCTTCAGCCTCTCGGCCTCGCTGTTCCGGGCCTATGGCGGGGTCTTGTCGGACAAATTCGGCGCGCGCTCGGTCATGTACTGGACCTTCGGCTTCAGCATGCTGTTCCTCTTCATGCTGTCCTATCCTCCGACCGATTACATCATTCAGGGCAAAGACGGCCCGATCGCCTTTTCCACGCAGATGGGCCTCTGGCCCTTCATCGTGACACTGTTCGCACTGGGGTTCTTCATGAGCCTCGGGAAAGCGGCCGTCTTCAAGCATATCCCGGTCTATTACCCGAACCATGTCGGCGCGGTCGGGGGTCTTGTGGGCATGATCGGTGGCCTTGGCGGGTTTGTCCTGCCCATCGCCTTTGGCGCGCTGCTGGATCTCACGGGCATCTACACTTCGTGCTTTGCCCTGCTGTTCGTTCTGGTCGCCATCGCGCTGACCTGGATGCACCTGTCGATCCGGGCGATGGAGCGAGCAGCCCATGGCGAGGTGCTCGACCGGCTGCCGCAACTGCCCGAGATGCAGGACATTCACCACCCCGAGCGCACCGCCATGCCGCGCGTGCTGGAGGATTGGCGTCCCGAGGATGCCCGCTTCTGGGCCGAAAAGGGCCGGGCCGTCGCGCGCCGCAACCTGTGGATTTCCATTCCTGCGCTGCTCCTGGCCTTTTCGGTCTGGATGGTCTGGTCGATGGTGATCGCGCGCCTGCCGGCCATCGGGTTCAACTTTGCTCCCGAACAGCTGTTCTGGCTTGCTGCCTTGCCGGCCCTGTCGGGTGCCACGCTGCGCATCTTCTATGGCTTCATGGTGCCGATCTTCGGCGGACGCCTCTGGACGACAGTCTCGACCGCATCGCTGCTTTTGCCCGCCATCGGCATCGGCTACGCCGTGCAGAACCCGGAAACCCCCTATTTCATCTTCCTCGTGCTGGCGCTGCTGTGTGGCCTCGGCGGGGCCAACTTCGCCTCTTCCATGGCCAATATCGGCTATTTCTTCCCCAAGGCGGAAAAGGGCAATGCGCTGGCGCTGAACGCGGGGCTTGGCAACCTGGGCGTCAGCGTCATGCAGTTTCTGGTGCCGCTGGTCATCACCGTGGGCGTCTTTGGTGCCATGGGTGGCGCGCCGCAGGAACTGTCTGACGGCGGGCAGCTCTGGATGCAGAACGCAGGGTTCGTCTGGGTGCCGTTCATCCTGGCCGCCACCGTCGCGGCGTGGTGGGGCATGAATGATATCGCGGATGCCAAGGCGAGCTTTGCCCAACAATCGGTGATCTTCGGGCGGACCCAAAATTGGCTGATGTGCGTGCTCTATATAGGCACCTTCGGCAGCTTCATCGGCTACTCGGCGGGCTTCCCGCTCCTGAGCCGGATCGCCTTCCCCGAGATCAATGCGCTGCAATATGTCTTCCTTGGTCCGCTGGTCGGCGCGCTGAGCCGTGCCGGCACGGGCTGGGTATCCGACAAGTTCGGGGGCGGGCGTGTCACCTTCTGGGTCTTCGTCGGCATGATCGCCAGCGTTCTGGCTGTGATCCTGTCGCTTCAGGCGGGCAGTTTCGCAGGCTTCTTTGCAGGCTTCATGGCGCTGTTCTTCTTCACGGGCGTCGGCAACGCGTCTACCTTCCAGATGATCCCCGTGATCATGGGCCGCGAAGTGCCGCGCCTGATGCCGCAACTGACGGGGGCCGACCGCGCGCGCCAGATCGCGATGGAATCGGGCGGCATTGTCGCCTTCACCAGCGCGATCGGGGCTTACGGCGGGTTCTTCATCCCGAAGGCCTATGGTTCGTCCATCGCCATGACCGGCAGCCCCATTGGCGCGCTGTGGCTGTTCCTCGGCTTCTACGTCCTCTGCCTTGCCATCACTTGGGTCGTCTACACGCGCCCTGGTGGCCTGCTGCACGACATCGAACATGGCCGGGTGCCGCAAGGTGCCGCCGCCCAGCCCGATCAATGACCCAACCGATTTTCCGGGCGACGCAGGTCGCCGCTCGGACCCAGACACCCGAAAGGACAGCCCAATGAGCCATCTGCTCGACAAACTGAACTTCTTCCAGAGCAAGGAACTGGAGCAATTCTCGGACGGTTGGGGTCAGACCACCCGTGAGAACCGCGACTGGGAAGACACCTACAGAAACCGCTGGCGGCACGACAAGATCGTCCGCTCTACCCACGGGGTGAACTGCACCGGGTCCTGTTCTTGGAAGATCTACGTCAAGTCCGGTATCGTGACGTGGGAGACGCAGCAGACCGATTATCCCCGCACCCGCGCGGGGCTGCCCAACCATGAGCCGCGCGGCTGTGCGCGGGGGGCGTCGTATAGCTGGTATCTGTATTCCGCGAACCGGGTGAAGAACCCGCTGATCCGCGGCGCGCTGATGCGCGCCTGGCGCAAGATGCGCGAGACGCTGACGCCGGTCGCCGCCTGGGCCGCGATCCAGAACGACCCCATCCTGCGCGCCAGCTACACCAAGACGCGCGGCAAGGGCGGTTTCGTGCGGGCAAGCTGGGACGAGGCGACCGAGATCGTCGCCGCTGCAAACGCCTATACCGCCAAGACCTACGGCCCCGACCGGGTGTTCGGCTTCTCGCCGATCCCCGCCATGTCGATGGTCAGCTACGCTGCCGGTTCGCGGTATCTATCGCTGCTGGGCGGCACCTGCATGTCGTTCTACGACTGGTATTGCGACCTTCCGCCCGCCAGCCCGCAGACCTGGGGCGAACAGACTGACGTGCCGGAATCGGCCGATTGGTATAACGCGGGCTTCCTGATGCTCTGGGGCTCGAACGTGCCGCAGACGCGCACGCCCGACGCGCATTTCTATACCGAGGTCCGCTATCGCGGCACCAAATCCGCCGTCGTCAGTCCCGACTATTCCGAAGCGGCCAAGTTCGGCGACATCTGGCTGAACCCGCAGGCCGGCACCGATGCGGCGCTGGCGATGGCAATGGGCCATGTCATCCTGCGCGAATTCCACCTCGACCGGCAGGCCGAATATTTCGAGGATTACGCCCGCAAGTACACCGACATGCCGATGCTGGTGCGGCTGGAAGACCGCGACGGCCACCTTGTCCCGGGCCGGATGCTGCGGGCCGAGGATTTCGACGGCAAGTTGGGCGAGACCAACAACCCCGACTGGAAAACCGTCGCCTATGACGAGGCGTCCGGCCAGATCGTGGTGCCCAATGGCTCAATCGGATTTCGTTGGGGCGAGACCGGGAAATGGAACCTTGAGCAACGCGCCAAGGGAACGGATGCCCAACTGCGCCTGAGCCAGATCATGGATGGCGATCATGATGAGGTTGTGGGCGTCGATTTCCCCTATTTCGGCGGGGTCGCGACGGGTGATTTCGTGAAATGCGACCACCCCGAGGTGCTGACCCGCAACATCCCTGCTCGCCGCGTGACCTTGGCCGACGGGTCGGAAGCCTTCGTCGCCACCGTGTTCGACCTTTTCTGCGCCAACTACGGGCTGGATCGGGGCCTTGGCGGCGAATGGGTGTCCAAGGATTTCAACGACGACAGCCCCTATACCCCCGCATGGGCCGAAAAGATCACCGGCGTGGATCGTGAAAAGATCATCGCCGTGGCGCGAGAGTTCGCGGGCAATGCCGAAAAGACCCACGGCAAGTCGATGGTCATCCTCGGGGCCGGTCTGAACCACTGGTACCACATGGACATGAACTATCGTGGCATCATCAACATGCTGGTGATGTGCGGCTGCATCGGGCAGGAGGGTGGCGGCTGGTCGCATTACGTCGGGCAGGAAAAGCTCCGCCCGCAGACCGGCTGGGCGCCCTTGGCCTTCGCGCTCGACTGGAACCGACCGCCCCGGCACATGAACTCCACATCGTGCTGGTATGCCCATACCGATCAGTGGCGCTATGAAACCCTGAGCGCAGGCGAGATCCTGTCGCCGACTGCGCCCAAGGGCGATTGGGACATCAGCCTCATCGACTACAACATCCGCGCGGAACGCATGGGCTGGCTGCCCTCGGCCCCACAGCTGAAAACCAACCCGCTGGAGGTGTCGAAAGCCGCGAAGGCGGCCGGCAAGGAGATCAAGGATTTCGTCGCCGAGCAGCTGAAATCCGGCGATCTGCAGATGTCGTGCGAAGACCCGGACGCGCCCGAGAACTGGCCGCGTAACCTGTTTGTCTGGCGCTCGAACCTGCTCGGCTCTTCGGGCAAGGGGCATGAATATTTCCTCAAGCACCTACTCGGCACCGATCATGGCGTCATGGGCAAGGACCTGGGCGAGGAAGGCGGCGTGATGCCGAAGGAAGCCGTCTGGCATGACGAGGCGCCCAAGGGCAAACTTGACCTGCTGGTGACTATCGACTTCCGCATGTCCACCACCTGCGTCTATTCCGACATCGTGCTGCCCACGGCCAGCTGGTACGAAAAAGACGACCTCAATACCTCGGACATGCACCCGTTCATCCACCCGCTGCAGGCGGCGGTTGACCCGGCCTATGAGAGCAAATCGGACTGGGAGATCTTCAAGTCGATCGCCCGGAAGTTTTCCGAGGTCGCGCCCGAGGTGCTCGGCGTGGAAACCGATATTGTCCAGCTTCCGCTGCTGCACGACACCCCCGGCGAACTCGCTCAGGCCCATGTGCGGGACTGGAAGAAGGGCGAATGCGACCTGATCCCCGGAAAGACCGCGCCGAACTACATCGCGGTCGAGCGGGATTATCCCAACCTCTACAAGAAGTTCACCTCGGTCGGGCCGCTGCTGGAAAAACTCGGCAACGGTGGCAAGGGGATCAACTGGGACACCAAGGTCGAGGTCGGCCATCTGCGCGACCTGAACGGGGTGGTGCAGGACGAGGGTGTCTCGAAGGGCCACGCAAAGCTGGAAACCGCCATCGACGCGGCCGAGATGATCCTGATGCTCGCCCCTGAGACCAACGGCGAAGTGGCCGTGAAGGCATGGGAAGAACTGGAGAAGCCCACCGGCCGCCATCATGCCCATCTGGCGGAAGGCGCGCATCACACCAAGATCCGCTTCCGCGACATCGCGGCGCAACCGCGCAAGATCATCTCCAGCCCCACATGGTCGGGGATTGAGTCCGAGGAGGTCTGCTACAACGCGGGCTACACAAACGTGCATGAGCTGATCCCGTGGCGCACCCTGACAGGCCGCCAGCAGCTCTACCAGGACCACCTTTGGATGCGCGCCTTTGGCGAGGGTTTCGTCAGCTACCGCCCGCCGGTGGACCTGAAGACCATCACCAAGGCCGTCAACAATGACGCGGCCGAGGGCAGCCCGCATGTCGTGCTGAACTTCATCACGCCGCACCAGAAATGGGGCATCCACAGCACCTATACCGACAACCTCCTGATGCTGACGCTGAACCGGGGCGGGCCAGTGGTCTGGATGTCCGAGATCGACGCCCAAAAAGCGGGCCTCGTAGATAACGACTGGGTCGAGGCCTACAACATCAACGGCGCGCTGACGGCGCGGGTGGTGGTGTCCCAGCGCATCAAGCAGGGCACCCTGTTCATGTATCACGCTCAGGAAAAGATCGTGAACACGCCCGGCTCGGAAAAGACCGGCCATCGCGGCGGCATCCACAACTCGGTAACGCGCGCCACGCTGAAACCCACCCACATGATCGGCGGCTATGCGCAATTGTCCTATGGGTTCAACTACTACGGCACCGTGGGCAGCAACCGCGACGAATTCGTCATCGTGCGGAAAATGAAGAAAATCGACTGGCTCGACAAACCTGCAAGCCGGTCCGCAACCCACAAAGTGGAGGCAGCGGAATGAAAGTTCGTGCGCAAATCGGCAAGGTTCTTAACCTCGACAAATGCATCGGGTGTCACACCTGTTCCGTCACCTGCAAGAACGTGTGGACGACGCGCGAAGGCGTTGAATACGCATGGTTTAACAACGTCGAAACCAAGCCCGGCACCGGCTATCCGACCGACTGGGAAAACCAGAAACGCTGGAACGGCGGCTGGACCCGCTCGGCCAGCGGCAAGCTGCATCCCAAGCAGGGTAGCAAGTGGCGGATCCTAGCGAATATCTTCGCCAACCCGTCGATGCCCGAGATCGACGACTACTACGAGCCGTTCGATTTCGACTACGACCACCTGAAATCGGCGCCCGACATGGACCATTTTCCCACCGCGCGCCCCCGGTCGAAAATCACTGGCGAACGGATGGAGAAGATCGAGAAGGGCCCGAACTGGGAGGAAATCCTCGGCGGGGAATTCGAGAAACGGTCCAAGGACTACAACTTCGAGAACATCCAGAAGCAGATCTATGGAGAGTATGAAAATACCTTCATGATGTATCTGCCGCGCCTGTGCGAGCATTGCCTGAACCCGACCTGTTCGGCCTCTTGTCCCTCGGGCGCGATCTACAAGCGCGAGGAGGACGGCATCGTCCTGATCGACCAGGAAAAATGCCGCGGCTGGCGGATGTGCATCTCGGGCTGTCCCTACAAGAAGGTCTATTACAACTGGGAGTCCGGCAAATCCGAGAAATGCACCTTCTGCTATCCGCGCATCGAGAGCGGTCAGCCGACGGTCTGCTCAGAGACCTGCGTCGGGCGAATACGGTATCTGGGCGTCATCCTTTACGACGCGGACAAGATCGAAGCGGCGGCAAGCAGCGAGCGCGAGACCGATCTCTACGGAGCGCAACTTGATGTGTTCCTTGACCCCAACGACCCCGAGGTGATCGCAGCCGCCCGTCGTGACGGCGTGCCAGAAGACTGGATCGAGTCCGCCAAGATCAGTCCGATCTGGAAGATGGCGATGGAGTGGAAGGTCGCCTTCCCGCTGCATCCCGAATACCGGACTTTGCCGATGGTCTGGTACATCCCGCCGCTGTCGCCGATCCAGAACGCGGCGCAGGCCGGCCAGATCGCGATGAGCGACCAGATGCCCGACGTACGCAGCTTGCGCATACCGGTCAAGTACCTCGCCAATATGCTGACAGCGGGCGACGAGGAGCCCATCGTTCACGCGCTGGAACGCATGTCGGCCATGCGGCTCTACATGCGTGCGTTGACGGTTGATGGGGTGCGCGACGAAGGCATCGCCGCCCGCGTCGGCATGTCGGGCCGGATGATCGAGGACATGTACAAAATCATGGCCATCGCCGATTACGAGGACCGTTTCGCGATCCCCACGGCGCACCGTGAACAAAACGAGGCAGGCGCCGACATCCGCGGCGGCTGCGGGTTCACCGACGGCAATGGCTGTTCCACCGGCGAGACGGGTAAGACCAGCCTGTTCGGCGGCAAGAAGAAGTCCTTTGCCCTTCCACTGGAGTCGTTCTGATGATGGACCGCACACTCAAGGCTCTGTCGCTGACGCTCAGCTATCCGAACGTCGACCTGCAGGAGGCTATGCCCGAGATCGGCGCCATTCTGGGCACCGATCCCCGCATTGCCCCTGATACACGGGCGGCGTTGCAGGCGCTTGCCGATGGGCTCGGGAAGGACGATCTGTTCGATGTTCAGGAGAGCTATGTCATGCTCTTCGATCGCTCGCGCACACTGTCGCTGAACCTCTTCGAACACGTCCACGGCGAAAGCCGGGATCGGGGCGGGGCGATGGTCAGCCTGATCGAGACCTACCGGGAGGGCGGGTTCGAGCCCGCGACCACGGAACTACCCGACCACTTGCCGGTGCTCCTGGAATTCCTGTCGACGCGTCCCTTCGCCGAAGCACAGGAAACCTTGGCGGACGCGGCCCATATCTTCGACGCGCTTGTCACCCGTCTGGTGCGGCGCGAGAGCGGGTATGGCGCCGCGTTCGCCGCTTTGTCCCAGCTTGCCGGCGCGCAATCCGACGCAGACGCCGTAGCGGGAATGCTGGCTGAGCCCGATGACGACCCCACCGACCTCGAGGCACTCGACGCTGTCTGGGAGGAAACCGAGGTCACTTTCGGCCCCGACCCAAACGCGGGCTGCCCGCAGGTCCGCGACATGCTGGCCCTGATGGACAAACCGACCCAAGCCCCCAATCTGAACAGGAGCGCATGACATGTTCGGCAATTTCGATATCAACTTCATGCTGTTCGGCGTCATGCCCTATGTGGCGCTGACGATCTTCCTTGTGGGGTCCATCGCCCGCTATGAGCGCGACCCCTTCACCTGGAAAAGCTCGTCCAGCCAGCTCTTGCGCCGCAAGCAGCTGATCTGGGGCTCGATCCTGTTCCATGTCGGCATCCTGACTGTCTTCTTCGGCCACCTTGTCGGGCTGTTCACTCCGATCTGGGTGCTGGATGCCATCGGTATTCCCTATGGGCTGAAGCAGTGGATGGCGGTCCTGATCGGGGGGCCTGCCGGCATCGCCGCACTCATCGGCTCGACGATGCTGATCCATCGCCGTCTCGCCGATCCGCGCATCCGTGTGACATCGACCTTCCCCGACATCCTGATCATGGTCCTGATCTGGCTGCAGCTGGCCATCGGCCTGCTGACGATCACCCAGACGCTGCAGCACATGGACGGGTCGGAAATGGTCCGCTTCATGACCTGGTCACAAAGCGTGGTGACCTGGAACATCAACGCGTGGGTCACGGTGGTAGACGTGCATTGGCTCTACAAGCTGCACATCTTCCTCGGGCTGGTCATCACCATCCTGTTCCCGTTCACCCGGCTCGTCCACATCTGGTCCGGGTTTGCCGCCCCCTTCCGCTATCTGCTGACGCGGCCGGGCTACCAGATCGTGCGCTCGCGCCGGACCCGTCCGTTGGAGGAACGCCGCCGCGCCTATGACGCCCGGCAGGGCAAGACCGGCCCCAAAATTACCACGCCTGCGGAGTGAGCACGATGAACATGGCCCTGTTTCCCGATGTCGTCGTGAATGGCGAAACGATCCCCTCTGCGGCCATCGCCGCCGAGGCCCAGAACCACACAGCCCCCAAGGACAAGCCCGGCATCGCCTGGCGCAAAGCGGCGCAAGCGCTTACGATCCGCGCGCTCCTGCTGCAGGAGGCAAGGGCACGCGGGATTGTGCCCGATCCGATCGAGCTGGCCCCCGGACGCTTCGAGACTGAGGACGAGGCCCTGATCCGCGCGCTTCTGGACGAAGCGCTAAGCATCGCGCCCGTAACGGAAAACGCCGTTCATGCCGAATGGGCAAAGGACCCTGACCGCTACCGGTCCGCACCTCTCTGGGATGTCTCGCATATCCTGTGCGCCTGTGACCCGCGCGACGAGACTGAGCGGGCCATGGCCGAGGCACGGGCCACGGCCCTGCTCGCGCGGCTTGACGGGGACGCCAAGGGGTTCGCCGCCGCCGCCCGTGAAAGCGATTGCGGGTCCAAGGCGTCCGGTGGCCATCTGGGCCAGCTTGGACCGGGCGACACCGTGCCGGAATTCGAGGTGGCCCTGCGCGCCCTGCCGGAGGGTGGCATCAGCGCAGCACCCGTTCTGTCGCGGCACGGCTGGCACATCATCCGCCTGAACGCCACGGCGCCGGGGCAGGTTCTGCCCTATGAGACCGTCCGCCCCAAAATCGCGCAGGCGCTCGAAAAGGCGGCCTGGGCGAGGGCATCACGGGACCTCGTCGAAACTCTGGCCCAAAGCGCAAAGATCACTGGCGCCAGCCTTGCGCCGATCTGACCCCTGCGAAAGGACGCGTCATGCACCCGTCACAACCAGCGCTGCGTGGGAGTGGTGAGACACCGACAAACCCGAGCCTGATTGCAAATCCTCTGGATTTCATCAGCGAGGACCACCTGCGCGAACGCCAGGTCTGCGCGGTCATCGAAGGGCTGGCCACGGCGGACGCCCTCGATCGTCGATCAACCACTGCGGTGCTGCGCTTCCTGAACGAGGAGCTGAACGTCCATCTGCGCGACGAGGCAGAGGATCTGTTCCCGCTTCTTGCCCGGCGGTGCACGGAAGAGGACGCAATCGAGGGTGCGATCGCCCGGATCAGGGCCGATCAGGACGAAGCGATGCGTCTGCTGCCGGAGGTGCGTGCGATGCTGGCCGGTTGCCTTGATAGCGGGGTTAGCCTCACCGCCGAGGAGCGCACCGTGCTGTCCAGGTTTGCGGGGCATGTGCGCCGCCACCTGGTTGCCGAAAACGCCATCCTGTTGCCGATTGCCCGCGCCCGGCTGACCCGGGCCGATCTGCGGACCTTGTCGAAACACATGCGAACGCGGCGCGGCCTGCCCGATCTTCTGGAGACGACCGATGCTGAATGATCTGCTGGCCCGCAACGAGGTGTGGTCGAAACAACGACACGCCGAGGAACCGGATTACTTTACCCGCCTTGCCGCCCTTCAAGCACCTGAGTTCTTCTGGATCGGATGTTCGGACAGCCGGGTACCGGCCAACGTGGTCGCGGGCCTCGATCCGGGCGAAGTCTTTGTCCATCGCAACGTCGCCAACATCGTTCATTCCTCGGACATGAACCTGCTGTCGGCACTGGAGTTCGCAGTCGATGCGTTGCATGTGCGCGAGATCATCGTTTGCGGCCACTATGGTTGCGGGGGGGTCAAGGCCGCGACCGAGGATCTGCCCCATGGTCTGGCCGATCACTGGCTGGAGCCGGTTCGACGCCTTGCGCGCGCCTATGCCGTCGATCTGGGGCGCGAACCCGACCTTGAGGCGCGGCGCGACCGTCTGGCCGAATGGAATGTGGTCGAAGGAGTGCGGCGCGTCTGCGAAACGCCGATCTTGCAGCGGGCTTGGGCTCGTGGCGCCGTCGTTCGCGTGCATGGCCTGATCTATGGCCTCAAGGACGGACGCCTGCGCGACCTCGATTGCAGCATCGGGCCGGGGCATTTTCAGACCACCCATTCGACTGAGGAGGCAGCACAATGACACTTCATCAGGCCATCGCATCACCGGGCTGCGGCTGTGACCGTCAGGATATGCTCCATGCGCTGATCAGCATCGACGAGTCCCTTGCGCGGATTGCAGCGCATGCGTCGCCTGTCGCTCGAACCGAGGCCGTGCAGGTGGGCAGCGCCATTGGCCGCACTCTCGCCCTGCCAGTCCGGTCCCGGTCCATGTCACCGGTCTTCGACAATGCGGCGATGGATGGCTATGCGATCGAGACATCGGCCCTTGCGGGGCCCGGTCCGTGGGTGCTGCCGGTCGTTGCGCGCATACCTGCCGGGCAGGAGAGGACGACATCGGTCGCAGGGGCCGTGGCGGCCCGCATCTTCACGGGCGCGCCGATCCCGGGCGGCGCGGACGCTGTCGTGATGCAGGAAGATGTCCTGCGCGATGGAGATTTCATTCACCTGTCCCGCCGTCCCGCACCGGGCCTGAATATCCGCCGCGCGGGCAGCGATCTGGCCCGGGGCGTGACCGTTCTGGGAAAGGGCCAGAGGCTTGGTCCGAAAGAGATCGCCGTTTGCGCCGCGGCCGGCGCAGGCATCGTTCGTGTCCGGCGCAGGCTGCGCGTGGCCCTGCTGGTCACCGGCGACGAGGTCCGTCGCGCCGGGGGTGCGCGCGAGGCCGCCCAGATCTGGGACGTGAACACACCGATGCTGATGGCAAGCCTTGCAGCTGCGGGCGTCGAACTTGTCGCATCGGCCCATGGTGCCGACAGCCGCGCAGACCTTGTCCGCCAGTTGGGCGACATGGCGGCGCAGGCCGACCTTGTCATCACCACGGGCGGCGTCTCGGTCGGGGAAGAAGATCATGTGAAGCCCGCCTTCCTGTCGCTCGGGGGCGAGGTCTTTTTCAGCGGTGTGGCGATCAAACCGGGCAAGCCGGTGACGGTCGGGCGTATCGGGAAAGCGTACTGGCTTGGTCTGCCCGGCAATCCGGTGTCTGCCTTCGTCACCTGGCAGGTGTTCGGAATGGCGCTTGTCCGCGCGCTGACAGGCGAGGGGACAGGTGCCCCGTCCCGGCGGTATGTCGTGACCGCAAGCGAAATCCGCCGCAAGCCCGGACGCTGCGAACTTCGACCCGCCACGCTGGCCGGGTTCGATTCCCATGGCCGCGAGATCGCCCGTTTCGAGGATGCCACCCATTCGGCCCGCGTCGGGCTGCTTTCCCTCGCGGACGGGCTGATGTTTCTGCCCGCCGATGCCGAATACCTGCCCGCCGGTGCGCTGGTCGAATTCCAACCTTTCTGTCAATCCTGAGGGAGCCCGGATATGAAACTTGCCTACACGATGGCGCCGGGACGCGGCGATACCGATCTGGTGCTTGAACGGCTGGCAGCGGATCTCGCGGCCCGGGGCCTCAGGTGCTGCGGGACCGTCCAGATCAACAGCGAGCGCGCCGATGCGGGTCCCTGCGACATGGATGTGCGGGTGTTGCCAGATGGGGCCGTCTTGCGCATCAGTCAGGATCTCGGCCCGCAGGCGCGCGGGTGCCGCCTCGACCCGGCCGCGCTTGAAACGGCCGTCGGACTGGTCGCGGCTGGCCTGTCATCCGGCGCGGACCTTTTGATCGTCAACAAGTTTGGCAAACACGAGTCCGAGGGTCGCGGGTTCCGCAGCGTGATCGCCGAGGCGGTCGCGATGGACATCCCCGTTCTGGTCGGCCTCAATGGGCTCAACCGACCGGCCTTCGAGAGTTTCGCGGAAGGGCTGGCAATCCAGCTGCCGTCTGATCCCGTTGCGCTGATGGCGTGGGTTGAGGACGTTACAGCGAAGGCTGATGAAGTGGTCTGAGATCAGCCGACGCTGGCGGTCTGTCGCCCATCCTCACGCCATTCCGGCAAACCGCCGTCAAGGCGACGCGCGTTGAAGCCGTGTTCGCGCAGGGCGGCGACGGCTTGGTGGGCATAGACGCAATAAGGGCCGCGGCAATAGGCGACGATCTCGGCGCCCGTCGCGAGCGTCGGGAGGATCTGCTCCAGCTGCGCCAAGGTGGCATTCAGCGCGCCCGGAATGTGACCCGCGGCGAATTCATCTGCAGGACGGACGTCGAGAACGGTCACCGAACCCTCGGCAATTCGTGCCGCGAGGTCTTCCCGGCTCACGGGCTCGGGGGCATCTTCGCCGCCTGAAAGCCCACGCAGGATACGTTCAACTTGCGCCAGGTTCCGCTCGGCAACGATGCGCAGAAGGTCCATCAGCGCGAGCGTCTTGGCATCGGTCAGCCGGTAGATCACCGCTTTACCATCGCGGCGGCTGGTGACCAGCGCGGCGCGACGCAACTGCTGAAGATGCTGCGAGCAGTTGGCGATGGTAAGGCCAGTCTTGTCCGCCAATGCTTCCACCCCACGCTCCCCTTGCGCCAGTTGTTCGAGCAGCATCAGCCGCGCTGGGGCGGACAAGGCGCGCGCGACGAGGGCGTATTCCTCCAGGAGGGCAAGCTTCGGGCTGATTGACAAGGCGTGTCTCCTGACGCTAGATCATTCAAGCTATAACTTGAATAATAGCGAGTCCTTCGCACCCCACAAGCGCCAAGGCCAGCACCGCATGTCCGAGACCATCCTAGCTACCGAGGCGGCCATCCGTCTTGCCATCTTTCTGGGTGTTCTGGCGGCGATGGCGCTGTGGGAGGTGGCGGCCCCCCGGCGCAGGCGGGACATCCCGCGCGTCATCCGCTGGACGAACAACCTCGCGCTTGTGGTGGTCGACACGATCATCTTGCGGCTGTCCTTCCCAATTCTTGCGGTCGGGCTGGCGGTGATGGCCGAGGATCGCGGCTGGGGGCTGTTCAACAACATCGACGCGCCGTTCTGGGTCGCGGTCGTGGTCTCGATGCTTCTGCTCGATCTGGCGATCTACCTGCAGCACGTGATGTTCCACGCGGTGCCGGGGCTCTGGCGGTTGCACCGGATGCACCACGCCGATTTGGACTTCGATGCCACCACGGGGCTGCGCTTCCATCCGGTGGAAATCCTTATCTCGATGGGGATCAAGCTGGCGGCGGTCGCGGCCCTCGGGCCCCCGGCCGTCGCGGTGCTGCTGTTCGAGGTCATCCTGAACGCCACAGCACTTTTCAACCACGCCAACATCGACCTGCCGCGCCCGGTGGACCGCGTGCTTCGTCTCTTCGTGGTGACGCCGGACATGCACCGTGTCCACCACTCCATCGATCCGCGCGAGACCAACTCGAACTACGGTTTCAACCTGCCGTGGTGGGACCGGCTTCTGGGCACCTACATCGCCCAGCCCGCAAGAGGCCATGAGGGGATGGAGATCGGCATCGAGCAGTTCCGCACGCGCCGCGACCTGTGGCTTGACCGGATGTTGATCCAGCCCCTGCGCGGGCCTGCGAGCGGCCATGCGCTCGATCCCCGGAACACCACTAAGGAGCCCGCCGAGTGACCGCCACCGCCTTCACGCGCGGCATCCGCGAGAACCGGGTTCAAGTCGCGCATCAGCTGATCCAGGTGATGCTGGTGGGCTTCGCCATTGGGATGACGCGCACGGTGGTCCCGGCACTGGCAGAGAGCGAGTTCGGGCTTGAGCGCGGCTCGTTCCTTTTGCTCACCTCCTTCGTGGTGGCCTTCGGCGCGGTGAAGGCGGTGATGAACTTCGTCGCCGGACGCTGGTCTGAACGCATCGGTCGCAAGCGGGTGCTGTTCTGGGGTTGGGTCGCAGCACTGCCGATCCCGGTGATGATCTGGTACGCCCCCGACTGGAACTGGATCGTTGCGGCGACCGTGCTTCTGGGCGTCAACCAGGGCCTCTGCTGGTCGATGACGCAGACCGCGAAGCTCGACATCACCAAGGCCGAGGAACGCGGGCTCACCATGGGGCTCAACGAGTTCTCCGGCTATGTCGGCGTCGCGATCGCAGGCATCCTGACCGCCTATGCCGCCGAATGGCTGGGGGCACGGGTCGGCTTGCTCGTCTTCGGCATGGCCGTTGTCCTGCTGGCGCTGCTGCTCACCGTCGTCTGGGTGAAGGACACGCTGCCATGGGCGAAGGCGGAGACCGCCGCGCACAAGGCAGCACCCCCGAAATCGCTACCGCGCTACCCGCAAGGCGTGTCCGAGCATCCCACGACGGGCGAGGTCTTCGCGCTGATGAGCTGGCGCGACCGCCGCCTCTTCGCGATCTCCCAGGCGGGGCTGGTCGAGAAATTCGTCGATGCGCTGGTCTGGACGCTGTTCCCGGTCTTCCTCGTGACGCAGGGCGCGACCCTGACGGAGGTCGGCTGGATCGTCGGCACCTACGGCTTCGTCTGGGGCGGCTCGCAGCTTTTCACCGGGCGGCTCTCGGACCATGTCGGCCGCTTCTGGCCAAACGTGCTCGGCATGTGGATCTGCGGCGCAGGCGTGGCGATGGTGGTCATGGGCACCGGTGCGCTTTGGTGGTCGGTCTCGGCCGGCGTGGCGGGCTTCGGAATGGCGCTGCTCTACCCGAACCTCTCGGCGGCGGTGGCCGACATCACGCCGCCTGCCTGGCGCGGCTCGGCCATAGGCATCTACCGCTTCTGGCGCGATCTCGGCTACGCCATCGGCGCGCTCGGCCTTGGGCTGGCGGCGAGCCTTAGCGGCGCGGCCGAGGCCGCCTTCTGGTTCGTCGCCATCTCCATGTTCGTCTCCGGCGCCGTGCTCTTCTGGCTCGGTGAGGAAACCCACCCGCGGCTCAATCCCGCTCCCGAAGGAGCACCGGCATGAAACACCTGATCCTGCTGAACGACCCGCCCTATGGCACCGAGCGCAGCTTCAACGGCCTGCGCATGGCCCACGCGCTGGCTAAGAATGATCCTGACGCGGAGATCACTGTCTTCCTGATGGCTGACGCGGTGCTCTGCGCCAAGGCGGGGCAGAAGACGCCCGACGGTTACTACAACCTCGAGCGGATGCTCCACCGCGTCCTTTCTGCCAAGGGTCGCGTCCTGATGTGCGGCACCTGCATGGATGCGCGCGGCCTCGCCGAGGGCGACATGATGGAGGGGGCGACGCGCTCGACCATGGACGAACTCGCCCAGGCCACGCTCGCCGCCGACAAGGTGCTGGTGTTCTGATGGCGGAGATGCTGACGCTCGCCGCACTCACGGCCGACCCGGATCGGTTCCACCTGATCGACGTCCGCGATGCCGAGGACTACATCGCTGCGCATGTCACAGGCGCCGTGCATATCCCGCTTGCAGACCTTGCAGGCCGGGTGGGTGAAATCCCCGCCGGCAGAACGGCCGTGACCATCTGCGGCAAGGGCGGCGGGCGGTCGTCAGAAGGCGCGGACTTGCTGAACAGGCTCGGCCATCCGGATGCGTTCTGGCTCGAAGGCGGCACGACCGGCTGGCTCGCTGTGAACAAGCAGAACGGCTGAGACATCGGCCAGGAAGGGGCGAAACGGTCATGCGCGACATCTATCTGGATTTCAACGCCAGCACCCCGGTCGCCCCCGAGGTTGCCGAGATCATGTTCCATGCCCTCGAAACGGGGCATGGCAATCCCTCCAGCAACCACTGGGCCGGGGTTCCTGCCCGCCAGATGGTGGAGGACGCCAGGACCAGGGTCTCATGCCTCCTCGGCTGCGCGCCGCAGGAGATCGTCTTCACCAGTGGCGGCAGCGAGGCCAACAACCACGCGCTGAAGGGCGTCTTCTTCACCAGCGGCAAGGAACGGCCCCACTTCATCACGTCAAGCGCCGAGCATCCGGCCATTGTGGTGCCGCTCCGGTTCCTGGAGCGTCTCGGCGCGCAGGTGACATGGCTGCCGGTAGACGGCACCGGCCTTGTCGATCCCGACGACCTGCGGCGCGCGATCACCACAGAAACCGTGCTCGTCACCATCATGCACGCCAACAACGAGACGGGGACAATCCAGCCCATCGCGGAGTGCGCGGCGATTGCGCGAGAACACGGCGTTCGCTTCCACACCGATGCCGCGCAGTCGGTCGGCAAGATCCCTACCTGGGTGGATGACCTCGGCGTGGATCTGCTGACGATGGCCGGGCACAAGTTCCATGCCCCCAAAGGCGTCGGCGCTCTCTTCATCCGCGACGGCCTACAACTGGAGCCGTTCATCCATGGTGCCGGTCATGAGAGCGGTCGGCGCGCTGGCACTGAAAGTGCGATGCTCACGGCCGCGCTCGGAGTGGCCGCCAGTCTCTCCGCCGACCTGGGGCCGATGGAGCAAGTCCAGGCGCTGCGAGATCGTTTCTGGGCCGCGCTCAAGGATGCGTTTGGTGACAGTGTCGTTCTCAACGGCCATCCCGAGCGCCGCCTTCCCAACACCCTCAACGTCGCCTTCGTCGGGCGCGTGGGCGCGGAGATTCTCGCGGCCATGCCCGAGGTTGCAGCCTCGACCGGTTCTGCCTGTCATTCGGGGCGGGTCGAGCTGTCTCCGGTGCTGGAGGCGATGGGGGTTGCACCGCAGGTCGGCATGGGCGCTATCCGCTTCAGCCTCGGCCGCACCACTACCGTAGACGAGGTTGACCACGTCGTGGCGAGCCTGCGCCGGGTGTTGAATTGACGGAAGCAGGGCGGTCCCTCCCGGACGCGAGCGATACCGCCCCCGCGATCGATGTTCTCCCCGATGCCTACGCCGAATGGCGCCGCAGCACACTCGGCCGGATCACGGACGCGCTCGAGGAGCGCCTACTGCTGGACCGGATCGGCCCGGTCCGCGGCCTGCGCATCCTCGATGTCGGCTGCGGCGACGGCGTGCTGGCCACCCGGCTCGCACAGGACGGAGCACGTGTTACTGGCCTCGATGCCTCGCCAGCCATGATCGCCGCCGCGCGCCGCCGGGCGAAAGCCGCGGGTGTCGAGATCGATCTGGTGGAAGGGGATTCTGGCGGCCTTCCATTCCCCGCAGGGCACTTCGATCGCGTCGTGTCGGTCGCTACACTCTGCTTCGTCGACGATCCTCGCCCGACGATCAGGGACATGGTGCGCGTCCTCAAGCCTGGCGGTCGGCTGATCCTAGGCGAGCTCGGTCGCTGGAACCTCTGGGCGGCGCAGCGCCGCGTGAAGGGCTGGCTCGGCTCGAAGCTATGGAGAGCAGCGCATTTCCGGAGCAGGGCGGATCTGAATGAACTGGCAGATCAAGCGTGGCTTCGTGATGCTGCCGTCGTAGGTGCCGTATACTACCCGCCAATCGGGATTGCTGCCCACCTCATGGCGCGGGTCGATCACATGATCGGCAACATAACAACAATCGGCGGTGCGTTTCTCGTTCTCACAGCTACAAGTCCGGCAGAGCAACGAGTCGACCGCCAAAGAATCTTTGATGGCGCACAAGAAAAGCCGAAGCAGCAAGTCGTTAGGCATGAACGAGGGAAAGACGTGACCCGGAAAACCACAAACGACTGGCTTGCCGCAATGGCAACAGCATTCTCGCTCATCGCCTGTTATGGAACGCTTGCGGCGATTGCCGTTCTGGGCGCGCTCGGTGTGACGATTGCTTTGAATGAAGCTATCTGGGCCGGTGCCATCGTCTTTTTTGCCGCCCTTGCGCTTGTCACGATACTGCTTCGTTGGCGACGGCATCGCCAGAATTCCTCAATCGTCTTGGCTGGCATCGGGTTTTTGCTGATCGCCTTTACTATGGTGATCTCTTACGAGCGGATTATCGAACTCGCAGGATTTGCCTTCCTTTGCGCAGGAACGTTCGTCGATTGGCGCATTGGTCGGGAAAAGAAATGACATCGCGTGAAATGCCTCCAATCCTTGCCGACAAGCATCACGACGCCCCATCGGCCTTCACGCCCGAAAGCCTGCTGCGCGAGGCGCGCCGCCAGAAGGGCGCAGAGTCTGTTGCGGTGCCGAAGGTCTGCCTGCTCGATCCTGACGGCGACATCGTCCGCCAGCTCCGCGCAGAAGATCGCGCCCGGCGACATGAAGGCTGGGTCTGCTATCACACTGACATGTGGCTGTTCGACCTGAACGGCCGGGAGATTGGCGTGGTGGGCTGCGCCGTCGGCGCGTCCTTCGCCGTGCTGGTGGCCGAAGAAATCTTCGCCTCGGGCTGCGAACTCCTGATCAGCGTTACCTCGTCGGGGCAGATCACGCCGCAGGGTGCGCCTCCCTATTTCATCCTGATCGACCGGGCGTTGCGTGACGAGGGCACGAGCTATCACTACCTCCCGCCCTCGGACTGGGGCGACGCACCGAGGCATCTGCTGTCGCGGCTCGAAGGCGCTTTCACCGATGGCCCCAGCGTGCTGATAGGCCCCACCTGGACCACCGACGCGCCGTTCCGTGAAACGGATCTGGCCATCGCCGCCGCTCGGGCCCGCGGCATCCTCGCCGTCGAGATGGAGGCAGCCGGGCTTTATGCCTTCGCACAGGCGCGCAAACGCGCCGTGATCTGCCTCGCGCATGTCACCAACCAGATGGGGACCATCGAGGGTGACTTCGAAAAGGGAAAGGCGAACGGGACAGCCGATGCCCTCGCCGTCGTCTCGCGCATCGTCGCGCGGCTTTGCTGAACTGCGGCCTTGCCGATCTGGCCAAGCGCGATCCGGTGTGCGTCACGGGCTTTGGGCCCCGGCCAGACTGCCACGCGGACGGGCGTGTTCAACAGCGCGCCTTGATCCGACGACGGGCAAGCTCGCGGTAAAGCGCCTCGCGCGAAACGCCCAGTTCGCTGGCCACATCCTGCCACCGGCCCTTGTTCGGCAGCAGGTGCCCTTCGCACAGCCACGCGTCCAACCGATCCGCCACCTTGGGCATCTTCGCCGCCATGCAGGTCGAGGCGCAGGAGGCGGGCGAGCGCTTCATCGCGGCCGAAGCGACAATCGAGGCTGCCTTCCGGGATGGCGGCATGACGCCGGACGCCTTGCGCGACCTGATCGACGCATCCGCCGCCGCCCGGGCCGAATTGCGGTTCATCCACCTCTCGCGCCACCTCGAGACGCCGCCCTTGCTGACGGCTGACCAAATTGCGCGTTACAACGATCTGCGTGGATATGGTGCCGCCGATCCCTGCGACGCCGTGCCGGAGGGCCATGACCCCGCGATATGGCGCCGCCACAATGGCTGCGATGGTTGAGGCGGTCGCATCCAAGGGTTCCCCGAAAGTCGTCGGTCCCGCGATCAGGGGCGAGTTGATCTTTAGGCTCGGCCCCGTCGCTCCATCCGTCAGTTAATGGCCAAGTCCTCAGCCGTTTTCCCCGCCGTCAGCGCCTCCACAAACCACTGCGGTTTGCGCCCCCGGCCGGACCAGGTGAGCGCCGGGTTCTCAGGGTGGCGGTATTTCGGCAGTGCAGGCGCACGGGCGGTTTTCACATCGTTGCCGACAAGTTCGGCCAGAGAATAGCCCAGATCCCGGGCGAGAGCTTCCACCTTGGCGCGGGCTTCCGCCTTCTGCCGATCCTCATAGGTGGAAATCGCCTTGGCCACGTCCTTCTGCATTTTCTTCAGCTCGCTGAGCGACAGTGCCTCGAGATCGTAATCAGCCATTGATGCAGTCCGTGTCCTGAATGTTCCGGTATCGATACCCCGCCGCAGTGGGGCGCTGCAACTCCCGGAAGGCAAGGGCAGGAGGTGGCGAGGCTGTTGGTTGTGGTCGCCGCCAGTGAGGTGCTGAACTGGGGGTCAGGCAGTCCCAATTGCCGGGATGACAGGGCCTGGCATGGGCTCCCCGCGCATCTCTGTCTTCTGGGCCATCCCTTCGACTGACAATCCCCTAATCCCGTTCGGGCTCCTGCGCGCAACCCCGCGTCAGTCCGGGCCGTGTTGCCCCTTTGGGGCTGCCCGCTCCACCCCGGTCCTCTGGGGGTTTCCGGCGTCCGTTCTGTCCACCGTGCACGCGTCACCCGACGGGCTTTTTCCGGGTCTTGTCGAAGGGACGGTCCCGAAGACAGGACACACAGGAGCTTACCATGCAGAA
>LNFM01002695.1_pt1 | contig 36731 bp, 30 predicted proteins | sample 596031 | NCBI WGS metagenome assembly LNFM01 (sample SAMN04254537, study PRJNA301005) | activated carbon metagenome | isolation source: dual media filters at the Ann Arbor, Michigan drinking water treatment plant | place: USA: Ann Arbor | reverse complement strand
GCCGCCACATTTCGGACAATCCATCGCAACCTCCCGCCACCAATAAATGATTGTCCGGCTATTATAATAATATCTATATTAGATTAGCAATGCCTATTTTTAACGGAGCGATGCGGTTCGCTCATGCCTGGCGCTAGGTCAAGCGTCTCCAAGACGGTAGTTTTACCGGAGTTATTCGCGCCAACAAACAGGTTAAATCCACGTTCAAGTCTTATCTTCCGTGGCTCCCAGAAGCACTTGTAATTCTCAATTTCAATGGATTGAATATGCATGAAGGTCTCATCCTCTTACTGCGATTTGGTGCAGCATATGCCGTAGCAGTATTGAGCAATATTGTGCCGGTCTTGCAATGCAACATCACCCATTTGAGATGCATTGCCAAAAGATATGATGTGTTAACGCAAGACTTGGTGCCGTTGTGTGCATATGCCGTTTAACGTATGATGAAAACCTGCCTTTTGGACACGCATTGCGTGTGCCATGGGTAGATAATCAATTTTTTTACCCACGTAAACTGCGTCGTGAATAAGCAATAGGTGTGTTAGGCTCATGTTGGGGTTCCCGGCCTTGCATTCACATTGAGCAGCAGTTCATACAGCGCATCATTCAGGTAGTAGTTGTCTTTGCCCAGCTTGTGTTTGGAGAGCAGTCCTATGCGTACCGCTTCGTCGAGATATTTGGCTGCGGTTTTACGGGTGATTTGCAAGTCGCTCGTCACAAACTCAATCTTGGTGTAGGGGTGGCGGAATAAATTGTTAATCAGCTCCTGGCTGTAAACCTTGGGCAGCTGCTCGCGCAGTGTGTGCTTGTGCCGCTGCATCAAGGCGACGATGCCAATAGTCAGCTCAGTAGTTTGGCGCGAGGTTTGTTCCACGCCGTCCAGCATGTACAGCAGCCAGTCTTCCCAGTTGCCCGTGTCACGGGTAGCCTGCAGCAGGCGGTAGTAGTCGGCTTTGTTTTGGTTGATGTAGCGGCTTAAATATAGCACGGGGCTGCCCAGTAAACCGTGTTGCACCAGATACAGGATGTTAATGATGCGGCCGGTTCTGCCATTGCCGTCGTAGAAGGGGTGGATGCTTTCAAATTGGTGATGGATCACCGCCATTTTGGTGAGCGCGTCCCAGTCACACAAATCGTCTTCATTGATGAAGCGCTCCAGATTAGTCATCAGGGCAATGATTTCATCGGGGTGTTGCGGCGGGGTGTATACGGTTGCGCCAGTGAGGCCATTTTTCAGCGCGGTGCCCGGCAGCTTGCGGAAGCCCGCGCGGCTTTCTTCGATGCAGGCTTGTATTTCCAGTATGTCATTGTTGGAGAGTAGTCCAGTGCGTTTGACCTGCTCAAAACCGTTGCGCAAGGCGGTGGCGTAGTTATGTACTTCTTTCGCCGCCACGGTGACAAAGTGCCGTGCAATGCTGTCGCTACGGTACAGGTCATCGTGGGTGGTGATGATGTTTTCAATCGCGGAACTGTCTTTGGCTTCCTGCAAAGACAGCGTGCTGATGAGAATGCTCTGGTTGGGAATGCCGGCAACCACGCCTTTCAGCTCCGCAAGTGCCTGATGTGCCTTGGCGAGTTTTTTCAATACCGCCCTGGTTTCGATGTCTTGGGTTAGCGGCAAGAGGTTTATTTGGCTCATAGCTGAAATCCCATCTTATTCAGGTGCGTTTCCACCTCCGCGCTCAGGCTTGCGACTTCACTGGTCAGCATGGGCGCGGGGTTTCGTAGCGTTTGGTGTCGTGGTCAATAGCCATGTTATCAATATCACGGTAAAGTGGGGAGACCATGGTTGTCCTTACCTGCTAAATTGATACGTTAAACAGGCTCGGACTCGGGTCTTGCTATTTCTCTGGCACCGGTGCGAGTAATCAAATGCTACGAACGGCGGTATACATAGCGACATAAATCGTATCTGGCGAATTTATGTCGCTATGCAGGGTTTTCTATTTCCCCGCCACTTTCTGACTACGCCGTAACCGCGACAACAACCGCCGCGCCATTTCGCCGAACATTTCGGTTTGGGTGGGGTGCGGATGAATGGCGTGCGCCACTTGTGAGAGGGTCATGTTGCCGGAGACCATCATGACCGCTTCGCCGATCAGGGTGTCGGCATGGTCGGCGAGAAAGTGCACGCCGATGATGCGTTGGCTGGTTTTGTCGGCGACGATCTTGATCAGGCCTTGGGTTTCGGCGGTGATCATGGCTTTGGCGTCGATGCTCATGGGCATTTTCACTTCGGCGGCGTCGATGCCGCGCGCCTTGGCTTGATCCACCGACAGGCCAACAAACGCGGCTTGCGGACGGGTGAAGATCACGCCGCAGTCTTTGTCCTGATCGTACTTTGCATCTTCACCCAAAATGGTGGACGCGGCCACGCGGCCTTGATGACCGGCGGTATGGGCGAGCATGTAGCCGCCGATCACATCACCCACGGCAAAGATGTGCGGCACGCTGGTGCGGCCACGCGCATCGGCTTTGATGACGTGGTTGTCTACGGCTACGCCTGCGGCTTCCAGCTTGAGCGGGGCGAGCGCCGGGCGCTTGCCGGTGGCCATCAGCACGTAGTCGCAACTGAACGCCTGTGCGGCGCCCTGGTCGTCCTGATAGGCGATGGTCATGTCGCCCGCCTTGCCTTTGATCTGCTGGATCTTGACGGAGGTGTGGACGGTCAGGCGTGGGTCGCTGTTAATAATCGCGGTGAGGCTTTTGGCGATTTCCGGTTCGACTTCGGCGAGAATGCGGTCGCGGCCTTCCAGCAGCAGCACTTCCGTGCCGAAATCCTGGAAGATCTGCGCCATTTCCAGGCCGATGGCGCCGCCACCGATAATGCCGAGGCGCTTGGGCGCCTTGGTGAGATTCCAGATCGTGTCGGAGGTCAGTACGCCGCCGCTATTCAATCCAGTGTCTGCGCCGGGAATCGGCGGTACAAAGGGCGGGGCGCCGGTGGCGATGACGGCGCAGCCGAAGCTAAGGTGTTCGCCCTTGGAGGCGTCGCCCTGCGGTGCTCGTGCATGCGGGTCTTTGCTGTTGCCGGAGGTGTCGATAAAAATCCGGTGGTCGCTTTCAAACCAGGCAAATCCCTGGATCACCTTGATTTTCACGCCGGTGTCGGTCTTCAGCGCCATCTCGCCACGGGTTTGCAGCACGTGACGGCGGGTTTTTTCCAGTGCATCCCAGTTGAGCTTGGTTTGGGTGGTGCCTTCCACGCCCAGATGGGCGTCGTGGACGCGGTCACGCATGCGGTCAGCCGCTGCGCGCCAGGCCTTGGAGGGGATGCAGCCGCGCCACAGGCACTCGCCGCCGGGTAACGGTGAGTCGTTGATCATGGCGACCTTGATGCCGTGTTCAGCCAGCTCGCGGGCGCAATCTTCGCCGCCCGGGCCGCCGCCAATGACGATGACGTCATAGTCCCATTTGCCTTCGGGAATACCGTGGGCTATGACGGCGACGCCTTCAGTAGTTGTGGCGCCCATCCATTCATCGGGGTTTTCGATATGCTGCTTCAGGGTGTTGAGGTACATTGCCACCTCGGCTCCGTTAGCGACACGATGATCGGCAGTGATGGTGAGCGGCATGCCCTGCGCGCCCGCCGAAGAAATGGCCAGAATCGCCGCTGTGCCCGGGGTGGGAATGGCGTCGAAATAACTCACGCCCAACATGCCCATGTTGGATACCATGAAGGTCGGATTGGCGTATTCTTCGGGCTTGAGACGGCGCACGCGGGCGCGCGCCACCAGATCTTTCCACGACGCATCCAGATCTTCCAGGCTGCGGGATTCGCAATGGCGCAACACCGGCACCACCAGCCCGCCACCATCGGCAGACACGGCCATGCCGATGTCCACCACATCGCGTTCCACCAGTTTGTCCACCGGCTGGTAAGCCCAGTTGAGCGTGGGGTGTTTCTTCATCGCCAGTGCGCAGGCCTTGGCGATGGCGACGGTGAGCGACACACCTTTTTTCTTCGATGCCTTGATTAAAGCGTCGGGTTTGGCATTGACTGTCACATGGAATGTCGGCATGGTCAGCGAGGCCGTCATGGAATGGCTGACCGCGCGCTCCATGGCATTCATGGCGCGACCGTGGCCGGGCACCTGAATTTCGGACATGGCATGTGCGGCGGGTTGACGCGCAATCTCGGTAGGCCGCTCGATGGGTTGGGCATTTAGTACATCGTGACCCACGATAACACCCGTGGGGCCGCTGCCGCGCAGGTTGTTGAGATTAACGTGCAACGCGCCCGCCAGTTTACGCGCATAGGGTGTGGCGTGTTTGTTGTCGGGGCGCGGCGCGGGTGCGGCGCCTGTGTCGGGTTTTGGCTGATGTGCGGCAGGTTGCGTCGTTGCGTTTGTAATGGCAGTGGCAGCGTGAGCCGTTGCATGTGCAGCGTTGGCACCGCTGTTGGTTTGGGCTGTGGCGCTGGTTTGGGTCAGGGCAGTAATAACCTGTTCGGGCTTTTCTACCAGATAAGCGAGTGCGCCGCCCACCGGCACGATGCTGTCCACGGCCGCAATCGGGCCGGACAGATAACCGTCGCGGAACACTTCGACATCCATAATCGCCTTGTCGGTTTCCACCTGCGCCACGATGTCGCCGCGCTCGATTTTATCACCGGGATTTTTGCTCCAGCTCACCATCACACCTTCCGTCATGGTGTCGGAAAGCTGCGGCATCTTGATGGTGTGCAGCGCACCCGTGGGTTCGGTATTTACGTTAGGTTGCACTGTCGATGACATAGTTGCGGCGGCCGTTTCCGGCGCATCTGTGGGCACACGCGGCGCCATCGTGGCAGTGCCACTCACTACCTCTGCGGCGCTGGCAACGATATACGCCATGGCACCGCCCACAGGCACCACGCTATCCGGCGCGACCAGCGGACCCGATAAGTAGCCATCGCGGAATACTTCCACGTCCATAATGGCCTTGTCGGTTTCAACCGTGGCCACGATGTCGCCACGGTTGATCTGGTCGCCAATCTTTTTTTCCCAACTGACAATCACGCCTTCGGTCATGGTGTCGGAAAGCTGGGGCATTTTCACTGCATATTGCTGCATTACGGCGCCATTATTGGATTGGGTATCGGACTCGGCCATCATGATTTTCCAAACATCTTTAACACCGCGTGCACCACATCTTTCGAACTGGGGACAGCCGCTTTTTCCAAGGTGTGATTGTAAGGGATCGGCACGTTCTTCGCGGACACCCGCACCGGCGCTGCATCCAGTTCAAAAAAACATTCTTCGTTGATGATGGCCATCACTTCTGAGCCGACGCCGACAGCCGCTTCCGCTTCTTCAGCAATCAGGGCGCGGTGGGTTTTGCTCACAGATGCCTTGATGCCGGCACGGTCCAGCGGGCTCAGCGAAAAAAGATCTATTACTTCGCAATCAATACCATGATGCGTGGCTAGAAACTCTGCGGCCTGCAAGCACCAATGCACCGAGATGTTATAACCAAACAAGGTAATGTCACGGCCCGCGCGCGCAACTTCAGAACCCTCCAGCGGATGGAAATATTCGCCGTCAGGCACTTCGCCTTTCATGTTGTACATCAGTTCATGTTCGTAGATGAACACCGGATCATCGCAACGTACCGCTGATTTCAGCAAACCATACGCCTGCCGCGCATTGGACGGCGTGACTACGCGCAAGCCGACCACACCCATAAATACTTTTTCCATGCGTGCCGAGTGCTGCGCGCCCAACTGGTGCGCGGTGCCGCCGGGCGAGCGAATCACCACCGGCGCCGTGAGCTGACCGCCCGACATGTAACGCACTTTGGCGGCGGAATTGAAGATCTGATCCATCGCCAGCCAGGCAAAGTTGACCGACATCAATTCAATGATGGGACGCACGCCAATGAAAGACGCGCCGATGCCCAGGCCGGTAAAGCCGTTTTCGGAAATGGGCGTGTCCATAATGCGTTCCGGGCCGTATTTATCGTATAAGCCTTTAGTGGCTTTGTACGTGCCACCGGCGACGCCCACGTCTTCGCCCATCACAATCACCAGCGGGTCGCGCGCCAACTCTTCATCGTGCGCGCGTTGCAATGCTTCCCAATACATAATGATCGCCATTAACGTGCTCCCCTATTTAGATTAGGGGTCATATCAGCACGGACATAAGGATCGTTTTCGGCAAGCACATATTTTTCCAGTTCAGTGACCACGGGTTCAGGGGACTCTTCAGCAAATTTAATGATCTGGTTTTCGATCTGGTCGAGAATCTCGGTGTCCATGGATTTGTAAACTTCCAGTGATAGGATGCCGGCTTCAATCAGGCGGTCACGCAATATGATAATCGGATCGCGCTTGCTCCACATGCGCTCTTCATCTTTGGCGCGGTAGGCGTTGGAGTCCGACATCGAGTGGCCGCGATAACGGTAGGTCATCAGCTCCAGAAAATACGGACCCTTGCCGGAGCGCACATGATCCACGGCTATTTTGGCGGCGTCATAGACGATCTCTACGTCCTGACCATCAACCTGCGTGGCGGGAATGCCATAACCACTGACGCGTTTATATTGCTCAATCACTGCGGTTGAGCGGTCGATGCGTGTGCCGATGCCGTACAGATTATTTTCGCAGACGAACAACACCGGCAAATTCCACAGCTTGGCCATGTTCATGGTTTCGTGGAAGGTGCCCTGGTTGTTGGCGGCGTCGCCGAGGAAGCAGATTGAAATCGCATCCGAGCCTTTCATCTTCAAGCCTTTGGCAATGCCGGCGGCGAGCGGAAACGGGCCACCCACCAGGGCGTAACCGCCCATCATGTGATGCGCTACATCGAAAATGTGCATCGAACCGCCGCGCCCCTTGCTGGAGCCGGTTTCCTTGCCATACAGCTCGGCCATGACGGCCTTGGGGTCAGCGCCACACTTGATTGCGTGGATATGATCACGGTAACCCGTGATAACATAGTCGTGTCCGGGACGTGCGGCTTCCATGACGCCTTGTGCGCAGGCTTCCTGGCCTGGGTAAAGGTGGAGAAATCCACCGATCTTGCGCTCCACGTAAGCTTCATAGCAGCGCTCTTCAAAGCGCCGCGCAAACAGCATTTCGCGCAACACCCGTTTTTTGTCGGCGGGCTTCATGGGACTCCTTTGTGTCGTACCTGAAAAATAAAATAAACAAAGCTGAACATCCTGGCGAGCGTGTCAAATAAAGCCAGGCGCATGCAATACGCAGTTTTTGAAAGATGTAAAGACCATATTACACTGGTGCTTTTCAATCCAAAAAACACCTTACGGCCGTTTCCCGGACGCCTCAAACGGAATATGATCTGTTTTTTAGAGAAATAGGTCAAGGTAAACCACACTTTTTCCATACTTTGCCAGGGGTAATCAGGTGACGAAACTCAAAATAAAACAATCTCCAACGCTTCCCGAAGCGGTAGTTATGGACGCTCTGGGGCACATAATCATCATTTTGTCGGACACACCCGCAGGCATCGGTTGGCCTGCCACTGATAATGAGTGGCCCTATGCAGACCTGCTCAAACAGCGCTGGAGCCAGCAAAAAGACAAAGATGATCTGACGCCGTTGACCACTCATTTACCCAATGCGGCAGGCAGCCATGTGACGCTGGCGTGCGTCAAACCGGATATCTCGGCCTTTGATCTGCTCACGCTGGCGCGCAAGCTGTGCGGCGCCCAGTTGGGCTACAACCCTTCCGAAGTTATGTTATTGCTGCCTGGGTTAGATGAGATCCTGGCCTCTCGTATTACCGAAGCTGTGGCAGCTGCACTGTTGGCAGGGGTATTTGCCATGCCCAGCTTCAAGAGCAAGCCACCCAAGCCCAAGCGACTGGCGACGCTGCATGTCTATGGCGTCGCTGGCGTAAATCTGGAACGCACCTTTGCCGAAGCCGAAGGCAATAACCTGGCGCGCTATCTTACTAATCTGCCACCCAATGAGTTGACGCCAGCCATGTACCGTCAACGCATTGCCGAGTTGGCGGAGCAAAATGGCTGGAACATGCACTTTTTTGATAATAAGGCGCTGCGGCGGCAAAAAGCTGGCGCGTTTCTCGCTGTGGCGCAGGGCAGCGCGGATGATGATGCCGGTATTGTGCAACTGTGCTATCACCCGCCGAAAACAACCCGTACCACCGCAAAAATACCCGCCAAGCAGCGTCTCTGTCTGGTCGGCAAGGGTATTTGCTACGATACCGGCGGCAATAATCTCAAGCCTGCCAAGAACATGTTCGGCATGCATGAAGATATGGAAGGCAGCGCGGTGGCGTTAGGCACACTGCTGGCGCTGACGCGTCTCAAAGTGAATTTTTCCGTACACTGCTGGCTGGCGCTGGCGCAAAACCACATTGGTCCCAAAGCCTACAAACAGAATGACGTGGTGACCGCCAGCAACGGTGTGACCATTGAAGTCGTGCATACCGATGCCGAAGGCCGCATGGTGCTTGCGGATACCCTGGCGATGGCCAGCGCCGAACGGCCGGATCTGATTATTGATTACGCTACATTGACCGGCACCTGTGTGTATGCGTTGGGTACAAGCTATAGTGGTGCCTTCACTAATCGTGACGAACTGATGTTTGACATCATCCGCGCGGGACGCGACAGCGGCGAACGCGTCTGGCCGTTTCCCACCGACAGCGATTACGATAAAGAACTTGAAAGCGATATCGCGGATGTTAAGCAATGTGTGCTGGCCGGTGAAGCCGACCATATTCTCGCCGCGCGTTTTCTGAATCGTTTTGTGCGTGAAGAGGTGCCGTGGTTGCACATTGACCTTTCCGCCTGGAACCATAAAGGTGGCTTGGCGCATATTCCTACTGACATTAGCGGCTTTGGTGTGCGTTTTACGTTGAACCTGGTGCTGGATCGGGGGGTGATGGACAAGCACAAAAAAATTGAGGCATCGTGATACTATGTCCTGTGGTTAGGGTCGAAAAAACAGGGGGATAATGAAAATCCGACAGGGTTTGATGGCGGTGGAAGGCAAATTCACTGAAACCGCCATACGTGGCAATTATTCACCGCAAGGAGTTGATGGCACAGTCGCCATGCAAACGCTTGCATTGTACGGTGCGTATCGTAGACCCGGCACGTTTTATTTCAAAACCTGAGTGCATCCTATCGTTTCTAAATGTTATAGAAATATCGCGCAGGGTCTTGCCCTGCTGCTGGTACTGCTGCTTACGGGATGCGGTACTGATCATCCAAAATTGCCGCGCTTATCACCTGATGCTGTGGTGCTGGCGTTTGGTGATAGCCTGACATATGGAACAGGCGCGGCAGAAAAAGACAGTTATCCAGTGGTGTTGCAGCGCCTTATTTCACGCACGGTGGTGAGATCGGGTGTGCCAGGTGAAGTGACTGCGGATGGCTTGGTGCGCTTGTCTGATGCGCTGGATGAGCATACGCCGAAATTGCTGATTTTGTGCCATGGCGGCAATGACTTGCTGCGCAACATGGGCGAACAGCAAGCGGCTGCGAATATTCGCGCCATGATTGCTTTGGCCAAAGGGAAAGGCGTGGATGTGGTGCTGGTGGGCGTGCCCAAGGCGGGATTACTGTTGTCATCCGCAGAGTTTTATCAGAACATTGCGCAGGAATTTGCCATTCCATATGAGGCTGCCGCGCTCAGCGAAATTCTTGCCAGTCGCACGCTTAAATCAGATACCGTGCACCCGAATGCGCAAGGTTATCGAAAGCTGGCGGAAGCGCTGGCGAGCCTGTTGCAGGAAAGTGGTGCGATTTAACCCGTGATTGAATCGCCTGATACTTTACAATACACCTTATGACTACGTTATCACGCCATCTCACGCTTGTTGTTCCTGGATTGTTTGGCCCTCCCGGTTTAAGAGCCATTGATTTTTCCATGCTGAATTGCGCGGCGCTGGAATTGTTGTTATCGCGCGCGGTGCTTGCGTCATTGCCTGTTAAAGGTCTGGAAGCCACGCTGTTTAATTTAATGGGTATGCCGCGTGATCCCGCACAGGATTTGCCGGTTGCTGCGGTGGCGCGGTTGGCTGAAGGGGATGAACGCTCCGGCGATTGGTGGATACGCGCCGACCCGGTGCATTTGCGTGCTGATCAGTCGCGGCTGGTGTTGATGGACAGCGCGATGTTGTCCATCACCCGCGCAGAAGCGGATTCGTTGGTGGCGCAATTTAATACGTTTTTTGCTGATGATGGCTGGCATCTCGAAGCGCCTCATGCCGAACGCTGGTATTTAAAATTGCCACACGATCCGCACATGCGCACGTATGATGTTACAGAAGTTTTAGGGCGACACATTGATGGCTTTTTGCCGAGCGGTGCGCAAGGCAAGCGCTGGCATACCGTGCTCAATGAAATTCAAATGCTGTTTCACTCCAGCCCTGTCAATCAGGCGCGCCAAATGCGCGGTGCAGCGCCGATTAATAGTGTATGGTTGTGGGGTGGCGGATGTTTGCCGCGCCCTATACCATTAGCTATCACAGCGTCTACGTGGAATACGGTGCTGAGTGATGAACCTGTGGCCGCCGGGTTGGCGTGTCTGGCAGGTATTCCACATGCGCATGTACCTGAATCCCTGCGCGCATGGTTAGCCACTCCTGCGCCGGGTACGCATTTAATGGTGTTGGATTATGGCTACCGTGATGCGCTGTACGGTGATGCAAGTGCGTGGGGCGCGGCAATGGAACGTATGGCTGACCAGTGGTTTACGCCGTTAGTCACAGCATTAAAACAGCGTCAACTGGACAGCGTATCAATCTGTGCCGCAGATGGACGGATGTTTCGCATCACACCCGCCCTGTTGCGGCGTTTCTGGAAAAGGCGGCATTCTCTGGAGACCTTGCGTGACAGCTAAACTTATTGTAAGACGTGATTACGAAAATAAAACCGCTCTATTGGCAGACTTGCATCCGGTATTGCGGCGAGTCTATGCGGCGCGCAATGTAGTCGCGGCGCATGAGCTGGAGCGTTCGCTGGAACACCTGCCAGCAGCATCAAAACTGCGTGGCATCGACGCTGCCGTTGAAGTGCTCTATAACGCGCTACGCCATGATCAGCGTATCGTGATTGTCGCGGATTATGACGCGGATGGCGCCACAAGCTGTGCCGTGGCAGTACGTGCGTTGCGCATGATGGGCGCTAAAGACGTGCGCTTTGTCGTACCCGACCGCTTCAAGTTTGGTTATGGATTAACGCCTGAAATTGTTGAGGTCGCCAGCGGCCATCAACCCGATCTGCTCATTACCGTAGATAACGGTATTTCCAGCCTTGAAGGTGTTGCCGCCGCCAAACAGCGCGGCATGCAGGTGTTAATTACCGATCATCACTTGCCTGGCGCCGTGCTTCCCGCTGCAGATGCCATTGTTAATCCCAACCAGCCCGGTGATGAGTTTCCCAGTAAAGCGCTGGCTGGCGTCGGCGTGATTTTTTATGTGATGCTGGCGTTGCGTGCAAAGTTACGGGAGTCAGGCTGGTTTGAGAGCAAGGGGTTGCCCGTGCCGAATCTGGCATCTGTGCTTGATCTGGTCGCATTGGGAACGGTGGCGGATGTGGTGCCGCTGGATCATGTTAATCGTATTTTAGTGTCGCAGGGTCTGGCGCGGATTCGTAGTGGCGCATGTTGCGCAGGTATTCGCGCCTTGCTGGAAGTGGCGGGCAGGCCGCAACAGTGTATCGCTGCCAGTGATCTGGGTTTCACGGTAGGGCCGCGTTTGAATGCCGCCGGGCGCCTGGATGACATGGCGCTGGGCATCACCTGTTTGCTCACCGATGATTTATCGCAGGCACGCACTATTGCCACGCAACTTGATCAGCTGAACCGGGAACGGCGCAGTATTGAAGGGCACATGCAGGCGCAGGCGCAGGCCGCGCTGGATAGTCTCGCTGCATCCGCCGTGCAGGGAAGAGCGCCAGCGAAGGGTTCCACAAGTGTTGCGGGAGAGCGAAGCGAGGGGTTCAGGATGCCGGGAGCGACCAGTGTTGACGCGCCCATGCCACATGGCCTGTGCCTGTTTGACGAAACATGGCACCAAGGCGTCATCGGTATTCTCGCATCACGTATTAAAGACCGCTGGCATCGCCCCGTGATCGCCTTTGCCGCCGCATCTGAAACAGAAATGAAGGGTTCGGCGCGTTCGGTTAATGGTGTGCATATTCGTGATGTACTCGATACCATCGCCGCGCGTTATCCTGGTTTGCTGGTGAAATTTGGCGGCCATGCCATGGCGGCGGGATTGACGTTGAAACGCGAACACTTCAGCGTATTCAGCACTGCGTTTGATGAGGAAGTGCGTCGCTTATTGGGCGATGAAGCGTTGTGTGGCATTGTCTTGAGTGATGGTGAGTTAGCCTCTGCCGATATCAGTATGGAGTTGGCCGAAGCATTACGTAGCGGTGGCCCGTGGGGGCAAGCATTTGCCGAGCCGGTGTTTGATGGCCAATTCCAGATCGTCAATCAGCGTGTGGTCGGTGAAAAGCATCTGAAGATGCTGCTACGTCCCGTATACACGTTACAGAATGGAATTGGAGCTGCGCCGCTGTTTGACGCTATCGCTTTTAACATGCAGGATAACCCCGCATTGCAGGAAGCCGCGTGTGTGCATATGGCATATAAACTGGATGTTAATGAATATAAGGGTCAGCGTAACGTACAATTGATTGTTGAGCATATTGTGCAGTGAGGTTTTATTTCGTATAAACCCGCAAATCCAACAAATATTTTATCGTGAATTGTCGCTCAAGACCAAGATCCCTCTCTACGTTCGGGATGACAACCCTCTGTCATTTCGACCAACGGGAGAAATCCTTGTCTCGACCGCAGGCGACCGCCATGGATGGCGGAAGGTAGAGCAACGCAGGAGCAGTTGCCGGGAGAGATCTTTGCGTTTCAGCAGTTCCTTAAGGAGACTCACTCATGTTTATCGGTGTTCCAAAAGAAATCAAAGACGACGAAAACCGCGTTGGCATGACGCCGGGCGCAGTGCAGACACTGGTAGGTCGCGGTCATCGCGTGCTGGTACAGAATGGCGCGGGATCAGGCAGCGGTATCGCAGATGCCGAGTATCATGCGGCGGGCGCAACGCTGGCGCCGGATGCCGGTTCCGTATGGTCTGCCGAAATGGTGGTGAAGGTAAAAGAACCGGTGACTTCCGAATATGGTTTTCTGCGCCCCGATTTGTTGCTGTTTACTTATTTACATCTTGCCGCAAACAAGCCGCTCACAGAGCGCCTGCTTTCCTCTGGCACTACGGCGATTGCGTATGAAACGGTTACGGGTGTGCAGGGCCACTTACCATTGCTCGCGCCCATGAGCGAAGTGGCAGGGCGCATGGCAACCCAGGTGGGCGCGACCTGCTTAGAGAAACATCGCGGCGGACGCGGTGTATTGTTGGGTGGCGTACCGGGTGTGGCGCCCGGCCAGGTCACTATTTTAGGCGGTGGTATTGTAGGGCTGAATGCCGCCAAGATTGCGTTGGGTATGGGCGCGCTCGTCACGATTCTCGATACCCGCCATGAGCGTTTGCAATATCTCGATGATATTTTTGCCGGACGCTTGCAGACCCGCGCCAGCAATCAAGCCAATATTGAAGAAGCGGTATTACATGCTGATCTGGTGATTGGCGCCGTGCTGATTGCCGGACGCCGCGCACCATGGCTGGTAACGCGCGACATGCTGCCGCGCATGCGACCGGGCAGTGTGATTGTGGATGTTGCGGTTGATCAGGGCGGTTGTGTGGAAACCAGTCGTGCTACTACGCATCACAGTCCCACTTTTGTAGTAGATAACATAGTGCATTATTGCGTTGCCAACATGCCCGGCGCCGTGCCGCGCACCAGCACGTTTGCGCTGGTGAACCAGACCTTGCCCTATACACTTGAGTTGGCCGATCAAGGTTTGCAGGCATTACGTGTCAGTCCATCATTGCAGAATGGCGTTAACACTCATCAAGGAAAATTAACCTATCGTGCAGTGGCAGAGAGTTTGAGTCTTCCCTATACGGATGTTGCGAGCGTGCTGTAATGATTCAACAGGGCTGGGGAGGCAATTACAAAGAAATCATCGGCTCACTTTCTTCAGGCCGCAAAGGTGGCGCCACCGGCTTGGGATTTTTCTGTTGCCATTCGGCGAGCTTGTTACGTGCCTGCGCTACTTGTTCGGGCGTCATGCGCTGCTTGAGTTGCGCAACATTCCTCATCGCCTGGGGATCACCGTCACCAGCCACCAGGCTAAACCACATATAGGCCGCCTCCACATCGGGAGCCACGCCTTTACCGATAGCATACATCAGCCCCAGATTGAATTGCGCGTCAATTGAGCCTTTTCCTGCGGCTTTTTTATACCATTTAATGGATTCTGCATAATCGCGTTTAACTCCCTGGCCTTGCTCGTAAGCGTAGCCCAGGTTGGTCTGTGCTTCTACAAAACCCTGTTCGGCGGCTTTGCGGTACCATTTCACGGCTTCAGTGTAATTTTTCTTTAGCCCTTTGCCATTGTCATAAGCAACGCCCAGCTCATATTGGGCAACGGTGAAACCCTGTTCGGCGGCTTTGCGATACCATTTGACCGCTTCCACATCGTTTTGGGAAGTGGCTTTGCCCAAGGCATAGGTCATGCCCAGTACGGTTTGCGCCTTAACATCGCCGGACTGCGCATGCTTTTTAACGATGACAACGTCTTGCGGGGTAAGCGACATGACGGTGGCGACAATCGCCTCTTTGTCGCTGGCCCAGGCAAAGCCCGCGAAGAGCGATGGCATCAACAGCATCAATAATGTAAAGCGATATTTTGGTCGCATAAATAACCTTTATGTAATAGGCGTTCAGCTCCTGCCCGCACCGTATTTTCGCGTCGCGTCCACTTTGAACTGCTCGATCAACTGGAATAGTGTCTGGGCGTTTTCTTTCAGTGAATCCGCCGTATTATCGACAGCTTTGAAGGCATGCATATTTTGTTCCATGCTTGCGGCGATTTCTTCCATATTACGTGCCGCGCTTTGTACAGCGGTGGATTGTTCATGCGTGGCAGTGGCAATATCCAGCGATTGTTCTGTGACCTTACCGGCCGCGTGAACGATCTGTTCCAGCGTTTCCTGGGTTTTGTGCGCGTATTCCAGGCTGGTGGCCACTTCCTTGGCAACATGCCCCATGGATGCTACTGAAGCGCTGGTGGCACCTTCGATGAGCGCAATCATTTGCGTGATATCGGTGGTGCTGGCGGCGGTGCGTCCCGCCAGTGTTCTTACTTCATCGGCGACCACTGCGAAACCGCGACCCTGTTCACCGGCACGCGCCGCTTCAATGGCGGCGTTGAGTGCCAGCAGGTTGGTTTGGTCGGCAATGCCTTTAATGACGCTGGCGATAGCCCCGATTTTTTGTACTACCTTGCTGAGTTCATCTATCTGCGTGGCAGAGGCTTGCACAGTACTCGTCATCTGTTGCGTTACTTTATAGCTTTTCAGCATCGCCTCATGTCCTGCTTTTGCAATAGAGCGGGTTTGCGTAGCGGTTTCAGTGGCAGTCTGGCTGCTGGCGGCAACACCATGAATGGAGACGCTCATTTCCTCCATGACAGCACTGGTTTGCAGTACACGGTCATTTTGCGTGCCCGCATTGGCTTGTGCAAGATTTGCTTGTTGCGAGAGGTCTGCTGAAGACTCTACCATGGATTGCGCCGCCACTTTAAAGCGTTGCATGGTTTCATGGAGCCTGTCTATAAAATCATTGAATGTGGCAACAATGCTGGAAATCTCATCGTTTCCGGTTTGCGGTACGCGTTTGGTCAAGTCGCCCTGCCCGGCAATTTCCTTAATGTATTTTTTGAATTGATCCAGCCGGATTGTGATGCCTCGGGTCAATAACCAGGAAATGATTAACAGTGCAATGAAAGAAGAAAGAGTGGCAAAAGCCAGTAATTCCTGTGAATGCTGCGCGGCATTCGCACCTTCGTGCTGTGATTGTTGGGTGCTTTTCTCCACTAGGTCGCTCAGCGTGGCCATTTCTTTTTCCAGGTTTTCGAAACTTTCCACAAACGCCGGTAATTGTGCATCAGCGGTTACACGGTCTTTGAGAGCGACACTTACGAGGTCATTGGCGCTACGTATGTAATCTTCTAAAGCCGGTTTTACCTGTTCAATGGCGTTTTTGATGTCGGCAGGCAATGGTAGCGCGGCGTTGCTTTCCAGATGTTGACGTAATTCCGCAGAATGTCCTTTCAGGTCATTTTCTGCTTCCTGAAATTGCGCGGTATTGCCATTATGGCTGGCATACAAGGCAGATATCACATCCGCGCGAATCGCATCGTGCATCATATCCGCTTCAAGATGATTTTTTAATGCTGAAAAGTTAGTTGTAATGTGCGTGAGTGAGTCAGTTAGCTCACGGTTACCCCAGTAACCGCTGCCCGCCACGCCCACCACAAAGGTGAGTGCTAATAAGCTAAAGGCCAGCAGTTTTTGCTTGATAGTGAAATTGCGCATCATGATAAATCCTCTAAAAATCAGAATTTCGCGGATAGCCCCATGGTCCAGCTAAAATCAGGGGCGGCATCGCTGGCGCCCCACGACATCGCCATATCTGCTTGTACCGTGTTGGTGATCAGGTAAGCTCCGCCGACATCATAGGTGACGACCGAACCGCCATATTTCTGCTCCGCTATTTGTGAGGCGGTAATCTCAGCGAAGGTGCGAAATTTTTCTGTCCAGGATCTGCCGGTGACGATACCAAAAATACCGGCGGTGAAGCGTTCGCCGGTGACATATTTGTCATGGATGATACCCGGCATAATACCTAAAGAATAAACTTCCGAAAACTCCCATTCCATCGTCACGCGCACCGAGGGACGCAGGCCGTTGCCATGAAAGTTATCTGATCCTGACGGCACGTCGACATGAAACAGCCAGGCGACGGCGGGACGCAGGCCGGTCTCGGCTTCGTCCTGGGTGTGCCACTTCACACCGAGCGACAGATCCGTCGCGCCGCGTTCCAGAGTAGTGATGCCAGTGGTCAGTTCGCGTGTTTCATAGTGAATGGCGCCATCGGTTTCCAGGCGCGCTTCCCACACATCGGCAAAACCGTAGCGTAGCAGTGTCGGTGTGGTGTAAGCATCTTCTTCCAGCGTGCCGGTTTTTTTGGTGTCGAAGGCAATGCTGGTTTCAACCTGAAAGCGGTTTTTGCCAACGGTAGCGCTGGATTCAACGAAATCTGGCCGATCCGTGGCAATTTTATCTTTCTCCGCTGCCAGCAGCGTACCGCTCATCAACAGCAACGCCAGACTGATTACTCGCGCGATCCTGCTATGGGCACCTCTATGTGATACGTTAACTTTTCCGTGTGGATTGAATTTAATGTATTGATTGATAGTCATATTAGGTCCATTTTGTGTAGTTTTTGCAATGTGTAAGGGGGTGAGCCAGGAGAATACTGGAAAAACTCATACAACCTGTTTAACGGTTGCTGCCACTAAAGCTTTAGCCTGCTAGAATGCGTGCAGCACCTTTTACCAATAAAACTAACGTGGGGAAGTACATGGATACCTCAACCTATAAAAATATTGTTTCTTTTCTGCCACCCGCGCGCACGTTGATGGGGCCGGGGCCTTCAGATGTTCATCCCCGCATACTGGCGGCGATGGCGCGGCCTACCATCGGCCATCTTGATCCGGCATTTGTGGGCATGATGGAAGAATTGAAAACCTTATTGCGCTACGCTTTTCAAACTGAAAATGCGCTCACCTTTCCGGTGTCTGGCCCAGGGTCGGTAGGTATGGAGACGTGCTTTGTGAATCTCGTGGAACCGGGAGATAAAATCATCGTGTGCCGCAACGGCGTGTTTGGTGGGCGCATGATCGAGAATGTGCGCCGCTGTGGCGGCGTGGCGGTGGTCGTCGAAGATGTCTGGGGCACGGCGGTCGATCCTGGCAAGGTGGAGGAAGCATTCAAAGTTCATTCGGATACCAGGATTCTCGCCTTTGTCCATGCCGAGACCTCCACTGGCGCGCAATCCGATGTTAAAACCCTAGTGGATATCGCCCATCGCTATGGCGCGCTCACGATTGTCGATGCCGTGACGTCACTGGGCGGTACGCCCTTGAAGATCGACGCATGGGACGTGGATGCCGTGTATTCCGGTAGCCAGAAATGCCTGGGTTGCACGCCGGGCTTGTCGCCAGTAAGTTTTGGCGAACGTGTGGTAGACGCCATCAAACACCGTAAAACGCCCTGCCAGAGCTGGTTTATGGATTTGGATCTGGTGTTGGCTTACTGGAACGCCACCCAGCGCACCTATCACCACACTGCCCCCATCAACCCCTTGTACGGCTTGCACGAAGCCTTGGTGATGCTCAAAGAAGAAGGGTTGGAAAATGCCTGGGCGAGGCACGCGCTCAATCATCGTGCGCTCAAGGCGGGCATTGAAGCGATGGGGTTAAGTTTTTTTGTCAGTGAAAGCCAGCGTCTGCCACAATTAAATGCCGTCACCCTTCCACAAGACGCGGATGATGCCGAAGTGCGGCGGCGTTTGCTGGCGGATTACAATCTCGAAATCGGCGCTGGCTTGGGCGACATGGCCGGCAAAATCTGGCGCATCGGCCTGATGGGTTACAGCAGCCGCGAGGAAAACGTCTTACTGTGCCTGCGCGCGCTGGAAGAAACGCTGGCAGCAACGGGCGCACAGATTAAAACCGGTGTTGCGCAGGCGGCGGCGAAGGGTGTGTATGCGGTTAAGTGATGGTTGGTTAGCAGCGTAATATCTATGGATTCGTCACCGAAAATGACGGTGCATGAGAAAATGGCGGTGCATGAAAGGCGAAGGCCAGAAAGGATCATAAAAGCCGTAGGGATAATAATTAGGCGGCGGCATGGTAGAAAAGTCGGGACGTTCCGGCCACAGGTAAAGGCGTTCAATTGTTACTTGCGGATAGCGATAATCGTACTCACCAATCTTACCACTCACCGGCTCTATCACCGTACCCATCACGGTGATTTCCCTACCCTTGGTGTACACGGCAGGATCGAAGAATTGAGGTGCGCAGGCAATAAAGCGGCCCTCTGCGTTGTCACTGCGCAGAGGGCGCGCCGAACGATCAAGTGGCTTGGCGAGCAGTTCGAAACAGGTGTCCTCCTTGTTCACCGTAACCTTGACGATCTCTCCGCCCCAGCGCACACGATTGCCAACTGCACCCTCCTGCAACGTCTGTTGCGGCGAAATGGCTGCGACATTCCCACTGATGGGCTGGGGAATGGAAGCACAACCAGACAACAGCACAACGATTAATACAATCCAGCGCAACATTCAATTACTCCGCATGTATACTTTAATCATACTATTTCGACCAATCAGCGTGGCAATAGTTTCACCGCAGCTATATCGCCAACAGGGATTGCCGGGGCATGGCAAAAAGGCGCGTGTGGGCGGGTTCGTTTTTGTTGACATAGTATGTTGGCGGAATAATGTTAAAATGGAAAGAACTTGGCAGGCAATCATGGTTGTGAAATGTGACAGGGATAACAGTATCTACGCGCTGGTTCCAGCCTGAAACATTCGGGTTAAAACCGGATGTATTTTTTCTGGAAAAAATTAAAGCGATCACCATGGCTTGTCGACACGGCTTACATTAAGGCTATATATAAAAGCGTTTCACCCAACGTACTTCATGGAAAGGTTCTGCAATGGCTATTGGTTGGCTGACGGTATTACGGATGGTTCCTTGGGCGGAAGTCATAAGCAATGCGCCTAAGGTCGCCGATGGAGCAAAGAAGCTGTGGAACGCTGTCAGCAAGAAGTCTCCTGCCCAAGAGGCGCCAGATGAGAGCACAGACCTTCCACTTGCCACTGACGCTCAAGCTATCGCCACACTGCAGATGCGTCTCGCAACTATGGAATCCGCTACCGTCGACCTGCACAATCAAATGCTCGCCTCCTCCGAGTTGATTAAAATACTCGCCGACCAGAACACCCAACTCATTAAACGTATGGAAGTCAACCGTATCCGCGTTGTGTGGCTAGCGGGCGCCACGGTTGTTTTCGGTATTATTGCTGTACTTAGCCTGATTCTCGCAGTTGCGCGCTGATATCGCTTAACCTGGCTCGGAGCCTACCATTGAAATGGTGCCCGACGCAGGTTGTTCCGGGCTTCTTCGATGGTATTATTATCTTGGCTTGTGATATACAGTTCAGGGCAAAGCGAAACATAGCCATCGGCCTCCCGTTCAATGATGGAAATATGCCGCGCTGAATTTTTCCAAAAACGTAGGGATGATACTGCACGTCTTCAACCGCGCAATCCTCGGGCAGCTTTTCAAATAGCCCCCGTATTTTTTCCTTTGCTACATTCACTTTGGCCTCCGATAATTTTGTTTCATTGAGCGCCTGACTGCAATGATGCAATACACGGGCAATATTGAAGATACGCCTGATAACCCCATCCGTACATTCGCCAAAGGGCACATTCAAGGCACAAGAAAATGTCAAATCTCTAAACCGGCCTGGAACAGCGAGAAACAGTGGAGAAAAAATGGGTCAGACACTGGGGTTTCTCCCTCTTCAACACCCCTTTTCATTGGCATAAAAAATATCAAACTTCATATAAGTCATTGAAAAATATGGATGTCGGATTTTCTTACACGCTTTATTTCGACGCTGAAATGATAAAATTTATTAAAAATCAATGGCATATCAAAAATAAATGTTATGGGTTTCTTATATGCCCTCTAATTTCAACGCTTATTTTGTCGGATTTCTTTACATTAACCCTTAGAAAAAACACCTTATTAATGTTTATAACATTGATATTTATAATAAAAAAAATAACGGCATGGTTATTGCTTTAATTTTAAGTGCGGAATTATGTTATTTTTTACTGCAACCAAAATCTAACGGGAGATCAACATGAAAAAATTTATTAGCAAGAGCTTGGCGGCCACTGCGCTTATGCTCGCTATGTCCACTAGCGCCATAGCAGGAAACATCCTGATCACCGGGCATGACACCGATGATCACAATGCCAGCAACTACATGAACTGGGGCTTAACCTATCTGTTAACAGGTAACGGTTCTTCTGTTCCAGCAGCGCCTACCAACAAGATCGGCTATCTCGGAAACTCCAACCCAGGGCTGGCCAGCTACCTGGGAAACTATAATAACTTTCAGTTTTATGATTTAGGCCTCGCTAGTTGGACCAATGCCTTCTCAGACGGCAATGATGTACTGGTGATTGGTTCCGGGTTCGATTTCGTAACCAACGCGGGTTCGGCCGCCATGAACGCTGCTGCTGCACAGTTCACCACCTATTTCAATGCTGGTGGCAGCCTGTTCGTGAATACTGAACAAGGCATGGGTGCCAGTTTTTATGGTTTCATCCCCGGCTTTGGCACGACCACCAACGCACCACTACCCGGCTGTACCTCAGGCGCCCCTGCTTGCATGCAAGCTACCGCAACCGGCGCACTGGTTGGCATGACGAACGCGCTGATTAACGAAGCAAACATTACCCACACCCGCTTTCCAAGCTTGGATCCGGCCTTCCAGTCTCTGGAGTTTTACTATAACAATGGCGCGGGTCCCACTGACGCCATTACGATCGCCCTGCGTGGCGGCACCATCGGTCCTGGTCCTGGTGGCGGTTTCCAAGGCTGCGGCGCGGCCGGCCAGCCCAACTGCCCTGTCCCGGAGCCGACTGTATTACCCTTGTTAGGGATCGGTTTACTCGGCATGGTCGCTGCCATGCGCCGCAAAAAAGCTTAAACATTTTACTTTAACTCATAATAAATTTCATAAGCAGTGCATGATTACCCACCCCTTGCGGGTGGGCTTTTTTTGGGATCTTGTTGCCCCCTCCAGGAACCTTGAGATGTGTTGTCATTTCGAGCGTAGCGAGAAATCCTTTACGAAGCAACCCCACAAGATTTCTCCCGTTGGTCGAAATGACATATACAGTATGGGGCATGCAGCATTAGCACCTCCTTTACAGATTGCCGAAAAACTCCACACCTTCCCTCACCCCCCAGAAACCGCTGGACGAATCCTTCTCCAAGCCCTACGCTTACATCACACGATACCCCAACCTTAAGGTGCTGCCCCATGAAACTGCTTGTAATCCGCCACGCCCCCGCTGAAGACCGCGAGATTTTTGCCAGTACGGGGGAGCCTGATGAGGCGCGTCCCTTAACTGATTATGGCCGTAAAAAAATGCGCAAGGCCGCGCAAGGGCTGAATGCGGTGATGCCGTATGTGGATTTGCTCGCCACCAGCCCCCTAACGCGCTGTGTGGAAACCGCCCAGATTATTTCTGATGCCTACAGCGGGCTGGAGATTCTGGAAGCGCCGGTGTTGGCGCCGGGGCACACGCCGGAAAAAGTGACCGCCTGGCTGAAAACCCAGAAAAAACACGGCGTAATTGCTATTGTCGGCCATGAGCCTGACTTGGGCCGCGTTGTCAGTTGGCTGCTCACGGGGCGCAAAAAGCCGATCCTGGATTTCAAGAAAGGCTCGGCCTGCCTGCTGGATTTTTCTGACACGGCATCTACAAAGATCGCGCATGGCAAAGCACGTCTGATCTGGATGCTGCACCCTGCACAACTGCGTGCACTGCGGGCACGGGGATAAGAAACCCCGCTGTCATTTCGAGCAGCCTTTAGCGCCCGCGAAAGCGGGGGGAGAAATCCTAAGATCCCTCGCTACGTTCGGGATGACACAATACGCTGTGTTTTGGGATCACAGTCACCGCCACAAATGGCGGGGAATGGGACTCAAAGAAATTGATAGGGATTTAAAGAATGGCTGACGCCAATACATCCGAATCTGTCGTGGCCGCTGTAGACCTGGGCTCCACCAGTTTTCATCTGATTATAGCGCGCATCCTCAACGGCCAGTTGCATGTGGTAGATCGCATGCGCGATATGGTGCTGCTCGCCAATGGCTTGGATCACAAAAATCGTCTGAGCGAAGAGGCGCAGAAACGTGCCGTGGAATGTCTGGCGCGCTTTGGTCAGCGGCTCCGTGACATGCCAGCCAGCAATGTGCGCGCGGTGGGCACCAATACCCTGCGCCGCGCCACCAATGCCGAGCAGTTTTTATCTGTTGCACAACATGCGCTCGGCTTTCCCATTGAAGTGGTGGCCGGGCGCGAAGAAGCGCGGCTGATTTATCTGGGCGTGGCGCACAGCGTGGCGCCACACGCCGGGCGGCGGCTGGTGATAGATATTGGCGGTGGCAGCACCGAACTGATCATCGGCGAAGGTTTTGCGCCGCTCTCAATGGAGAGTTTGCATATGGGGTGCGTGAGCATGAGCCGCGCGTATTTTGCCGAGGGCGTGATTCGCGCGCGCGATATGCGTCGCGCTGAAATTGCGGCGCGCCTGGAACTGCAACCTATCGAACGCCAGTACCAGCGATTGGGATGGCAAAGTGCTGTCGGCGCATCGGGCACGATTCGCACCGCCGACAAAATACTGCGCGCCAATGGCTGGAGCGATAATGGCATTACACAACAGGCGCTGCATAAACTGCGCGATGCGATGCTCGCGGCAGGCCATGTGCAACGCTTGAAATGGGACGATGTGAGCAGCGACCGCATCTCGGTATTGCCCGGCGGTGTGGCGATCTTGCTGGCGATCATGGAAGCATTAAATATTGAGCGTATCGAAGTCGCTGAAGGCGCATTGCGTGAAGGCACATTGTATGATCTGCTGGGCAGAATTCAGCATGAAGACGCGCGTGAAACCAGCATCCATGCGCTGATGGCGCGTTATCAGGTGGATGTTGCACAAGCGGCGCGTGTGGAAAATACTGCCATGACGTGCCTGGCGCAGGTCGTTCAAGACTGGAAACTGGTTGATGAAGAGCATGCCCATTTGCTGCGTTGGGCAGCGCGCCTGCATGAACTTGGCCTGGCCATCGCCCACAATCAATACCACAAACATGGCAGTTATATTGTGGAAAATTCCGATTTGCCAGGATTTTCGCGCCAGGAACAAACCCGCCTGGCAGGACTGATTCGCGGTCACCGCCGCAAATTTCCCCTGGAGGTTTTTTCACAACTGCCCTCCGCGCAAATAGACCAGGAATGGCGTTTGTGCGTACTGCTGCGTCTGGCCGTGCTATTGCATCGTAACCGCACGGATACTGAACTGCCCAAATTTACCCTGGCGGCAGGCAAGAGGTCGCTACGCATTCAGTTTCCTGCCGACTGGCTGGCGCAACATCCCCTCACTGAAACCGAATTAGGATGCGAAGCCGAATATCTGGCAACGGCTAATATAAAACTGGAATTCGCGTGATGCGATTCTCTGGTGTACGTCGAAATAACGCCCCGCTCCGCCCCTCTGTCATCCCGAGCGCAGCGAGGGATCTTAAGCGGGTTATTAAGATCCCTCGCTGCGCTCGGGATGACAGCAAAAATAAGCTCAGGATGACAATAAACACCTCAAGCGTACAACCACAATAAACATAAGGCATTGCTTCTCCCACACCAACATTCTCCATTGAATGCCGCTGCATAGAGCGGTATACTTTGAATCATTTCCCCTGGGATTTTGTAAGCTCAATAAGGGGATATCAGCGCTGGCGCTTATGCGGCGGCTTGAATAACGGGACATTGATTCAGTGAACACGGTAGATACCTTGACGAACACAGCAGATACATTAACGTCGGGCCTGTATCGTCCGAGTTTTGAAAAAGACAGTTGCGGCTTTGGCTTGATCGCGCAGATGGACGGCGTGCCCAGCCATTGGCTGGTACAAACGGCGATCAACTCCCTGGCGTGCCTGACGCACCGGGGCGCCGTGGCTGCCGATGGCAAAACCGGCGACGGTTGCGGGCTATTGTTCAAAAAACCCGCCACCTTTCTCGAAGTCATCGCCAAGGAGCAGGATTTTGAACTGGCACCGCTGTACGCCGTGGGCATGGTATTTCTAAGCCGCGATACCACGCTGGCCAGCCGTGCGCGCCGCCAGGTGGAAACTGAGTTACGTGAACAAGGCCTGGCTCCTGCAGGCTGGCGCGTGGTGCCCATCAATCCGGTGGCGTGCGGCGAGGAATCACTGAAAAGTCTGCCCGTTATCGAACAGGTGTTTGTCAACGCCGCGCCGGGCATGGACGGCGCGGCGTTCGAGCGCGCGCTATTCATTGCGCGCCGCCGTGCCGAAAAAGCTATTGAACAACACGACGATACTTTCTACATTTCCACGCTGTCCGGCAACGTCATTTCGTACAAAGGGCTGGTGATGCCAGCCAATCTGCCGGTGTTTTACCTGGACTTGACCGACGAGCGTTTCACCTCAGCGTTGTGCGTGTATCACCAGCGTTTTTCCACCAACACCTGGCCACGCTGGCGGCTGGCGCAGCCGTTTCGTTTTCTCGCGCACAACGGTGAAATCAACACCATCCAAGGCAACCGCTACTGGTCATTGGCACGCGGCAGTAAATTCAAAACGCCGTTAATCCCAAATATGGAAGACATTCTGCCACTGGTCTCGATGAGCGGTTCAGACTCGATGAGCCTCGACAACATGCTGGAAGTGCTGCTGGCAGGCGGGATGGATCTGTTCCACGCCATGCGCCTGCTGGTGCCGCCCGCGTGGCAAAATATCGAGAGCATGGATCCTGACCTGCGCGCCTTTTATGAATACAATTCCATGCACATGGAATCATGGGACGGCCCGGCGGGCATCGTCATGACCGATGGCCGTTATGCCGCCTGCACCATGGATCGCAACGGCCTGCGTCCGGCACGTTATGTCATCACGCGTGACCGGCACATTACCCTGGCCTCGGAAATTGGCGTGTATAACTACGCGCCAGAAGATGTGGTCGCCAAGGGTCGGCTCAAACCCGGCCAGATGATTGCGGTGGATACCTCCACCGGCACGCTGCTGCTACCTGCCGATATTGATACGCACCTGAAATCCGGCCAGCCTTACCGTCGGTGGCTCAAGGAACACGTCAAGCATCTGGATGCTACGCTGAGCGATGAAACCCTGTGCAGCCAGCCGCTGGATCACGCCGCACTGCACAGCTATCAAAAAATGTTTCAGGTGACATTTGAAGAGCGTGACCAGGTGTTGAGCGTGCTTGCCGAAGCAGGCCAGGAAGCGATTGGCTCAATGGGTGACGACACGCCGATGGCGGTGCTGTCAGAACAGGTGCGTTCACTGTATGACTATTTCCGCCAGCAATTCGCGCAGGTTACCAACCCACCGATAGATCCGTTGCGCGAGCAGATTGTGATGTCGCTGGAAACCTGCATGGGTCGTGAAAAGAATATGTTTGAGGAAACGGCCGATCATGCCGCGCGCCTCATTCTCGACTCGCCAGTGTTGTCTGAAGGCAAATTCCAGCGCCTGTTAAATATGGGCGATGCTAATTACGCCGCTGCCATTATCGACCTGAACTACTCAGCGGACAAAGGGTTACGTCACGCGATTGAAACAATATGCGACCGCGCCGTCGCGGCGGTGCGTGCTGGCACAGTAGTCGTGGTATTGTCTGACCGCGCAATTGCGCACGACAAACTCCCCGCGCACGCGTTACTTGCTACCGGTGCAGTGCATCATCGCCTGATTCGTGAAGGCCTGCGTTGCGATGCCAACATTGTGGTGGAAACAGCCACCGCGCGCGATCCGCACCAGATCGCCGCGCTGATCGGTTACGGCGCCACGGCAGTGTATCCCTACCTTGCTTATGAATGCCTGCACAACATGCTCTCCAGCGGTGACATTGTGGGCAAAACTGCCAGCGCCCTGGCGCAAAATTATCGCAAAGGCATCAACAAAGGCCTGTACAAAATTATTTCCAAGATGGGCATTTCCACCATCACCAGTTACCGTGGCGCACAATTATTTGAAGCGATTGGCCTGCATAACGATGTCATTGACCTGTGTTTCACCGGCACTACCAGCCGCGTGCAAGGTGCGGACTTTGATGATTTGCAGGATGACCAGCAATGCCTGGCGCGTGAGGCGTGGACGCAACGCAAACCTATTCAACAAGGTGGCTTGCTCAAATATATTCACGGCGGCGAACAGCATGCCTATAATCCCGACGTGGTGCAGACCTTGCAGCGTGCCGTGAAATCTGGCGACTACGCGCACTATCAGGAATACGCCGCGCTGGTCAATCACCGCGCCACACTCACACTGCGTGATCTGCTTACCGTGCGTAAGGATGTGACGCCCGTATCACTGGATGAAGTCGAGCCGATGGAAGCGATTTTGCCGCGCTTTGATAGCGCCGGGATGTCGCTGGGCGCGCTATCACCCGAAGCGCATGAAGCACTGGCGACGGCCATGAACCGTCTCGGCGGGCGCTCCAATTCCGGTGAAGGCGGCGAAGACCCGAAGCGCTACGGCACCGAGAAAATGTCGAAGATCAAGCAAGTGGCTTCGGGGCGTTTTGGCGTTACACCTTCTTACCTGGTGAATGCCGAAGTGCTGCAGATTAAAATTGCGCAGGGCGCCAAACCCGGCGAAGGTGGACAATTGCCCGGTGACAAAGTGAATGCGCTGATCGCCCGGCTGCGTTATGCGCGCCCCGGCGTGGCATTGATTTCACCGCCACCGCATCACGACATTTATTCCATTGAAGATCTGGCGCAATTGATTTTTGATTTGAAGCAGGTCAACCCGAAAGCATTAGTGTCGGTGAAACTGGTGGCCGAACCCGGCGTGGGCACAATTGCGGCGGGCGTGGCCAAGGCCTACGCCGATCTGATTACTATTTCCGGTTACGACGGTGGCACCGGTGCCAGCCCGTTGACTTCGATTAAATACGCGGGTTCACCGTGGGAGCTTGGGCTGACCGAAACGCATCAGGTATTGCGCGCCAACAATCTGCGCGACAAGGTGCGGTTGCAAACCGATGGTGGCCTGAAGACCGGCCTGGATGTCATCAAGGCCGCGATTCTGGGCGCCGAAAGTTTCGGCTTTGGCACCGGGCCGATGGTGGCGCTGGGCTGCAAATACCTGCGCATTTGCCATCTCAATAATTGCGCCACGGGCGTTGCCACACAAAATGATGTGTTGCGCCAGGCGCACTTCATCGGCCTGCCGGAAATGGTGATGAATTATTTCCGCTTCATCGCCCGCGAAACGCGCGAGCTGATGGCGCAACTGGGTGTGCGGCGCATGGCCGATTTAATTGGCCGCACTGACCTGTTGCAGATTCTGGAAGGCACCACCGCCAGACAAAACAAGCTGGACTTGAAGCCACTGCTGTCTCATGCCGGCATTCCTGCTTCCAGTCCGCAGTATTGCAAAGAGCCGCGCAATGCGCCCTTTGATAAAGGCGAACTGGCCGAGCAGATGGTGAAAGACACGCTTGATGCCATCGAGCACAAACGTGGCGGCACGTTCAGCTATGCCGTGCGCAATGTTCATCGTTCCATTGGCGCGCGCCTGTCGGGCGAGATTGCGCGACGCCATGGCGACAAGGGCATGGAATCCGCGCCGATCACTATCAAACTGAAAGGCGCTGTGGGTCAAAGCTTCGGTGTGTGGAATGCCGGTGGCTTGAACCTGATACTGGAAGGCGATGCCAACGACTACGTCGGCAAAGGCATGGCCAGCGGCAAGCTTGCTATTTATCCACCGCGTAACAGCACCTTCAAAAGCCATGAAACACCCATCATTGGCAACACCTGTTTGTATGGTGCCACGGGTGGCAAACTGTTTGCCGCAGGTCTCGCGGGTGAACGCTTCGCCGTGCGTAATTCCGGCGCGCTGGCGGTAGTCGAAGGCGTGGGCGACCATGGCTGCGAATACATGACCGGCGGCGTGATTGTGGTGCTGGGCGCCACCGGCCTTAACTTCGGCGCGGGCATGACCGGCGGTTTCAGCTATGTAATGGATAACGACAACACGTTTGTGGACCGCTACAACCATGAGCTGGTGGACATCCACCGCATCAGCACCGAACTGATGGGCGGACACCGTAATTATCTGCGCAGTCTCATCAAAGAATTTGTTGCCGAAACCAGTAGCCAGTGGGGACAAACCCTGCTGGATGATTTTGAAATGTATAGCGACAAATTCTGGCTGGTGAAACCCAAAGCCGCCGAAATCGAAACGCTCCTGGAAACATTGCGCAATGCCGCATGATCCTCCCTTTATATATACAGCCTACGCACAGCAAGCACACATACATGACCAAGAATTTTGAATTCCTTGAAATCCCGCGCCAGGATCCTGTAAAAAAACCCGCGGCCATCCGTATCCACGAATACAAGGAAATTTACGGCCAATACGACCCGAAAAATGCTGCAGCCCAGGCGGGACGCTGCCTGGAATGCGGTAATCCGTATTGTGAATGGAAATGTCCGGTACACAATTACATTCCCAACTGGCTGAAGCTGATCGAAGAAGGCAACTTCTTTGAAGCCGCCGAATTGTCGCACCGCACCAACTCGCTGCCTGAAGTGTGCGGGCGCGTGTGCCCACAAGACCGTTTGTGTGAAGGCGCGTGTACATTGAATGACGGCTTTGGTGCCGTGACCATCGGCTCCATCGAAAAATTCATCACCGAAGAAGCTCTCAAGCGCGGCTGGAAACCGGATATGTCCGGCGTGGTCGCCACTGGCAAACGCGTTGCCGTGGTGGGCGCAGGCCCGGCTGGTTTAGGCTGCGCCGATGTGCTGGTGCGCAATGGCGTGCAGCCTGTTGTATTTGACCGTCATCCTGAAATCGGTGGCCTGCTCACCTTTGGCATTCCCGAGTTTAAACTGGAAAAAGAAGTGGTAAAACGCCGCCGCGCGCTCATGGAAGAAATGGGTATTGAGTTCCGCCTCAATATTGAAATCGGCAAGGATATTGCCTTCAAAAAACTCCTTGAAGAATACGATGCCGTGTTCCTCGGCATGGGCACCTACACGGCCATGACCGGCGGCTTCCCCGGCGAAAACCTGCCCGGCGTGCATAAAGCACTGCCCTATTTAATCTCTAATGTGCGCCGTAATATGGGACTGGATGCTGATGAATCCAGATTCATCAGCATGGCCGATCAGCGTGTAGTTGTGCTGGGCGGCGGCGACACCGCCATGGACTGTAACCGTACCGCTATTCGCCAGGGCGCTGCCAGCGTCACCTGCGCGTATCGCCGCGACGAAGCCAACATGCCCGGCTCGAAACGCGAAGTCGCGAACGCCAAGGAAGAAGGCGTGGAATTTTTATGGAACCGCCAGCCTATCGAAATCATTGGCGACCATGGCCACATTACAGGCGTGAAAATGGTGACCACCGAACTCGGCGCACCCGATGCGCGCGGCCGCCGCACGCCGCGCGCCATTCCCGGATCGGAAGAAATCATCCCTGCCGACCGCGTGATTATCGCCTTCGGTTTTCAGCCCAGTCCCGCGCCGTGGTTTGCTGATTTCAACATCGCACTCGATGAAAAAGGCCGTGTAACAGCACCTGCACGCGGTAAATTCAAACATCAAACCAGTAACCCGAAAATTTTTGCGGGAGGCGATATGGTGCGCGGTTCCGATCTGGTAGTCACCGCCGTACACGAAGGCCGCGAGGCGGCGTTGGGAATTTTGGATTACCTGGGGATATGAGATTAATGCTCATCTCACTTACACATAAATAATAGAAAGAATAACCCATGACCGAATTAAAAAATGACCGTTTTCTCCGCGCGCTGCTGCGCCAGCCTGTCGATGTTACACCCGTCTGGATGATGCGCCAGGCCGGGCGTTATTTGCCTGAATACCGCGCCACACGCGCACGTGCCGGATCTTTCATGGATCTGTGCACTAACCCCGAACTGGCGTGCGAAGTAACCCTGCAACCACTGGAGCGTTTTCCGCTCGACGCAGCGATTTTGTTTTCGGACATTCTCACCATTCCTGACGCGATGGGCTTGGGCCTGTATTTCTCGGAAGGCGAAGGGCCACGCTTCAAAAAGCCGGTGCGCACCGCCCAGGATGTGGCCGCGCTGGGCGTGCCTGACCCCGAGCAGGAACTGCGTTATGTGATGGATGCAGTGCGCCTGATTCGCCGCGAACTGCACGGACGCGTGCCGTTGATCGGCTTTTCTGGCAGCCCGTGGACCCTCGCCACTTACATGGTGGAAGGCGCGTCAAGCAAGGAATATTCCCTCATCAAGGGCATGATGTTCGACCAGCCAGCGCTGCTGCACAAGCTGCTCGACACCACCGCGCGATCCGTCATCAGTTACCTGAACGCGCAAATTGCCGCAGGCGCGCAAGCGGTGATGATATTCGATACCTGGGGTGGCGTGCTGACGCCGCGTGATTACCGTGAATTTTCACTGCGCTACATGCAGCAGATCGTGGATGGTTTATGCCGCGAAAACGAAGGTCGCCGCGTACCGGTAATCCTGTTCACCAAGGGTGGCGGCAACTGGCTGGAAATCATGGCCGATACCGGCTGTGATGCGTTAGGCGTGGACTGGACCCTGGACCTGGGCGAAGCGCGCGCCCGCGTCGGCAACCGCGTGGCGCTGCAAGGCAACATGGATCCCTGCGTGCTCTATGCCTCACCGCAACGCATACGCGCTGAAGTAGCCACCATACTCGCCAACTATGGCTATGGCTCAGGTCATGTATTCAACCTCGGGCATGGCATACATCAGCATGTAAACCCGGAACATGCCGGTGCCTTTATTGCGGCGGTTCATGAGCTGAGCCCGCAGTACCATACCTGACTTAGGAAATAGTTATGAATTTTGAACCCCTGCGCGAGATGGAAGCGTTTAGCAACGAGATGTTCACGCGCATTGTCTCAGTGCAGCAGAAAGAACATCCCGCATGGAACACCGCACTGCCCTTTGCCGAACGCATTAAGGGCCTGCCGCTGTTCAACCTGATCTTCAGCAACCCTGACCGGAATGCCACCACCACCGGGCCGACGATCAGCCATTATTACCCACTGCGTGCCGAGATGCGCAAAATCGCCCATTATGCGCGTCAAGTCGCCGCACAGGGACGTGCTAGTGTCGCGGGAGGCAGGATGCCGGAAGCGACCGCCGATCAACCCACCGTGTGTGACCTGCGTTGCGGCAATGGCTTCATTGGCAGCCTGCTGGCAAATGAAGGCGTGCGCGTCACAGGCGTGCGCGAACCCACCGCAAAGCTCAATCAAATCCCTGATTTCTATGATTCTTTACGCTACGAAATGCGCACCCTGCCGATCACGGATATCGACTTTGCGTTTGATGTTGCCTTTTCATCATGGATGCCTTCTGAAATCAACGATACCCCCCACATTCTGCAACATTCGCCAAAATTGATTGTCTACATCCATACTGATCATGTCGATGGCTCATCCGGGCGACGTCAGACCGGTACAGCCGAGGCTTTTGTAGATCTGCCGGGACGTTACAAACTGATTGACCAATGGTCGGTGATGCGGGCGCAGGACATGCTGCACGAGGTCTGGCCTGAATTGCCGCCCAGCATTGAAGAAACTCGGCACGTCAAAGTCTATGCCGACACGCCCTTCCATGGCATTAACCTGCTGGGTTATGCGGAAACGGCAAAAGGTTATGATTGGGAAAATGAACTGGAAATGACACTGCTGGCGTTGGAAGCCAAAGGCATGCTCAGGGCACGCGGGATTGCCGTTTAGATGCTCTTACTGCCACCCCAATCCACCACCATGAAGACGGAACATTATGGAAAGAAAAACTCTCTCAGCAGGGGTGGTGGTGATTCGGCGCACAGAAAGTCGCTTGGTGTTTCTGTTGTTGCGTTCCTATCAAAACTGGGATTTTCCAAAGGGCGTGGTCGAAGCGGGTGAAACGCCCCTGCAAGGCGCCCTGCGCGAAGTCGCGGAAGAAACCACGATCACGGACCTGAATTTCACCTGGGGCGACGGCTACCAGGAAACCCCACCTTATGGGCGCGGCAAAGTGGCGCGCTACTATCTTGCCGAAACCCGGCAGGCACACATTACCCTGCCCGTAAATCCATTCCTGGGGCGCCCCGAGCACGAAGAATACCGCTGGGTCAGCTATCCCCAGGCGCAAAGCATGGTGGCGCCGCGCCTCTTGCCTATTTTGAAATGGGCACATACTATGTCATCAATACCTATAACAAAAATTTAACCTCCATAATAACCACCCGGGATGCGCAACATAAATGCCCTACCATAAAGTCTATCGCACCCTGCTGTTATGGCTACTCTGGGCGTCCTTTGCCATTACCGTAATTTTAGGTTTATACATTGATACCGCCGTATGGGAATTCGTAAAACACGATAGCACCAAACTGACCTGGGTTATTCTGTTGCTATTTTTATTAAGCACTGCCATCAGCCTGTGGCTCACCATCACCCTCACGCGCGAATCTGTCGAATTAATAGAAGTCGATTATGCCGCCCGTCAGCAAGGCTTGATGGGCATCATCACTACCCCCGAAAACAATGCCGTGCGGCGTTTTTTTAACTCGCTAAAAGCCGTGGTAATGGTCAACGGTGATAACAATCTGGAAGCGCTGCTTGCCACTGAGCTTGCCTTCTATCAGCGCGTCAGCCACGGCCTGGCGGTGACCGGCAATCTACTCATCATGCTCGGCTTGATCGGCACCGTCATCGGCTTGAGCATCACCCTGTCCGGGCTCAGCACTTCGCTTGACGCCCTGGGCCACGACGAAACCCTGTTGCTCGAAGGCCTGCGCAAAGCCATGAGCGGTATGGGCACCGCTTTTTACGCCACACTATTGGGCGCCGTGTTTGGTGGGCTCCTGTTACGCATATTTGCCTTGATCACTGAAACTGGCGTGGAAGATATCGGCGATCGCATCATGAAAATTTCCCTGGTATATTGCGCCGCAGACTGCAAACGCACCGAAGAAAAAGACGTGCGCATCCTCAATGGCGAGATCATCGCACTTACAGAAAATGCAAAATTGATGGCAGAAGCTTTCGCCGAATCCCGCGCAGCGATGACGGCATTTCATGAAGAAGCCAAACGCCTGCACCAATTTAATAATGCGGACGCAACAGGCGACGACATCGCCGCATTGCGCGAAGCGATCCGCATGCAGAAACATTATCGCGCCTTATTGCGCCAGGAAATCAAACTGGTGGATCAGGTTAACCGTGCCTGGTGGCCGCCATTGCTCAGAGTGTTTATGTCCAAACGTAAATCTCAAGCCATGGCGCCCACCCCGTCCAATCCAGCCAAGCCCGATAACAAGACCCCGGATATAGATATAAAGGAAAGCCCATGAGAAGCAAGCGACGGCGCTTCATGGATGAAAGCGTATTTGTTACCTATTCAGACATGGCATTGTTGATGCTCGTGATTTTCATCTTTTTGTTTACCATCATGGTCATCACCTCACGGCTTTCAGGCGGCAGTCAGGTTTCAACTGTCAAAAATCAGGTAAAAGAATTACAGCAGCAGTTGGCTTCCGCTGAAGCAGACAAAAAAAGCCTGGAAAAAAACATGGAGGAAATCATCACCAGCAGTGAAGAAAGCCATCTTGAAAAAATCATCGAAACCTCCACTTTTGGCCGCAAGGATTTCGATCTGTTCATTAAAGGATTGCAGGAATTACCCGGCGACGACTTGCATCTGGTGATAGATGCGTCCGGCTCAATGCACGGCCTGGCGTCATTTTTAGTGCCGGTGTTGAGATTAATTGTTACAAGGTCCGGCAAGCGCTTGGCTGCCATTACCTGGTTTTCTGACAACAAAGCCGACACCTACATCGGCAGCATGGGTGAAATGTTTGACAAGTTGATGCGCGGCGCGCCTTTCTACGGCAGCGTAGAAAGCGTCGGCCACGGTTTCCGCGCCGCCGCCAGAAACGCGCCGCCGCCCGGCGCTTATTTACTGGTAGGCGACGAACCCGCCAACGACACCGTCTATTACGATCGCATCCCCAGCCCCGCCTTCACCCTGCCCCTGGGACGATCAGACCCCGCCACCAATCTCAGCTATGGCACCATCGCCACCAAAACCGGCGGCAAAATGTTACATCTGGATTTCAAATAGGGCGGCTGTAATATCCTTATGTGGTCATATCACCATAAGGTATATATCTGTAGCGAGCAAGTAAACTGTCCTAAGTTGTAAGTTGTAGCACATGATCTGTCCGGTTTTATAGTGGCCTTCCACAGGGGGGTAAGCTATGAACCATGTGCTACAACTTTAGGACAGCTTACTTGCTCGCTACACAGCACGGGAACAACCCTGGCGCGCGCGGCACAGACGTATCATGATCTGGGTGCTGTAAAAATCTACGCCGCGGCGTCGCACGGGTATTTGTTGGCGCCGCCAGCACATGGGCTGGCGGATAAATTCTTGGAGAAGACCGTGATCACAGATACCATTCCCCCGTTCAGAGCCATCCCCTTCTGGTAAAAGATCAGGTCGTCATCCTGGATGCTGCAGCGCTGTTTGCAGAGGCTCTCAAAAGAATTCACGCAAACGGTTCAATTGTGGAGTTACTGGAAACTTGATTGGAATCTCTTAGAAGAGCTCCAGACTTTCAACAGGATAAACTAGCAAGGAGTATAAAATGAAACTTGGCATCGTCATCTATTCATCTGATACAGAAACGGTTTGGAATGCCTTCCGCCTCGGTGTGTTTGCCTTAAAAAAAGGCGACGCCGTAAAAACCTTCCTTCTCGCCAAAGGGGTGGAATGTGAATCACTCGATACAGAGAAATTTAAAGTAACTGAACAAATGCAGGCCTTTGTCGATGCAGGTGGTGAAATCCTCGCGTGCGGAACCTGTTTGCAGATTCGTCATTCGCAGGGATCAGATCTATGCCCGCTATCCACCATGAACGATTTATATGAAATAATTCGGGATAGCGATAAAGTAGTGACGCTTTAATCTACCCAGGATGCTCCATAAATCCAGCGGCCTACCCTACATTCCAATTTCTGCTAATCCGCGATGAATGTGCTCTTCACCCTTGCCATCACATGCCATTTTACAGCGTCCTGAACTTTCGGTTCCCGCAGATGCAAGACACAGCCAGCTTGGCCCGCCGAGCCATTCACATTCCATGGATAAAAAGGAGAGTTCATCTACCGGATCAAGAATCCGGAATTCACGCTTGAATTCCAGGCAACCAATGATGACGGGCTACAGTATTGATATCAATCTCTTTGGCAATGACTTCGATAACAATATCCCGATCCGCCACTATCCCGACCGGCACTCGCCTACCGTTCTTCTCATCCACAATAACCACGTCACCTACGTGGTTCTGACGCATGAGTTGCGCAGCCTCCAAGGCAGCCTCCAGGAGACTGGTATCTTTTTTGGCAAATACTACTGCGCGATTGCAAATTTCACCGATAGGCATGGTAGTTCTCCTCGTGATTTGTTGAGAAATAAAGTAGGACTTATGGTTCCTTATCGATTTCTGCTTCGGCCCACAGCCAGTCCGCAATCGGATCGCTGTCAGCAAAGCCGCGCTGCTCTGCCCGATAATAGGCCGTTTCAGCAATCATTGCATTGCGTTGCCCGGGGGCAATGGAAATCTTTCGTGAGTGTTTCGGAGCACCTTTGGCCGTTTTTGATGCATTCACAACCGTCACCTTGTCGGGCGCTTCCTTGTCCACATGTGTTGATTATTTGGCGGCAACCTTTTTAGTCTCACTCATCGCTACATCCTCCTTTTAAAAAGTAGACACAAACACATGACCCTACAAACGGCTACATCTGCGCCAAAGGAAAAATGTTATGTTTGATAAATATGGAGGTTAAACCGAGATTTTCCATTAGAGATTTCTCAAGGCGAATAAACGGGTAAAAATTTGGCTGGCAAGTCGAAGGCTTTCGAAGCATCCCACAAGC
>LNFM01003061.1_pt1 | contig 36738 bp, 34 predicted proteins | sample 596031 | NCBI WGS metagenome assembly LNFM01 (sample SAMN04254537, study PRJNA301005) | activated carbon metagenome | isolation source: dual media filters at the Ann Arbor, Michigan drinking water treatment plant | place: USA: Ann Arbor | reverse complement strand
GCACATAGCCGGTGCCGCCGGCGGTGCCGATCTCGCCGATGATGGCCAGGATGATGTCCTTGCCGGTGACGCCGTCGGGCAATTTGCCGTCGACCACCGCGCGCATGTTCTTGGCCTTTTTCTGGATCAGCGTCTGGGTCGCCAGCACGTGCTCGACCTCCGAGGTGCCGATGCCGTGCGCCAGCGCGCCGAACGCGCCATGGGTGGAGGTGTGGCTGTCACCGCAGACGATGGTGGTGCCGGGCAGCGTGAAGCCCTGCTCGGGGCCGATCACGTGGACGATGCCCTGCCGCCGGTCGTGCTCGTCGAAATACTCGACCCCGAACTCCCTGGCGTTATCAGCCATCACCCGCATCTGCTCGATGCTCTCCGGGTCCGGATTGGGCTTGGAGCGGTCGGTGGTCGGGATGTTGTGGTCGACCACCGCCAGCGTCTTCTCCGGCGCGCGCACCTTGCGTCCGGTCGCCCGCAGGCCCTCGAACGCCTGCGGCGAGGTCACCTCGTGGACCAGATGGCGGTCGATATAGAGCAGGCAGGTGCCGTCGTCGGCCTCGTGAACCAGGTGGTCGTTCCAGATCTTGTCGTACAGCGTGGTCGGTTTGGACATGAGCGCAAGCTCCAAAAGGCATTCTGTGAGGGCGGTCAGGCGCAGGTTGCGTAAGCAGGCGAAAGCATCGGTGCAGCGTCAGGCTGCGCGCGTAAGCTCTGACGTCGCCGAGGTGGCAAAGCGCCCGAAAAATCGTCCGGGCAGCCGCGAGCGGTCGTCGATCACGACGGGCGCGACGCGCAGGCATGCGGAACATGTCTGATCCAGAACCATTCCAGCCTCTTAGCACAGGAGGTATCGAAGCGCGATATGCGCTGGCAATGACGGGGGAGCAACAAAAAAGCGCGGGAGCAAGCCCCGCGCTTTTCTTCACATCCCCTTCGGGACGAACTACTCGCCGACGGCGACGGCGCGGTCCTGCTTTTCGACGATGCGGGCCGACTTGCCGCGCAGCTGGCGCAGGTAATACAGCTTGGCGCGACGCACCTTGCCGCGGCGCACCACCTTGATCGAGTCGATCATCGGCGACATCACCGGGAAGACGCGCTCGACGCCTTCGCCGTAGGAGATCTTGCGGACGGTGAAGCTCTCGTTGAGCCCGCCGCCGGATCGGCCGATGCAGACGCCTTCATAGGCCTGCACGCGGGTTCGCTCGCCTTCGATCACCTTGACGTTGACGATCACGGTGTCGCCGGGGCCGAATTCGGGGATCGTCTTGGTCGCTGACAGCTTTTCGAATTGCTCTTTTTCGAGCTGTTGAATGAGGTTCATTGAGATCTCCATCGGCAGCGCGCCCAGCCGGTCCAGCGCGGGCTGCGCGAACGTCCGTATCCTGCCATTGCGCGGATTTGGCGTCCGTATAGGGCAAAGGAGGGCGGTTGTCACCCGTCTGTCGTGCCTTTTGCGGCTTTTTGGCCGGCGGCGATAGCGGCCCACAAATCGGGACGGCGCAGTCGGGTCAGGGCCTCGGCCTCCGCCCGCCGCCAGGCCGCAATCTTGGCATGGTCACCGGAAGTGAGGATATCAGGAATGGTGCGGCCCTCGAACGCCTGCGGACGGGTGAATTGGGGGTATTCGAGTAATCCGGCGGAAAAGCTCTCGTCGGCGCCAGAGGCCGGCTTTCCCATCACGCCCGGCAGCAGCCGCACGCAGGCGTCGATCAGCGCCATCGCGGCGATCTCACCGCCGGACAGGACATAGTCCCCGATCGATATTTCCTGGAGACCGCGCGCCTCGATGACCCGCTGATCGACCCCCTCGAACCGGCCGCAGACGATCAGCGGGCCGGGTCCGGCCGCCAGTTCGGCTACCAGCGACTGGGTCAATGGCCGACCCCGCGGGCTCATCAACAGGCGCGGCCGATCGAGGGCGGGCTCCGCGGCGTCGATCGCCGCCGCCAGCACGTCGGCCCGCAGCACCATGCCCGGGCCGCCGCCGGCCGGGGTGTCATCGACGCTGCGGTGGCGGTCGGTTGCGGAATCCCTGATGTCGCGCGCCTCCAGCCGCCACAGGCCTGACGCCAGCGCCTTGCCCGCCAGGCTGACGCCGAGCGGCCCGGGAAACATCTCGGGAAACAGCGTGAGAACGGTGGCGCGCCAGGTCATGGTTGAGTGATCACGGTTGAGCTCAGGCCGTCATACGCGGGCCTGACCCGCGTATCCATCTTCTTCGAAAGGATGGATCGCCGGGTCAAGCCCGGCGATGACGAGCTAGGATTGGGCGTCGTCGCCTTCGATTTCCTGCGGCAGCTCGATCACGACGCGGCCGGCGGCAAGATCGATGATCGGCACCACCGCATGGGTGAACGGCAGCAGCAGGGTCGGACCTCGCGCGGGCGCGATCTCGATGATGTCGCCGGCGCCGAAATTGTGAACCGCAACGACGCGGCCAACCGGGGCGTTGGCGGCATCGACGGCGGCCAATCCAATCAGGTCGGCGTGGTAGTATTCGTCGTCACTGGTTTCGGGCAGTTGGTCGCGCGCGATGTAGAGTTCGATGCCGTTGAGCCGTTGGGCGTCCTCGCGGCTGGCGATGCCTTTCAGCGTCGCCACCAGATGATCCCCGGCCGCGCGGATATCTGCCACCTCGAACCGGCGCGAACCGTCCCTGGTCGTCAGCGGGCCGTAATCCTTCACGGCGAACGGATCCGCGGTGAACGTCCACAGCTTCACCGCGCCCCGCACGCCATGCGCGGCGCCGATCCGGGCGACGCAAATCGGTGCGGTCACCGTCATGCGCCGCGACGCTTTACGCCTTCGCGGCTTCGGCGGCGGCCTTGCGCTCCTTGCGCGGCACGGCCTTTTCCGGATTGTTGCGGGCGGCGCGCTTGACGATTCCAGCCGCATCCAGGAAGCGGTTGACGCGATCCGACGGCTGCGCGCCCTTGGCGAGCCAGGCCTTGACCTTGTCCGGCCGAGACGCTCGATGAAGCGGCCGTCGCGGGGAAAGCGCGAGTCGGCGACGACGACGTGATAGACCGGGCGCTTCTTGGTGCCTGCGCGAGCAAGGCGGATGACGACTGACATTTGGTTCTCCTGTTGAATGCGAACTTAGTGAAGTGAATGACGTGAATTAGCGTCGTTGCGAGCTGGCTTTGCATCGCACCCGTCATGCCCCGCGAAGGCGGGGCATCCAGTAATCGCAGGCGTCAGCGATTCAGCCGAGGGAGCGCGGAGTACTGGATCGTCCGCCCAGTGCGCAATTGCGCACAAGGCGGACGATGACAGCGAGTTCTGATGAGAGGTCATTTCTTCTTCCCCGGAAAGCCGCCGAGGCCCGGCAAGGTCGGCTTGCCGCTGAGGCCGGTCAGGCCCGGCAAATTCGGCAGGCCCTGGCGTAGACCGACGGGAATATCTTTCGGCAGCGCGGGCAGGCCGCCCGGCATCTGCTCGGCCAGCGCCTTCAACTGCTCCGGCGTCGGCGCCGGCATCCCGCCGCCAAAGCCCATCGCCTGCGCGATGCCGGCCATCGGGCCGCGCTTGCCCGAGCCCATGGCCTTCATCATGTCGGCCATGTTGCGGTGCATTTTCAGCAGCTTGTTGACTTCCTGCACCTCCAGCCCGGCGCCGGCGGCGATCCGCTTCTTGCGGCTGGCCTTGAGGATATCGGGGCTCTTGCGCTCCTGCCGCGTCATCGAATCGATGATCGCGACCTGGCGCTTGATGATCTTGTCGTCGATCCCCGCGGCGGCGATCTGGTTCTTCATCTTGGCAACGCCGGGCATCATGCCCATCAGGCCGCTGATGCCGCCCATGGTCGCCATCTGCAGCAACTGCTCGCGCATGTCTGACAGGTCGAACTGGCCCTTGCGCATCCGCTCGGCGGTGCGCGCGGCCTTTTCGGCGTCGATGTTGGCCGCCGCCTTTTCGACCAGCGAAACCACGTCGCCCATGCCGAGGATGCGGCCGGCGATCCGGCTCGGGTGAAAATCCTCCAGCGCGTCGGTCTTTTCGCCGGTACCGATCAGCTTGATCGGCTTGCCCGTCACCGCGCGCATCGACAGCGCAGCACCGCCGCGGCCGTCGCCGTCCACCCGCGTCAGCACGATGCCGGTCAGGCCGACGCGCTGATCGAAGGCGCGCGCGAGGTTGACCGCGTCCTGGCCGGTCAGCGAATCCGCGACCAGCAGTACTTCATGCGGGCTGGCTGTGGTTTTGATTTCGGCCGCCTCGCTCATCATTTCTTCGTCGAGCGTGGTGCGGCCGGCGGTGTCGAGCAGCACCACGTCGAAGCCGCCGAGCTTGGCGGCTTCAAGCGCGCGGCGGGCAATCTGCGCCGGTTTCTGGCCGGCCATGATCGGCAGCGTCGGGATGTCGAGGTCGCGCCCCAGCACCGCCAGCTGCTCCATCGCCGCCGGGCGGTAGATGTCGAGCGAGGCCATCAGCACCTTGCGCTTGTCGCGCTGGGTCATGCGGCGCGCCAGTTTCGCGGTCGTGGTGGTTTTGCCCGAGCCCTGCAGGCCGACCATCATGATCGCAACCGGCGGCACCGCGTTGAGGTCGATGGTCTGGCCGTCGGACCCGAGCATCGCGACCAGCTCGTCATGGACGATCTTGACCACCATCTGGCCCGGGGTGACCGACTTGACGACGGTGGCGCCGATCGCCTGCTCGCGAACGCGGTCGGTGAAGCTCCTGACCACCTCAAGCGAGACGTCGGCCTCCAGCAACGCGCGGCGCACCTCGCGCATCGCCGCGTCGACGTCGGCTTCCGACAGCGCGCCGCGGCCCGTCAGCCGGTCGAGTATCCCACCAAGCTTTTCCGACAGACTGTCGAACAATGCCGTTGTCCTCTGCCCTTGCAGGCGCTGCCAAGTTCACCACCGTCATACCCCGCGAAAGCGGGGTATCCAGTATGCCGCGGCCTCTCGGTCTAACACCGGGCTGCTCTGGGATACTGGATCACCCGCCTTCGCGGGTGATGACCATCTAAGTCCCGGCGCAGCACGCCAAAACGATCATTCAAACACTTTTGCGCCCGAGGGCGCATCGCGCTGTCGGGCGTTGGCCTCCGGCCTCAGGGGCCGGGCGGCGGGTCGAAAAGAAAATCTTTCCGAGAAGTGCGGGCGTTAAACGCCGACAGACGCCGGAAGTCAAGGAAAACCGGGTCAAAATGTCCCTGCGAAAACCACAAGATGTTGAAATCAGGGGACTTTCGGAAGCAAGGCGAGGTCCGTACATATCGCCGCAGGTTCAAAACCGAGCCCGCACACCCATATCACGCGGACGATATGGCTATGCACCACGACCTTGGTTCCCTCCCTCTTGTGATCCCCCCGTGCCCATCACCCGCCGCCGTGTTCTTGGAGTGCTTGCCGGCGCCGCCGCGGCCGTCGGCGTGCCGTCCGTGTGGATCAGCAACATGAAGACCTATGCCGGCCCGGTCTCCGATCATTTCGACGGAACGCGCTTCTTCGACCCCGACGGCGCGCCGCCGAAATCGCTGGCGGAGCTGCTGCGCTGGCAGTTCGGCCCCGACCGGAAACGCGAACGCTGGCCGAATTGGGTTGCGAATACGTACAGCGATACCCCGCCGCCGCGCGTGTCCGGCGACACGGTCCGGCTGTCCTTCGTCGGCCATGTCACCTGGCTGATCCAGACCAAGAATCTCAACATCCTGGTCGATCCGGTGTGGTCGATGCGGGTGTCTCCCGTCTCGTTCGCCGGGCCGGAGCGGCACCACGACCCCGGCATCGCGTTCGACGCGCTGCCTGACATCGACGTCGTGCTGGTCTCGCATGGCCATTACGACCATCTCGACCTACCGACGCTCTCGAGGCTCGCGGCCAAGTTTTCACCGCGCGTGATCACGCCGCTTGGCAACGACGTCGCGATGCGCGATGCCGACAGCGCGATCAAGGCCGAGGCGTTCGACTGGCGGGATCGCGTCGAACTCGGCAACGGCATCGCGGTGACGCTGGTGCCGACACGGCACTGGTCGGCGCGCGGATTGTTTGACCGCAACAAGGCGCTGTGGGCGAGCTTCGTGCTGGAGACGCCGGCCGGGAAGCTCTACATCGTCTGCGATTCCGGTTATGGCGAAGGCAAGCATTTCCGCCGCGTCGCCGAGCGGCACGGGCCGCTGCGGCTGGCGATTCTGCCGATCGGGGCCTATGAGCCGCGCTGGTTCATGAAGGACCAGCACATGAACCCGGCGGACGCGGTGAAAGCACTGGCCGATTGCGGCGCGCCGCAAGCGCTGGCGCATCACCACGGAACCTTCCAGCTGACGGACGAGGCGATCGACGCCCCTGTTATCGCGCTGGGCGAGGCGCTCAAAGAAGCACAGATTCCGTCCGAACGGTTCGCGGCGCTGAAGCCGGGGCAGGTGGTGGAGATATAGGCGTTATTGGGCTTTCGCTTTGATCGTCCACGATATGCTCACGGTCACAGACAGGGTTTCTTCGCCTTGCGCTACCGGCGGAGCCCCTGCGGCCATCGAAGCCGCCATCCTGCCGCGAAGAAGCGGCGCGGGCGCACCTTCCTCCGAAATGCTGATGGGCTCGCCGAGCGTCACGCCGGCGGCCCTGGCGTAGATTTCCGCCTTGCGGCGGGCGTCCGCGATCGCCTTTTCGCGCGCCTCGTCGAGTACTTTGGAGGCCTGCGTTACCGTGAAAGCGATGCCGCCGATTTCGTTGGCGCCGGCGCCCACCAGCACGTCGATCACGTTGGCGACCTTGGCCACATCACGGATCTTGACCGTGACGCGGTTGCTGGCGCTGAAGCCAACGATGCCGGCGCGCTCCGACACCTTGGATGAATTCGCATATTGGGGCTGCAACGACAGCCGCGATGTCTGGTAGTCCTTCTCCTCGATGCCGGCGCCCTTCAGCGCCTGCAGCACCTTGCCCATCGCCGCGTTGTTGGCGTCGGACGCCTCGCGCGCGGTCCTGCCGTCGGAGGTCACCCCGCCATCGATCTGGGCCTGGTCCGGCGGCAGCGACACGGTGGCCTCGCCGGTGACGGAAATCGCCGGCGGCGGCACCGTCTGGGCCGGGAGGGGCGCGGCGGACAGGGTGACCGCGGCGACGGCAGGGAAGAGCGCAGATCGCATGCGTCTCACTTCAGCGGCACATAGACGTTGATGACCAGCCGGTCCTCCGCCGTCTTCAGGGGATCGGTGATGTATTCCTCGATGAAAGTGTCCTTGGCCTCGAGCTTCTTGTCGTCGAGGTGGTTGGTGATCGCCTCATAGGTGTTGTCCATGTTGTCGTAGGAACCGCGATGGACGAACTTCAAGGCCTTGCCCTCGGGCGACTTGCCCATGCTCATGTCCTTGGCCAGGTTCTTCGGATCCTGGTCGACCGGAATCTGGGCCAGGTAGGTGAAGCCGGTATCATCGGTCGAGGTGTAGACGATCATCGAATTGCCTGTCGGCTTGATCCCCTGCTTGTCGAGCAGCGCGGTCAGCGCCTTGAACGACTCGATCAGGGTGTCGAACGCGGCGTCCCAATTTGCGGTGCCCTTCATCACCACCACCTTTTTCGGCGCGAGCGAAAGCTCTTCGCCGAAGGGGTCGGCGGCCTGGACGCCGGCGGCCGGCGGCGCGGCCGGCTGCTGAGCCGTCGATGGCGCATCCGCGGGCGATTTGGTTTCGGCAGGCGTCGGCGCCGAGTTTGCCGCAGGCGGTGCGGAAACCGCGGGAGGGCTTGCGGCAGGCGGGGTTGCCGGTGCCGGCGACTGCGCCAGCACGGCAGCGCCAAGCGCGAATGTTGCCATCGGGACCATCGCTACCAAGGCTGCGCGGAATCTGCTGCTGCGATTCATCCAGGTCTTCTCCATCCCGCCCCAGGGCGGTCGCGGCAGGCCCGTTCACGCCCGCGGGGACTCAGCCATTTCTACCACGCAAAATTTGCCTTCGTCCCATGACAGATGCGTCATTTGCCCGCCAGTACTAGGCAATCAGGCATCATTCGCCATATAAGGCAGGCATAATTTGGGAAATTCCATGAGTGCGCTCGCCAACCACGCCTTTGCCAAGATGAACGGAGCCGGCAACGAAATCGTCGTGGTGGACGTGCGCGATTCCCGGGCCGCCGTGACGGCCGAAGAAGCGCGTGCGGTGGCCTCTCCCGCGGGCGTGCCCTACGACCAGATGCTGGTGCTGCAGCCGCCGCGGCTCGCCGGCACCGAGGCCTTCATCCGCATCTACAACAGCGACGGCTCGGAAGCCGGCGCCTGCGGCAACGGCATGCGTTGCGTGGCGCGCCGCCTGTTCGAGCAGACCGGCCGGACCGCCGTGACCTTCGAGACCCGCGCCGGGCTGCTGAATTGCTGGCGGGGCCCGGCGCCCGATCTCTACACCGTGGACATGGGGGCGCCGAAATTCGGCTGGCAGGACATCCCGCTGGCGGAAGAGTTTCGCGACACCCGCTATATCGAACTGCAGGTCGGGCCGATCGACGCCCCGCTGCTGCATTCGCCCTCGGTGGTCTCGATGGGCAATCCGCACGCGATCTTCTGGGTCGATGACGTTGATGCCTACGACCTCGCCCGGTTCGGGCCGCTCTTGGAAAACCACCCGATCTTCCCTGAGCGGGCCAACATCACGCTCGCCCATATCGTCGATCGAGATCACATCACGATCCGCACCTGGGAGCGCGGCGCCGGCTTGACCCTGGCCTGCGGCTCGGCGGCCTGCGCGACCGCGGTCGCCGCGGCGCGGCTCAAGCGCGCCAATCGCACCGTCGAGATCACGCTGCCGGGCGGCAGGCTTGCGATCGAATGGCGCGAGCGCGACGACCATGTGCTGATGACCGGGACCGCCGACTTCGAGTATGAAGGCCGCTTCGATCCGGCGCTGTTTGCCGACGTCGTCGAGGGATGAGCGTCGACGTCATTACTTTCGGCTGCCGCCTCAACGCCTTTGAATCCGAGGTGATCGCCCGCGAGGCGGAACGCGCGGGGCTTTCAGATACTGTCGTCATCAACAGCTGCGCCGTCACCAGCGAGGCCGTGGCGCAGGCGCGGCAGTCGATCCGGCGGCTGAAGCGCGCGCGGCCGGGCTTGCGCATCGTCGTTACCGGCTGCGCGGCGCAGACCCAGCCGGAAATGTTCGCCGCCATGGCCGAGGTCGACCGCGTCATCGGCAATGACGACAAGATGCGCAGCGAAACCTGGCGCGGCGCGCGCGCGGCGTTCGACGCGCGGCTGGGCATCGCGACAAGCGAGAAGATCGCGGTGGCCGATATCATGGCGGTCAAGGCGATGGCGCCGCATCTGCTCGACGGGTTCAAGGCGGGCCTGCCCAGGGTGTTCGTCCAGGTGCAGAACGGCTGCGACCATCGCTGCACCTTCTGCATTATCCCCTACGGCCGCGGCAATTCGCGCTCGGTGCCGATGGGCGCGGTGGTGAATCAGGTTCGTGCTTTGGTCGAGCGCGGCGGCCATGCCGAGATCGTGCTGACCGGCGTCGACCTCACCAGCTATGGCGGCGATCTGCCGGGCGCGCCGAAGCTCGGGCAATTGACCAGGCAGATCCTGCGCCACGTCCCGGAGCTGAAGCGGCTGCGGATATCCTCGATCGATTCAATCGAGGTCGATCGGGACCTGCTCGACATCATCGCCAATGACGAACGGCTGATGCCGCATCTGCACCTGTCGTTGCAGTCCGGCGACGACCTGATCCTGAAGCGGATGAAGCGCCGGCATTCGCGGCAGGATGCGGTCGCCTTCTGTGCCGAGGTGCGGCGGCTGCGCCCGGACATCACGCTTGGCGCCGATATCATCGCGGGCTTCCCGACCGAGACCGAGGACATGTTCTTGCGCTCGCTGGACCTGGTGCAGGCATGCGGTCTCACCTTCCTGCACGTGTTTCCTTATTCGGCGCGGCCGGGCACCCCCGCAGCAAGGATGCCGCAGGTGGCGGGCGAGGCGATCAAGTCCCGTGCGAGGCGCTTGCGCGCGGCAGGCGAGGCGGCGTTGCGGAAGCGGCTGGCGGCCGAGGTTGGTTCAATGCGTCATGTCCTGATCGAGAGCGCGACGCAGGGCCGGACGGAGCATTTCCTGCCGGTGGCGATAGCAGGGGAAACGCCGGGCGTGGTGATGCCGCTCGCGATCAGCGGTCACGATGGCGCGCGGTTGACGGTGTAATTTCTCCCTTCTCCCCTTGTGGGAGAAGGTGGCGCGAAGCGCCGGATGAGGGGTTCTCTCAACGAGCAAGACTTGCGGAGGCAGACCCCTCATCCGGCTCGCCGCCGCTTCGCGCCGTCGACCCACCTTCTCCCACAAGGGGAGAAGGAAGTAAGCAGGCGCTACGTCACTCCCCGTCCCACCCGCACGCCCTCAACCGCGCGTGCATATGCGCCGGTGCCGGCGCGACCACGCGTACCGGCTCCTTGTTCTTCGAAATCGGGATCACGATCTCGCGGGAATGCAGATGCAGGACCGGCTCGCCGAAACGCGGTCCGTTGCCGTAGATGTTGTCGCCGACGATCGGCCAGCCCGTCGCTGAAGTGTGCACGCGCAGTTGGTGGGTGCGGCCGGTGACCGGCTCCAGCGCGAGCCAGGCGAGGCCGCCGCCGCGTCCCAATACCCACCAGTTGGTGACCGCCTTCTGACCCTCCGGGTCGGGCTTCTGCCACCAGCCGCGCTCGACGTTCAACCGTCCCAGCGGCATGTCGATGGTGCCTTGGTCCTCGGCAGGTCCACCCTCGACCACGGCCCAATAGGTCTTGCCGATCTTGCCGTGCTTGAACAAGAGGCCGAGCGAGGCGGTGGCCTTGCGATGGCGTCCCAGCACGAGACAGCCGGAGGTGTCCTTGTCGAGCCGGTGCGCCAGCACCGGCGGCCGCGGCAGGCCGAACCGCAAGGCGTCGAACGAAGCCTCCAGGTTGGCGCCACCCTTGGGGCCGCGATGCACCGGCAGGCCGGCGGGCTTGTCGATCACCAGCATCAATCCGTCGCGATGGAGCACGCGGGCCTGGATTTCCGCCGCCGTCAGTCCCGGGCTGTCAAACGACGTTCCGGGGACATCAAGCGATGCCCGGAGGACATCAACAGATGCCCGGGGGACACCAATGGATATCCCGGGAACAGCGCTGGATTTGTTGTGACTTTCGCTCATGGCGCGAAACCGCTAACACGTCCCCGACATGAGCGAAACCACTCCCGGAACCTCCAAACTGAGCTGGTGGCGGCGGCTTTCCAGCGGGCTGAAGCGGACCTCGAGTTCGCTCGGCACCGCCGTCGCCGACCTCGTCACCAAGCGCAAGCTCGATCGCGCCATGCTCGACGAGATCGAGGATGTGCTGCTGCGCGCCGACCTCGGCGCCGCGGTGGCGGCCAGGATTGCGGACGCGGTCGGCGCCGGCCGTTACGACAAGGCGATTTCGGCCGATGAGGTGAAGTCGGTGGTTGCGACCGAGGTCGAGAAGGTGCTGGCGCCGGTGGCGCAGCCGCTGCAGATCGACGCTGCGCAAAAGCCGTTCGTCATCCTGGTGGTCGGCGTCAACGGCTCGGGAAAGACCACCACCATCGGCAAGCTCGCGGCGAAACTGGGCGCCGAGGGCCGCAAGGTGATGCTGGCGGCCGGCGACACCTTTCGCGCCGCGGCCATCGAGCAGCTCAAGGTCTGGGGCGAGCGCACCCATTCGCCGGTCATATCAGGCGCGCAGGGCTCGGATTCGGCAAGCCTCGCCTTCAACGCGCTGAGCGCGGCCAGGGAGCAGAAGCTTGACGTGCTGCTGGTCGATACCGCCGGCCGACTGCAGAACAAGGCCGAACTGATGAACGAGCTCGAAAAGGTCGTTCGCGTCCTCAAGAAGGTCGACGCGTCGGCGCCGCATGCGGTGCTGCTGGTGCTCGATGCCACGGTGGGCCAGAATGCGCTGTCGCAGGTCGAGGCCTTTCATCGCAGTGCCGGCGTCACCGGCCTGGTGATGACGAAGCTCGACGGCACCGCGCGCGGCGGCATCCTGGTGGCGCTGGCGGAGAAGTTCAAGCTGCCGGTGCATTTCATCGGCGTCGGCGAGGGCGTCGACGATCTCGCGCCGTTCACTGCGCAGGATTTCGCCAACGCGATTGCAGGAATCGAGTGATGGACAAGAAGCTGCCGCACCCGCTGTTCAAGCTTGCGACCGAGCTTGGTCCGCTGATCGTGTTCTTTGCCGCCAACGCCAAATTCAATCTCTTCGTCGCCACCGGCGCGTTCATGGTGGCGATCGTCGCCGCCATGATTGCTTCCTACGTGGTGACGCGCCACGTGCCGATGATGGCGATCGTCACCGGAATCATCGTCATCGTGTTCGGCGCGCTGACGCTGATCCTGCACGACGAGACCTTCATCAAGATGAAGCCGACCATCGTCTATGCGCTGTTCGCCGCCGTTCTCGGCGGGGGCCTGCTGTTCGGCCGCTCATTCATCGCCATCATGTTCGACCAGATATTCAACCTGACTCCGCGGGGCTGGCGCATCCTGACCCTGCGCTGGGCGTTGTTCTTCCTGGGGATGGCGGTGCTGAACGAGGTGGTCTGGCGCACGCAATCGACCGATTTCTGGGTCGCCTTCAAGGCATTCGGCGCGATCCCGCTGACGATGATCTTCGCCATCGCCCAGATGCCGCTGACCAAGCGCTACCATCTGGAGCCGGCCTCGCTCGAGGCCAGCGAGGCGGGCGCGGGGGATGTCAGCAAGGGCTGAGTTGTGTGAGCGCGGTGCGCGTTGCACTCCCTCTCCCGCTTGCGGGGGAGGCGTAGGCGGCCTACGGCCGCCGTCCTTGGTTTAAGAACGCCGATGCGCAGCATCGGCTATGGGTGGGGGTTTCTCCGCACAGTGTACTCGTGGATGAATTTCCCCCACCCGCCGCGCTTGCGCGCGTCGACCTCCCCCGCAAGCGGGAGAGGTCAGCAAGACCAGTTCAGCTCTTCTGCTTGGCGATGATCTTGTCCTTGATCTTGTCGTAGGTCGCCTGCGGCAGGATGCTCTTGTTCACGAGGTCATCCTTGCCCTTGTAGGGGCGGCCGGCGATGATCTTGGCGGAGTAGGCCTTGCCGACACCCGGCAGCGCGTCGAGCTGATCGGCGGTTGCGGAATTGATGTCGAGCAGTTCGGCCTTGGCGTCCGCCTTCGCCGGCGCCATCTTCGATTCCGAGGCCGAAGGGGGAGCCATCTTGCTGTCGGATTTGGTGGCGGGCTGGGCGGTCTGGGCCATCGACGGGGTCGCCGTCATCAGGCCGAGGGCGAGCGTGGTAGCGAGCAGAGAAGCGAGCGTGAAATGACGCATATGGGTGTCCCTCCAAGGACGGTTTAAGTAACGCGGTCAAGCTAGCTTCGAATTCGTGGCGGCGAAATGGCCGAGAAATGAACGGCAGATAAAAGCGGAGAATTATTTGGAGCCGATCTTTCGTCCGTCATTCAGGGATGGTCCGAAGGACCAGACCTCAGATGCGCAATTGCGCATCGGGGAATCTCGAGATTCCGGGTTCGATGCTTCGCATCGCCCCGGAATGACGACTACGTCGTCACTTCAGCGCAGCGCCTTTTCGATCTCGACCTTCAGCACGGTGTCGAGATTTGCCGGCGTCACCGGCCCGACCATTTTGTAGAGAATGGTGCCCTCGCGGCCGACCACGAAGGTCTCGGGCACGCCATAGACGCCCCATTCGATCGAGCCGCGGCCGTTGCTGTCGACGCCGACCATGCTGAACGGATTGCCGTAGCGGCCGAGGAAGCGGCGGGCGTTTTCGGCGGAATCCTTGTAGTTGATGCCGACGATCTGCAGCCGGGTGTCCCGGGCAAGCGCGGTCAGGAGCGGGGCTTCCTCGTGGCAGGGCACGCACCAGGAGGCCCAGACATTGACCACGGAAACCTTGCCCTTGAACGCCGCAGGGTCGAGCCCGGGCACCGCAGCCCCATTCTGGACAAGGCCCGGCAGCGGCGGCAGCGCCGTTTGCGGCGCCGGGCGGCCGATCAGCGCGGACGGTATCTTCGAGGGGTCTCCGCCATAGAGCCGGACGAGGAAAAGCGCGGCAACCGCGATGAAGCCGATCAGCGGCAGCGCCACCACCCAGCGCCGGCTGCGCGGCGATCCGTCAGAGCTTGCCGGCGCGCGCATCATAGGTCCGTCGCCTGGCGGCCGGAGCGCCGGGTCACGCCGCTGGCTTCGAGGTCGCGCAGCCGCGCCTTCTGCCGGCGATAGTCCAGCGCGATCCAGGTGACGAGAAGCAGCACGGTGGCGGCCACCAGCGTGTAGGACGTCACGACAAAGCTGGCGTAGGGACCGAGCGACATCGTCTCAGGCCGCCTGCCGGCTGGCTTGCATCATCTGCAAGCTGCGCACGCGGCGGCGCAGGATCTCGTTGCGCATCGCCGCCAGATGCAGCGTGACGAACAGCAGTGAAAATCCGATCGCCATCACCAGCAAGGGAATCAGGAACGCGCGATCGAGCGATGGGCCGCCCATCCTGAGCACCGAGGCCGGTTGATGCAGCGTATTCCACCAGTCGACCGAGAACTTGATAATCGGCAGGTTGATCGCGCCGACCAAAGTGAGGATGGCGGCGGCTCGCGCCGCCCGCGAGGGGTCTTCCACCGCGCGCCACAGCGCGATCAGGCCGAGATACATCAGGAACAGGATCAGCACCGAGGTCAGGCGGGCGTCCCATTCCCAGTAGGTGCCCCACATCGGCCGTCCCCACAGCGAGCCCGTGACCAGCGCCAGGAAAGTAAAGGCGGCGCCGATCGGGGCGGCCGCTTTCGCCGCGACGTCGGCCAGCGGATGCCGCCATACCAGCGTGCCCAGCGCGGCGAGACTCATCACGCCCCAGACGAACATCGAAAGCCACGCGTTCGGCACATGGACGAACATGATCTTGACGGTGGCGCCCTGCTGATAGTCGTCGGGCGCCATCGCCGACTGATACAGCCCGACCAGCAACAGCATAGTGGTCGCGCCAGCGAGCCAGGGCAGCACGCGCGCCGTCAGCGACAGGAAGCGGGTGGGGTTGGCGAGGTCGATCAGCGTCATGGCACCCTGATAGTCGTCAGATGCGGGGCAGGCAATGCGGCCAGCCCGGTTTTCGAGTCGGTTTCTTGCCCGGCTCCGCGAGAGTTGATGGACTCGATCACGCTCAGTCCAGGCCGTGCCGCAGGCTGGCCGCGGCAGCAAACGGGCCGATGACAAGACTGGCCAGCGAAAGCGCGCAAAGAATCGAAAACGGCGTGCCGAACGCCAGCGGCCCGGTGATGGCGGCCTGCGAAGCGGCGACGCCGAAGATCAGCACCGGGATCGAGAGCGGCAGCACCAGCACCGCCAGCAACAGACCGCCCCGGTGCAAGGTCACGGCGAGCGCCGCGCCGATCATGCCGGTGAACGTCAACGCCGGCGTTCCCGCCAGCAGCGTCAGCGCCACCGCCGAGGTCGCGGCGGCGTCGAGATTGAGCAATAGTCCGAGCACGGGCGTCGCCACGACCAGCGGCAGGCCGGCGGCGAGCCAGTGCGCCAGCGCCTTGGCGGCGCAGGCCAGTTCCAGCGGCGTGCGGCCCATCACGATCAGGTCGAGCGAGCCGTCCTCGTGGTCGGCCATGAACAGCCGGTCGAGCGTGAGCAGGCTGGCGAGCAGCGCGCCAAGCCAGAGGATCGCCGGCCCCAGCCGCGTCAGCAGCGCCAGATCGGGGCCGATCGCAAACGGCATCAGCACGGTGACGGTGAGGAAGAACAGCACGCCGATCAGCGCCCCGCCGCCGACTCGAAGCGCGATCCTGATATCGCGCCGAATCAGCGCGGCGAGGGCGGTCATGCCGCGCCTCCCATGCGCAATTCCCGTGTCGCGATCCCGAGTGGGGTGTGGGTGGCGGCGAGGATGATGCCGCCGTCTTCGAGATGGTCGCGCATCACCCCGGCGAACAGGTCCTGCCCGGCCGCATCGAGCGCCGAAGTCGGCTCGTCCAGCAGCCAGACCGGCCGCCGCACCGCGAGCAGGCGGGCGATCGACAGCCGCCGCCGCTGGCCGGCGGATAGATAGGCCGCCGGCAGATGCGTGGCATGGCCGAGCCTGACGGCGGCCAGGCATTGGCCGATATCTTCGATGCCGCCGCCGAAATCCCGCCAGAACGACAGGTTTTCGGCCACGCTGAGAGCGGGTTTCAGCGCGTCGCGATGGCCGAGATAATGGGCTTGCTCCGGCAGCGTCAGTTCGGCCGCGCCGCCGTCGAGGCCAATCGATCCGCCGGCCGGCGCCAGCAGGCCCGCGACAAGCCGCAACAGCGATGTCTTGCCCGATCCGTTCGGACCGACCACGGCCAGCGCCTGGCCGGAATCGGCCTCGAAATCAAGGCCGGAGAACACCTCGCGACCGCCCCTGATACAGCTGACATGGCGTCCCGAGAGCCGCATTTTGCCCCTTCAAACCTGTCGAAATTGACTGGCGAACGCGCCAGAATTTGTGGGCGCATCGCTGCAGCGCCATTGTCGGTGTGGCGGCGCTTCTGGAAAGATTCTATAAGCCCGGAACTTGATGCAGCACACAACCGGCGGCTGCAAGCCAATAGGCCAGCCTTGATCAACGGTGTTTAAATACCCTTTCGGGGTGTCGCCGATAATTGGGATTTCCTGACATGACCTCGCTCGACAGCTTCAAATGCCGCAAGACCCTCAAGGTCGGTGGCAAGACCTACATTTATTACAGCCTGCCCACCGCCGAGAAGAACGGTCTGAAGGGAATTTCGAAGCTCCCCTATTCGATGAAGGTGCTGCTGGAAAACCTGCTGCGCAACGAGGACGATCGCACGGTCAAGAAAGCCGACATCGTCGCGGTGTCGAAATGGCTGAAAACACGCAAGCTCGAGCACGAAGTCGCCTTCCGCCCGGCGCGGGTGCTGATGCAGGATTTCACCGGCGTGCCGGCGGTCGTTGATCTGGCCGCGATGCGCAACGCGATGCAGGCGCTCGGCGGCGATGCCGAGAAGATCAATCCGCTGGTGCCGGTCGATCTCGTCATCGACCACTCGGTGATCGTCAACTTCTTCGGCGACAACAAGGCGTTCGGCAAGAACGTGGTCGAGGAATACAAGCAGAACCAGGAGCGCTACGAGTTCCTCAAATGGGGCCAGAAGGCGTTTTCGAATTTCTCGGTGGTGCCGCCCGGCACCGGCATCTGCCACCAGGTCAACCTCGAATACCTGGCGCAGACGGTGTGGACCAGGAAGGAGAAGATGACGATCGGCAACAAGACCGGCACCTTCGAGGTCGCCTATCCGGATTCGCTCGTCGGCACCGATTCGCACACCACCATGGTCAACGGCCTTGCCGTGCTCGGCTGGGGCGTTGGCGGCATCGAGGCGGAAGCCTGCATGCTCGGCCAGCCGCTGTCGATGCTGTTGCCGGAAGTCGTCGGCTTCAAGCTCAAGGGCCAGCTCAAGGAGGGCGTCACGGCCACCGACCTGGTGCTGACCGTGACCCAGATGCTGCGCAAGCAGGGCGTGGTCGGAAAGTTCGTCGAGTTCTTCGGCCCCGGCCTCGATTTTCTCTCGGTCGCGGACAAGGCGACCATTGGCAACATGGCGCCGGAATATGGCGCGACCTGCGGCTTCTTCCCGGTTGACGCCGCGACCATCGACTATCTCAAGACCTCGGGCCGCAAGGCCGACCGCGTCGCGCTGGTTGTAGCCTACGCCAAGGCGCAGGGCCTGTTCCGCACCGCCAAGTCGGCCGATCCGGTGTTCACGGCAACGCTGACGCTCGATCTCGCCGACGTCGTGCCGTCGATGGCCGGGCCGAAGCGCCCCGAAGGCCGCGTCGCGCTGCCGGCCGTTTCCAGCGGTTTCGCCATGGCGCTGGCCGGCGAATACAAGAAGCCGGAGAACGGATCGCAGCGCTACCCGGTCGAGAGCCGCGATTTCGATCTCGGTCATGGCGACGTCGTGATCGCCGCGATCACCTCCTGCACCAACACCTCCAACCCCAGCGTCCTGATCGGCGCGGGGCTGTTGGCGCGCAACGCCGCCGCCAAGGGCCTGAAGGCCAAGCCGTGGGTGAAGACCTCGCTCGCGCCGGGCAGCCAGGTGGTGGCGGAGTATCTTTCCAACTCCGGCCTGCAGAAGGATCTGGACAAGGTCGGCTTCAACCTGGTCGGCTTTGGCTGCACCACCTGCATCGGCAATTCGGGGCCGCTGCCGGAGGAGATTTCGAAGTCGATCAACGACAACGGGATCGTGGCCGCGGCGGTGTTGTCGGGTAACCGCAATTTTGAGGGCCGCGTCAGCCCGGACGTGCAGGCGAACTATCTGGCATCGCCGCCCCTGGTCGTGGCCTACGCGCTGGCAGGTACGGTAACCAAGGATCTCACGGTCGAGCCGATCGGCACCGGCAAGGATGGCAAGCCGGTGTTCCTGAAGGACATCTGGCCGACCACCAAGGAGATCAACGCCTACATGAAGAAATTCGTGACCGCGACGATCTTCAAGAAACGATACGCCGACGTGTTCAAGGGCGACGCCAACTGGCGCAAGATCAAGACCGTCGAGAGCGAGACCTACCGCTGGAACATGAGCTCGACCTACGTGCAGAACCCGCCCTATTTCGAAGGCATGAAGAAGCAGCCCGACGCGATCAGCGACATCGTCGATGCGCGGATTCTGGCGATGTTCGGCGACAAGATCACCACCGACCATATCTCGCCGGCGGGCTCGATCAAGCTGACCTCTCCGGCCGGAAAATTCCTCAGCGAACACCAGGTGCGCCCCGCCGACTTCAACCAGTACGGCACGCGGCGCGGCAACCACGAGATCATGATGCGCGGCACCTTTGCCAACATCCGCATCAAGAACTTCATGCTCAAGGGCGCCGACGGCAACATTCCCGAGGGCGGCCTCACCAAGCATTGGCCCGACGGGGGGCTGATGTCGATCTACGACGCGGCGATGCGGTACCAGGCCGAGCAGGTGCCGCTCGTGGTGTTCGCCGGCGCTGAATACGGCAATGGTTCATCGCGCGACTGGGCCGCCAAGGGCACCCGGCTGCTCGGCGTTCGCGCCGTGATCTGCGAGAGCTTCGAGCGCATCCACCGCTCCAACCTGGTCGGGATGGGCGTGCTTCCGCTCACCTTCGAGGGCGGTACGTCGTGGACGTCTCTGGGCCTGAAGGGCGACGAGAAGGTGACGATCCGGGGGTTGCAGGGCGACCTCAAGCCGCGCCAGACCCTGACGGCGGAGATCGTGTCCGGCGATGGCGCGCTGCAGCGCGTGCCGCTGTTGTGCCGCATCGATACACTCGATGAACTCGAATACTACCGTCATGGCGGCATTCTGCACTATGTGCTGCGCAAACTGGCGGCCTGACGCCGATTTGCGATCAGCGCCTCACTGCTAAGTGAGTGGCGAGCAAGGAGAAGGCGGCCTATGAAAGGCCGCTTTCGCGCGTCTGCGGCGCGCTTTTGGGACCAGATCATGTTGAGTGAGAACACCACGCGCTATCGCCAGGCGGCGGCATGACGGCGACAGCGGCTTATCGCTGCGTTCCGGGATGGTCCGGGGCGCTCGGCTTCTGCGCGATGGTGGCCATCGTCAGCCCGGCCCATGCCGATCCCCGCGCCGTGGTCGAACTGTTCACTTCCCAAGGTTGTTCGTCATGTCCGCCGGCTGACAGGATCATCGGCGAACTCGCCAAGGATCCCTCCATCATCGCGCTGAGCATGCCGATCGACTATTGGGATTATCTGGGCTGGAAGGACACTCTGGCGGATTCGCGGTTCAGTGCGCGTCAGAAGGCGTATTCGCTTATGCGCGGCGATCGCAACGTCTATACGCCGCAGGTGATAGTCAATGGTTCGGCACATGTGCTGGGCAGCGACCGCGGCGGCATCGAGGGCGCCATCAGCAATACCCAGAAGACCGATGGCGTGATGTCGGTGCCGGTGACGATGACGTTGACCGGCAAGCTGATCAACATCTCGGTGGCAAACGGCAAGGCGGCGTCGCGCGGCGAGGTGTGGATCGGTTCGGTCTCGAAGGCGGTTCCGATCACGATCGGACGCGGCGAAAATCGCGGCCGGCGCGTGACCTATCACAACGTGGTGCGCGATCTCGTAAAGGTAGGCGACTGGAACGGCAGTTCGGAAAGCTGGACCGTGCCGCTTGAGAGCATTTCCCGCGAGGGTGTCGATGCCGCGGTCGTCTATGTCCAGGACGGCAATATCGAGAAGCCAGGCGTCATGCTGGGCGCCGCCTACACCGCGCTTCGCTAGGGCATGATCCCATCGCGGGTAAACTCGATCCCAGCAAACGAAAAAGGACCAACTTTCGTTGGCCCAGTGTGTCGAGATCAAATCCCTCTGCGTTGGGAATTCACTCCCACTGCGAACAGGCCCGGTCCCGACGGCCCCGGGGGGCTGGGGGCTGAGGAATCCGGAACCGAAAGAACCGGGCCATCGCAGTGATTCTTTATGCCAAGTCAGCGGGGCGGTCGGTGGGCAGAAGTGGGGCAGCAATAAGATTCCGCTAACGATCCCGTGAATCGTCTGTTTCTGCCAGATCGGAGGAGTCGGGAGGGCCTCAGCCGTTTCCCCTGCGTTTACAATCCACTTGCAGCGCCCGGCGGTTGGCGCGATCATGGCTTCTTTGGCGCGCTCCCGGACCGGGATCCGTTTCGGAACGCGAGGGCGCCGGTCACGCCAGGAGACGCGCCATGAGCTCGATGTCGGAGGACGCCGATCCAAGCGAGAGTCGCGCGGCGGCGCGCGCCGTCGCAGCGATCCCGCCGCCAAATCGCGTCACATTCAACCGTCTCGAACTCAACCGAATCCTGAACCTGTACGGGCGAATGGTTGCCGATGGCGAGTGGCGCGACTACGCCATCGACTTCCTGAAGGACCGGGCGGTGTTCTCGGTGTTCCGCCGCGCTTCCGAAGTTCCGATCTATCGCATCGAGAAGGACCCGCGGCTGGCGCGCAAGCAAGGCATGTACAGCGTAATCTCGGCGACCGGCCTGATCATGCGCCGCGGCCACGAGCTCGAGCGGGTGCTGCTGGTCATCGACCGCAAGCTGGCCGTGGTGTGATCGCGCCACCCCTGCAACAAGGAATCGGCCGGGCGTAGCTATGCGCCGTCGCTCGGCAGGGTGGTCGAGCCTTCACCGAGCGGGCGCTGCATCATAACCGTGTCAAGCCAGCGGCCGAACTTGAAGCCGACATCGGGGTGGGTTCCGATCATCTGAAATCCGGTCCTGGCGTGCACGCCGATCGAGCCGGCGTTGGCGGAATCGCCGATCACGGCGATCATCTGCCGATAGCCGCGGGCCTCGCATTCGGCGATCAGCCGCTGCATCAAATGCAGGCCGATGCCGCGGCGCTGGATGGCGGGCTGCAGATAGACCGAGTTCTCCACCGTGAAGCGGTAGGCCGGCCGCGGCCGGTAGGGGCCGGCATAGGCATATCCGATCACGCGGCCGTCGACCGTGGCGACAAGATAGGGAAAGCCGCCGTCCACCAGCGCCCTGAACCGACGCGTCATCTCGGCCAGATCGGGCGGGATCAGCTCGAAGGTGGCGGTGCCGTAGCGCACCGCGTGTTCGTATATTTCAGTGATGGCGGCGAGGTCGGCCTCGGTGGCGGGCCGGATTTCGGGAGCAGTCATGACTGCAAGATATCAGCATACCCGAACAAAGAAAAAGCCCCGGTCGCAAGACCGGGGCTTCAACTCGCAAACCGGGCAGGCAGCGCCTATTCGCGCTGTCCGAGCAGCTGCAGCAGCAGCGTGAACAGGTTGATGAAGTTCAGGTAGAGCGACAGCGCACCGGTGATCGCCGCGCGCTCCGCCACTTCGCCACCCTGGGAGGCGTAGCCGTAGATATAGTCGTTCTTCAGCCGCTGGGTGTCGAAGGCGGTGAGGCCCGCGAACACGAGGACACCGACCACCGAGACGATGAACTGCAGCATCGAGCTGGCCAGGAACAGGTTGACCACGCTGGCGATGATGACGCCGACCAGGCCCATGAACAGGAACGACCCGAGGCCGCTCATGTCACGCTTGGTGGTATAGCCATAGAGGCTGAGCGCGCCGAAGGTCGCCGCGGTGATGAAGAACACCCGCACGATCGAGGTGTGGGTATACACTAGGAAGATCGACGACAGCGAAATGCCCATCAGCGCCGCGAACACCCAGAACAGCACCTGGGCTACGGCCGGCCGCAGCCGGTTAATGCCGGCGGAAATCGCGAACACCATCGCCAGCGGGGCGAGGATGAACAGCCACTTCAGCGGGCTGACATACATCGCGTAGCCGAACGGGGTCAGGAACGCGTTGCCAAATTTGGCGGCGGCCCCGGCCTGATCGGTGGTCACGGCGGCCATGTAGACGCCGAGCGCCGCAAAGCCCGTGATGGCCAGGCCGATGCTCATGTAATTGTAGATGCGCAGCATATAGGAGCGCAGGCCGGCATCGACGGCGGCGGCATCGACGCGCCCGGCGGCCCGGCCGAAAGGAGAAGCGTAGTTGCGGTCTAGGTCCGACATGGTCGAATTCCCGTTGGTTGCCCGGCGGAGCGCAAGGAGTTTGCGGCGCCGGTTAGATTTTAACTCAGGTGGCCCGGTCTGCCGACACCAGCCGAACTGACACCCCTTAGCGGCGTCATCCAAACTGACTCGTCAAACCCACCAACTGAACCTTGGTTCGTATGTGGGAAACTAGCACATTTCGCGCAAGCTTCCACGCGCGGCTGAATGTCGCTTCTGGCTGCTATTCTGTCGCAAGCCCAAGGTTAACGCCGTCCGCCGTCCGCTACAAATTGTCACAAATTCCGCAGCACGCCGGCCGGTTTCTGGTTCAGGGCCAGCAAGGTCCCGGCCAGGCCGAGGCCGACCGTGACGATCAGGGCGACCATGACCACGACAGCCGCACTGCCGGCCTGCCAGATGAAGCTCAGCGTCATCAGCCGGCTAACGATCAGCCAGGCCGCGATCGAGCCGGCGATCACGCCAAACACCGCGGTCGCCAACCCGATCATCAGGTATTCCAGGGCATAGGCGCCGAGCAGGCGGGCCCTCGTTGCGCCCAGCGTCTTCAGGATGACTGCGTCGTAGACCCGGTGGCGGTGGCCGGCGGCCAGCGCGCCGCCGAGCACCAGGACCGCCGAGATCAGCGTCACCGCACTGGCGCCGCGGATCGCGACCACCAGGTTGGTGACGACCGTGCCGACGGTTTGCAGCGCCTCGCGCACCCGTACGCTGGTCACCATCGGGAAGGCGTCGGCCACCTGCCGGATGATCCGGGCGTCGCCGGCCGGGTCCGGCTCTTTCTCGGACAGCGTCGCGACATGGCTGTGCGGCGCGCCCTTGAAGGCGTTGGGCGAGAACGCCAGCACGAAATTGATGCCGAGCCCCTGCCAGTCCACCTCGCGCAAATTGCTGATTCGAGCCGTGATGTCCCGGCCGAGCACGTTAACGACGAGTTCGTCGCCAATCTTGAGCCGCAGACCGTCGGCGATCTTCTTTTCCATCGACACCAGCGCGGGGCCGGCATAGTCGGCGCTCCACCATTGGCCCTCGACGATCCTCGAACCCTTCGGAATTTCGCGCGTATAGGTCAGCCCGCGATCGCTTTGCAGCACCCATTCGGTATCCTGCGACGGCTTCAGTTCGTCGGCCTTGACGCCGCGGGCGGCGACGATGCGCCCGCGCAGCATCGGCACGTCTTCGACGGTTGATTGCGGCGCGATCTGCTTCAGGAAGGCGCCGAAGCGGTCAGCGTCGGCGGTCGGAATGTCGATGAAGAAGAACGAGGGCGCCCGCTCCGGCAGCGCGGCGAGGAATTGCCGGCGCAGATTGCCGTCGATCTGGGTGATCGTGACCAGCACGGCGAGCCCGAGGCCGAGCGACATCACAACCGAGGGCGTCAATGCGCCGGGCCTGTAGATGTTGGCGATCGCCAGCCGCAGCATGGTGATCCGGCTCCGGGGCAGCCGGCGTGCCAGCGCCATCAGGCCAGCGGCGACGCCACGCAGCAGCGCGAATACGGCGACCGAAGAGCCGACGAACACGGCCGCGATCCGCTTGTCGTAAGCGAGCCCGATGGCGACCGCGACCAGCAGCGCGATCACCACGGCCATCAGCGCAAGGTAGCTCCAGCGCGGGCGGCGCCATTCACGGGCGACCTCGTCGCGAAACAGCGCCGCGACCGGCACGTCGTGCGCCCGGCCCAGCGGCCACAGCCCGAACGCCAGCGCGGTGAGCAGGCCGTAGATGAACGACAGCGCCAGTTCACCGGGATGCAAGGCAGGGATCACCGGCAGCGGCAGCAGTTTGCCGAACAGGGCCACGATGAGGAACGGCAAGGCGGCGCCGAGCGCCAACCCGATCGCCGAACCGATCCCGGCCAGCACGACCACCTGGGTCAGATAGATCGTGAAAACGTCGCGTCCGGTGGCGCCCAGCGCCTTGTAGGCGGCGATGACATCGCGGCGGCGATCGATGTGGCTTTTGACCGCGTTGGCGACGCCGACGCCGCCGACCAGCAGCGCGGCAAGGCCGACCAGCGTCAGGAACTGGGTGAAGCGCTGGATGGTGCGTTCGAGCTGCGGCGAGGCATTGTTGCGGCTGCGGATCCACCAGCCGGCTTCCGGCAGGGCGCTCCGGGCGCTTTCTTCCAGGCGGGCCGCGCCGCGTTCGTCGGCCGCATTGTCGGGCAGTTTCACCCGGTACATCCAGCGAACCAGGCTGCCGGGTTGCAGCAAGCCGGTGGCGCGCAGGCTCGCTTCGCTGACGAGGACGCGCGGACCCAGCCCGACATTGCCGGCGAGTTTGTCCGGCTCGGCGCCGACCACGCTGCGGATCTGGAAGGTGGCGTTGCCGATGCCGATGCGGTCGCCGAGATTGAGGTCGAGCCGCGCCAGCAAGGTGGTATCGACCGCCGCGCCGAACGCGCCATCGCGCTCGGCCAGCAGATCCGCCATCGGCATCTGGGGCTGGAGCGTCACTTCCCCCAGCATCGGGTAGCTGCCGTCCACGGCCTTCAATTCAACCAGCGCCAGCCTGTCGTCCTGGCCGCGGGCCATGACGCGCAACGCCGCCGCCACCGACACCTGGCCGCGCGCGCGCAGGAAGGCGATTTCCTCCGGCTTGGCCTCGCGCTGGATCAGCGAAAACGCGACGTCGCCGCCCAGCAGTGTCCGCCCCTCGCGGGCCAGGCCTGCGCTGAGGCTGGCGGCAACCGAGCCGACTCCGGCGATCGCCATCACGCCGAGCGCAATGCAGGCGATGAAGACGTAAAAGCCGCGCAGGCCGCCGCGCATTTCGCGCAAGGCATAACGCAACGCCAGCGCTGACGCGCGGCTGCGGTAAACCGGTTCTGAGATGGCGGTCATGAATGGCCGTCGATGCGGCCCGAACGCAGCCGGACCACCCGGTCGCAGCGCTGCGCCAGCGCGGTGTCGTGCGTCACCAGCACCAGCGTCATGCCGCGCTCGGCGTGTTTGGTGAACAGCAGATCGACGATCTGCCGGCCGGTCGCCTCATCGAGGTTGCCGGTGGGCTCATCCGCGACCAGGATCGCCGGGTCGGGCGCCAGCGCCCGTGCCAGCGCCACGCGCTGCTGTTCGCCGCCGGACAATTGGGTCGGATAATGGTGCAGGCGATCGCCGAGACCGACTGCGGTCAGTTCCTGCGCGGCGCGCTGCGCGGCCGCGGGATTGCCCGCGAGTTCCAGCGGCACCGCGACGTTCTCCAGTGCCGTCATGGTCGGGATCAGGTGAAAGGACTGGAACACGATGCCGACCTGGCGGCCGCGAAAGCGGGCCAGCGCATCCTCGTCGAGGGCATTGAACGGGGTGCCGCTGACCACCACCTCTCCGCTGTCAGGACGCTCCAGCCCCGCCATCACCATCAGCAAGGTCGATTTGCCCGAACCTGATGGACCGACCAGGCCGATCGCTTCGCCGGACGCCACGCGAAGGCTGATATCTTTCAGGATATGAACGCGTGCAGGGCCGGAGCCGAGCGAGAGGTTGACGTTGGAAATGCAAATGGTGTCCGGCCCGAGGCCGGTCAGGGAAGGGGATTCGATGAGACTGTCCATGGCTCGGTCATATGGCACTTCCGCCGCTCGGGTCGAGGGCCGGAGGCGAATGTTTGCGCACATAGCCGTGTTGTTGATGGCCTTGATGACCGCGGGCCCGGTTTTCGCCCAGGCCCCGGCCGCCGCGCCGGGGAGGTCCGTCAAGATGGTCGTCCTCGGCGATTCCTTAAGCGCCGGCTACGGCCTGCCGGCGTCGGCGGCATTCCCGGCTCGGCTGAAAAGCGCTTTGAATGGCAAAGGGTTGAAGGTCGAGATGATCAATGCCGGGGTCTCCGGCGATACCTCCACCGGGGGCCGCGACCGGCTGGATTGGTCGATCCCCGAGGGGACTGAAGCGGTGATCCTGGAACTCGGCGCCAATGACGCCCTGCGCGGGACCGACCCCGCGGTCACCCGCGCTGCGCTGGCCGATATCCTGACGCGGCTGAAGGCGCGCAACATCGCCGTTCTCTTGTGCGGCATGCTCGCCCCGCCGAACTACGGCAGCGACTACGCCGCCCGCTTCAACGCGATCTATCGGGATCTTTCGAAATCCTTTGGCGTGCCGCTCTATCCGTTCTTTCTGGAGGGGGTCGCTGCCGACGCCAGGCTGAACCAGCCCGACGGGCTGCATCCGACCGCGGAGGGCATCGATGTCATCGTGAAGAATATCCTGCCTGCGGTGGAGGCGCTTCTCGGCACCCTATCCCCGCAACGGAGTTGACAAGGGGATAACCGATAACGTTACCCCGATTTTTCCGGCAGCCATGCGCTGCGCCCGCGCCGGGTGCTTCGCAGGGTCATACAAGTCAGGTAAAAATTGCAAATCGGTGATTCGTCACCGGGTTTGCCGTCAGGCGCAAGCCTCTGGCCTTGCGCCTTTGCATCGAGGACTTTGCGATGCCGCGTTTGTTCGCTGGACTGGAAATTCCGGCCGAGATCGGCCAGGGCCTCTCCCATTTGCGCGGCGGCCTTCCCGGCGCCCGCTGGATCGATCCCGAAAATTACCACGTCACCTTGCGCTTTATCGGCGATATCGACGGCATGTCGGCCAACGAAATCGCCTCGATGCTGGTCCGGGTCAACCGCCGGCCATTCGAGGTCAAGGTGCGGGGCTTGCAGAGCTTTGGCGGCAAGAAACCGCGCGCCGTGGTGGCTTCCGTCGAGCCGAGCCGGCCGCTGATCGAACTGCAGGCCGAGCTTGAGCGGCTGATGCAGCGGATCGGGCTCGATCCCGAGGGTCGCAAATTCACCCCGCATGTGACCCTGGCGCGGCTGCATGACGCCTCCAGCCAGGACGTTGCCGATTATCTTTCGGTGCGCGGCTATTTTCCGAGCCGTACCTTCCTGGCCTCGCGATTCGTGCTGTTCTCCTCCCGCGCCTCCACCGGCGGCGGGCCCTATGTGGTCGAGGATTCCTACGCGTTGAGCGCGTGACGAGCTACGGTTTCGGCGTGCAGCGTCGTGCTTGCATGCCCCCAGCACCAATTCGCGGCTTGCAATTTCCGCACGTTTGAGGCCGTAAGGGGGCCATGCTGTCGGGCCAACCCACCTCGTTCCGCGCGCAATACCAGGCCCTCGTCGCCTCCGGCGCCATCGAGGCCGACCCCGCGCAGGCCACTGCAGCCGAGGCGTTCGCCGCACTTGAGGAGCGGCTGTCGAGCTACAAGCCGTTGCGCCGGCAGGGCCTTCTCGGCCGGCTGTTCGCCGACAGGAAAGAGCCCTCGCCGCGGGGTCTCTACGTCCACGGCGATGTTGGCCGCGGCAAGACCATGCTGATGGATATGTTCTTTCAGCAGAGCCCGGTCCGGCACAAGCGCCGCGCCCATTTCCACGAATTCATGGCCGAGGTCCACGAGCGGATCTACGGCTATCGCCAGAATATCGCGCGCGGCGAGGTCGGCGATGGCGACGTGATCGCGCTGACGGCGAATGCCATCTTCGACGAGGCGTGGCTGTTGTGCTTCGATGAATTCCACGTCACCGACATCGCCGACGCCATGATCCTGGGGCGGCTGTTCGCGAAACTGTTCGAGCTCGGCACCGTGGTGGTGGCGACCTCGAACGTCGCGCCTGAGGATCTTTACAAAGGCGGCCTCAACCGTGCGCTGTTTCTGCCCTTCATCGCGCAGATCGCTGACGGCATGGACGTGCTGCGGCTGGATGCGCGCACCGATTTCCGGCTGGAGAAGCTCGTTGGCGTCAAGATGTGGCTGGTGCCGCCGGACGATGAGGCCGGCGCCGCGCTTGACCGCGCCTGGGGCAGGATGACCGGCAACGCCCCCTGCAGGCCGCGCGACATTGCCATCAAGGGCCGGCTTCTGCGCGTGCCCTGTTCGGCGCGCGGCGTCGCGCGATTTGGGTTTGCCGATCTTTGCGAGAAGCCGCTGGCCGCGTCGGACTATCTGCGGCTGGCGCATGATTATCACACCATCCTGATCGACCGCATTCCGGTCATGGATTACGCCGAACGCAACGCGGCCAAGCGTTTCATCGCGCTGATCGATACGCTCTACGACAACGCGGTGAAGCTGATGGCCTCGGCGGAGGCCGATCCGGCGGCGCTGTATCGGGCCACCGACGGCATCGAGGCCAGCGAGTTCAGGCGGACCTCGTCACGGCTGATCGAAATGAGCTCCCAGTCCTACCTGGCGCTCCCGCATGGCCGAACGGACTCCGCAGCGAGCGGGTCGAGCACGGGACTGGTGGAGACGTGACGCCGCCGTCATTCCGGGGCGCGCGTCAGCGCGAACCCGGAATCCAGAAGTTGAGGCGCGAGATTCCGGGTTCATCGCTGCGCGATGCCCCGGAATGACGAACTGGGGCCTGACCGAAATCAGGGCAGGATCGAGAATAGGTACGCGCCGACTTGAACCCGCTTATCGAAAGAGATAACCAGCCACCCAGCTTCCTGTTCACCCCTCCTCTCGTTTCAGAAGGACAGATTTCCCATGGCGCGCGACAAGATTGCCTTGATTGGCTCCGGTCAGATCGGCGGAACGCTGGCTCACCTCATCGGCCTGAAGGAACTGGGCGACGTCGTGATGTTCGATATCGCCGAGGGCGTGCCGCAGGGCAAGGCGCTCGACATCGCGCAGTCCTCCCCGGTGGACGGTTTCGACGCCCATCTGACCGGCGCCAATTCCTATGAGGCGCTCGACAACGCCAAGGTCTGCATCGTCACCGCCGGGGTGCCGCGCAAGCCCGGCATGAGCCGCGACGATCTCCTGAGCATCAACCTCAAGGTCATGGAGCAGGTCGGCGCCGGCATCAAGAAATACGCCCCCGATGCCTTCGTCATCTGCATCACCAACCCGCTGGATGCGATGGTGTGGGCGCTGCAGAAGGCTTCCGGCATGCCGCACAAGAAGGTGGTCGGCATGGCCGGTGTGCTGGACTCCTCGCGGTTTCGCTACTTCCTCGCCGACGAATTCAATGTTTCGGTCGAGGACGTCACCGCCTTCGTGCTCGGTGGCCATGGCGACACCATGGTACCGTTGACGCGCTATTCCACCGTCGCCGGCATTCCGCTGCCCGATCTCGTCAAGATGGGTTGGACCTCGCAGGCGCGCATCGACGAGATCGTCGACCGGACCCGCAATGGCGGCGCCGAAATCGTCAACCTGCTGAAAACAGGCTCGGCCTTCTACGCGCCGGCGGCTTCCGCGGTCGCGATGGCCGAAAGCTACCTGAAGGACAAGAAGCGCGTGCTGCCCTGTGCCGCCTACCTCAACGGCGAATACGGCGTGAAGGACATGTATGTCGGCGTGCCGGTCGTGATCGGCGCCAAGGGAGTCGAACGCATCGTCGAGATCGAGCTCGCCGGCAAGGACCGTGAAGCTTTCGACAAGTCGGTGGGGGCGGTCCAGGGCCTCGTTGACGCCTGCAAGAAGATCGCGCCCGACCTGCTCGGACGTTGATCTGTCCGCTATTCCGGCCCGCTGGCGGGCCGGAAGCCTTTTCAGGCTGCGTTCTGTTCTTGGCTAAACTGTAGCAATCGCCGCACCGGGTTTTGGGGAACGTCCAGATGAACATCCATGAATACCAGGCCAAGGCCCTGCTGCATGAATTCGGCGTGCCGATTTCACGCGGCGTCGCTGTCCTGAATGCCTCGGATTCGGACGCCGCCGCCAAGGCGCTTCCCGGCCCGATCTGGGTGGTGAAGAGCCAGATCCACGCCGGCGGCCGCGGCAAGGGCAAGTTCAAGGAGGCCTCCGCCGGGGACAAGGGCGGCGTCCGCATCGCCAGGTCGATCGCCGAGGTCAACGAATTCGCCAAGCAGATGCTGGGCGCAACCCTGGTCACGATCCAGACCGGCGCGGCCGGCAAGCAGGTCAACCGCCTCTACATCGAGGAAGGCTCCGATATCGACAAGGAGTTCTATCTCTCGATCCTGGTCGACCGCGAAACCAGCGAAGTGTCGTTCGTGGTTTCGACCGAAGGCGGTGTCAATATCGAGGAAGTCGCCCACCAGACGCCGGAAAAGATCGTGACCTTCTCGGTCGATCCCGTCACCGGCATCATGGGCCATCACGGCCGCAGGGTGGCGAAGGCGCTCAATCTTACCGGCGACCTCGCCAGGCAGGCGGAGAAGCTGGTGGCGCAACTCTACAGCGCCTTTGTCGCCAAGGACATGGCGATGCTGGAGATCAATCCGCTGGTCGTCACCAGGCAGGGCGAACTGCGTGTGCTCGACGCCAAGGTCTCGTTCGACGACAACGCGCTCTTCCGCCATCCTGAGATTGCGGTGGCGTTGCGCGATTTGACCGAAGAAGACGCCAAGGAGATCGAGGCGTCGAAATACGATCTCAATTACGTGACGCTGGACGGCACCATCGGCTGCATGGTCAACGGCGCCGGCCTTGCCATGGCGACCATGGACATCATCAAGCTCTACGGCATGGAGCCGGCCAACTTCCTCGACGTCGGCGGCGGCGCCACCGTGGAAAAGGTGGCGGCGGCGTTCAAGATCATCACCGCCGATCCCAAGGTCAAGGGCATTCTGGTCAACATCTTCGGCGGCATCATGAAGTGCGACGTGATCGCCGAGGGCGTGGTTGCCGCGGTGAAGCAGGTCGGCCTCAAAGTGCCGCTGGTGGTGCGGCTCGAAGGCACCAATGTCGACGCCGGCAAGAAGATCATCCGCGAAAGCGGCCTCAACGTGCTGGCGGGCGACAATCTCGACGATGCCGCCCAGAAGATCGTGAAAGCCGTCAAGGGAGGGTAACGATGGCCGACCATCTCGCCGCGCCGACGCCGCTGGAAGAACACCGCAAGCTCTCGGTGTTCGCCGGCGAATGGAAGGGCGAGGAGATGGTCTATCCGTCGCGCTGGACCGCGGGCGGGCCGGCCACCTCGCATGTGGTCGCACGCGTCGATCTCAACGGCTTCTACCTGATCCAGGACACCCGCCAGATGCGCGACGGCAAGGAGACCTTCGCCACCCACGGCGTGTTCACCTATGACCGCGACGACCGGCACTACAAGCTGTTCTGGCACGATTCGCTCGGTTACTATTCGCCGGCGCCGGCCTCCGGCGGCTGGACCGGCAAGACGCTGATCCTGGTGCGCGGCTCGCTGCGCGGCAATGCGCGCCACGTCTACGAAATCGTCGACAGCGACAGCTACACCATGAAGATCCAGTTCTCGCCCGATTCCGAAGGGTGGGCCGACGTGCTCACCGGCGTCTACCGGCGGGTCAAATAAGCCAATTCTTTCCAGCCTGCTTTTCCCGGCCATCCACGAAAGCGTCATCCATCATGTCCGTCCTGATCGACAAGAACACCAAAGTCATCTGCCAGGGGTTTACCGGCAAGAACGGCACCTTTCATTCGGAAGCCGCGATCGCCTACGGGACGAAATTGGTCGGCGGCACCTCGCCGGGCAAGGGCGGCTCGAAGCATCTCAATCTGCCGGTGTTCGACACCGTCGCCGAGGCGCGCGAAAAAACCGGAGCGGACGCCTCGGTGATCTACGTGCCGCCGCCGGGCGCGGCGGATGCGATCTGCGAGGCGATCGACGCGGAAATCCCGCTGATCGTCTGCATCACCGAGGGCATTCCGGTGCTCGACATGGTCAAGGTCAAGCGCGCGCTGTCGGGCTCGAAATCGCGGCTGATCGGGCCGAACTGTCCGGGCGTGATGACCGCCGGCGAATGCAAGATCGGCATCATGCCGGCCAACATCTTCAAGCCCGGCAGCGTCGGCATCGTCTCCCGCTCGGGCACGCTGACCTATGAGGCGGTATTCCAGACCACCCAGGAAGGCCTCGGCCAGACCACCGCGGTCGGAATCGGCGGCGACCCGGTCAAGGGCACGGAATTCATCGACGTGCTTGAGATGTTCCTGGCCGATCCCAGGACCACCTCGATCATCATGATCGGCGAAATCGGTGGCTCGGCCGAAGAAGACGCTGCCCAATTCATCAAGGACGAGGCGAGGCGCGGGCGCAGCAAGCCGATTGTCGGCTTCATCGCCGGCGTCACCGCCCCGCCCGGCCGCCGCATGGGCCATGCCGGCGCAATCATCTCCGGCGGCAAGGGCGACGCCGGCTCCAAGACCGCGGCGATGGAATCGGCCGGAATCACGGTTTCGCTGTCCCCGGCGCGGCTCGGGCACACGCTTGCCGAAAAATTGAAGTCTTAATTCACTTCTTGGCTCTTTTCGGCGCGAACATCCGCCCCAAATAGGGTAAAGATTCCCCCATTCGGCGGTTCGCTTCCCCGCGCCCGCTAAAGCGCCGTCTTCCATGCGCCAAAGCTGAAACCACCAGGACGCCATCATGTCTCGCCAGGACGCGAATGCTGCATTTGCTCTCTCCTCGTTTTTGCAGGGCACCAACGCCGCCTATATCGACGACCTCTATGCCCGCTATGAGCAGGACCCCGCATCGGTCGATCGCGACTGGCAGGAGTTCTTCAAGAGCCTGAAAGACGCCCCCGCCGACGTCCAGAAGAACGCCGGGGGCGCCTCCTGGGGGCGCGACAACTGGCCGATCACCCCGCGCGACGAGCTGACCTCGGCGCTCGATGGCAACTGGGCCACGGTGGAGAAAACCGTCGGCGCCAAGCTTTCTGCCAGGGCGCAGGCCAAGGGCGCGGAGCTCTCGGCCGCTGACGTCAACCAGGCGACGCGCGATTCGGTTCGCGCCCTGATGCTGATCCGCGCCTACCGCATGCGTGGCCACTTCCACGCCAAGCTCGATCCGCTCGGCATCGAGGCGCCGCGCGATCGCGAAGAGCTCGATCCGCGCAGCTACGGCTTTGCCGAAGCCGATTTCGACCGCAAGATCTTCCTCGACCACGTCCTTGGCCTCGAATACGGCACGCTTCGCGAGATTGTGGCGATCTGCGAGCGCACCTACTGCCAGACGCTCGGCGTCGAGTTCATGCACATCACCAGCGCCGCGCAGAAGGCCTGGATCCAGGAGCGCATCGAGGGCCCGGACAAGGAAATCAGTTTCACCCGCGAGGGACGTCGCGCCATCCTCAACAAGCTGATTGAGGCCGAAGGCTTTGAGAAGTTCTGTGATCTCAAGTTCACCGGCACCAAGCGCTTCGGCCTCGACGGCGCAGAATCGCTGATCCCGGCGCTGGAGCAGATCATCAAGCGCGGCGGCAATCTCGGCGTAAAGGAGATCGTCCTGGGCATGCCGCATCGCGGCCGGCTTAACGTGCTGACCCAGGTGATGGGCAAGCCGCACCGCGCGCTGTTCCATGAGTTCAAGGGCGGCTCCGCCAATCCCGACGCGGTCGAAGGCTCCGGCGACGTCAAATACCATCTCGGCGCGTCGTCAGACCGCGAGTTCGACAACAACCGCATTCATCTGTCGCTGACCGCCAACCCGTCGCATCTTGAGATCGTCGATCCCGTGGTGCTCGGAAAGGTGCGCGCCAAGCAGGACCAGCACGGCGATCCGCCGGACATGCGCATTTCCGTGCTGCCGATGCTGATGCATGGCGACGCCGCGTTCGCCGGCCAGGGCGTGGTGGCCGAATGCTTCGCCCTGTCCGACCTGAAGGGTTACCGCACCGGCGGCTCGCTGCATTTCATCGTCAACAACCAGATCGGCTTCACCACCTATCCGCGCTATTCGCGCTCCTCGCCCTATCCCTCCGACGTCGCGAAGATGATCGACGCGCCGATCTTCCATGTGAACGGCGACGATCCGGAAGCGGTAGTCTTCGCGGCCAAGGTCGCGATCGAGTTCCGGCAGAAGTTCCACAAGCCTGTCGTCATCGACATGTTCTGCTACCGCCGCCATGGCCACAATGAGGGCGACGAGCCGGCGTTCACCCAGCCGGTGATGTACAAGAGGATCGCAACGCATCCCGGTACGGTCGAGATCTATTCCAAGCGGCTGATCGCCGACGGCGTGATAACCGAGGGCGAGGTCGAGAAGGCCAAGGCCGACTGGCGCGCGCGGCTCGATGCCGAGCTCGAGGCCGGCTCCGGCTACAAGCCGAACAAGGCCGACTGGCTCGACGGCAAATGGGCCGGCTTCAAGTCCGCCGACCAGGAAGAGGACGCCCGTCGCGGCGTCACCGGCGTCGACGTCAATCTCCTCAAGGAGATCGGGCGCAAGATCACCAGGGTGCCGGACGGTTTCCGGGTCCACCGCACCATCCAGCGTTTCCTGGAAAACCGCGCCAAGGCGATCGACAACGGCGTCGGCATCGACTGGGCCACCGGCGAGGCGCTGGCGTTCTGCACGCTGTTGCAGGAAGGCCATCACGTCCGGCTGTCGGGACAGGACTCCGAGCGCGGCACCTTCTCGCAGCGCCATTCGGTGCTGATCGACCAGGAAGACGAGAGCCGCTACACGCCGTTCAATCATCTCGGCCACGACCAGGGTCACTACGAGGTCATCAACTCGCTGCTGTCAGAGGAGGCGGTGCTCGGTTTCGAGTACGGCTATTCGCTGGCGGAGCCGAAGGCGCTGGCGATGTGGGAAGCCCAGTTCGGCGACTTCGCCAACGGCGCGCAGGTGCTGTTCGATCAGTTCATCTCCTCCGGCGAACGCAAATGGCTGCGGATGTCCGGTCTCGTCTGCCTGCTGCCGCATGGCTATGAAGGGCAGGGACCGGAGCACTCCTCGGCGCGGCTCGAACGTTTCCTGCAGATGTGCGCCGAAGACAACATGCAGGTAGTGTATCCCACGACGCCGGCGAATTATTTCCACGTGCTGCGCCGCCAGCTCCATCGCGAGATCCGCAAGCCGCTGATCCTGATGACGCCGAAGTCGCTGTTGCGGCACAAGCGCGCGGTATCGCGGCTGGATGAACTGGGCGCCGACGCCACCTTCCACCGCATCCTCTATGACGACGCGCAGATTCTGCCCGGCGAGAAGATCAGGCTGGTCGCGGACGACAAGATCCGCCGCGTCGTGCTGTGCGCGGGCAAGGTCTATTACGATCTGTACGAGGAGCGCGAGAAGCGCGACGTCGACGACATCTACATTTTGCGCGTCGAGCAGCTTTATCCGGTGCCGCTGAAGGCGCTGGTGCAGGAGCTCGCCCGCTTCAAGAATGCCGAAGTGGTCTGGTGCCAGGAGGAGCCGCGCAACATGGGGGCGTGGCACTTCATCGAGCCCTATCTCGAATGGGTGCTGAACCAGGTCCATGCGCCGAACCGGCGGCCCCGCTACGCCGGCCGCGCGGCCTCGGCCGCGACCGCCACCGGCTTGATGTCGAAGCACCTGGCGCAGCTCAAGGCGATGCTGGATGAGGCGCTCGGTTAGGAAATCACCGTTCGTCATGCTCCGCCTTGTGCGCAATTGCGCACTGGAGCGGGGCATCCAGTACGCCGAGTCGTTCATTCTAGGATCGCGACCGTCTCGGAGTACTGGATCGTCCGCCCCATTACGCAATTGCGTAAAAGGCGGACGATGACAGTGGAATCAATTGAGGAAACAGACCATGACTGAAATACGTGTTCCGACGCTCGGCGAGTCCGTCACGGAAGCCACCATCGGCCGCTGGTTCAAGAAGGCCGGCGACGCCGTGGCGGTGGACGAGCCGCTGGTCGAACTCGAGACCGACAAGGTCACCATCGAAGTGCCGGCGCCCTCCGCCGGCGTGCTCGGCGAGATCGCGGCCAAGGACGGCGAGACCGTCGCCGTCGGCGCGCTGCTCGGGCAGATCAACGACGGCGCGCCCGGCGGCGCCCGGTCGGCGCCCGTCGCCGCCAGGGCAGCGGCAGCGCCAGCGCCAGCGCCCGCTGCGGCGTCGAAATCCGCCGCCGCCGATGCGCCGCTGGCGCCGTCGGTGCGAAAACTCTCCGCCGACAGCGGCGTCGACGCCGCGACCGTGCCCGGCTCCGGCAAGGACGGCCGCGTCACCAAGGGCGACATGCTGGCCGCGATCGAGAAGGCGGCATCGGCGCCGACCCCGGTCAATCAGCCGGCGGCCTCCGTGCAGGTGCGCGCGCCGTCACCCGCCGACGACGCCGCGCGCGAGGAGCGCGTGAAGATGACGCGGCTGCGCCAGACCATCGCGCGGCGGCTGAAGGACGTGCAGAACACGGCGGCGATGCTCACGACCTTCAACGAGGTCGATATGAGCCACATCATGGCGATGCGGTCGCAATACAAGGACGTGTTCGAGAAGAAGCATGGCAGCAAGCTCGGCTTCATGGGCTTCTTCACCAAGGCCGTGGTGCAGGGGCTGAAGGACATTCCGGCCGTCAACGCCGAGATCGACGGCACCGACCTGA
>LNFM01004594.1_pt1 | contig 36744 bp, 33 predicted proteins | sample 596031 | NCBI WGS metagenome assembly LNFM01 (sample SAMN04254537, study PRJNA301005) | activated carbon metagenome | isolation source: dual media filters at the Ann Arbor, Michigan drinking water treatment plant | place: USA: Ann Arbor | reverse complement strand
GGCAAAATTTTTATATTTAATTTAGAGCAAGTTTATCGCATCCGTACCGGTGAAACCGGACCTGAAGCACTTTAAGGGGCCATAAAATGAAAAAGATATTATCTGTTTTATCGCTAATTGCTCTGTTAAGCACTGGTGCGATTAGTACAACAAGTTTTGCAGAGGATTTACCTGCTGCAGCTGAAGCTACAATGGAAGTTGTAACAGAAACAACGACGGCAGTTGTAGAAGAAATGCCAGCTGCTGAAGCGGCTCCTGTTGAAGCAATGCCTGTAGAAGCAGCGCCAGTTGAGGCAGCAGCAGCGCCTACACCAGTGCCAAATAAAGGCGACACGGCTTGGGTGATGGTTTCTACTATCTTGGTTACATTGATGGTGATTCCCGGCTTGGCATTGTTTTATGGCGGTTTAGTACGTCAAAAAAATATGCTTTCTGTGTTGATGCAAGTATTTATGATCTTCTCGTTGATGGCAGTTTTATGGGCATTGTATGGTTACAGCGTTGCTTTCACAGGCGGCAATCCATTCTTTGGCGGATTAGGTAAAGCATTCTTGGCTGGCGTAACACCTGAATCATTGGGCGCTACTTTCAGCAAAGGTGTTTACATTCCTGAATTCACATTTGTTGCTTTCCAATTAACATTTGCAGCTATTACGCCTGCATTGATTGTTGGCGCATTTGCTGAGCGTATGAAGTTCTCTGCTGTATTAGCATTTATGACCTTATGGTTCACATTTGCTTACTTGCCAATGGCGCACATGGTTTGGTATTGGGACGGTCCTGATGCGATTACAACAGCTGAATCATTAAATACAGTAGTAGCAAACGCAGGTTGGTTATGGGCTAAAGGTGCATTAGATTTTGCTGGTGGTACAGTTGTTCACATTAATGCGGGTGTAGCTGGTTTAGTCGCTGCGTATGTATTAGGCAAACGTATCGGCTACGGTAAAGAATCAATGACACCGCACAGCTTAACCTTAACAATGGTTGGTGCTGCATTACTATGGGTGGGTTGGTACGGCTTTAACGCTGGTTCTAACTTAGAAGCCAACGGTTACGCTGCATTAGCTTTAATCAACACAACAATTGCTACTGGTGCTGCAACTTTATCTTGGACATTCTCTGAGTGGCTACTTAAAGGCAAACCATCTATGTTAGGCGCTGCTTCTGGTGCTGTTGCAGGTTTGGTTGCAATTACCCCAGCATGTGGTTTTGTAGGCCCAATGGGTGCTATTATTATCGGCTTAATTGTTTCACCAATCTGCTACTTCTTTGTAGCTAAAGTGAAATACATGCTTGGTTATGATGATGCACTTGACGTATTTGGCGTGCATGCGGTTGGTGGTATTGTAGGTGCATTATTAACAGGTATATTTGTTAACCCAGCACTTGGCGGCGCAGGCGTAGTTGATTACGTAGCAAATGGTGTTGCTGAATATAACTTCGCAGCACAAATGACAGCGCAAATTTGGGCTGTTGGTACTGCGGTTGTGGTTTCAGGTGTGGTTGCATTTATTTCACTTAAAATCATCGACTTGGTTATCGGTCTACGTGTATCAGAAGAATCAGAGCGTGAAGGCTTAGATACAACTGAACATGGTGAGCGTGCTTACCATTCATAATAGCTTGATGACCTAATCGTTAGCATGTTTAGTGATTAGGTTTAGTTAACAAAAAAACGGACGCTTCGGCGTCCGTTTTTTTTATTCACTTTTTGCAAGTTCGCTTTCAGTACTTTTAGTTTTAATAATTTTTCTTTTTTAAATTTCACTCAAAATAATACTTGACACATAAAACTAAATAACTAATTATATAGTCATGAAACAAATTTTGACGATTCCTGATGCATGGCAAAATACTGCAGCGCTTTTTGTCGCCTTGGGCGACGCACATCGGCAACGTATTTTGCTGGCGTTTGAAGCCAACGAGCGGCTAAGCACATTACAAATTATTGCCGCATCATCATTAAGCCGCACCGCTGTTACGCATCATTTAAAAATATTACACAGTAGCGGCGCATTACAATCTGAAAAAATCGGCAAAGAGGTATTTTTCTGGGTCGATAAAGTGTTTATCACCAATGCTCTACAATTAGTATTAACCTATATCGACACTGAAATTTAAAAACAAAAAATAAAGAGGGGAAAATATGCTGGCTAAATTCTTACGATTAATTTGCAAAATACTGTTTCGCGTTAAAGTGCGAGGTTTAGAAAATATACCTCAAACCAATAGCCTGCTCATTGTGGCTAATCATGAATCATTTTTAGACGGTTTTTTACTCGGCTTGTATTTACCTGTCACCGCCACGTTTGTGGTGCACACAACGGTATTAAAAAGCTGGTGGTTTAGGCAGTTTTTGCGCTTAACACCTTATTTGGCAGTTGATCCTACGTCGCCATTAGCCATGAAAAAAGTTGTGAAATTGCTTGAGGCTGGCCAAAACGTGGTGATTTTTCCAGAGGGTCGCATCACCTTAACTGGCGCACTAATGAAAGTGTATGACGGACCTGGTTTTGTAGCCGCCAAAACTGGTGCAACTATTTTGCCGATTCGCGTTGATGGCGCAGCTGAATCCTATTTTGGACGATTATCTAGCGACCATCCGCGCAAAATTCTGCCTAAAGTCACCTTAACCATTCAGCCTGTAACCCGTATTGATATTCCCCAAAATGCACATGCGCCTTTATCTGCAAAACAGCGCCGCAGGATTGCGGGCGAAGGTATGCGCAATGTAATGCAACATATGCTGTTTCAAACACAAAAAAGCCGCACTTTATTTGAAGCCTTTTTAGACGCTGCAGATAAATTTGACGGTAGCTACAAGCTGATTGAGGACATGAATGCTGTAGAAGAAACTTATCAAGCTTTGCTTAAAAAAAGCTTAGCGCTTGGCCGTTTGGCTACCAAAATCAGCGCGCCAGCTGAGGCGGTGGGCGTATTAATGCCTAACGTAACGAATACATTGGCACTCATTTTAGGCATGAGTGCGTTTAATCGCGTGCCAGCCATGCTGAATTACACATCAGGCACGGCAGGCATGCAAAACGCTTGCATTGCGGCCAATGTTAAAACTGTTATTACCTCACGCAAATTTATTGAAACAGCAAAATTAGAAAATGAAATCGCGCATTTAGAAAATTTAAATGTGGTTTATTTAGAAGACTTGCGTGCGCAATTTAATGTGCTGGATCGCGCATGGTTAATGGGTTATGCCTTGCATTATCCGCGCGTGGCGATGGAAGTGAGCGACCCTAGTCACCCCGCTGTGGTGCTATTTACATCAGGCTCTGAGGGCAAACCAAAGGGCGTGGTGCATTCGCATCAAAGCATTTTGGCAAACATCGCACAAATTATGGCGATTATCGATTTTAATCCGACCGATAAATTTATGATGGTTTTGCCAATTTTCCATGCATTTGGCTTTACTGGTTCGCTATTGCCAATACTAAATGGAATCAAAATTTTAGTGTTTCCATCGCCGCTGCAATATAAAGTGATTCCTGAGGTGATTTACGACCGCGGTTGCACGGTGCTATTTTCAACCAGTACTTTTTTAGGCAACTACGCCAAGTTTGCTCACCCTTACGATTTTTACAAACTGCGCCTAGTGATTGCAGGCGCGGAAAAACTCAATGATGAAGTACGTAAAACTTATACTGAGAAATTTGGCATCCGCATTTTAGAAGGCTACGGCACCACAGAATGCGCGCCTGTGCTTTCGGCCAATACACCAATGGCTAATTTGAATGGCACGGTAGGCCAGTTTGTGCCAGGTTTAGAGCATAAATTAGAGCCTGTCCCAGGCATTGAAAATGGTGGCTTACTGCATGTGCGCGGCGAAAACGTGATGATGGGTTATTACCTGTTTGACGCGCCTGGCGTGCTAAAACCCACTGATGATGGCTGGTACAACACAGGTGATATTGTAGAAGTTGATGCGCAAGGCTTTATACATATTAAAGGCCGCGTAAAGCGCTTTGCTAAAGTGGCAGGTGAAATGGTTTCACTTGAAGTGGTAGAGAAAATTGCCAACACTGCCGCGCCAGAGCATCAACATGCAGCCAGTACGCAAACCGATGCGCAACGCGGCGAAACCATTGTTTTATTCACCACAGACCCAGAATTGAAACGGGAAGATTTACAAATGGTGGCTAAAAACCTGAAACAGCCGGAAATCGCCATTGCGCGCAAAATCGTACGCATTGATGAATTGCCATTGCTGGGCACAGGCAAGACTGACTATGTGACATTAAAACAAATGGCAGAAGCTGCTTAATGAACCGCCGCCAGTTTTTATGTGGGATTGGCCTGTTAGGCTTATCGGGCATGGGTTATGCTGGATTAAAGTTTTGGCCCGAAAATGGGTTAAGTAATCCCTGCTTAACCAAGCTGCCAGACGAGGTTAAGCAACATCCGCTTATGCAAGAAATTTGGCGTGATATTCGGCCAGAGCGAGTATGGGACACGCATGTTCACTTAGTTGGCACAGGTGATAGTGATAGCGGCATTTGGTCTAGCCCCAACATGGATAGCTACTGGCACCCCATATTAAAAGTGCAAAAAAACTTTTATATGAATGGCAGTTGCGCGGTGGATGGCGATATTGATATCAGCACCGTGCAACGCATGCTGACACAATTAGAGGATATGCCTACTGGTTTTAAGCTGATGCTGTTTGCTTTTGACTGGTTTCATGATGAAAATGGCCAGCCAGTTAAAGACCACTCTATTTTTCATGTACCCAATGCATACGCTGCAGCGCTAGCTAGACAACACGCCGATAGGCTTGAATGGGTATGTAGCATTCATCCCTATCGTGCAGATGCAATTGATGCATTGGACCTTGCGCATGCCCAAGGTGCTAGAGCAGTTAAATGGTTGCCATCTGGTATGGGCATAGACCCAGCGAACCCTAAATGTGACCCTTTTTATCAAAAATTGCAAAGCCTGCACATGCCTATTATTAGCCATACGGGCGCAGAAAGTGCGGTGCAAGGTGGGAATCAGGCACATGGCAACCCACTCCGTATGCGCCGTGCGCTAGATGCTGGTGTGCGTGTTGTGTTGGCGCATTGTGCTAGCGATGGATTTGATGAAGATTTAGACCACAACAATAAACGTATTAAAAGTTTTGATTTGTTTGCTCGGCTAATGGATACGCCCGATTATCAACAATTGGTATTTGGAGAGATTTCTGCATTAACTTTAATTAACCATGCTTGGGCAATTAAGCCCATATTACAGCGAACCGATTGGCATCATCGGCTACTAAACGGCTCCGATTACCCGCTGCCGGGCATATTGCCACTTATAAATACTGAATCATTGGTGAAGCAAGGCTTACTCAATAGCGAACATATTCCATTTTTACAATCTTTAAAAAATCACAATGCTTTATTGTTTGATTTTGCCGTTAAGCGTTTGCTTGAAGTTGATGGAATCAAGTTTGCTAACGACGTGTTTGAAACTAAACCCTTTTTTACCACGAATCAACTTGCAAATTAGTCAGTAACGCTTTTATCAAAAACCAAATAATAAATATAACAAAAAGGGAGAATTCAATTGGAATGGCTACTACTAGGTTTATTGGGCGTAATGATTTGTATAGGCGGCTTTGTTGGATTTATTGGCTTGTTCAACAAAGGGGATGCGCAGCAACAGTTGCGCAATATTGAGCATGAGTTAGCGCAACTCAAAAAGCGTTTGCATGCCTTAGAAGTTAAGGAGGCTATTACTGCTCAGCCAGATATTAATCCAGAAACCAAGCCAAACACAAAACCTGATATTGAGCTTAATCTTACACAAGCCACTGCATTTCAGACAGAAAAACCTAGCGAAATAGCTAATTTAACAAAGAGCACGACTGCTAAATTAGACGATAGCCTTGGCAAGCCCATTCAATCCAGCACAGTGGGTAAGATTGCAGCGCCAGCAAATATGGCAACAAAAGCAGCACCAAACATTAGCAAAACAATTGCGCCTGCAAATCTGAATCTTATTGAGCAAGCTTTTGCCTTAGCCAAAAACTGGCTTTTTGGTGGCAATACTATGGTGCGGGCGGGTGTCGTTATTTTATTTATCGGCATTAGTTTTTTACTCAAAATGGCGGTTGATAACGGCATGATTCCGATTCAGTTACGCTTGGCTAGCGTAGCACTTGGCGGAGCTGCGCTGTTGTTAGTAGGCTGGCGTTTGCGCGACAAGCGTGCGCAATATGCTTGGGCGCTACAAGGTGGCGGTGTTGGTGTACTTTATTTAACTATTTTTGCGGCAATGAAACTGTATGGATTGATACCAGCAAGAGCAGCTTTTGGGTTGCTTGCCGTAGTCGCTTTTTTATCGGCCTTAATTGCAATAAAACAGTCTGCCATGCCACTGGCCATCTTAGGTTTTACAGGTGGATTTCTGGCACCAATTCTGACTTCAACTGGCAGTGGTAGTCATGTTGGCTTGTTCAGCTATTATTTAGTGCTAAACGTAGCGATTGCTTTTATCGCTTTTTATAAAAGTTGGCGCCCGCTTAATATACTGGGTTGGTGCTTTACCTTTATTGTGGGCTCACTGTGGGGTGCAAAAAACTATACGCCCACCTATTTTGCTAGTACAGAGCCATTTCTCATTATTTTCTTCTTATTGTTTACGCTCATCGCTGTGCTGTTTGCTCATCGACAAGCCACAAAAGCCAGCGATTACATTGATGCAACATTGGTTTTTGGTACGCCACTAGTTAGCTTTAGTTTGCAATACGCGCTACTTAAAAATACACCTTATGGCATGGCTTACAGCTCGCTAATAGTCGGTGTGTTTTATATTGCGCTAGCTTGGTGGCTGCTTACACGCAAGCGTGAAACACTGCAATTTTTAGGCGAATGCTTTTTAGCATTAGGTATTGGCTTTGCAACACTCACCATACCGTTATCATTAGATGGACGCTGGACATCTGCCGCTTGGGCAGTTGAGGGCGTGGGTTTATTGTGGGTTGGATTAAAACAACAACGCTTATTCCCCACCCTGTCTGGCTTGGCTTTGCAATTACTAGGTGCAGGGGCATTTATGGTTGGCTGGGGATTAACAGGATTAACGCCAACTGCGCATCAAAATATGTGTTTAGGTGTCGCCTTTATTGCGCTATCTGGTTGGGCATGCGGCGCTTTGCTAAACTATTATCAGCATAGTAAATTTGCATTTATAGCGCCATTATTAGCTGTTTGGGGTTGGCTGTGGTGGGTAGGTGCAGGCTTAACCGCAATTGATACTTTTTTACCCTCCCTTCTTTTTGCGCATGCAGCATTAACATTTGTGGCTATGACCAGCGTGATATTGCCCTTGGTTTCAAGCAAACTTAAATGGCCAGCTTTAGCAAGTTTGTCTTGCCTGCTACTTCCAGTAATGGGGTTTGTATTAGCGATTGATTTTTTCAGCGGCCACCCATTTGCGCATATGGGCTTTTACAGTTGGTTAATCACTTTTGTGGCTTATATTTGGCTATTAACCCGTGATGTGATGCCTACACATGCCATATTTCGCGGCGCTTTATTATGGATAGCTGCGATTATTGGAGGCATCGAATGGCAACATTATCTTTCAGCCATTATCACATCTGGCGTTTGGCTAGCCATTGGCTGGGCAGTTGTGCCGCTAATCATCATGGCTGGTGTGATGCAGTGGCAAAAACACCATCAAAACACTGCAATAAATCGCGCATGGGTTTGGGTGGGTATTGCCCCCATCATGGCATTTTTATGTGCGTGGTTTATGTTCATGTCGTTAGATTCTAATGGCAGCGCAGCACCATTGCCATATCTTCCTCTATTGAATCCACTCGACATTACACTTGGTGCAATTTTGTTGAGCCTATTGATTTGGACGCGCAATGTTAAACCATATTTTCATGCGCTAAATTCTCAGGCGGCAGACAAGTGGATTCCTATCGTTGCAAGCTTTATGGGTTTTACCTTGATTAACGGTGTGCTGCTGCGAACCCTGCACCACTGGGCTGGCACGCCATTTCAATGGACAGCTATTTTTAGCAATGCCACCGTACAAATGGCGTTTACCTTTTTGTGGGCTGTGAGTGCATTTGTATTAATGTTACTTGCACACAAACAAGCTAAACGCATGCTGTGGATGGTGGGCGCTGCATTAATGGGCTTGGTCGTACTAAAACTATTCTTCTTTGACCTTGCACAACAAGGCTCTGTTGCACGTATTGCCTCGTTTATAGGTGCTGGCGTTATGTTACTCATCATGGGCTATTTTGCCCCTTTGCCGCCCATTAAACAGACAAAATAAAATACTTCAAATTTAACAATAAATATATTAATAATCAGAAAGCATTTATGAGTAGCCAATTTCAATTACTAAAAGAACAACGTTTTCGCCCGTTTTTTTTCACGCAATTTTTGGGGGCATTTAACGATAATGTATTTAAAACTGCATTAATCACTTTAGTCGCTTTTCATGCAGCCAGCCTCACCACCATAGATGGCAGCACGCTTGCCACATTATTGCCTGGGCTATTTATTTTGCCTTTCTTTTTATTCTCTGCTACGGCAGGGCAAATTGCCGATAAATTTGAAAAGTCGCGCATTATTCGGTTTGTAAAACTATTTGAAATCGGCATTATGGCTTTTGCCAGTGCGGGCTTTTTTATGCACAACATTTGGCTGTTGGCTGTTGCCTTATTTATGATGGGCATGCATTCCACTTTATTTGGTCCAGTAAAATACTCTTATCTGCCGCAACATTTAAAAGAAAATGAGCTTATTGGTGGCAATGGCATGGTAGAAATGGGTAGCTTTGTCGCTATATTGTTGGGCCAAGTATTAGGTGCTTGGCTGGCTACAGTCACACATCATGAAACTTTTACCAGCATTGCTATTTTAGCGATTGCCATCATGGGGTATTGGACCAGTCGCGGCGTGCCAAACTCACCCGCAGCTGACCCTAACTTACAAATCAATTGGAATCCAATTACCGAAACCATTAAAAACGTTAAGCTTATTTGGGCAAAACAGCCGCTTTGGTTAGCGATTGTGGCTATTTCATGGTTCTGGTTTTATGGCGCAACTTTGCTGGCGCAATTTCCTAACTTTGCCAAAAACGTGCTGCATGGCGATGAAAGCGTATTTATTCTGTTGTTGAGTGTATTTTCTATTGGTATTGGGCTGGGCTCTTTGTTATGCGAAAAGCTATCAAAAGGGCGTGTAGAGCTAGGCCTTGTGATGTTTGGTGCCATTGGCTTAACTGTTTTTGGTGTTGATTTATATTTCTCTAGCACCAGCATTCATGAAGTTGTTGGTGGCATTGCATTAAATTACCAACACTTTTTATTTGGTCATTGGCGTTTACTGGCAGACATAGCCTTAATTGGCCTGTTTGGCGGTTTTTACATTGTGCCCTTATATGTACTGATTCAAACCCGCAGCGAAAAAAATTACCAATCGCGCGTGATTGCTGCCAACAACATCATGAACGCATTATTCATGGTGGTTTCTGCTGGGTTCTCAATCCTCATTTTCAATCAAGGCTATTCAATACCACAATTGTTTTTAGCCACCGCAATCTTGAATGTGATTGTGAGCATTTACTTATGTATTCGCCAACCAGAATACTTCACTGCATTTTTAGCTTGGGTAAAACGCTCGCTTAAAACTTAACGGCTTAGCGCATCTGAATTTAAACAAATAATAAAAGAAAAGAAAATATGAAACGCTTACTCATAGCAATAGGCAGTTTATTTGCCAGCAATATCCATGCGGCTGTTATACCTACCCAAGCAGATACAGCACTGGGATTATACCCAGCTAAACAATTTGCTACGGTGCAAGGCAAATGTAACGACTGCAACATTACGCCGCAAGCTTTGTGGTATTTTAAAAATGAGTTGATTGCCGTTCCAAGCAATAATTTAGATGCCAAAGATTTGCCGCCACTGGTTTGGACAGGCTCAATCAGTGTAATTACCGAAGCCAAAATAGATGGTACTGGCAAGGCATTAACGCTAAAAGATGGTGAAAATTTAAGCTTTGCCATAGTGCCGAAAATTAGCACGAATTTATCCTACTGGAACGAAAGCACTCAGCAATTCTTTATGCAGGGCGATATTCGCTTACGTGGTGAGCTAAAAAATAATCAGTTTATTGCACGAACCGTTTGGCCATTAAATTACCGCCTAGATTTAAGTGCGAAACCGCAATCCCTAGACACCGCCGAGAGTCTGAGATCTTTAGTTCAATTTGAAAATGGTGGCGCAAAAAGCCCTTTTGAATCGCGGTTGTTATGGGGCAACGCGGGCAATCATCTTTATAACAAACCAGTATTAGGCATCGTGCTAAACGGCGCTCAAGGTGACGATGACGAAGCACATGGTGGGCATTTTGCTATCGCTACTGGCCGCATCGGTTTAAATGGCGACATGAGTAATTGGCTGGTTAACAATTACTATAATTTAGCTTCTAATAGCGAAAAAGGCATTATCGCCGCACCTACGCCGTTAGATAAATACTTGGCTGATGTAAACAATGGCCAAAATTATTATCGCCCTAGCTATATGCTGGTGGCCGTTTTTAAGCAAGAACGTGTGCCAGCGCAGTTTCAAGTAGCAACTAATCGCGTGTACCAGCGTTTTTATCGCAATGATTTTGTTTACGACCACTCACGCGATAACTGCGCTGGCATTAGCATAGATACCTTACGCAACTTAGGCTGGAATATTCCCACACGTGGCGTAACCAGCCAGTTAAAAGCCACGGCAGCTTATTTTTATGTGGCAGCAACTGAAAAAAGCTTAACCAAAGGCCGCGCTATTTACGATTATTTAAATACAGAAACAACTCGCCTGCTACCTGCCGTTGCATTTGATGCCATCGGTAACGATTTGCTGACGCGCCTACTTAACCCAGCAAGTAAGGTATTGCAAAACGGCGCATTAGAAAAATTGATTGCGCAAGATATCGAAGCGCTCTACTTTGTGCGCATTCCACAAATACCAAGCAGCCGCGCATTTGGCTTGGCGCCAGTGTACAGTTTTGATCAATATATGGCACAAGCGCCAGCAGATAAAAGCCAATGGAAAATCATCCCCACTACGCCCAATCTGTTACCGAATCATTTAAAAAATGGCTTATCACCCAAACTTGAAAAGCCTAATTTGGTGCCTTGGCCTGTGGTAATTGTCGTACTTATATTGTTTGCAGCATTAGTTGCTATTGCGCGCAAATTAAGCAAAAAATAGGGTTGAAACCTTTATAATGAACTTTTGAAATAATTGCTATTAAACAATGCCACCCAATATTAGTAAACTACAGCTAGCTACTTGGCGTATCAGCCATAAATCAGGCCCTTTCGCGCCACTTATTACCATGCTTTTGCTGGGCTTGGTCATTCTATCTTTATCACGCTTAGGCTTGGTATTATGGAAATTTGAGCGAGTTGACGCAACAGGCAAGCTAGTGGAAATTCTATTGCAGGGCATCCGCGTCGATATAATTCAGCTTAGTTTATTAGCCTTGGTGCCGCTGTTATTGGCGCCAATTTTAGCCATCAAGCCATTATTTAATGTTTGGCAAAAATTCACCTATATCTGGGTAATTATCAGTATTGTTTTACTGGTATTTTTAGAGGCCGCCACCCCTGGCTTTATTGCAGAATATGACGTACGGCCTAATCGCTTATTTGTTGAATACTTAAAATATCCCAACGAAGTGGTCAGCATGTTGTGGGGTGGCTTTAAAATTCATGTGTTTGCAAGTTTTGGATTTGTAGCTTTCGCCATCTGGGTAATGCGCCGCTTTATGCGGCCTTGGTTGCAGGCTAAACCAACTTGGACTAATAAAAAAGTATGGCTAGTTTGGCCGTTAATATTTTTACTCGCGGCTTTTGCAATACGCTCCTCTTTAGGCCATCGCCCCGCCAACCCCGCCTTATTTGCTATTACGCAAGATAGCATGGTGAACAGCCTAATTTTAAACTCTGGCTACTCAGTTTTTTACGCCATTTACGATTTACAGCATGAAAGCAAATCCAGTCAAATTTACGGAAAAATGGATAGAGCAGACATTTTCAAGCTAACAAATGCTACTGATAGCGAAATTCCAACTTTAAAAACCTTAATCCCAAGTGCTAAACGTGATAAACCACTTAATTTGGTGATTATTTTGCAAGAAAGCTTGGGCGCAGGCTTTGTTGAGTCACTTGGCGGCAAACCTGTGACGCCTAATTTAGAAAAACTCAAAAGTGAAGGCATTTGGTTTGAACAGCTGTATGCCACAGGCACGCGCTCTGTGCGCGGCATTGAGGCAGTGACGGCAGGCTTTCAGCCAACGCCATCTGAGAGCACCGTTAAATTATCACTTAGCCAAAAAAACTTTTTCACCCTTGCCAGCTTATTAAGTAAACAAGGCTATAACGCCGAATTTATCTACGGCGGTGAATCGCATTTTGATAATATGCGCAGCTTTTTTCTGGGTAATGGCTTTAATCAAATTACCGATCAAAAAGATTACAAAAACCCTGTTTTTATGGGCAGCTGGGGCGCATCTGATGAAGATTTGCTGAATAAAACGCATGAACAATTGTTAGCGCATCATGCCAGTGGCAAACCATTTTTTACACTGGCATTTTCTTCCAGCAATCATGCGCCTTTTGAGTTTCCTGATGGTCGCATTGAATTGTATGAGCAGCCAAAAGCAACTGACAATAACGCGGTTAAATATGCTGATTACGCCATTGGGCAGTTTTTTGAAAAAGCCAAAAAAAGCGCTTACTGGAAAGATACGGTATTCTTAATTGTGGCTGATCATGACATTCGCGTGCGTGGCAATACACTGGTGCCGATTGAGCATTTTCATATCCCTGGCTTGATTTTGGGAGCTGATATTAAGCCACAAATAATTAAAAGCATTTCTAGCCAGGTTGATTTACCAGTAACGGTTTTATCGCTAATGGGCATTAACGGCCAACACCCAATGACAGGGCGTGATATATCAAAAGAGCCGGCCGATTTTATGGGCCGCGCGATGATGCAATACAACTACAATTTTGCATGGATGCAGCAAACGGCTGATGGCAATAATGTAGTGGTATTGCGCGAAGACAAAGCGCCGGCGCATGGTGTGTATGATACAAAAACTAAACAGCTTAATGAAACAGCGCCGCCAGCCAATGCCAAAGAAATTGAACAACGCGCACTCGCTAATTCATTATTGCCAGCCTTGTTGTATAGCGAACAACGTTACCATCTGCCTAAATAAGTTTAATTTAAGTGAGTTTGATTTAAATGAGTGCGCAACAAACCTCTATGCTAACCAAACAGGTGATTCGTGATGGCCTAAGCTATATATTAAAAGGCGGCTTGCGTATTAAGAACGGGCATTTACCCAATGGCCAGCACACTATACCGCGCAATTTTATTGGCGTTTGCGTAGCGTCTAATGCTAATCCAGCCACTGATGATTACATTGTATTGCAGCTACAAAAGCTGGGTATTAAACGTGTGCGGCTAGATTTTAGTGATGGCGATTTAAGCAGTTTTAACGCACGGTTTTTACGCCGATTAATTGCTGAAAAATTTGAAGTAACTTTGCATATTTTGCAGCCGTTTGCTGCCGCCAAAAATATGCAATCAACCAATGAGCAAGCCGCTTGGCGCGAATTTTTAGTGCAGGTGTTAAATACTTTTGGCGCCGATATTCATGCGATTGAAATTGGCAATACCTTAAATCGCAAGCGCTGGGCAGGCTACACGCTAGATAGCTTTTTGAGCACATGGGCGATTGCGCATGCCGAGATTAAAGCGCGTGGCATGACGTTAATTGGCCCAAACATTCAAGATTTTGAGCCTTTGTACAATATTAGCCTGCTCAAAACGCTGAATAAGTTGAATCAATTGCCAGATATTCATAGTGATAATTTGTTTGTGGAGCGCGTAACCGAGCCAGAACGGTTTGATCACCGCGTTTTTAAATATCAGTGGGCACGCATTTTTAAATTCAATCTGATTAAAAAAGCACGTGTATTGCATAAAATCGGGCAAGATTTTGGTGTAAAACAAACCGCATCTTCAGTTGCGTTTTGGGCAATTTACCGCATACAACGTCTATTACCCGATGGCTTACAAAAACAGGCCGATTATGCGGCACGTTACTTTTTGCTACTAGCCGCCTCAGGTAGCTTATCTCACGCCAATTGGGGTGCGCTTGTTTGCCAGCGCGAAGGCTTAATTAGTGACGGTTTAACAGAAGCCGATTACCCCGATTTAGAGCGCGTTGCGCATTACAAAAAGGCAGATGGTGAATTAGCTTTCTATCAATATCATCCTAGCTTTAATGCCATTAAAACCGTAGTAAATTTAATTGAGGGCGCACAGTATGTGGGCCCAATTGCCACAGCCAAAGGCTTAGAGATTCATCACTTTACAAAAGACGGCCAGCACTTTCATGCCGCATGGACAATCAACGGTAAAGTTGCACTTTTAAGTACGGTCTACTCAGAAAATATATTGCAGGCAGCAAAAATATTGAATCGTGATGGCGAAGCATTTACGCAAATACCTGGCTTGATTACTGAATCGCCCATTTATTTGCTGTGGGAAAATGAAGCTTCTACAACGCTTAATCCCGTACTAGCTAAAGATATGACGATTCATGCGCACGTTAAAAACTTGCAATACTTTGAATTTAAGTACGCGGATTGGCAAGGCTTGGTGCTGGCTGGCAACGAGGCTGATGCGGAATTATTGATGCAAAAACTGCACCCTGATACGCTGCATGCCCCCAATAAAGACGGTGCATTGCGCCACGCACGTAACGCTATTTGGGCGGTAGCGGATCCCAGAAATACGGCCAAACAATTAACAGTTAAGCAACCCATCAAAATGTATCCGCACAAAGCGATTTTAGATCGCTTTAAACCCAGTAAAGCCAAGCGCAGCTGGAATGGCGCAATGGAGTTAATGCGACGTGGCGTGGGTACTGCGCAACCTGTGGCCTATTTTGAAAAAATGGGTGACACGACATTGAAGCAGAATTTCTACATCTGCGAATTTGTAAAAGCAAATGCCAATATCGGCCAGATATTCTCCGCATATAGCAACGGCGAATATAACTATTTGGGTTTGAATCCTGAACTTGTTTACTCACAGCTTGCGCAGTATTGTCACAGCATGCATAGCCGTGGCGTGCATTTTAGAGATTTATCGGGTGGCAATATTTTGGTGAATATTAGCGCAAACAATACCTTAAGCTTTTCGTTAATTGATACCGCGCGCATTCATGCTTACAACCATGGCATTGCTTTTAATTTGCGTATTGCCGATTTAACACGTGCCTGTCACAAACTGAATTGGGCAGGGCGAGATCGCTTTATGCAGATTTATTTAGCGCTTTCTGGCAGGCAATTTACTTGGCAAAATCGCTTACAGTTTCAGCTATACGATTTTAAAGTTTCGCTTAAACGCACTATTGGCCGCAAAGGTATCAAGCGCATGATGAAGCGCATTAGAGGCCAATCTTAAAAGTAATATCAATTATTCTAATGAAAATCATGAACAGCTTTTAAGCGCTTTAGATAGTGGCTTATTTTTTTAAGCGCGTAATATTCATATTACGTTATGCAGTTGTGAAAACAAAGCAAACGAATTTAAACCTAAGGAGATTACTATGTGGACAACACCAGCTGCTACTGAAATGCGTTTCGGTTTCGAAGTTACAATGTACGTAATGAACAAGTAATCTTTTGTTCATGGTATAGAAAAGGGTGCTTTAAGCGCCCTTTTTTATTGCCTGTTCATTTCATTAATCGGCCTATTTAATCGACCAATCAAACTATTACTTAGCGAGCACGTAGCCTTTAGGTAGCAACACCCAAATTTTACCTTGTTGCTTCATAGCGCCAGCTTGTTTACCTGCAATATCACCTGCACCCCAAAAGAAATCGGCACGCACACCGCCTTTAATAGCGCCGCCAGTATCTTGCGCCACCATTAAGCGATTAAGCGGTGTTGCGCTGTTTGGCTGAGTTGTAGATAAAAATATAGGCGCACCTAAAGGTATATATTTGGGGTCAATTGCCACACTTCGCTCTGCCGTAATAGGCACGCCAAGCGCGCCAAGCGGGCCTGGCAAACCTGCTGGTAGCTCCCTAAAAAATACATAGCTAGGGTTACTATTAAGTAAATCGCGTAACTTATCTAAATTATTACGCGCCCAATTTTTAATGCCTTGCATAGACGCTTGGTCTGCTGTCAAATCACCACGCTCAATCAGTAAACGACCAATAGAATGATAAGCATGTCCGTTTTGATCAGCGTAACCCACATGCACTTGTTGACCATTATCTAAGTTAACTAAGCCAGAGCCTTGAATCTGCAAGAAAAATACATCAATAATATCATTTATCCAAACAATTTCACTGCCTGCTAAAGGCGATGGACTTGCCTCAATTTCTGCACGCGTCATGTAAGGTATTAATTTTTTTGTGCCTTGCTTAGTCTCAATTAATTTGCCACGTATGCGCTTAAATTTAAGCTCAGGATAAACATCTGCTAGCTCTACGGTAATTAAATCGTTAGGCTGTTTATATAGTGGATATGGATATTGTGATGATTGCTTGCGACTGCCTTGCAGCAATGGTTCGTAATAGCCAGTAATCAATCCTGTGTTGGTGTTATCCAAATTTGTAGCGCTGTACACATCAAATTGCGCCGTTAAATAGGCAAGAATAGTAGCATTATTGGGCTTTACCATTAGTTTGGCAGCATTACAGGCAGGTTGCCATTGCGGTTTATTTTTGGCCGATTGATTTGCTAAGGTGCTGCAACTTTGTAGCCACGCATCCCACGCCGCACTTAAATCGTCTTGCATTAAGCCGTCAATATCTTCCCATTTAGACGGTTTAAGCAAACTGTAATCGGGCACCGCTTTCACATCTTTTGATTCTGCTGGCTTAATCTCAATAGGGCTTTTAGATTGTTGATCTGTAGGCAATTGCACAGGCGCTTGATTTTGTGCGCAATTACAGTTGGGATTAGGCTTTGCTACAGTGGGTTTAGCATTTTTATTGGCGCAAGAAACCGTTAACAGGCCCAGCAAAATAAGCGTAAATAGGCGTTTCATCTATTAATGAAGCACTCTTGGCTGCGTCAGCGCAAATGGCTCAATAATGGTTTCAAATGGCGTTCCATCAACTGCAACCATAAAGTAGCTACCACGCATTTGACCTTCTTGCGTCGCCAAAACTGTACCGCTAGTGTATTCAAATTGCTGATTAGGGTTTAACAAAGGCTGCGCACCAACCACGCCCAAACCTTTTACTTCTTGCACATGCTCATGACTATCGGTAATCACCCAGTGGCGGCTAATTAATTGCGCGGCAATATTGCCAACATTGGTAATAGTGACTGTGTAAGCAAATGCAAATTTGCTTTCTTCCACATTCGATTGATCAGGTAAATACGCCGCTTGCACAGAAACGGAGAAAGCATATTGAGTTTGAGCCGTCATTAAGCAATTAACCCTGAAGTGGGTGAGCTAGGGCTGGCTGAATACAACTTTTTAGGCATTCTGCCAGCAAGAAACGATTCACGGCCTGCTTCAATCGCTTTTTTCATGGCTCCAGCCATCATTACAGGGTCGCGTGCAGCTGCAATCGCCGTATTCATTAACACACCTGCACAACCAAGCTCCATCGCAATCGCTGCATCTGCCGCGCTACCTACACCTGCGTCATGGGTTTAAAATACCCATGCCAGAGCCGATGAGTGAAGCCAACGGCATCACCGCGCAACAACCAATATCTTCTAATTCCTTAGCAATAATCGGATCATCCGACGTATAAACCATCACATCAAAACCATCTTTGACTAACACTTTGGCCGCTGCAATGGTTTCAATCACATTTGGGTAAAGCGTTTTGGGGTCGCCTAATACTTCTAACTTAACCAATTTGTGGCCATCTAAAAGCTCGCGCGCCAAGCGTAAGGTGCGCACGGCATCATCTGCCGTATAACAACCTGCGGTATTGGGTAAATAGGTAAATTCTTCTGGCGGTAAATATTCCAGCAACGATGGCTCGCCTGCGGTTTGGCCAATATTGGTGCGACGAATTGCTACGGTTACAATTTGCGCGCCACTGGCATCAATGGCTGCGCGCGTCTCAGTAAAGTCTTTGTATTTACCTGTGCCCACCAACAAGCGTGAATGGTAAGATTTTCCTGCAATAATGAGTTGTTCTGACATATTTTTTACTATCTAAAATGAATGTGCTGCAAACCTAATCTACTAAATATTAACCGCCGCCTACTGCGCCCACAATTTCCAGCTTATCGCCATCTTGCAAAAAAACATCGACAAACTGACTGCGCGGCACAATTTCGCCGTTTTTTTCAATGGCCAAACGTTTGCCAACTAAATCTAACTCTGCAATTAAGCCTGCAATTGTTAAATTAGCCACATTAAAAACTTTAACATTACCATTAATTAATATGTTCATTATTTAACCGTTTTTAATCGTTCGTTTTTAGATAGCTAATTAATACCGCGCTGCAACTTGGCTAACTAACTCGAAAATAAATAACCAATCATTTTTATTTTTTGTGTATTCCGCCACAATATTTGTGCGTTAACAATCAAATAATCATGATTTTATTGAATTATTCATTCAATACATCAATTGAATGAATTTTTTTGATAAATTGTTTTCACACGCAACAGAAACAAAATTTCTGTTGTTCTAACTCCCAAAAGGATTTTTTAAGGAAGTCACAATGCAAGCACTTAATGTAAAACCTGTTTTAAATCAGCTATCTACAAAACCACAGCTGTTAAGCGAAATTTACGAACCGCCACTAAGCCAAAAATCGGAAAAAGTTAAAGTTCAAGAAGCGAATATTTTAAGCTTACCAAAACCTAAAAACTTAAAACGGCTTTTAGAAGCTTACAGCGATTGCGTTTAATTAAATTGTAAATCCAAATAAATCAAATAGTGGGCGGCACTACTACAACCCACCAACTGTTTTTTAGCTTAAATTTAACTGACAACTTTTCAGTTGCCAGTTAAATATTGTTTACCCTCTACTAAAAACAACTTACTCAATAGAAAGTTGTGGACGACCCGCTTCTGGCCAGTCTAAATGGTAGAACTGACCGCGTGGTTGATCTTTACGCTCATAGGTATGCGCGCCAAAGAAATCACGTTGACCTTGCAATAAGTTAGCAGGTAAATCTGCACTACGGTAGCCATCGTAATACGCCAGCGCCGCTGCAAAACCTTGTGCTGGAATACCGTTTGTGACTGCTAAAGCAATCACTTTACGCCAGCCTGCTTGACCGTCATTCATAGAGTTTGTGAAATATGGATCTAACATCAAGTTTTTCAAACGTGAGTTTAACGCGTATGCATCGGTAATTTTTTGCAAGAAACGTGCGCGGATGATACAACCACCACGCCAGATTTGTGCAATTTCACCGAAATTCAATTTCCAGTTGTAAGCCACTTGCGCTTTGTCCATTAACTGGAAGCCTTGTGCGTAAGCACAGATTTTTGAGCAATACAGCGCGTTTTTAATCGCTTCGATAATCGCGGCTTTATCTGTTTCTTTTACTAGCACTGGGCCTTTTAAGATTTTGCTGGCTTCAACACGCTCTTCTTTTAAGCTTGATAACGCACGTGCATAAACGGCTGCTGCAATCGCATTGGCTGGTGCGCCTAATTCAAGCGCATTTGCTGCTGTCCATTGGCCTGTGCCTTTTTGACCAGCGGTATCTAAAATTTGGTCTACCAAGAAACCTTTACCCATTGGGTCTTTTTGTTGCAAGATATCCGCAGTAATTTCAATCAAGAAGCTTGATAATTCGCCTTTGTTCCATTCAGCAAATACTTTACCAATTTCATCTGCTGGCATACCAAGCAAGTTTTTCATTAGCCAGTAAGCTTCGCAAATCAATTGCATATCGATATATTCAATACCGTTATGCACCATTTTTACGTAATGGCCAGCGCCGTCTGGGCCGATGTATTCAGCACATGAGAAACCGCCTTCAACTGGTTTGCCAGGTGCGCCACCTTCTAATGGCTCGCCAGTTACTGCATCTACTTTAGCTGCAATGTCACGCCAAATTGGCTCTAATGAAGACCATGCTTTACGTGTGCCAGATGGCATGAGTGATGGGCCGAAACGTGCGCCAGTTTCGCCGCCTGAAACGCCAGAGCCAATAAATTCGATGCCTTTAGCCACTAATTCTTTTTCGCGGCGGATGGTGTCTGTCCATAATGAGTTGCCGCCATCAATAATGATGTCGCCTTGCTCTAAGAATGGTAACAGTGCGTTAATGGTGACATCGGTTGCGCTGCCCGCTTTAACCAATAAGATGATTTTGCGTGGGCGTTTGATGCTTAATACGAAAGAGGCTAAATCAGCGTGGCCAACCACATTTGCATGTGAAGGCTCATTTTTTTTACATTCTTCTACAAAGTTCACCATTTTTTTTGGGTCGCGGTTATAAACAGCGATGGTGTAGCCGTGATCGGCAATATTTAGGGCTAAATTTTGGCCCATAACAGCTAGGCCAACTAGGCCAATATCAGCATTTTTTGTGGTGGTCATATCATTCTCAAAAATTAATTAAATGGGTAATTTAAACAAAAAGAAACATGCAGCTTATGGCTACAGTTCTAGTATTTTACTTTTAACTCACTACAGCTTCATTACTGCAGCTTACAACATTGCTATCAATTACTTCTTTGAAAAACATTACTACTAAAAGTTTTAACGCCTCGTTGCGCCAAACTTATAAAACTACTTAATATCCAACGCTTTATATCTACAGCGTGTTACCAAACATCTGAATGGCTAATTGATACCCTGTCATGGCCAATTGCGGGTCATAACGCTCACCTTCGTCACGCATAAATGCGTGCTGGCCATTAAATTCATGCCATGAGAAAGTTAAGTTAGCTTCTGTCAGCTTTTGGTTCACTAACACACGCCCAGCGGTAGGAATATGATTATCTTGCTTGCCCCAAATCATCATTAACTCGCCTTTAATGTCGGCTAGTCTTTCCATACTGTGTTGGTTTGGTTTATTGGGGATGATATTGGTATGCAAATCGGTGGCATAAAAACAAGCGGTGGCTTTTACTTCTGGCTGTAGAGCGGCGCGAAACGCTAAATGCCCGCCAATACAAAAACCCATTGCGCCCAAATTGCCGTTATACCAATTTTGTGTACTTAAATATTCAATCATGGCACGGTTATCGGTGTCGTAACCCTGTACATCTTTAGCGGCTTTATCGGCATTACCCTTATCGCGGCCTGCATCGTCGTAACCCAAAACCGTGCCAATTGGATTAAGCTCGTGAAAAACTTCTGGCACTAGCACTGCGTAGCCTTGGCCAGCCATAAAACGCGCAGCGCGCTCAATTGGGCCAGTTTGCTGAAAAATTTCAGAATAAAACAAAATGGCAGCCACTGGCTTATTGTGGATTGGCCTGTGTACATAGGTGCGCATCACGCCTGTAGGGGTATTTAAATCAGCAATATGCGTTTGAATTTGCATTGTTTTGTTCCAAAGCTTTAATTTTCTAAAAGCAATATTTTACAGGGCTTTATAGCGCTTTTCACGCATAATTTAGGTTAAAAGTGTAATTTAAGTTTAATGTTTAAGAATTATTTTTTTGACGTATTGTCTGTAGGGCAGGTAAATTCATTTAATCATGTAAAAGAAAGTTAGTTTATGCGCGTAGCCATCTGTGTTTTAAGCGTAATTTTTGCTCAATATTCTTTAGCAGAACCCCATCCTGACTTAGCTTATCGATTAAAAGCTTCGGTTGCAAAAGTGCATGTTTCTACCAAAACTGGTGGTCATGGCGTGGGCACTGGCGTAGTGGTGGGCAAAGATTTAGTAGCAACTAATTGCCATGTATTGGCCAATGCAACAGGCGTTACCATCACTAAGTTTGGCGATAGCTTTGCGCCTGTTGGCTTAAAAGCAGATTGGAAACATGATTTATGCATTTTGCGTTTTGAGTTTTTAGATTTGGCGCCTGTTGAGCTTGGCGATTCTGAACACTTAAAATATGAGCAAGCCATGTTTTCTATTGGCTTTCCTGGCGGCCCGCCAAAACCACAAACGACATACGGCAAAATAAAAGCACTTTATCCATTAGATGACAGCCAAATCGTACGCACAGACGCATCATTTGTAATGGGCGCAAGTGGCAGCCCTGTTTTTGATAACGACGGCAAGCTAATTGCTATTAGCACTTTTAAAAGCCCCGGTCGCGGCGCTTACTTTTATAACGTACCCGTTAAGTGGGTTAAAGCTTTGATTGATGCGCCTGCATCGACTGAAATTACTTCTATGCAAACAACCGATTCGCCATTTTGGGATGCGCTTGAAGAAAACCGTCCTTATTTTATGCGCGTAGTTTTACCGTATCAAAATGCAAAGTGGGATGAATTAAATACAGTTGCGCAGGCATGGGTAAAAGCAGATCCTAACAGCGCAGAAGCCCAATACTATTATGGTGTTGCGCAAGATAAACTGGGGCAGCCCATGCTAGCTAAACAGGCATTAGCGAAAGCGTTGGCTTTGCATCCACAACACCCGGCCAGCTTATTTGCACTGGGTTTAATTGCAAAGCGTGAAGACAATCAAGCAGAATTAACCCGCTTAAAACTAGCCATGAAAGAGGTGGATAACGACGTGCTAACTGAGTTTAATGAAGCGCTGAATCTCAGCAGTGAAAACCCAGCGCAATAAAATGAAATCTCATCAAATTCAATTAAGCGTCAATCATGCATAAACTATTACTCATTACTTTGCTTTTGTACGGTGCAACTGTGCAGGCGCAAGACACTGGCGTTTTTGCTAACACTGGCAATAGCACTGGCCCAAGCGATAATTTTTTGTATCAGCTAAAAGAGTCTCTAGTTAAAGTAAGCAGTACCGTCAAAAGCGGCGGCCACGGCTACGGCACAGGTGTAGCGATTTCTAAAGATCACGTTGTAACCAATTGCCATGTGCTGCAAGAATCAAATGGCATGAGCATCAGCAAGTGGGGCGAGGCATTTGCGCCTGTTGCCCTGATTGCAGACTGGGAACACGATATTTGCATTATGCGTTTTGAATGGGCTAACTTAAAGCCTGTGCAGATGGGTGATTCTGAAAACTTACAATATGAGCAGCCAATTATATCAATTTCAATGCCCGGCGATTCACCTGCGCCATATGTCACTTTGGGTAAAATTAAAGCCTTGTATCCGTTTGATGGCGCCAATGTCATGCGCGCTTCTGCCGCTTTTGCAATTGGCGCAAGTGGTAGCCCTGTATTTGATTACGATGGTAAGTTAATTGCGATTAGCACACTTAAAAGCCCTGGCCAAAAGGCCTATTTTTATAATATGCCTGTTAAATGGGTGAAGGAATTATTATCAAAGCCAGAAATTCCAGTTTATCAAAAATCTAAAAGCCCATTTTGGGATGCGCCAGATGAAGCAAGGCCATTTTTTATGCGCGTGGTATTGCCTTATCAAAATGGTCATTGGGCAGAATTAAAAACCGTTGCCGAAGCATGGTTGAAACAAGACCCAAACAGCACAGAAGGTTTGTATTACTTGGCTACGGCAGAACAAAATTTAGGCAATATAAAAGTTGCAAATCAGTATTATCAACAAATTTTAAAGCAACACCCAAAGCACCCCGCAACCTTAATGGCTTTGGGCTTAATGGCAAATAAAGCAGGTAATTTCGCAGAGGTTGAAAAGATGCATATTGCATTAAAAGCGATTGATAGTGCTTTAGATGAAGAGTTTACTGAGGCATTAAAAAACAATATCTAGTTGAAGCTATTTTCATTAGGGCAGCAATAAAATTTACGAAAAAAAATGAACAGTCATACAGAATTTTTTGCTCAAAATGTATTAAAAGCGCGCCTTAAACGTACTATACCATTGGTCAGTTCTGTAACATTATGGCTGCCGAATCCAAGCCTTATTGCATTAATTTTCTGTTGCGTTTCAGAAAATAATGAGCCTGGAAGAACGGTGACCTTTTCAAGCAAGGCGTTTTGAACAAATTGGTTAATATCTAACCCATCATTTAAACGCAGCCAAATGGCTAAACCACCGTTTGGTGGTATAAAATTTACAAATCCAGCTAACTCATTTTTCAACAATTCAATTAAGATATTTCTTCGCTCGTTATAGGTTTTTAGCGTTCGGCGAATATGCCGTTTAATTTCACCTGATTCCATTAATGCAGCAGCGGCTAACTCTGTTACAGAATTACCCTGTCTATCAATCAGCATCACCTCTGCGGCGCATTGATTGATGATTTCGTTAGAGGCGACCAAGTAGCCCACTCTTAAACCAGGCGCCAACACTTTTGAAAGCGACCCAACATAGATGACCCTATTAGCATGATTAGTACTAGCTAATGGGAAAACTGGGTGATGATGAAAGTGAAATTCATGGTCATAATCATCTTCAACAATCATAAAGTCATATTGTTCAGCTAACAATAAAAGCTTCAATCGGCGCTCTGCTGTCATCATCACGGTGGTAGGAAACTGATGATGAGGTGTGACATAGATTGCTGTAATAGGATATTGCTTGCATAAGACTTCTAGCGCATTCACATCAATGCCATCATGATCTAAACCGACCGTTAGGATTTTTGCACCGCACGACCTAAAAGCCTCGCGAGCTGGCGGGTAGCTTAACTCTTCAACCACCACGTATTTATTGGGTTTGGTTAATACACGCGCAGCTAAAAATATACCCATTTGGCTGCCGCGTGCAATGCATATATTGTCAATCTCTACATTCAGCCCTCTTTCCAAATTGAGCATTTCAGCTATAGCTTGGCGTAGGCTTAGCACGCCTCTGGGATTACCATAGCCAAGTTTATTGGTTCTTACTGGGGCAATTAATGCGTGCCTAAACGCTTTTGATAATGTTTCAAAGGGAATTAATCGGGAATCAGGAATACCATCATTGAACTCAATTGCGGGATTTAAACTATCCACTTCATTGACTGAATCATACATTTCGAGCACTGGTGGTAGCGCTGGATTATTATTTTTGTTGGAATCAACGCTACTTTTACTTGGCTGCAAAAAATGCGGCAATTTAGCCGATACAAATGTTCCGCGCCTATTTTCAGTCGTTAACCAACCCTGTGCAATCAACTCGTCATACGCCAACACAATCGTTTTTCTGTTGACACTTAAGTTATCAGCAAGCCAGCGTGTGCTTGGCATTGTGGTAGATGGAACAAGCCTGCCACGCTGTATTTCGTCAATTATTTGTTGTGCAATTTGCAAATAGGCCACTAATCCAGATGACTTAGTGACATGTAAATGAAGATCCCAAGTGCGCCGCATATTTGCATTCCCCCAAAATTCTGGACTATTCAATAATAATATATTAATCAAAATTACTGGACCACTAAAATTATTGATTCTGGATGCCTGCAATTAAGTTACACCCTGTTACATTGCTGTAACGATTTGTTGCAAGTAGTCATTACAAAAATGGCAAAACCATGATTTGCAATACATCACCTTGATTAATCCTTAAAGCGGATAAAGATAAATAAAGGAAACACATGTCATTACCACTAGAAGCACAGCTCAGCGACGTTCGCGCTCACGCACTTAAATTGGAACAAGAAGTGAACAAAGTGATTGTCGGGCAACAAAAGGCGGTACGCCTGATGAATACAGCCATTTTTGCACGCGGACATGTGCTACTTGATGGTGGCGTTGGTGTGGGCAAAACAACGCTATTACAAGCGATTGCACGCGGTATTGGTGGTGCGTATGAGCGTATTGAGGGCACGGTAGACTTAATGCCTAATGATTTGATTTACCACACTTTTTTAGGTGAAGATGGACGCCCAAAAATTGATGAAGGCCCGTTATTACGTGCAGGCGAAAATTTATCAGTGTTCTTTTTTAATGAGATTAACCGTGCACGCCCACAGGTGCACGCATTAATGTTGCGCGTAATGGCAGAGCGCCACGTGAGCGCATTTAAAAAAGAATACCGCTTACCACACATGATTGTGTTTGCTGACCGCAACCAAGTAGAGAAAAACGAAACCTTTGAAATTCCATCCGCCGCACGCGACCGCTTTATGATGGAAATTCCGATTGAAACTCCGTCAGACCGCGACATGAAAAAATCGCTGATTTTTAATACCAAGTTTCAAAATGCAGAAAAGCTCACGCAGCAGGTTGAAAACGAAATCTTAAAGTTCGACCAGCTCAATGCGTTTTCGGAGCAATTGCAAAACCATATTAAATCGAGTGATGTATTGGAAGAATACGCAATAGACCTATGGGACGCGACCCAGCATCCAGATAAATTCGGGGTCAAAATGGATAGCGTTGATGTAACACGTGTGATTCAAACGGGTGCCAGCCCCCGTGGTATGGGCATGTTAATGAAAGCGGCGCGCGTCAATGCGTGGCTGAATAATCGCGATAGCATGTATCCAGAAGATGTGCATGCGGTGTTTCATGAAGTCATTTCTCACCGCTTGGTGTTCAACAGCATGTACGAAAATCGTAGAACAGCATTAGCACGTGAACTTACCGCCAACATCATGAGCACAGTGGCAGTGCCAAGCTCAACATTTAGCAAAGCAGCCTAAGTTAAATGAGTTTCGCAAAACGAAATGCGGCGGATGACAACTACGCCAAGCCGTTTGAGTACATCGTCTCTTGGAAATCATCTGGCTTACAACTTGGTGACCATCGAGGTACGCAACGCGGCATTGGTTTAGATTACCGCGGTAATGTTAATTTTGTTGATTACCCAGATGCTAGACGCATGGATATTCGGCAAACCATGCGCGACCCATTTGAGCAAGTGCAAGTACGCCAGTTTAATCAAGAAAGTACAACGCCTATTTTTGCCGTGTGCGATTTATCAAGCTCTATGCAGTTTAAAGGTAAGCAACGTAAATTAGACAAAGCCATTGAGATTGCCATAGCTGTTGCCAATTCAGCTTATCGAACAGGTGATGTGTTTAGTTTTATTGGCTACAACAATCAGGTTCTGGAAGATTACACCCTCCCCTTGAGCCGCAATCTACATCAATCTAAAGAAGCGATAGCGCAACTGCATGATTACCAAAAGATGCGTGTGGGTGCAGAAGGTGTTGTCGATGTACCCAATTATCTTGGCCAAAACCGTGGCCTAGTGTTCTGGATTTCAGACTTTCACATGCCATTGGCATTGATTGAACAAACGTTGAGTGCGATGTCAGCGCATCAAGTGATTCCTATCGTGTTGTGGGATGACGAAGAGTACAAAAAACTACCTAAATTTGGCTTTGGCACCATGATAGACCCCGAAACTGGTGTCAATAAAACCTTGTTTTTTCGGTATGAAGTCAGAGCTAAATTTATCCAAGCATTTAATGAGCGCCGACACCAATTAGAAGCCTTATTTCTCAAGTTTGAAAGCCCCGCATTGTTTATGCACGCCGATTACAAGCCAGAAACTGTAACGCACTATTTTGAACATAATATGAGTCTATAACATGATGTTATCCAATAAATTTTACGCTTATGCGGCTTTGCTTTTGATTGGCTTATCCACCAACTACTCTACATTGGCAGCCAGCAATAATCCAGCAGCCCAAATAGTGTCAATTACCAACCCTACACACACGTATGGTGTGCAAATTGGTGATAAATTGCATCGAAAAGTGGTATTGCAAATCCCTTCAACTTACAAAATTGCTGATTCTGCCATGCCTAAAAAAGGCACTAAAAATAACGGTATAGAATTAGTTGGGGTAGAAGTTGCCACAGAACAGCAAGAATCACTGACGCTTTACACCATCAACTTAAACTACCAATCATTCACCAATCCAACAAAACCGACGGTATTGCAATTACCCGCAGAAAAATTTGCGATTACGGGTGGTGCAAAGCAAGAAACGCTTGAATTGCCTATTTGGAGTTTTTGGCAATCACCTATTGTTAGCGGTGGAATTGATACAGCACAAAAAAATATTCAGCCACAAGCCTTACCGCCGCTAGTCAATAACAGCGCGCACAAAACGCGGCTTGCTGTGTTTGCCAGTGCGCTCATCGCCAGCTTATTTGCTTTGCTGTATATCAACGCAGATGGAAACTGGCTACCTTTTATGGGTGGGCCATTTGCAAAAGCGCACCGTCAATTAAAACGCTTGACCAAGTCTTCTGCCCCAAAAACTGCTGTAGAGGAGAAAAAGGCGTTGGTATATGTGCATCAGGCGTTTAATCAACACTTTGGTGCCAATATGTTTGCCCGCGATATTGATCAGTTTGTCAGCAAGCACTCTAGCTTTAAAAAAGTGCGGCACGACATTTCACAGTTTTTTGATGCCTCAAATCAATCTTTATATGCGATTGAAACGCGTGATAGTCAAAAAATCATTACCGACTTAGCACAACTGAGCAAGCTAATGCGCGATTGCGAGCGAGGCGTTTAATGGAATTTTTAAACCCTTGGGCGATGTTACTGCTGCCAATTGCACTCGCACCATTTTGGCTTAAAGGCCATCAGGGCAAAGTCTACACTTGGCTAGAAATGATGCCAGAAGACAAACTCTCAGACAGGCTAAATCTAGCCATTAAAATCATCACTGCTTTGCTACTGGCTAGCATCGTACTGGCATTAGCTGGACCCAGAGGAAGTGATGAAAAGATAGAGCGCACTGGCAAAGGCGCACAAACTGTGATGGTAATAGACCGTAGTGTGAGTATGGACCACCCTTTTGCGGGCGATAACTCTGGACATGTGGCAGAGATTAAATCGGTTGCGGCACGTCGCATCATTACGCAGTTCATTGATTCACGACCAGATGACATGATGGGGGTTGTGGGTTTTACTAATTCGGCACTGTACGGCATCAAAATCACGACTAATCGCGATGCCATACATGCGGCAATTATCGCTGCAACTAGCCCATCGCTTAACCAAACCAATATTGGCGCTGGGTTAACTGAAGGTGTGGGGCTGTTTGACAACATCGAAAACTCAGGTTCACGCGCCATTATTTTGATATCTGACGGAGCAGGAAAACTTAGCCCACGATTAAAGTATTTACTAAGCAAACGCCTCAAAGAAAGAAAGCTCAGCATCTATTGGATTATGTTGCGCGAACCAGGCGAGCCAAGCATTTTTTCAAAAGAAGAATATGCTGAAGACCGCGTGCCAAACTCTATTGTGTTACACAAATACTTTAAAGACCTTAATCTAACCTATAAGGCCTATGAGGCAGATAACCCAGAAACGTTGCAGTCCGCAATTGCGGATATTAATGCACGCGAAAAAAAGGCCATTAAGTATACGGAGATCATTGCTGGTTATGACTATTCACTGGTGTTTATTATTGCTGCGCTAGTGTTATGCCTGTTCATTTTGGCAATCAAAAATTTGACTATTAAAGATGGAGCGCATGAATGAAACAGTCTGTTTCTCACAAAAAGAGCACGCGAAAAAATCAGATTCTAGTTCTAGTGTTGTTTATCAGTTCTATAGGTGCCGCCTATGAAGCATATCAAACCCGTAACATCAGCAATATCAATCAAGCTTTACGCACAGGTGAAGTGTTTGAAAATGAAAATTATCCGTTCCATAAAAAGTTTTCCGATGCTTTTCAGCAAGGACAAACGGGCAACTTTAAGCATGCTGTGCAAGGCTTTGGTCAGTCATTGGAAATAGCAAACAAAAAAGAAGATTCAGTATTTGAAGTGAGCAATGCGTTAAAAGCAAAAATTCATTACAACATTGGTAATAATTTATTCCGCTCTGGATTGCAACGCCTTGTGACCGAAGACGGTGCGATTCAAGAAGAAGCAAAGTTTGATTATTTGCAAGCCAAAGCATCTTATGAACAAGCGCTAAAGCTCGACCCAACTTTTCGCCCAGCCAAATTCAACCTTAGCTTGTTATTAGGCGTCATCCCGGGCAACATCAAAACCGTGCCACAGGATCCATCTGGCATGGAAATTAGTAATCTGCCCCAAGGCTTGCCATGAACAAATTATTAAACCTATTAAAAGAACACTATGAAACGGTGCTGTTCACAAGCGCAGCCTTGTTTTTACTTCTGGCGTTAATTAAACCGCACATTCAACTCAAGCAAGAAGTGCATAACTACTTGCTAGTGGCTGATGTTTCTCAAAGCATGAATGCTGAAGACATGAAAATTGGCGATCAGACTGTAAGTAGATTGGCTTACTCGCAGCACATGATGAAAGAAGTAGTAAAAACCTCGCCGTGTGGCACATATGTAAGTGTGGGTATATTTTCAGCAGAAAACGTGGCCTTGCTATTTATGCCGCTGGAGGTATGTAAAAATTTTGACATTATTAACGACACTATTAACCATTTGGAATGGCGCATGGCGTGGAGCGGCAATAGCCGTATGACTTTTGGCATTAAAGCTGCTGAAGCCACTTTTGATTATTTAAATATTCCCGCACAGATGCTTTTTTTTACAGATGGTGATGAAGCACCTAAAGCCAACGGCATTAATAAACTGGATATTAGCAATGTACGCATAGGCAAAAATGTGATTTTTGTTGGCATTGGCGGGCAAGAACCCGCGCCTATTAAACGGTTTAATGCCAACAATAAGTTTGTGGGTTATTGGGGTACAGATGCGGCGGCTGAAAGTTCTGGCGGCGGCATTATGTACAATGATGCTAGTAAAGACGATCCTGATCCACCAGTGGCCTATGCTGAATTCGACCGCTATTTATCGAAATTAGATGCAGAGCACTTAAAAGAAATGTCGGCAGAGATTAAAGGCCAATATATTGAAGGTGTAGATAACCCTGAGTTTTATCGATTTGTTCAATCGCAAACGCCGGCGGCCAAGTTTGTCACTGCTTATTCCGTTCGCTGGCTATTTTTAATGATTGCTGCACTATTTGTTCTTGCAACTTATGCACCAGATCTTCGTACGTATTTCTACAACTATGTTTTATTAATGCGTACAGCTAATAAAAAATGAAAGCTCAACTAGTAGTCAGCCGCGCGGCCTGTTGAATAACCTTGCGGCACGTCATTTTGCCACTCGCCGCAATCGTTACAACGATGGTCGTGCATGGTAGGGCTTAAAGTAAGATTATTACTGTTACAAAATTTGCAGCTAACAGGGTGAATAGGTGTGGCTTTATGGTGGGTTTCATGATGCTCGGTTGCCACTTTGCTGCTACCTAAACCATACTTGTTGTCCATCGCTTTACTCCCAACTTTTGGTGTCAAAAAACGACCTTGTTGAATGCAAAGTTACTCGCTTTTTGGTTAAAAAACAAGGCTTGGACTGGCTAGTAAATTTGATTAAGCATTTTTCGCTGCGCGATTTAGGCGATCTAAAATTGCTAACCACTCTGGCGAGCTAGGCGGTTTTAAAACCAGCAATTGCGCCACATTTAGCGCATCTAAACGATGCAAAGCCTCATACAAATGCTCAGCTACTTCTGCATTTTTTCTAGGTAGATAGATACAATTAAAATCTAAGTTTTGCGGCGGATTGTCATCAATAATTAATGCGGCACTTGTTTGAGTATTATTTTGTTGATACTGGATTAATCCAGCTAAATCATCAAATAATTTAAGCGGGGTTTTGGGTGAATAATGCAAGATATGCTGCCCTGGCACTTTTGGTACATTAGCAGCGCCTAATATTGCTGGCTTACCCGCTACTACGCTGATTTGCGCCTCTGTAATCATGCCGTGGCGCAATAGTTGCCAATTGTCACCTGCCACACTCACAATGGTTGATTCAATGCCTACTTGGCAAGCACCACCATCTAGCACGGCAACCTGCTCACCCAAGCCAGCCGCCACATGCACCGCCGTGGTTGGGCTTAATTGCGTATATTTATTGGCAGAAGGTGCCGCCAATGCCAAACCACTTTGTTTAAGCAATTGCAATGTCAATGCATGGCTGGGCACGCGTAGCGCCACTGTGGGCTCATTGGCTCTAACAACCGCAGAAACGTGTGGTTTTGCAGGCAAAACCAAGGTAAATGGGCCTGGCCAAAATGCGTTGGCTAATTTTTGTGCTAGCGGTGAAAATTCTGCCGCCCAATCTGCTACTTGTGCCATATCGCCAATGTGTACAATTAAGGGGTTGTCGCGCGGGCGCTGTTTAACCGCGTATATCTGGTGCAAGGCTAATTCATTGGTCGCATCTGCCGCCAAGCCATAAACCGTTTCGGTAGGAATTGCCACTACATCGCCCGCTTTAAGCTTGGCAATTGCCTGATTTAGATTAACCAGCATAAATTAACCTGCATAAATTGACTTGCATTATGGTTTGTTGGATTTAAAAAACCATTTTACTATTGATACGCTAAAATAAGGTTTTACCCAATTAAAAAACCTGATAAAGAGAACAAAATGTCACAAATCATTGTAGAAAAAAATCCTGCTCAAAGCCGTTTAGATGCGCTAAACGTTAAAAAATGGGCCACTTGGCAAAAAGAAGTATCGGTATTTCCGTGGACTTTTCCAGAGCAAGAAATTGCTTATATTTTAGAAGGTGAATGCGTGATTACGCCAACTGGCGGCGCACCTGTTAGTTTTGGTAAAGGCGATTTAGTGACTTTTCCAGCAGGCATGACAGCCAGCTGGGAAGTAAAACAGCCTTTGCACAAGCATTACAAATTAGACGGCAACGCATTAACGCAAATGTGGTTAAGGCTTAAGCTAAAATTTAAATAATTGCCAGCAATCATAACGAAAGTGTGCAGTTTTTAACATTTCTATCCAAAATAGAACACTGATGACAGTCGAAAATATCGACTGTCAGTTAAAAAAGTAAGCGTGCGCCTTGCAAGCCTTGTATTTAAAGGGCTTGGCTAATTAATCATTTTGCCGCCCAGTTGGCATAACTTCTGCTTATCATCCTTTGTAGTATCTCTAAAATTGGATGATAGAAAAGGGGTTTAAAATGGCTCGGCAAAAACGTAAAGAAACCGTACTTCCTAGCAAGATGAAAGAATTAGAGTCGCGCTCAGACGACTTTGCAGGCGATGAGCTTGAAGAGTATAGCGAAACGGGTATTGAAGTAGGCTTGCAGTTTAAAGGCCAAGAAATTGAAGAAAATTACGGCGGGTTTGATGGATATGCGCTTGGTATCTAGTATGCCAGTTGTAGTGTTGCTGACATTAGCAACAATACATTTTTTGTGATTCTATTTCTTGTTATTAAATATATTCTTACTAGCCCGCTTTGCGGAGTGTTAGATTCACTCTGTATTGATTAAGGTAATCATCTAACTTAGCATTTTGCATGCTATGTTGGCTGGCTTTTACTGGCAAAATGCCGTGAAAGTTTAAGCGCGATTGGCCACCCCAAACAACTATATCGCCATGCCGCAATGGCACTTTAAGCGGCTTGTCACTTCTTTGCTGGCCACCAAATAAAAATACTGCTGGCAAGCCCAGCGATACGCTCACAATTGGCTGACTAAAATCGATTTCGTTTTTATCTTGGTGCAGCCCCATACTTGCGCCCACTTTGTATTGATTAATTAAACAAGCATCTGGCATAAAATCTTTAAACCCTGCTTTTAGCGCAGCTTGTTTGGCCAATGCTAAAAATGAATCTGGCATTGCTGGCCAAGGCTGATTTGTGTTTGGGTCTAGCGCATCATATCGATAACCTTTGCGATCGCTCACCCAGCCTAATGCGCCGCAATTGGTCATGGCGGCGGACATTGAAAACCCCATCGGCGTCATCATCTGTCGCAATGGCGCTTGCGCTATCACGCGCGCCACGTCTTGTAGTACAAGCGCCTCATTTTCTGTAAAGCTGTTTTTTAGCAGCCAAACATCGGGCAAAATCTCTTGTGCCGCTGGTGTGTTGTTTTCAAATAAATCCATGTAAGTAATCATTTTCTTCATGTAGATGATGAATAGTTTACAGTGGGCAAAGTTCAGCGCTAAGATGCAAGTATGAAAACTTATCAAGAAGCCACCAATTTTTTAAGCGCCATCGATGCCGATTGGGCAACGCTCATTGCCACTGTTGGGCCTTGTACGTTTGAGCCCAGACCCGAGCGTGAGCCTTATCAAGCATTGGTACGTGCGGTGGCATATCAGCAATTACATGGCAAAGCGGGGGATGCGATTATCAAACGCTTTGTGGCGATGTATGACAATACTTTTCCTACACCCCATCAATTATTAGCCACAGAGTTTGACGCATTGCGCGCTTGTGGGTTTTCTGGCCGCAAAATTGAAACCATTAACGGCATTGCAGAAGGCGCGTTAAGTGGCCTTGTACCTAGTAGAGCGGATGCCGACGCAATGCCCAATGATGCGCTGATTAAACGACTGGTTGAATTAAAAGGCATAGGGCGCTGGACGGTTGAAATGCTGCTGATTTTTACACTTGAACGCTTGGATGTATTACCAGCAGACGACTTTGGCGTGGTGGAAGGTTACAAGCGGCTTAAACGTTTAGAAGATGCGCCTAATCGCAAACAGATTACTGAGATTGGTGAAGCTTGGAGCCCTTACAGAACCATTGCCAGCTGGTATTTATGGCGCGTACCTAAAGCTGCGAAAGCAATTTAAGCCGCAATTAGCTATTATTATTGAAAGAATAGGCATAAAAAAACGGGCATGGTGTTTACCATTACCCGCTTTTATAACCTAGCGCTTAAAACTATTTAAAAAGAATTAAGCCGCTTTCTTTTTATGCACTTTCTTTTTACCTTCTGGCTCTTGCATCAACACGGTATCCAGCACATAAATCATGCCATTATCCGCTTTAATATCGCCGCCACCAACAGTTGGTACGCCGTCAACTTTTACGCCCTCAGACACATCTAATTTCAATTCGTGGCCTTCAATTGATTTTACTTTACCTGCTTGCACGTCTTCAGCAGTAATTTTATGTGCTACAACGTGCGCTGTTAATAATTTTGTAAGTGCTGCTTTATCTTTTAACAAAGCATCTAACTTGTCTTTTGGCAATTTAGCAAATGCGGCATCGCTTGGTGCAAATACTGTAAATGGGCCATCACCCTTTAAAGTATCAGTTAAGCCTGCTGCCTGAATAGCCGTTACTAATGTTTTTAGCGAACCATCCGCTTTGGCAGAATCAATAATATCGTCTGCATAAGCAGCATTTGAAACTGATAATGCAAATAATGTCGCCAGTAATACTTTTTTCATAACATTCCTTAAAATTGATGTGTATTTTTCTTAATATCAGCATGTGTGCTGTTGAGCGCTTTAGGAAAGCCGCGCGAGCTTACACAAGTTAAATAATAATGCCTACTTAAATCGCGCAATCATCAGCAGCACTTCGTCACAACGCCAGCTTCACTCTAACGTTGACAGCTTTTTACTTGTATTGGTTTAAATATTAAAACATTTTTTGATGTTTACTAAAGCGCATGCCAAGTATGTTTTAGCAAAAAAGCTTAGGTAAATGTTGTGAGTCTATGGTCACAAAAATGGCCACAAGAATAGCTAAAAATGGCTGCCAGGTTAATAGCCGGATTATTAGCTAGATAATAGTTAGTGCGCCTAATCTATATTGGTAGAATCGCACTAGGTCAACGACGACTCATCGGCATAAGTTTGCTTGTTCATAAACAACGTCATGCTTACTACCTTATTCACTGCACTAACAGCATCACTTTAACATGCAAGCTCGCTTTATCATGCACTGTTTGGCCTAGCTAGGGCGTGTTCAGCGCAAATAATTAATGTCTTATTTGAAATAAATTGCGCATTCGCCATTAAAATGATTGCTTATGCATCAACTATTCACCCATCAAAATTTTGCTTTCACCAAATTACTCGCTTTTCGCATTCAAATTGTGTTGGCTTATCAAATCATGGCGGTTGCCGTGGGCTGGCATATTTATGAAATCACGCATGATACGTTAGCCCTTGGCTTGGTGGGTTTAGCCGAAGTGATTCCTTACTTCGCTAGTGCACTGTTTGCTGGCCATGCGGTCGATCACTATTATTCACGCCGCTTATTTGGCATATTGGCAGCCGTGATGCTGTGCCTAAACGCGCTGACACTAACCCTAGTAACGCAAGGCTATTTGATTGGTGATAGCAGCTACTGGATTTATGGTTCAATTGCCTTTACAGGGTTTGCACGCGCTTTTATTGCGCCCAGTGTTAACTCATTATTTGCTATTATTTTGCCACGCGAATCGTATGCAAAAGCCAGTGGCATTAGCAGCAGCATCTTTCAAACAGGCTTGGTTTTAGGCCCTGCTATTGGCGGTTTAATGATTGGTTTTTCAGGCAAAACAACGGCCTATATGCTGGCCACTTTGCTGTGCTTGGGCGCGGCAATTGCCATGTGGTCAATTAAGGTAGATGAGCCTAAATCAACTGCCGATTTACCTGTTTTCACTAGCATTAAACAAGGGCTAAACTTTGTTTTTAGCAACCAAATTATGCTGGGCGCCTTGTCTTTGGATATGTTTGCGGTGCTGTTTGGCGGCGCGGTAGCTATGTTGCCCGCCTTTATTCAAGATGTGTATCACATTGGCCCAGAAGGCTTGGGAATTATGCGCGCGGCACCTGCGGTGGGCGCCATTGCCACTGGCTTATGGCTAACACGCCACCCCATCAATCGTCACGCAGGGCTATGGTTATTATGGGCGGTAGCCGCTTTTGGGCTGTGCATTATTGGCTTTGGCTTAGCAACCAGCTTTTGGGTGGCGTTTGGGTTGTTGCTACTTT